>Ga0075522_10002611_pt1 | contig 13302 bp, 12 predicted proteins | sample NGEPerA_FD_74796 | JGI IMG/M metagenome (GOLD analysis project Ga0075522, IMG submission 74796) | Arctic peat soil microbial communities from the Barrow Environmental Observatory site, Barrow, Alaska, USA - NGEE PermafrostL2-A | ecosystem: Environmental > Terrestrial > Soil > Wetlands > Peat ... | reverse complement strand
GTCAGCATCGCGTCATAGGCGAGTTCTTCCGGCTGCCGGCCCTGGCGGCGGGCCTGCGCGCCGAGCGCGTTTTCCAAGGGCTGTTCATAATCCGGCGGATTGCCGAGCAGATATATCTTGTCGTAGTTCGGCCGGAAGAACAGCGGATCGTCGGTCGAGGTCGCGTGTTCGCCGAGGATGGCGGCACGGATTTCGGGTTGATGCAGCCGCTTGAGCCGCTCCGCCAGCGGCAGATGCGCGATCGCCTTGTAGCTCGGATGGGTCTGGAACGGGTTGCGCGACAGCTCGAGCCCGAGCATCAGCCCGACCGGCCGCGCCGCGATCTGGGTGGTGATCGACAGACCGCGTTTGGAGGCTTCGGCGATGGTCTCGAAAGTCTGGCGCCAGCGCTGCGGCGCCTTGTCGTTCTGCGTGACCGAGAACGTCACCGGGATTTTCGTTTTATCGGCCACCCGCAGCATCATCGGCAGGTCTTCGTGGATGGTCGACAGATCCAGCACGAATTGAAACACGCTGCGACCGGCGCCGTTCATGGCGCTTGCGATCGCGGTCAGTTCGTCCTCGCCGGCCTTCAGCGTCGGGGTGTAATCGCCGGTCGAGGTGCGGTGGTTGAGCGTACGCGAGGTCGAAAAGCCGAGCGCGCCGGCGCGGACCGCGTCGCCCGCGAGTGCCGCCATCGCCTTGTTGTCTTCCGCGGTCGATGGATCGCGCCGCGCGCCGCGCTCGCCCATGACGTAGACGCGCAGCGCCGCGTGCGGCAGTTGCGCGCCGACATCCATGTCGAATTGACGCTGCGACAGCCAGTCCATGTAATCCGGAAAGCTCTCCCAGGCCCAGGGAATGCCGGCGCTCAGCACCGGTTCGGGAATATCCTCGACGCCTTCCATCAACTGGATCAGCCTGACGTGATCGGACGGGCGGCAGGGCGCAAATCCGACGCCGCAATTGCCCATGATCGCGGTGGTCACGCCGTTCTGCGACGACGGCGTGATGTCATGGCTCCAGGTGACCTGGCCGTCATAATGGGTATGGACGTCGACGAAGCCCGGCGCGACCAGTTTGCCCTTCGCGTCGATCTCTTCCTTGCCCTTGCCGGCGATGCGGCCGACTTCCGAAATGCGGCCGTCCGTGATTGCCACATCCGCCTCGAACAGCTCGCCGCCAAGACCGTCGGCGATGTTGCCGCCGCGGATAACGAGGTCTGGATTGCTGGCCATGGCATGTCACCCCGAGTTTGATTGGTTGCGGGCATCATGGGTCGTCCCGCTCACCTGTCAACCGGCGCAGGCGAGGTTCAGGGCTGCATCAGCCCGGGATCGAGCGCTTCGCGGCGCTCCTGCGGACCGCGGTCTGTGACAAGCGCCAGCAGCACCGTGAGCACCATGAACACCACGGAGCCGCCGAACACCCAGTGCGGCACGTTCTGGTCCATGATCCAGCCGAACAGCAGCGGACCGATGATGCCGCTGAAGTTGAACCCGGTAGAGACGATCCCGAAAGCCCGCCCCGCCGCGCCCGGAGGGGCGGCGTCCCGAACCAGCATGTCGCGCGATGGCGCGATCACCCCGCCGAGGAAGCCGGCGGTCGCCATCAGCACCGTCAGCAGCAGCGACGGCAATACGTATGCGGCAATGAGCAGCACGACGACCGCGTTGACGGCGAAACAGCCAGCAGCGACCTGGCTGTGACGCAGCGTGCGGTCGGCCAGAACGCCGCCGGCCAGGACGCCGATGGCGCTGGCGGCGAGATAAGCGGTCAGCGCCGTATTGGCGGAGGAGTATGTCACGCCATAGCCGGTCATCAGGGCGACCACGCCGAAACTGGAGATGCCGCTATTGGAGAGACCGAGCAGCATGAAAAAGATCGTCAGCACGATCAGGGTTGGCGTCAGGATGCTCTGTCGCGGCGGATGCAAGCCATCGATGCCGACGCGGTCCTTGGCGCTGGCATCGGGGATGCCCATGACGATCAGCAGCAGCGCCACCAGCAGTCCGATGGCGCCCGCCACCATCAGCGCGCCGAGGCCGCCGACGGTTGCAACCAGCACACCCATGACGGCGGGCGCGATCGCGCCGCCGACGAAGCCGGCAAAGGTGTGGACCGAAAAAGCGCGGCCCATCCGCGTCTCGTCCATATGCGCGGCCAGGATTGCATAATCGGCCGGATGATAGACGCTGTTGGCGAGGCCCAGCAGCGCCGCGCTGGCGATCAGCCAGGCGTAGCTGAGGTGCATGCCGAGCATGATCAATGCGAAGCCGCCGAGCACGAGGCCCATCAGCAGCACCTTGCGTGCGCCGATGTGATCGGCGAGATAGCCCACCGGCACCTGTGTCAGGGCGGATACGATGCCGAATACGGTGACCGCAAAGCCGAGCTCGATATAGCCGACGCCGAGCTGTGCCTTCAGAAACGGGAACAGCATCGGCAGCACCAGCAAATGGAAATGGCTGACCCAATGCGCCGTCGAAACCAGCACGAGCGTGCGCAGCGCGGAATCCGCCTTCGCTTGTCGTTGCGATGCGGCGAGAACGTCGACCATTCCAGATCAAACCCAGGTTGCATGAGCGCCCGGTGGAGCGCGCAGGAAATTACCGGCTAGTGGTTATTTGTCCATGAATACCGCTGCATGGCAGCCCTTGCCGGGCGCGCGGGGTTGTCACGATTTTGGCGTTGTCCGGGCATCCTGCCGAGGCCTGCGATCCCACGATCGAGCGGGGATTCTACAGCGGCTCGTCGTCGGGGCCGTAGCGGTCGCGCTTCGGCGAAGCGAAGTCGCCGTCCTCGTAGTCCTCGTCGTCTTCGGGCGGCTTGGCCGGCGATTTCTTCGGTTCCTTCGCGTCGTTTTCGGGAAGCTCAGCCTTTTTGCCGCTTCGAGCCATGTTCTTCCCCTTTTTCTTCCCCTTTTGAGCGACGGATCGCCGCGTGCAGCGACCTCAATCTGACCGCCTTTGACGGGCATATTAGCCGTAACCAACGATTCTTTCCTGCCTTTTTCCATCATTCAGTGTAAAGGGAGGCGCAAATCAGGAGCCAAAATGAAGAAGCCGAAACTGGATACCGAAGAGCAGACACCGCGAAAAATCCTTCGCGCCGACAAGGCGCCGACAACAGGCTACTCGCTGGTGGTGGACGGCCATTTCAAATCGCATCATGACACGGTCGAAGCCGCCGAGGAGGCGGGCGTGGCGCTGAAGCATCAGTATCCGATGCTGCAGGTGCAGGTCTACGACGCCGCGACCAAGACGCGATCGATGGTGCCGTGGCCGGTGCCGGCCTGACGCAAGTCGACGTAACTTCTCAGGTTCGCCGTCCGCCGCTTTGCTGGCCTGTCAGCCAATCGGACAGCGCCGGCGTTTTTTCGTCGGACTTCTTCGCCGATTTCTGACTGGTCTTCTTGACTACGGCGGGGCGTGGCGGTTCGGCGGCCTCGCGCGCGAGCCGCAGGGCCTTCAGCTTTGCCATGTTGTCGAGCACGGCCTTGGTGGCGAGTTCGTGTTCGGTCTTGGCGCTTTTGACCTGGTTCGTCTTGTTGAAACGCGCATCGGCGCGGTTGCGATCCTGGTTTGCCATCTAGGTGGCCTTCTTCCTGGCGGGCTTCGCCTTGGCCTTCGCCTTAGACTTGGGCTCCGCCGGCTTGGCGCGATCGGCGGCCTCCTTGGCGAGCCGCAGCGCGCGCAAATCGGCCGTCCGCTTGCGGATTGCGACGTCGGCCGCCGCGATCTCCGCCATCGCCTTGATGCCCTCGGCATCCTGGGCGAGCTTCCGGTTCAGCCGGATTTCCTTCATTTCGGCGGCGCTTTTCGGTTCATCGTTCATAACGGGCCTCAATCTCCACAGGGCGCACGCGTATATCCCCGGGCGGCGACCGGACTGACCGATCCTACCACGTACAGGCGCGACAAAGGCACATCTTTGGGCCTGTCGTCGGCAAAAAGGCCGCTTTCGGCACTGATTCGGCGATTTTGGTGAACGAGGGGGCCGGTCTGCGCGGCCGGCCCGCGCAGGTTCCCGGCTTGCCGGTCAGAACGTCGCCCCGGCCTTCACCATGTAGGTCCGGCCCGGCAGGGGATAGGCGTTGAACCGCCCCTCCGTGAACGCGCTCGCGACGGCATAATCGTAGTAAAGGGCATTGAACACGTTGTTCACGCTCAGCGACCAGAAGAAATGCTGGTATTCGCCGCTGAGCTTGAAATCCACCGTCGCGTTGGCTGGAATCAGCGGCTGCACGTTGGGCTGGTCGTTGTCCATGCGGCGGCTGCTCCAGTAACGTACCGTGGCATCGACCACGAGGTACTTCTGCCAGGCATTCCAGGTCACGCCGCCGCTGGCGGTATAGCGCGACACCAGCGGGATGTCGTTGCCGGCGAACTGGCCCTCGCGAAAAATCGCTCGGGTATAGGCAGCGCCTGCTCTTAACAGCAAGGTATCGCTCAAGCGCAACGACGCATTGGTCTCGGAGCCATAGCGCCGGGTGGGATCGAGATTGTAGTTGAAGAAATTGACGGGATCGAAATGGATCTCGTTGACGAGATCCATGTTGTAGATGCTCGATTGCGTCTGGAACTGCCCGGCCTTGATGCGAAAGCCGCCCTCGACGTCGTTCGAAGTCTGGGTCTTGAGCTGGAAGGTTTGTGGGATAGGATTGAAGAAGGCGTCGAAAGCGGGCCCTGAAGCAACGCGCTCGTCGACGTCGGGGGTGCGGAACGCGCGTGCAGCGCGGCCAAACACCGAAAAAACGTCGTTGAAGCGATGCTCGATGCCGAGATGCAATGCGTATTGCGTCTCGTTGCTGTCGAGCGGCAGCGCCTGGGTGTCAAACGCAAACGGCGCATTCGGATCGAAGCGATCCCGTGCCGTCAGGTTGGTGTTTTGAACGCGTGCGCCATAGGAAAAATCGGTGGTTGGCAGTACGCCTATGGTGTGCTGCCAATAGCCCGCGAGCGTTTGCTGGGCCAGGTCGTACATATGCCACGGCGGAAGTCCCTGAAAGGCACCGCGATCCTGATGGTAGGTCCCATCGTAGTAATCGATCCCGGTCAACACCGATGAAGGCAATCCGGAGATCGTGTTCTTGATGCTCAATCGGGGAGTTATCGACCATGTCGTCAAATCGGTGCTGACATAGGTCGACGCGAAGCTGGGAAATGGGTCTGCGCCGAAGAATCCGCCCTGCTGTTTCTTGTTCCTTACGCCACCATCGACGATGAGGTCGATTCCATTCACCAGCGTCTTGGTGAATCCGGCGGTAGCGCTGACGCCCTGCTGGTTGGCGTAGTCGAACGGAGTATCGGTGCCCCTGCGGTCGGCCGCCAGTTCGTTGATGCCGACCGACGGATCCACGAGGCGGACGCCGGGCAGTCTCAGCTTCTGGTTGTCGCCGGAGAGGGTGAAGAAGGCAGACAGATCGGGCGTGGTATACTTGATGTTGCCGGTCCCGTTGCGCTGGTCGAGGGCATTGTTGTCGCGATAGCCGTCGGATTTGATGGCATTGCCATAGAACGACGTTGACCAGGGGCCCGAGCTGAGCGTCGTCGAGACCGATCCGAGCCGCTGGTTGAAGGAACCTGCGCCCCCTTCGAAGCGCATCGCGACCGGCGGGCCGCCGACGCCGTTCCTGGTGACGATGTTGATGACCCCGCCGACCGCGTTGTCGCCATACAGCACGGCACCACTGTTGCCCTTGGTAATCTCGATGCGTTCGATCGAATTGAGCGGAATGGAGGAAAAATCCACCTGGGCCATGTCGATGTCGTTCAGCCGCCGCCCATTGATCAGCACCAGCGTATTGGCGGTCGCGAAGGCCCCGAATCCCCTGAGGTCGACGGAGGTCTTGGCGCCATTCACCCCGCCGAACAGGGACGTCAGTTGCACGCCGGGGACCTGCGCGATGATCTCCGGCAGGGTTTGCGCCGGCGAATGCGCGATGTCGTCGGCCGTGATCACGGTCGTCGATGCGCCGACGATGCCGGCAAATTGCCGTTCGGTCGTTGCATTGCTCGTCGATGCGCCGTTCGCCGGCGCGCCGTTTGGGTTGCCGGTCGGCGCCGTGCTCGGCGCGGGCCGATAGGTCCCGGAGCCCTGGTCGGACACGGGTTTGGCCCGGGTCCGCGTCTCGTCGAAGGGTGGGCTGACTTCGATCGGCGGCAATTGGTCGGGGGCCTGCTGCGCTTTCGCGGGCGAAATGTCGAGCGAAACGAGCGAGACGAGAAAACTGGAAGCAAGCAGATGGGTGCGGCGCCGCGTTGCGGCATGGGTGTGGCAAGACATGGCTGGACCTCGGTATGACGTCAGTGGCACGTCACAGCGAACCAAGTCTCACCTTGGGGATTGTGCCCCCCGATGAAGCTAATGTCTGTACTCCCCGACCGACATCTTCGCGTGTGACCACGGCTGACGGCAGGTCTCCTGGCTTGCGGGTCGTTACCTTTCGTCGCCTTCCCAGGACCGAGATTCCCAGTGGCATATGGCGAAAGATTCACCGCTTACAGTTGCGGGGGCAGCCACGGCGTTGGGGATTTCTCCCCGCACCGCATTCCCTTTTGATCCTCAAACGAGGAACCGTCACCAATTATGGTAGAATTTTGTCGAGATTGGAGTCAATCCCTCCGCCAGACGCGCGCAATCCTGACTGGACGAGTGCGCTATTTTTGCCGCATGACCTCCGGGCCTCGCCGTTTCAGGCGGCGGCACGGGCCGCTCCAAGGGAAGATGTATGAGCCTTCAGGACGTCATGGCGACGGCTGATATCGCGGCGCGCCGGCGCGCCGGCGTGATGGCGGGGCTGGTCGCCCTCGTGGTGCTGTTGATGCTGCTGTCGCTCGGCATCGGAGCGGTGCGATTGTCGCCGCTTGCCGTGATCGACGCTCTGTTCGGCGGCGGCAGCGACGTGGCGCAGGTGATCGTGCGCGAAATCCGCCTGCCGCGGGTGATTCTGGGATTTGCCATCGGCGCCGTTCTCGGGCTGTCCGGCGCGGCCTTGCAGGGACTGTTGCGCAATCCGCTGGCGTCGCCGTCGCTGTTCGGTGCGCCGCAGGCTGCCGCCTTCGGCGCGGTGCTGGTGATCTCGCTCGGTCTCGCCGATGTGCGATCCTGGGCGCTGCCGACGGCTGCGATCGTGGCGGCGTTTGCCTCGGTATTCGTGTTGCTGGCGATCGCCGGCCGCAATGCCGGGCTGTTGATCCTGATTCTCGCGGGCCTTGCGATCTCGAGCCTGGCCGGCGCAGCCACGGCGCTGGTGATGAATCTGTCCAGTAACCCTTACGTGGCGCTCGAAATCGCGTTCTGGCTGCTCGGCTCGCTGGAGGACCGCAGCTTCCGCCATGTCCTGCTGGCGCTCCCATTCATCGTGGCGGGCGCGATCATCCTGCTGAGCCAGCGCAACGCCTTTCGCGCGCTCAGCCTCGGCGAAGAAACCGCGCAGAGCCTTGGTGTCGATGTTGGCCTGTTGCGGCTGCTGGTGATCACCGGCGTCGCGCTCGGCGTCGGCGGCGCGGTTGCTGTGTCCGGCACCATCGGCTTTGTCGGCCTGGTCGCACCGCATCTGATGCGGCCGCTGATCGGCCATGATCCGGCGCGGCTGTTGGTGCCGAGCGCGCTCACCGGCGCGGCGCTGCTGCTCGCCGCCGACATCGCCGTGCGCATCATCCCCTCGACCAGCGACATCAAGGTCGGCGTGCTCACCTCGATCATCGGTGTGCCGTTTTTCCTTTATCTGATCATGCGCGAACGGCGCGCGCTCGGCGGAGGCGTCGCATGACCGGCTTCCTCACCGCGCAAGGCGTGAACGTCAGGTTGTCCGGTCGCGTCGTGCTGCGCGATATTTCGCTGGCGCTGCCGGCGGGACATTTGGTGGCGCTGGTCGGACCGAACGGCGCCGGCAAGACCACGCTGCTGCGCGCTCTGGCGGGGCTGGTGCCGTCGGATGGCGCGATCATGGTCGACGGCGACGCCCTTTCCTCGCTCGGCCTGCGCGAGCGTGCGCGGAGATTTGCCTATCTGCCGCAGGGCCACATCGTGCACTGGCCGCTGCCGGCGTGCGATATCGTGGCGCTCGGCCGCTATCCGCATGGCGCGACCGATCCGGCGCGCTTGACGCCCAAGGATGCCGATGCCGTGCTGCGGGCAATGCAGGCGACCGATGTCGTCGACTTCGCCGCGCGCCGCGTCACCGAGCTTTCCGGTGGCGAGCGCAGCCGCGTCGCGCTGGCCCGCGTGCTGGCGGTGGAAGCACAGGTCGTCCTGGCGGACGAGCCGACCTCCTCGCTCGACCCGCGCCACCAGATCGACGTCATGAAAACGCTGCGCAGTGCCGCCGACCGGGGAACGCTGGTGATGGTGGTGACGCATGATCTCGGTCTTGCCGCGCGATTCGCCGACACGGTCATGGTGCTGTCGGAAGGCCGGCTGGTGTCGCAGGGCGCGCCCCGCGAGGCGCTGTCTGAACAGGTCATGGCCGACGTGTTTCGTGTCAGCGCTTTTCGCGCGGACTATCAGCGTGAGGCGGTGATCGTGCCATGGGCGGAAATTTGAGGCGGATATGAGTGGCCGGAGCGAATTCCGTTTAGGGGCCATCGTCGCGCTTGTGCTGGCAGGTCTGTCCACGCCGGCGGCCGGACTGCCGCGCGTGGCTTCGATGAATGCCTGCACCGATCAACTGCTGATCCCGCTGGCGGACCCCGCGCAGATTGTGGGCCTCAGCCGTTATTCGCGCGACGCCGGGCAATCGTTTGCCGCCGCTGATGCGCGCCGCTTTCCGGTCCTGTCCGGGAGCGCCGAGGATATCCTGGTGCTGAAGCCCGATGTCGTCGTCGCCAGCCTGTTCGACAAGCGTTCGACGCGGGAGCTGTTGCAGGCGCACGGCGTGCAAATGGCGGAATTTTCGGTGCCGCGAAACCTCGACGAGGTGAAGGCCCAGATCCGGAAGATGGGCGAGGTCGTGCAGCATCCCGACCGCGCCGAAGCTGAAATCACGCGGCTCGACGCCGCGATGGCGGAAGCGCGGCAGGCCGTGACCGACAGGCACTATTCCGTGCTGCCGTTGTCACGGCGCGGCTGGGTTTCGGGCAGCAACAGTTTGATCTCCTCGCTGTTGTCGGCGACCGGGCTGTACAACGTGGCCGGAGAACTCGGCGTCGCCACCGGCGGCTTCGTCCCGCTCGAGAAGATCGTGAAGGCGAGGCCGGATTTCCTGTTGGTATCGCAGGCGGGCGACCGCGCCGCCGACGACGGCGCCGCCTTCCTGCTGCATCCTGCATTGGAGCGCTTCTATCCGCCGCAAAAGCGCATCGTGATTCCGGACCGGCTCACCGTGTGCGGCGGCGTGATGCTGGCCGATGCGCTGGATGTGCTGGTGAAGGAGTTGAAGCGGGTGGAACGGTAAAAATTCTTCCGTCGTCCCCGCCTCCGGGCGGGACGACCAATTCACCCCGTCAGCACGGGGCCGCCCGCCTTCTTCCAGGCATCGATGCCGCCGGCAATATGCGCGGTGTTGGCGAGGCCCGCCTCCTTGGCGGCGGCGACCGCCATGGCGGAGCGCTCGCCGAAGGCGCAGAAAAACACGATGCGGCGGCCGCTGGCGGCGGCGACTTCGCGCAGCATGCCGCCGGGCCGCAGGCTCTCGCCGATCGAAGGGTAGGGCGCATGCAGCGCGCCCGGCAGCATGCCGTGCTTGCCGCGTTCGCTGTTCTCCCGCAAATCGACCAGGAGCATGTCGGGCCGGCCGAGACTGTCGATGCCCTCGCGCGCGCTGAGCGCGAGCCCCTGCTTCGCCAGATCGTCCTGATGCAGGCCGACATGCATGTTGGCCGGAACTGCTACATCCATCATCTTCGGATTGGGTAATTTCAGATTGGCCATCAGCTCGACATACGCCTCGGCCGAGCGCACCTGCAGCCGCGGATTGTAGCGCTTTTCCTCGCCGATGGTGGAGACGGTGTCGCCCTTGTAGTCGTGGGCGGGAAACACCATGGTCTCGTCGGGCAATTTCAGGAGCCGGTTGAAGATCGATTCATATTGCGCCCGCGCGCTGCCGTTCTGGAAATCGGTGCGGCCAGTGCCCCGGATCAACAGCGTGTCGCCGGTGAACACCCGGTCGCCCATCAGATAGCTGTAAGAATCGTCGGTGTGGCCGGGCGTGTACATCACATCCAGTGTGATGCCCTCGATCGTCACCTTGTCGCCCTCGCTAACCCGCATCGCCACAACGTCGGCCATGCTCTGCTCGCCCATGATGGTGACGCAATGGGTGCGATCGCGCAGTTCACCGAGGCCGGTGACATGGTCGGCGTGCAGATGGGTGTCGATTGCCTTGACCAGTTTTAGATCGAGCTCGCGCAGGAGCTGGCAGTAGCGATCGACTTTCTCCAGCACGGGGTCGAGGATCAGCGCTTCGCCGCCGGCGCGGCTCGCCAGCAGATAGCTGTAGGTCCCGGAGACGCTGTCGAACATCTGGCGGAAGATCATGGTTGTGCCTGCGAATTGATTCCCGACACTACAGCTTGTTCAAGTACGGTGGCTTCATCCTTCGAGACGCATCGCCGAAGCCCGGAGGGCGATGGCGCGGCGTCTCGAACCACGAGGCCGCTTACGGCTTCACGTAACTCCAGCCCTGCTCCTGCAACTCCATCAGATGGACCACGCCGGAGGGAACGACAGTGGCGTCGGCGACGATCGGGATCGGATGGCCCTCGGCCTTCTCCATGCCCATCCTGGTGTTGTTGCAGGCGGAGAACTGGATCTTGCCGGGAAACGCCATGTCCTTGAGCCGCTTGATGCGGTCCTGCACCGGCGAGGTATCGGATCTCAACATGTGCAGGCCCGGCCCGTAGGCGACGACGTCGATGTCGACCTCCTCGTTCTTGGCGCGGTAATGTTCGATCACGTTGGTGGTGTTGTTCAACACCAGGTTCATGACCTGCGGATCGTTCTGGTCGATCTGGATCGCGATGTGATGCGGTTTGGCGTCGGCGGCGAAACCGGCGGACGCAAATGACATCGACATGAAGGCGATCGCTGCCAGGCGAAGAAAATAGCGCATATATAAACTCCTCTATAATGGGCCCCCGTCATCGCGAGCGAAGCGAAGCAATCCAGCTTTCTTTGCGCGGCTCGATGGATTGCTTCGCTGCGCTCGCAATGACGGTCATGGTCGTACCAGCGTGTAGCCGTTTTCGGTCAGCGAAAGAATTTGTCCGACGCCGACCTGGACCGGGGTCGCGGCGGGAATGATGTCCGGCCGCTTGCCGGTATTGCGCTCGATGGTATCAAGCGTATTCAGGCAGACATCGAAGCGCACGCCCTGCGCGACCAGACTCTCCACCAGCTTGCGGTTGGGATTCTCCGTCCGCAACAGGTCGATGCCCGGGCCAAAGGCCACCACCTCGATGGCGATCTTGTCGGGATCATAGGCTTTCAGCAGATTATAGGCGACGCTGATCACGAGCCCCTGCTTCTTTGGATCGTCGTCGGAGAGCTGCAGGACGAGGCGATGTTCGGCGAACGGCTTGTCCGGCAGCGGCGCCGGCTGGGCGCGGGCGAACGGTGCGGCGCTCACCAATCCGGCGGCAGTCACGAGGCCGAGCAGGATCGAGCGGCGATGTCTGGAAAATGCGATCATCCCTGTCCCGCGATACCCGGATTGCCATCGACGCCCTTCAAGGTGACGCCACCGCCACGCTGCTCCGGCACTTTGCCCGAACGCAGATGGTTCGCAAAGACGTCCCACACCGGCTTGCCCTGCTGCGCATTGACGGATGCCCATCCCGCGACCTTGTAGCTCTTGCGGGCCTCCAGCGCATGGCCGTTGTCGAGCTTGAGATCGGAAATCCGGTGGCTGACGGATTCCGCCGGTGTGCAAGTGTAGCTGAAGCCGCCGACGCGGACCATGTCGCCACCCTGCTGGTAATAGGGATCGGCGTTGAACAAATTGTCGCAGACGTCTTCCAGGATGTCCTTGATCTGGCCGCCGGTCATGGCCTGCTGGTAAGTCTCGGGATAGGTGATGGCGGTCTCACTCAGCACGTCCTCCATCGTCACGGGTTGGCCCGGCAGCAGGCTTGAGCCCCAGCGAAAGCCCGGCGACAGCGCGATTTCCGCGTCGAACTCGCTGCGTAACGCGTCGCAGATCAATTGATCGACGCTGCCGCCGAAATTGCCGCGGCGGTAGAGCAGGCGGTCGGCGGTTGCGATCTTTTCCGCATAGGCCGTCGCATGGGCTCCGCGCACCTTGTCGATCAGCGTCGACATTGCGGGATCCGGCTTCAGCAGTTCGGAGAATACCGGCAGCAGCCGGTAACGCACGTCGGCGACGCGGCCCTTGGCCAGATCCAGATCGAGCACACCGAGAAATTTGCCATTCGATCCGGCATTGGTGACGAGCGTGGCGCCGCCTGCATTTTTCACGGGGATCGGCTGCGGCACGGCGTCATGGGTGTGACCGCCGAGGATGACGTCGATGCCAGTGACGCGGCTGGCGAGCTTGAGATCGACGTCCATGCCGTTATGCGACAGCAGCACCACGGCATCGACCTTGTCGTTGCCGCGCAGGCCATTGACCAGCTTCTGCAACTCCTCGTCGCGAATGCCGAACGTCCAGTCCGGTGTGAAGCGCTTGGGATGCGCGATCGGCACATAGGGGAACGCCTGGCCGATCACGGCGACCCGATGTCCGCCGAGTTCCTTGATGGTGGCTGGCTTGAACACGCGACCCAAAGCGGAATCGAAAGCTTTGGCATCGTTGAAGGCGGCTTCCTCGGTGAGGAAGACGTTCTGGGCCAGGAATTCGCCCTTGAAACGCTCGAGGTTGGTGCGCAACGCCGCCTCGCCATAGGTGAATTCCCAATGACCGGTCATCGCCTCGATGCCGAGCAGATTGGCGGCCTCGACCATATCGGCGCCCTGCATGGTGTTGGCGAGACCGGTGCCGTGCCAGAGATCGCCACCATCGAGCAGCAGCGAACGGCCGGCGCCGGCATCGCTGCGCAGCCGGTCAATCAGCGTCTTCAGATGCGCAAATCCGCCCAGCCTGCCGAAGCGTGCCGCCGACTTCTCGAAATCGAGAAACGTGAAGGCATAGGCGTCGGCGCTGTCGGGCTTGATGCCGAAGCGGTCGAGGAAGGTGCGACCGACCAGATGCGGCGGCTGTCCGGCCATCGCGCCAATCCCGAGATTGACGCTCGGTTCGCGGAAATACACCGGCGATAGCTGCGCATGGGTGTCGGTCATATGCAGGATGCGCGCATTGCCGAAGCGCTCGAGGTCGTAAATGCCAGGGGTATCTGCGCTGCGCGCGATCCGCGGCCATCC
>Ga0075522_10002609_pt1 | contig 13304 bp, 11 predicted proteins | sample NGEPerA_FD_74796 | JGI IMG/M metagenome (GOLD analysis project Ga0075522, IMG submission 74796) | Arctic peat soil microbial communities from the Barrow Environmental Observatory site, Barrow, Alaska, USA - NGEE PermafrostL2-A | ecosystem: Environmental > Terrestrial > Soil > Wetlands > Peat ... | reverse complement strand
CTCAAGCGCAACCTTCGCCTTGAACTCAGCCGTGAACCGTCTGCGCGTCTTCATGATGGATCGTCCTTCTCCTCGTCGGATCCACCTTAGAACCCTGTCTCAGAAACCGGAGCCACCTCTCATCGCAATGCCCATAACCGCGACAACAACAGGTTCGTGTAGCATGACAGAACGCCGAGCTTCTTTAAGAAGCCGGTCCCAATGGTACTGGAAGGGGTCCACTTCGCTGCATTAGAGCCCTTATTTTTGACACTCCGCTTCAGGTCCCGGGCTTCTCCAAAAGGGAGATTGCGTCAAGATCGGGGATTTTGCCCCATGGTTGATTTCCAGACTGAACAATAGTAAAGCCAGCTCGAAGCGCAAAATGCTCGAACAAACGGCGCGACATAAAATTACGCCAATGCGGGTTCTTACGGAAATCGGCGCCGGGAGACTGATCGAAGTTCGAATAGTGAAAAAACGCCCTACCGCCCGGTGCGAGTACTCTAAAAGCCTCCTTAAGATAGCTTAACACAATTTCTATATCGAAATGGACCATTGAATCGAAAGTATAAAAAAATGTAATCGAATTGTCCTCAATCCCATTCAATACCGCACCATCGTTACATACATATGCGAAACGCGAATCGCCTACAAATCGCTGCTTGCAAAAGCGAATATTGTCCGGATTTATGTCAACAATCGTGATTTTCTTGCCATGGCGTGCCAATCGCGCACTGTTTCTACCGTGCCCCGCCGCCAAATCAAGGACATGATCATAATTGATCAAATTTTGGACAAGTATCGGATTAATGTGGGTGGCCCAGTGACGGTCCATATCCCGTTCGGCTTGAACAAAATAGGACTGAGTTACCTCGTCACCCCAGTAGAAACCTTCTTTCGATGCAATTTCTGTGGCGGAAGTATTAATTCTTTGCGGATCACTCATGTCGCGAGTCTTTCAGAAGAAACTTGCCCCTTGCGCAAAGGTGTTCTGTCGCATGAAGTGTCAACAGGTGTCAAGAGCCGGTGGGGTACAGTTTGATTTGCTTGACGCGGAGCGACAATCAAGATGATCCTTTTGATTGTGGCGTCCGACCCCTCGCGCATTTGCAGCGTGATGCACAGAGCCGATCGATGTCCGCGAGCGTCGTGGCCTGGTCGGGGGAGATTTTGTCCCATTCGCCGAAGGACTAGCCGCCGGGCCTACCGATGAGATCGCCTCAGGCAGTTCGCGCCTGACGCTTTTATGAATAGAGCTAATTAAATGAAACACAATTTTTACGGGTTTGTTTCAAGTGAGGCTGGAAGTGCAGCGCACAATGCGCTATATCATTTGCTTGCTTGGTCGCCGGTCCAACCGCGACGGAGACCAGCCTTCCGAAGCAACCTGGTTCAATGACTGTCGATTTGAATGAGTCCGCAACGATTTTGGTCTCGATGCCTACCGTCGACAGCCAGCTTTTACAATCGCCGCGCAATCTGTTGCTGTTTATTGAAGCATTAATCTCCAAGTCAAGGTTTGGCGCTGCCGAACACTATCTCGATTGCTTTGGGCATAACTGCGACCTCGCTCCCCAGGTTCAGATCTTGCGGGCGCGCATCTTGTTGTCACGGGGTGATATCGAGAAGGGCACGCAGTTGCTTGTAGCCATCGCGCAGAGCCCTGCAGCGGCGGCAATTCCCCCAGACCTCGCGGCGCAAGCTGCTGCCCGACTTGAACGGCAATATGGATGGTCGGCTGCCCTGGCGTTTTTGAATAAAATCAATACCGTCGCGGATCCCGAAACGGCATTGCTGCACGCCAAGTTACTGGCTCTGGCGCGCAAAATTCCGGCAGCGGTAGCGCTTGTCGAGCGTTGCGCGATGCGGACTCCTTTTCCGGTTAGGGCTCGTCTGCTTTATCTTCATGGCCGGCTCAAGGTGCTGCAGAAGGATTATGTCAAAGCCACCTTCAGTATGGGGCGCGGCTTGACTCAATTGCCGCCCGACTGGCGGCTATATTGCCGCGCGGCCATGGTAGCGGAAAAAGCTTCGAATTTACGCGCGGCCGAACGTTGGCTTGGCATGGCGGTGTCATTCGGGGCACCGCCAATGACCATCATTCGACCCATGACGCGCCTAAGACTTGCCTCTGGAAATATCCAAGGCGCCGTCCAATCGCTTCGCGCGGTTCTGAGTAAGCTGCACGATCCAAATGTCCAGTTGCTGCTCGCAAAATGTCTTCTGGATAGCGAGAGACGGCCTCAGGCGTTGGCCGAAGTAGAGGACGTGCTGAGGCAGTTTCCTGACCATCTCGACGCCAAGCGGATGCAAGTGGAAATATTGCTCAGCGCCGGCCGAGTTAGCGACGCGACCTTTGTGATAGAAGAATTCGCCGAACGCGTTTCGTATCCTCCGGGAAAGGGTAGGTTTCTTTCGGAACTTCAGGACCTTGTCGCCAAATGCGAGGAAGAGACGAATAGAAACCCGGCGCAGTTTCATATGTCGCCATTACCACCCGCCTTCAGATTGTCGGTGAGCGAACGTGACCTTGAATTCCAAGGCAGTTTATTCGCGCCGCTGAAAGCCCAAGTTAACATCGTCGGCGCGATCATCATCCGCGAAACCGTCGGGCGGTTCGGCGAAACTAGGCTTGGTTATTTGTGGGCCATTCTCGAACCTTGTGTGCAGATCATTGTGCTGGCGGTGATCTACTGGATAGCTATGAAGAAAATTCCTTACAATATGTCTCTCGGTCAATTTCTTATTACGGGTATTTTGTCGTTCTTTTTCTTTATGAATACCTACAACCGCGCGGCCATTGCGGTACGTTCCGGCGGGAACCTTCTCGCTCATCCCGCAATAAAACAGATCGATCTCATCTGGTCGGCGACCATACTGGAACTGGCGACGCAATTCGGCATCTTCACTTGCTTTATGGTCGGCACCGCTCTGTCAGGCGACCCGGTCCGGATAGGCAATCCGTTGGTAGTCGGGCTCTGTCTTATTCTGATGTGGTGCGGCGGCGTTGGGTTGGGCTTGTTCGTCGACGCGATGGCCCAGTATGTCGGCTGGGCGCGGCTTATCGGTTGGGCAGTCGTTCGAAAATTGTTTTTCGCTTCCGGCCTTTTCTTTGCGCCCGAGCAATTGCCAAGCTGGCTCGAAAAGATTTCGATGTACAATCCTCTATTGAATATCATTACCGAAATTCGTGCGAATTTTTCCCCCTTCGTCCACACGCCGGGATTATCGCTCTCTTATGGCGCGGCATGGTGTTTGGGCACACTCATGCTCGGATTTACGGCGCATCTGGCTGTCAGACGACGATAGATTTGGGCCGACGATGATCCACCTGGTAGATGTATCGAAATCCTATATCACCGAGCGGGGCGTGAAGACGGTGATTCATCCCACCTCGATGTCCTTGCCTGCTCACAAAAAGCGCATCGCCGTCTTGGGTTTGAACGGCGCTGGCAAAAGTACCTTCGTCCGTCTTATCGCGGGAATGGAAGAGCCGACGACCGGCCGAATTCTAAAAAAATGTTCTGTTTCTTGGCCGCTTGGCTCCGGCCCGGGAGTTCATGGAAAAGTTTCCGGGATCGAGAATATCCGCTTTATCACACGCATTTATGGCGCTGACTTTTATGAAGCGGTTGGCTTCGTCGAGGAATTCAGTGAGCTTGGACGCGCCTTGTACGATCCAGTGAGCACGTATTCGGCGGGCACGCGCGCAAAATTCATCTATTCTTTAAGCCTTGCGATCGATTTCGATTGTTATTTGCTCGATGAACTCGTTGCCGCCGGTGATTTTCGGTTTCAAAAAAAATCCCGTGAGATATTGGCCAAGAAATTCGATAAGAGCGGTATGCTTTTCGTTTCCCACAGCGAGCTCAAGGTCAGGCAATATTGCAACATGGCCTTAGTTCTTCATAATGGCTATCTGGTGCCATTTGAGAATCTGGATGAGGCGACCGAGTTTTATTTAGCAATCAAGCATGATTCGGCAGAGTAGGAATACGAACAATGAGCATTGGAGTTACAACAGGTAGACCGACGACCAATCGACCCCTCGCCGCCACGCCGGCGAAGAAACGGTGCCTAACGATCAATCCGCCGATTACTGGCGAGAAGCACAAGACCATAGTCGTGCTCGGCGTAGAACGAGGGGGGACCTCGATGGCCGCCGGTATGCTACGGGCACTCGGTATCGATTTGGGCAAACGAGTGGGGCTCAACCACGAAGATCCGCGGTTTATAACTACCGATCATAACAGGTTGAAGCAGGTTATTGCCGTGCGCGATCGTGAAGCAGATGTTTGGGGCTTCAAGATGCCAAATGCGGCCACGATCCTTGATTTTTTCGAAGCGAACCTACGCAACCCCTATTATTTGATCGTTTATCGCAATCTGGCATCAGTCGCGGACAGTTGGCAGCAGCGCGGTACCGGTGAATATCTCGGCGCCATCGACCGCGGGCTCGAACTCAATCGATTAATTGTCGAGCACCTTCGCCGCTCAAAGCGCCCCGCAATGATCGTCAACTATGAAAGGGCTGTCGCCGATAAGAACGGCACTGTCGACGATGTCGTTGGTTTTCTGGGGCTCGCCGTCGACGATGAAGCGGTCGAGCGAGCCATAGGCATCATGGCCGGTGACGGCCAGGGCTACCTCAATTTGCCCGAATACTTTTTTGCGGTCGAGCCCAAGCCGATATCGCCCGAGCGAGCAACGCTTGCGACCGACTCGAACGCGTCGGAAATCATCGATGCAGACGGCTGGATCACGTTCGAGAATATGAAGAAGAAGTTGGTTTTGCGGCTCGCCAACGGCGCCAAACTACCGCAGAAATTCTGGATGCGTCTCGACATTGATGCGCCGCGTGGTGTCGATCTGCGGACTTTACCTCTCCGCATCTATTTCGATTTTGTCGGCGAAATGTTTCCCGCTCATTGTGCTCGCCCATCGATTAATCGAGGTCAAAACGCATACCTTGTCGAGACCAGCGGGATGGCCACCGCGATCGGTTTTGGGCCGTTGCTCCCGAACACGCGGTTCAAACTGTCTGTGGAACTGTTGGAAGCATCGCTGCTTGACGAATAAACGCAAACTGGAATTGTTCAGTAGTCCAAGAGTGCCGCAGTAAAAATTGATAATGACCGAACTCTGATCCCAAGGGCAATAACTAGCGGCTTGCCAAGGAGGCAACAGCACTTTCCTTCTTCTCGTCGGGAGAATCTGGCTGAAGTCGATGCGTGAGTTGTCAAGGAGATGCCGCGAAAACTGCCCGACGAAGGCCAGCTTCGATCCATATCACGCCTACTTGAGGTCGGGGATTGAATTGCGCCGTTCCGGATTTTGGCATAGTTTGTTTTACCGTTGCGGAGGAGTGCCGGTGTTGGCGTCAATTCTGGATAGCTTGGTAAGACCCGCTGAAGAACGAAGCACTCCCATTACTGATTTTTTCCTGAATCGCGTCTTGGCGGCCACCGGGCGGGGCAATGAACTCAAGGGATCTAGCATTGAAAAACGCACCGCTATCGAGAGAGCGCTCGCAGCGGATGATGCCCTGTGCGACACGGTGGGGTTATCGTGGATCGATGTTCCCGACGATATACATTGTGTCGGACCGCGGCATAATCTTGGCGATTTCTATTCGGCGGACCTCGCGGCAGAAATCTTGAGCGGAAACAAGATTACGCTGCCCGAAGGCGCGCGCCTTCTTGATTTCGGATGTTCCTCAGGTCGCCTGGTTCGCATGCTCGCCCGCTACTATATCAACGCGGAGTGTTATGGCTGCGATCCCCGCGACGCATCGATTCAGTGGGCGCAGGCAAACCTGCCCGAGGGACATTTCTTTGTTAGCTCCGAAGTGCCCCCCCTCTCAGACATCCCGAACAGCTTCTTCCGGTTGGTTATTGCCATTTCGGTTTGGTCGCATTTCAGTGCGACGCGCGCGCTTAAATGGTTTAGAGAGATGGAACGGATCATCGAGCCTGGTGGCGCCCTCATCTTTAGCACGCACGGATATTGCTCGATCGAATATTTCACATCACGCATGAAAAACCAAGGGCACAGCCTCATTCCCGCGAATTTTTCTGCCCGCCGGCAAGCCCTCGACAAGGGGGACTATCATTTTGCCGGCTATCCTCGAGACTCCGCTCAAGCGAAAGAACTTGATGTGAAGAATTGGGGAATGGCCTATGTCAGCGACCGCTGGTACCGCGCTCAGCTCGAGAGCCGCTGGCGCTTCGTAGAAATTCTGCCGGGCCGGCTTCTCAAGAATCAGGACGTTTATTGCTTGGTCCGGCTGTAGATTATTTCCGGCGGCAATGGCGAGGTCGGACTCAGCCTTCGCAGGTCCGATCCAGGCCATGAGGATCGGCCCCACGCCGCCACGAAGCGGTGTCCGATCTGACGCTGAAAGGGATCCGAGAAGAATTTGGAGCGCACGGCCTGTGCGTCGGCTATGGAACGGTCTGGCGGTTCTTCGCGGCCGAGGGCATCAGCTTCAAAAAACCGTGCACGCCGTCGAGCAAGCGTGGCCGAACGCGGGCCGCCTGGAAGGACAAGCAACCCTCGCTCGATCCGGCGAAGCGGTCTTCATCAATAAAACCGGCAGCTCCACCAACATGCGCGAGCCCGTGGGGGAGCGGAAAGCGCGTGCACCGGGTCGTCGGCCGCGTTCCCAGGGGCATTGAAAGACGATGACCTTCGTCGCCGATTACGTCAGGATGCGATCATCGCGCCTTTCGTCGTCGACGCGCAATGAATAGCTAGGTTCGAACCTGAACGGATTCCGCTCTAATGCTGACGCGACGAAGTCTTCTAGCAGGCGTTGCAGCCGGCGCCACCGGTGTTGGCCTATTGTCGAATGTGACCGACGCGCAAAATGCAAACCGTGAAGCACGGGAAGCGGTTCACCGTGTTCGCAACCGCGCGCAGGATAAGCTGTTGTCCATCCTCGATTTCGGCGGCGTTGCTGACGGCACATACAGCGCCGCCATCAAGGGTTTCGATGGCACCGACAATACACCGGCGCTCCAAGCGGCGATCGACGAAGCGGAGCGGATTGGGGGGGCCGTCCATATTCCAGCCGGTCAATTTCGTCTTGCTCGGCAGAGACTCGGCGCCGGCGACGCGCGCCTAAGATTGAAAGGCACGCGTCATGTAATAGCCGGCGAGGGGCGGGATGTGTCGATCCTGCTCGTCGATGAAGATGTGACCGATGTCAATCCACGCATTGGTACGACAAACGTGTTCGCCAGTCCGCCCAGTCCAGGGCGCCTTCGCGACGTTCGAGAATATTCGTACTTCACGAATTTTGGCATGCGCGGCCTGTGGTCCGAACATCCCGGGTACCCGGGCATCAACGGCTTCCATATAGAGGGATTCCGCGAGGTCGTCTTCATCGACTTCAAGGCCACCGATTTGCGAAATAACGTCAGTCGCTCCCGCCATAATGGCTGTTGGGCCAATATCAATTGCTATATCGAGCGCTGCTCTTCCGGAGGGTTGCGGGCGCAAGACACTGATCGCGTCTTGGTTATCGGCTGTATTATCCGCGAGGTCGATGACAACGCGATCGATTTCCATTCTTCCGACGAAGGCGCCGCGCCGGCGCGATCGACATGCGCAATCGTCGGTAACCTGATCGAAAAGTCCGAGGGTTTGTTGATGCTCGGTGCCAAACATTATGTCGTCGCCGACAATACCTTTCGTCTGACGCAAGGCACTTGCATTTATGTTGGGGGCGGCACTCCGCCGGAAGGCGACACGCCCGCATTCGGCGGTATCATCGCGAACAATACGATTATCGATCCGCTTGAGCGCGTCAAAATCAGGACCGCCGACCCCCACGCCGCCTTGCCGATCCGAAGCTCCGCGCTCCGGCAAGGAGCGATCGTCCTAGCGGGAAGCCGATCCTCGGCGATTAACACGGCGGTTGCTCCTGGCAGCTATTCTGCGCAACTCGATCGCTTCATTCTGCCCTACGAGGCAAGTTCCGGATTAGCCAAGTTCGGGTATTTCAATGTGCCGAATACCGTCGCGAGTCACGCTAACATACCGGCGGCAAGCGGAGGCGCCGCCTATGGTTTTGTAGTCACCAACAATATCGTGATGCGTACGTTGCCCGATGCCCAGCGCTATTCGGACTGGGGTCTCGGCCCGATGTTGACCAAATATCGTTGGCAGGACCCACCGGTCGGCACCGCGCATCGCAAGGCAACCGGCATCGCCATTTTCTCCGAAGTGCGCAACGCGCTGATCGCGGACAACATCGTGTTTGGCATGCCCGGAGCGGGAATTTACTTGGGAGAGCATTCCGAACATCTTGAAGCTCACGGTGCACACGTTGCTTTCGACAATGTCGTGTTGCGTGGCAATATTATCCAAGATGTCGAGTCTGGGATCGTCATGGTCGGTGCTGGGCGCGCGAACTGGAACTTGATCATCGCCGACAATGTCCTCGATATCGACCCGTTCCACCGTTCGCCGTCACGGCGGCGCGGCCCCCTCGACGGAAGTTGGCTGCCGGCCGATCCCGGGCTTCGCGCCGCTGGCATTGCCTGCAACAACGCTCCGGGCGGCGTGCTTCGCGGCAATCTTTTCAAGAATTGTTATCGGGCGATCACGTCCACCTCCGAGGCTTGGCTGGTGCTCGACAATATTGCCGAATGCGACGCTTCGTCGCCGGACTACAGTGAGCGAAATCGGGGCATCGCGGTGCCGGGGGCCGGTGGCAAGTCGTTTTATCACCTGCCGATGGTTGCCGACCCACGTTCGCCGGCCTTCGGCCACATCGGGACGGCACCTCTGGTCGATGCACCCACGCCGCCACAAGACGGCACCTACATGGAAGGCTATCTCGTCCGAAACAACCGTCCGGGATCTGGGAGCGAGCCACGCATCTTTGGCTGGCTGCGGCTGACGACCGGAGACCGCCATCAGGTCGGGGGCGACTGGGCCGCCATCAAATTTTGATACGGTACTATATTCCGATTGACGTCCGATCAGCGACTTTGACCTCGAGATTGCGGATCAAGCAAGAGGTTCCATAAAAAATGAATACCGACGTACCCCCAAACGATTTGTGGAATAATAGTCAACAAGCCCCGTGATATCGTCAGACGGTCGAAGAGAGTTCCGTCGGCGTCTCCCAAAAATATGATCCATAATGCCCTTGCGTCCTACGCCGCCATCGCCCCTCTCCCACACATGATGGCGGATGGAATAGCCGGCCGTCCGGGCCATCATCTCGACCCCCCCGCGCGATACGATGCCGACGGTGATTTGCCGTGAGCCCCGAATAGCAGCTCCATTGAGAAAATTATCACTCGACTCCGTCTTTAGCAGGATCATCGGTTCGTCGGTATCGACTAGGCCGGTATCAACGATGATCAACTCGGGCTTGAAAGCGACCATAAGCATCATCAATCGATGATGATCCATGACGTGATAGAAAATCCCGAGACAAATAACGATGTCGAAATGCTCGCGTTCCTGGAGTAGGCGAGGAACGACGTCGAACAAGTCGCCCTGGATGAAGCGCGTACGCGACTTCATCTCCGGCGTAATGATATAGCGCGATTTGTCGATCAGTTCTTGACGGACTTCAACGCCGGTGACATGGGCGGCGCCGCTGACGAGGCAGGCATAAGTCCATCGCCCGTCATGCGATGCGAGATCGAGAATCCGCTTGCCCTTGATCCGGGAGGCGACCGGCTCGATGAAGGCATGATAACGTGCGTTGATCCGGTTTAGCCCCTTCGCATTGTAGCCCATCCCGCTTTCCGGCACGAAGCCATTCGCGGCTGTAAAGATCGGCATCGGTTTGTCAGTTAACATCGTAACGAGTCTAGCAGGCTGTTGAAAATCGTTTGGGGGGCCGCGCTGGCGCAAGAATGATCCGCGACATGGCACGATGGCGCATCATTGATTCGCGGATTCGCGGAGCGCTCGGTTCCAATTCTTATTTTGCGCACATCATTTAACTTCGATTGTTTTCAATAGCTCGCTAGTGGCTTTGGACATGCGCGCGGGCGGCTCCAATAATCAATGACAGCATGCCGAACGCGATTAGTCCCGACGCAAAAACGGTCGCGATCGTCAAAGGCCTGTTAGGTTCGATGCTGGAACATGACCAATTGAGTGTATTGCAACGTTCCGGAAATTGCGGTTCCAAAAAGGGCAGCACGGCAAAATGTTGTTGGTTGGCCGCAAACCGCGCCACGACAAGGTCGGTCAAGGCCGATGTATAGGCAGTACTTGCGAAGCCCTCTTCCAGCACGAGGTAGGAATAGCGTGTGAGCACGTCGGCATAAGTTGAACTCGTTCCGGGAACGGTGCTCCCAAGACGCGCTTTTTGAGCCTGCAATTGCGATTGAAGCGCCGTGATCCTTGTCTTGACATTGATGACCGGCGGTGCGTGAGGTCCCAGACTAGCCTGCATCGAATTAAGTTCGGTACGGCTGGTTGCCAATTCCGTTTCAATTCCACTGACAATGGTGCTAAGTGAGTCGGCTGCCTTGGACGAATTGATTTCGGCGTTGTCGTTGCGGAATCGCTGGGTCGCCAATTTCGCGTTTTCCAATTCTTGCCGGTAATGTTTTACCTCGACCTCCGCAAATCGCTTCGGGCCCGATCGAGCGCTACTATCCAATTCCGCAAATCGTTTCGTGGATAGCGCAATAATCGCATTCGCGACCATTTGCGCCTCCTCGGGCCGAAACGCCTCTACAGTGAGGGTGATTAAGCCCGTGGACTGATCGAAGGACGGGAGCACCCTAGACTGAAAATAGTCGTAAATATCCTCGTTATTGGCATTGCCGCGCAGCCGAGATAGCCAGTCAGCCTGGCTTGTACTCCACATCTTGCGGAGATTCAGCTGCTTCTGCAGTTCATTCACGATGTTATGCGAATTCATATAGTTGGCGATGGCGGAAAGCAGGACGACGTCGCTTGCGCTCATTCCTGAGGAAGTATTGGTAATCATCGCGGAATTCATAGGCGACGACCCCGGATTGCTGACATCCTCGATCGTTACCTGCGCGGTCGACACATAACGGTCCGACGCGATGAAGCCGTAATAGACAATCGCAAATAGCGTCGGAACCACCACGAGGAAGAAGAATAGGATCCGCGTCAGCGTAATAGGCCGGCTCCGTCGTCGACCCGAAACCACCGTTCCAGGCCATGAATAGCCGCCCGACCGCGACGTTTGCTCCAACCGCCCGACCGCGCCCTTGGCTCGAACAGCCGGCGTGCCCACCTCTTGTCTTACAATAAGACCTCGATAAGCCCGAGCAAACAAGGGTTTGCGACGTGGTTCTATCCCTGGCTCGCCGAGATCGTCCGACGGAAACTGATCGGATGCGCGTTCAGATTCTGGGTCAGTCATAATTGGACATACACCACATGTTTTGGCGAGCCGTCAAGTTGTCGGATGACAACGTCGGCCCATACATATATGTACGACCACAGAATTTCTCCACTGAGTGGAAACTCGGTAGTATCGAGCATGCTTGCCCCACAAGATTGCTTCAGAGTCTTCAGGGACAGAAAAATCAAATCTCTGAGAAGCCGTTCCCGCCGTCGAAATACCCAAACCCGACGGTAATTATGGGATTACATATTTCTCTTCGATTCAATCAGCTTGATCAAATCTCCGATGCTATCTAGGCCGTCGATTTCCTTCGTCGTCATCTTGATACCGTACTTATCTTCGGTGGCAATGATAATCTCGACCTGCTTGTATGAGTCCCAACCCTCGATATCCGCCGCCGTTGTTTCCGAGGTAAGGACGATATCATCTCGCATGAATAGATCTTTGAATAAGTCATTGAGAAAATCGTTAACATCGCTTGCGGCCATAGATCATGCCTCCATTACTTCGATAAAGGTCTTCGGGGGATGGAATTGATCAAGATCGAGGACGTGCCGGTTCTCACCGTCTTCCCCTCTATCGGTCGTCTTAAAGCCCAATTTTTCGTAATGATCTTTTACCATGCCGTTCTTCTTGGTCGGCCGGTATTCGCCTATCAGCCGTCGCGCGCCCAGGCGCCGGGCCTGCTGAGCAATCAGATTGAGCGTGGTTTGTTCCACTTGCCGTCCCAAGACACGGCAGCTCATCAGCCAAGTATCGATCAACAGATCGCCGTTGTCGCACAATTTTCCGATAATAATGCCGATAATTCCATTGTCACCGAAGCGGTCCAAGAGCCGGATCTGCAATCCGACAGCCCGCTCATCGGCCATGATTGCGCGAACTTCTTCTTCGCCGTATCGCCGCGTGGTTAAGTTAAATTGATTGGTCTTGTTGATGAGCTGGACCACTCGTTGCAGGCCGGTTTGGTCGAACTTTCGCCACAGCATCTGCATCTCAAGTCCGCGCAGATAGGATGGCAAATCTGTGGTCGAACCTCTGAGCTTTTCGCGCGCCCGGTTGCCTTGATATTGCCGGCTTCGCTCACGATCCCCATCCGTTATCGTGATGCCTTCGAAATAGCCCGCGTCGGCCAAGCATTGCGGGACGTAGCTCGGGTCCTCCGGCACTTCGGGAACAGCAACCATCGGCAATTCGCCTCGGACTAGATTCCGTTCGAATGGATTGTCGTCGACGAACACGAGGGAATCGAGGCCTATGTTCAACTCATCGGCAATCGCCCGGATATTCGCGGCCTTGTCATGCCAATTCACGAACAGGCTCGCGATATCGCTCCGTTTCAGCACCATTTCTGGATGCTGATCGAACGCTTCAATGACGTTCGCTTCGTCGTTCTTGGAGCTGACCGCCAGGATGACGCCGCGCCGCGAAAGTTCGCGGGCATAGTCCTGCATCGCGACGAACGCTTCGCCGACGCCGGTTCCCTGGCCTAGCGCGATGCCGTCGAGCCCGTCGTCCCCAATCACGCCGCCCCAAATGGTATTGTCCAGGTCCAACACCAGGCACTTATAGGAACGACCCTGCTTCGCGCCGAGTAGTCTTCCCACCAAATCGCCATAGGTCGGCGCCATTGAGGGAAGCACGTCCTGTTTGGTTCGATGCCACAGCCCGATATCGTGCCACGCTGCTAGGCCGTCACGAGCCGCGCGCGTATCCACGGCAACAAGGTCAACGCTTTCCACATCCGCCATCTCACGCAATGCGGCGTTCAGCTTGCTCACGAAGCAGTCACGCGACCCGGGCAGTCGATGCTCGTTATTGCCGAGCAAGGCGGCGTCGCCCGACAGGACCGTTTGCTGTAGAATGGCGCATTTGAAGGACTCACGCGCCTTCGTCCAGCATCGACGTATTTTCTCCTGGACCTCAGCCAGCGCGGCATTCGCCTCGGCCGCCTCCATCG
>Ga0075522_10002606_pt1 | contig 13309 bp, 17 predicted proteins | sample NGEPerA_FD_74796 | JGI IMG/M metagenome (GOLD analysis project Ga0075522, IMG submission 74796) | Arctic peat soil microbial communities from the Barrow Environmental Observatory site, Barrow, Alaska, USA - NGEE PermafrostL2-A | ecosystem: Environmental > Terrestrial > Soil > Wetlands > Peat ... | reverse complement strand
TCCTACATCCTCCAGGGCAAGACGAACGTGTTTGAGAGCGACCTCTTGGCCCCGATCGTCGATCGCATTCGCGACCTGTCCGAGAACCAGGTGACGCTCTCGGAGAAGATAGTGGCCGACCACATTCGCGCGGCTTGTTTCCTGATGCTGGAGCGCATCACTCCCGGGAACGAGGGCCGCGGCTACGTGCTTCGCCGCCTGATCCGCCGCTCCACAGTGCACGCCCGTCGATTGAAGATGAGCTCCCAGCTGGGTGGCCTGGTCGCCGAGGTGGTCAAGGTGATGGGTTCGCCCTACCCAGAGCTGCGCGACCAGGAAGCTGCGATCCGCGAAAGCATCAACTCGGAGGAGACAAGGTTTCAGGGCACGCTTGAGCAGGGCATGGAGATGTTCGAGCGCTTGATCGCAAAGCACCCTCAGACAATCCCTGGCACCGAGGCTTTCAAGCTGCACGACACCTTCGGCGTCCCTATCGACCTGACTCGCGAGCTGGCCCAGGAGCGCGGCATCCAGGTCGACGAGGAAGGATTCCTGGCGGCTATGGCCGGCCAGCGCGATAGGTCACGTGCGGGGATGACGCGACAATCGGTGGCTGCGAAGGACCTGCCGAAATCGCAATTCACCGGCTACGAAGAGCTCACCACCGAGACCACAGTCGCCGGTCTGCGCAAAGGTGGCGAACCTGCGGATGTCGCAGCGGAGGGCGACCCTGTCGAGGTCTTCCTCACGCGCTCCCCTTTCTATGCGGAGTCGGGCGGCCAGGTCGGCGACACCGGGATGATCACCACCCCCGCCGGCCGTGTGCGCATCGAGGACACCCAAAAACCGAGTGATGGGGTAATTGCCCACATCGGCACTGTGGTCACCGGCGAGGTTCGTGTCGGTGAGACTGCAAGTGCGGCGGTCGATGCGGGCCGGCGTCGGCAGATCGCGCGCCACCACTCGGCCACTCACCTTCTTCACAAGGCGCTGCGCGAGACGATCGGAGATCAGGTGGTGCAGAAAGGCTCATGGGTCGGGCCGGATCACATGACTTTTGACATCCCGCTCAACCGCGCGGTCACCAAGGATGAGCTGGCTCGCATCAACCGGCGGGTGATGGAGAAGGTGCGCGAGGCGCTGCCGCTTCACACCAGTCAAAAGGCGTACAAGGAGGCCGTCGCGGACGGTGCGATGCACCTGTTCGAGGAGAAGTACGGGGATGTCGTTCGCGTCGTGTGCTTCGGTGACTGGACCTGCGAGCTGTGCGGCGGCACACACGTGACGAACAGCGCTGACGTCGGCACTGCGGTGATCGTGTCGGAGACGAGCATCGGCTCGGGCCTGCGGCGCATCGACATGGTGGTGGGCGAGGCTGCCGACGAGCTGGTGCGGCGAGAGCGCGAGCTGCTGTCTGAGCTCGGACGCTCTTTCAACGCGGTCCCCGAGCAGCTACCCGAAAGAATCCAGGCGCTCCGTGCGCAGCTCAAGGAGGCCGAGAGAGAACGCGAGAGGCTGCGAGACCAGGTTCGGACCGCTCGAGTGGGTGGGGGAGATGGCTCCGGCGTGGGCGCCACCGTGAAGCACGGCCGGGTGGCCTATATCACCGAGACCGTCGACGCCTCTAACCTTGACGAGTTGAAGGCATATGCAGATCGCTACCTCGAGATCGTGAAGTCGGGCATCGTAACCGTTGTCGGCGGAGGCATGTTTGTCATCAAGGTGTCCAATGACCTCACGCCGCAATACGACGCCAACCGGCTCAAGGGCTTCTTCGGTACCGGCGGAGGCCGTCCCCAGCTTGTCAGCGGCAAGCTGACGGTCGCTCCCGACGAGGCGTTCAAGCGCCTCGGAGAGGAGCTGAGTTGACCAAATTCAAGTTCCTGCGCAAGCGAAGCGACTACTACCGCCACTTCACGGTTCTCGACATCGGTACTGATCTGATCAAGGTGCTGGTGGTTCGGCGCAACGGCGCCGACGGCGAGGTGCTGGGGGTCGGGCGGGAGCCCCAGGCGCCGGCCGCCATGTCCGGTGGAGCGATCGCCGACCTCGAGTCCGTGATCCAGTCATCCAACCGTGCGCTCGAGGCCGCGGAGGACATGGCCAAGACGGTCCCCGGGCAGGTGGTTGTCGGGATCGCAGGGGAGCTGATCAAAGGCTTTTCATCGACGATCGCCTATCCACGCGAGAACTCAAAGGCGCGGGTGCGCTCCGCCGAGATATCGACGATGCTGCAGATGGTCCAGCGGCGAGCCCTGCGTGAGGCTCAACACCTGCTCGAGCTCGAGCGTAGCTACGGCCAGCTCGAGGCGCGGCTGGTCCACTCGTCGATAACGAATGTCAGGGTGGACGGCTACCCGGTCACGAACCCCGTCGGCTTCACAGGCAAAAACCTAGAGGTCACGGTCTTCAACACCTTCGCCCCGATGACCCATATCAACGCCATCGACACCGTGGTGCGGGAGCTCGACCTTGAGCTCGCGGGAGCCGTCGCGCAGCCATACGCTCTCGCTCGGGCGTGCGCCAGTGAGGAGACGTGGGCGGAGGGCGGCATTTTCGTCGACATCGGGGGCGGCACGACCGACGTCGCGCTCATCCGCGATGGCGGTGTCGAAGGCACGCGGATGTTCAACCTTGGCGGCCGCGCCTTCACGCGCCGCCTGGCGCTTGCGTTCGGGCTGAGCTATGAGGAGGCGGAAGCTCGCAAGCTCCGGCACTCCGAAGGCCTGCTGTCCGCTGAGCAGCATCGCCAGGTGTCCGAGCTGCTGAGCGCAGATGCGGAGGTGCTGCTCCAGGGCCTGGCTTTGAGCGTGAAGGAGCTTTCGCGTGGCGAGCGTCTTCCGACGAGCATCTATCTGTGCGGCGGCGGAAGCCTGCTCCCGGAGCTGACGCTCGAGCTGGTCAAGAACAACTGGGCCACTGGTCTGCCATTTCCCAAGGAACCGCGAATTCGGCACCTCGTACCGCCGGATGTACGGAATGTGACAGACTCAACCGGCCAGCTGACGAGCCCCCAGGACATCGCGCCGATGGGGCTCGCAAATCATGCGCTGCGGACCGAAGCGGAAGAGCGTGACAACGTGAACACGGTCATGCGGCGGGTCCTAAGCGCTATAAAGGTCTGAGCGGACCTTCCAGGAGACTCATAAAACGTCATGGCAACGAATCCTATTTACGTCGAGAGCGAGGAAGAGATTCCGGAGCTTGTCGAGCGCCTGCGCCGGTACAACGGCGACGACACGATGCTCGTTCTCCCCATTCGCTCGCGCATCGGGCAAAGCCGTTTCAACTTCCAGCTGTTACGCAACTACGCGTCGAGCATGGGCAAGAGGGTCACGGTGGTGTGCGACGACCCGGCCGTTCAGAAGATGGCGTCAGAGAGCGGCTTTGCGGTCTTCGGAGCCGTTGGCGTACAGGGCGAAGGCATCCCATCGGAACCTGAGGCGGCACCTCCCCCGAGGCGCTGGTGGGATCGCGGGCAGTCAGCTCCGTCCACCCATATCGGCATCGCGGCGCCGACCAGGCTGATTACCAAGAATGCGACCGAGCTCAGGCCAGGGCGATTCCTGCTTTACGTCGCAGCAACAGCCCTCCTGTTGGTCGGCCTGCTGGGCATATTGGTCTACGTGCCGACCGCCTCGGTGACGCTGGTGGCTCCGGCCCAGGCCTTCTCTGAGAAGGGGGTCGAGATCCAGGCGCAGCCCGGAAAGGCGCCGATCCGGGTGAGGGCGGTGACGATCACACGCCAGGAATCGCAGGGCTTCAAAACCACTGGGGCGATCCGTGTGCTGCTGGCCCCCGCGACCGGGACTGTCGTTTATACAAACTCGACGCCCCAACCGAGCTGCCAGAAGGACCCGGCTGGGTGTGTTTCGCCAGGCATCGTCGTGCTGCGGGGTCAACGCGTGACCGACCAGGCCGACGGCATCACGTTTGCCCAGACTTCGAATCGGTACCAGGGAGGCGTCCTGGTGCCGTGGGGAGGCGGTACCGCGGCGGCGGGCGTGATCGCCGTCAACCGCGGCACGGCCGGCAACGTGGGGGACAACGTGATCAATACCATCCAGAACAACAGCTTCGACGGTCTCAGCGTGACCAATCCTCAAGCGACCGGCGGGGGTGCGAATGCCTCATTGACCCCTGTGATGACCGTGGCCGACTTCGATGCGGGGCGGGCGGTCATGGAGCAGGAGCTCCACCAGGCGATCGCACAGCAGATTGCCGCAGCCAAGAAGCCAAACGAGACGCTAAGCTCGACGCTCATTTACGGGTCGCCTCTGTTCAGCACCGACCATCAGCCGAACGACAAGGTGGCAGTCTTCAACGGGACCATGACAGTTCAGGGGGAGGGCGACTTTTACGTCGACGCCGACGTCCACAAGGCGTTCGAGGCCTACCTGGCGCAGCGAGTGCCGAACAACCAGCAGCTGCTGACGGAGAGTCCGATCCAGGTCGACTACAGGATTCTCACCGCCACGAAAGGCGCGAACCTCGTTTTCCTGGGCGACGCAACGGCCTTCGTCGCCCCCAGGCTCGACATGGACAAGATCCGCTCGCAGGTGGTCGGCCGGCCGCTGGCCCAAGCGAGGTTCTACCTGCAGAGCTTGAACGTCGGCTCGGTCAGCATCAAGGAGCAGCCACTGACACTCCCGCTGATGCCGCTCCTCGGCGGCCGCATATCGATTCACTATGTAGTCCAGCAGGGAGCCGTACCGATTGTGCCTACAGCTTCGCCTGTTCCAGCCGCATCTCCCTGATTTCGGACATCCAAGCTTGAGGATCCTCGCTGTCGATCCCGGGTCAAAACGCGTGGGCCTGGCTCTGAGCGATCCGACCGCCACGATCGCGCAGGCGCTGGCCACCGTGCCTGCAGAGCCGGCAGCCACGCTCGCAGCCCGGCTGGCGCAGATCGCGAAAGCCAATGAGGCAGCCCGGATCGTGGTCGGACTGCCTCGGCGCATGGACGGTACGCGCGGGCCTGAGGCGATGGCGGCACAGGCTCTTGCAGATGAGGTCCGCAAGGCGTCGGGTTTGCCAGTGGAGCTCGTCGACGAGCGGCTCACCACAGTCGCCGCGGAGCGCTCGCTCATCGCAGCGGGCGTCCGGCGCGAGAAGCGGCGGCTCAGCGTGGACCGAGTGGCCGCAACCCTCTTGCTTCAAGGCCACCTGGATCGCCGGCGTGCCGGCTGACGACAAGGGAGAGCCGTCCGAAGCCCCCTCCACCGGGCTGGCTGACTCGCAGGAGGACGCGAACCACTCCCCAACGGAGCCGGCTCAGCCCATCACGCTGATCGACGAGACAGGCAGAGAGCGCCAGTTTCAGCTGCACGACGCGTTCGATCACGAGGGCGCCGTCTACTACCTTGTCGAGAACATCGACGATCCTTCCCAGGTCCTCCTGTTGCGTGAGTCGTCGGGCGGCCTGGAGACGGTCGAGGGAGAGGAGTTCCGGCGAGTGATCGCTGCCCTGGAAGAGGACCGGATCGATTGAAGCGGCTGGTGGCTGTGGTGGTGTTGGTCGCTGCGCTCGGGTTTGGAACCTCGCGCGGTTACGACTGGTGGAACTACAACGTCTACACCCCCATCTCGTCGACGAGCCAGCCCGTCGTGTTTCAGATCGACCCCGGCGAGCTCCCCAGCCAGGTCAGCGACGACCTGTCTGCGCAGCACCTGATCCGAGATCGCGACGCGTTCGACCTGTACCTCAGGTTCACCGGCGCTGGGTCGACCTTTGAGGCGGGCTCGTTCCTGCTCAACCGAAATATGACGATGGCCCAGATCGTGGACGCCCTTCAGCACGGCAAGTCGACGCAGGTGTCCATCACCTTTCCCGAAGGATTCCCGCTTCGCGAGCAGGCCAAGGTGGTCGCAAAGTCCGGCCTTGGCACTGCGGCCGACTACCTTTCGATCGCCGCCGAGCCCTCGTGGGCGGCGTCCTACGACTTCCTCGCCTCGCGGCCGGCAAAGGCGAACCCGCCGTTGGAGGGTTACCTGTTCCCAGACACGTACCTGGTCAACCCCGGTGACGTGAACGGGCTCATCCAGGCGCAGCTGACCCAGTTCGGCAACGTGTTCAGCCCTGCCCTTCGGGCGCAGATCGCCAAGCCCACGGCGAATCGGCCTGCCGAGTCCGTCGAGTCGATAGTCATCCTCGCCTCGATGGTGGATCGCGAAGCCAACAACAGAAACAGCACCGACCGCGGCAACGTGTGCAGCGTCTACTACAACCGCTTGAAAGTGAGCATGCCGCTCGGCGTCGACGCCACGTTGCTTTACGCGTTGGGACGCCTGAGCCCGGAACCGACGGCGGCGGAGCTCAATCTCAACTCGCCCTTCAACACGCGCAATCATGTGGGCCTTCCGCCCGGCCCGATCAGCGACCCTGGACAGGCCGCCCTCCTGGCCTGCATCAATCCCCCGAAGACCAACTACCTTTACTACTTCACCGACCCGCAGGGCGTCACGCATTTCGAGACGAACCAGACTGACTTCTGCAACAACCTGCAGAGGTACGGCATGAACTGCTGAAGATATATCTCCTCGGTCACGGCATCGCTTACTCACGGAGCCCGGCCATGCACAATGCCGCGTTTCGTGCTGTCGGCCTCGACTGGACCTATGAGCTTCTTGACGTTGCGCCGGAGGGGCTGGCTGCCGCAATGGAGCAGCTGAGGGCGCCAGATGTCGCAGGCGCCAACGTGACAATTCCCCACAAACGTGCGGTGATGGACCGCCTCGACGTGATTGATGCCGACGCGATGCGGGCGCATGCGGTCAACACCATCGCTCGCCAGGAGGATCGGTTGGCCGGCTCCAACACCGACGTCGCGGGAATCCGAGCGGCGATCTCAGAGGTAGGCGTGCAGCCAAGCGCCGCCCAGGTTGTCATCCTGGGCGGCGGGGGATCGGCCAGGGCTGCGGCCTTAGCGCTCGACGGGGCTCACGTGACGTTCGTGTCGAGGCATCCGGCGGACGAAGACCTCCCCGGGAAGGTCATCGCCTGGAGCGATCGGGCGCTGCCCGGCCTCGTGCGCTCTGCCGACCTCCTCTTGAACGCGACGCCGCTTGGTCGGCGCGAGGAGATGCCCATCCGTCCTGCCGCTCTCCCCAAGGACGGCGCGGTGATCGACCTCGTCTACGTGACCGGTGGGACTCCACTGATTCGCAAGGCACGCTCCCTCGGGCTCCGCACGGCGGATGGCTGGGCGGTGCTCCTCGCGCAGGGCGCGCAATCATTCGAGATGTGGACCGGCCGCGCGGCCCCGCTGGACGCCATGCGCGACACTTTGCAGCCGTGAATGTGATTGTTTCGTCCGGTTCGGTCCTTGACGCGATCGGATGGGGCCTGGTCGGCGCGGCGGCCGGCTGGTTCGTCCGATGGGGATCCGTGCGCCTCGCGGTTCTCGAGGAGCTCGAGCCGGGCCAACGGCGCTGGCAGGTCTTCGGCCCGCCGATCCTGGCGGCCCTGCTCTTTGGCGCCTTTGCGTTTCATTTCGCCTTTGGACCGCTGCTGTTCGTCCGCAGCATCTTCGTCTTGGTCCTGGTGCAGGTAATCTTCTTCGACTTCGAGCATCGCTTGATCCTCGATCGCGTCATGTTCCCGTCGATGGCACTCGCACTGTTTGTCAGCCTGTTCCGCGACCCCTGGTGGACGGGGCTGGCCGCCGGCCTCGGCGCAGGCCTGCTTTTCCTCTTATTGTCGCTCGCCGGATCCGCGATCTTTAAAGCGGAGGCGCTGGGATTTGGCGACGTCAAGCTGGCGACATTCATGGGCCTGCTGCTCGGCCCCCTCCCGATGCTCCAGGCGGTGTTCTATGGCGTTTTCATGGCCGGGATCGTGTCGATCGGGATAATCGCCTGGCATCGTTCGCTCAAGGGCACACTCGCTTACGGGCCATACCTGGCGGCAGGCGCGATCATCGTTCTCTTCCTGCTGCCTTGAACTTGGCCGACAATATGCGCCGATGACTAGTCAAATGCTGCCCGGCGAATCCCTCGTGCTCGTTGATCACCCGCATTGGATCGTCGTTCTCAAATCACTCGTGGCTCCGATCATCCTTCTGATCGTGGCGGCCGTTATCGACGCGACTGTCAAGAACACCGGCATCTCAAACTTTCGACTCTTCGTCACGCTGGCCGCCGTGGCCATCGCCTTGCTCTGGTTGATCGTCGTCTGGATCCGATGGCAATCGACCTCCTACACGCTCACCGATCAGCGCATCAAGATCGAGACCGGGGTCTTCGGCCGGCAGTCAAAGATGATCCCTATCGATCGAGTCCAGGACTGCACGACCAAGCAGTCGCTGGTCGGTCGAATGCTCGGCTACGGGCGAGTCGAGATTGATGCCGCGGGCGCCCAGGGTGCTGAGGTGCTCGATCACCTGCCGAACCCGAGCGCTTTCCGCGACCAGGTTTTCGTGCAGTCGGAAAAACGCCGTGGCGGACAGGCGCCCGCTGCCCAACCCAGTACGAGCGGCATCTGAAGCCCGCGCTTGCAATCATCGGTTTCATGGGCTGCGGCAAGTCCGTCGTCGGAGTCCTCGTGGCCCAACGAGCGGGCGCGCCTTTTCACGACCTCGACTTCGTGATCGAAAACGAAATGGGATTGACCATCTCGGAGATCTTCGCCAGTCGAGGCGAAGCTGCCTTTCGAGCCATGGAAGCGCGCCTCCTGCCCACCTTGCTCCAGCCAGGCGCAGTGGTTGCTCTCGGCGCGGGGGCACCCATCGACGACTCCAACTGGCGCCTGATCATCGAGCGCTCCACGACAGTCTTCATCGACTGCGGAATCGAGACCATCTGGAACAGGATCAAGGCCGCCACGAACCGGCCGCTGGCCGCCGGCAAGTCGCGTGCAGAGATGGAGGTGCTGCTCGGCCAGCGCCGGCCACGTTACCTAGAAGCAGTCCACCGAGTCGATGGCGACCGCCCCGCAGACGTGGTCGCCGAAGAGATCCTGAAGCTATGGTCCGACTGATAATCGAGGCGCCAGCGGGCAGCTACCCGGTTGTGATCGGTAGCAACATCCATCGGGAGCTGCGCGCCGCCGTCGCGCGGCTGGACCCGACTGCGGCTGCGATCGTCACAGACGCGAATGTGCTGCCGTTGGCCAAGAAGGTTGCTCGGACCATAAGGCGGGCGGGCGTGAAGACGCCGATCCATGTTATTCGCCCGGGCGAGCGGTCCAAGTCGCTGCCGGCACTGGGCGAGGTCCTGGCCTTCCTCGAGCGCCAGCGGGTCGACAGAGGGGGCTGCGTGATCGCAGTGGGTGGCGGGACCGTCGGTGACATAGGGGGATTCGCGGCGGCGGTCTGGCAGCGCGGCATCCGTGTCGTCCAGGTGCCGACAACCTTGCTGGCGATGGTGGACTCGAGCATTGGAGGCAAGACCGGCGTCAACGGCTTGCGGTCGAAGAACGCAATCGGCGCGTTCTGGCAGCCTGCCGCCGTCGTGACCGACCTGGCCTTCCTGGAAACGCTGCCTCCAGTCGATTTCAGAGACGCGTTCGCCGAGGTTGTAAAGTACGCCGTTGCCATGGACCACGGCCTGTTCGAGCTGCTGTTGAAGAACCGCGACCGCTTGGTGGCGCGCGACGCCGCCGCGCTGGAGACGGTGGTCTTTCAGTGCGTTATGGCCAAAGCGTTGGTGGTCGCGAAGGACGAGCGCGAGCGAGGGCCCCGCGCAATCCTCAACTACGGCCACACCGCCGGCCACGCGCTCGAGGCCGCCAGCGGCTTCCGTATCTCGCACGGTCGGGCGGTGGCGTTCGGGATGCGCGTCGCGGCACGAATCGCCCTGTCGATGGACCTGTGTGGCAAACGGCTCGTGGAGTCCCAGGACGCGATGCTGACGGCTTACGGCCTGCCGGATAGGGCTCCAAGGGTCGATCTGGCGAAGGTGCTCGCGGCGATTCCGCGCGACAAGAAGGCTCGTCGAGGGAAGGTTGCGTGGGTGATGCCCCGGCGTCTCGGCCACGCAGAACCCGGCCACGCCGTGCCTTCCGAGATCGTGCGGCGCGTCCTGCGCAAGGCGCTGGCGTGAAACGCATAGTCGTCGTCAACGGTCCAAATCTGAACTTGCTCGGGAAACGCGAGCCACACATCTACGGCACGCGTTCGCACGCCGATCTCGTCAAGACTCTCCGCGCAAAAGCGCGAAAGCTCGGGATCGAGGTGAGCGTGTTCCAGAGCAACCACGAAGGTGAGCTGATCGACTTTCTTCAGAAGGAGGCGCCGGGCTCGTTGGGGATCGTGATCAACCCAGGAGCACTCTCCCATTACTCGCTCGCGCTCTTCGACTGCCTGCAGTCAGTGGCGGTGCCGACGGTCGAGGTCCACCTCTCCAACATTCACGCTCGGGAGGAGTTTCGATCGAAGAGCGTCACCGCTCGCGCCGCCAAGGGCGTGATCACTGGCCTCGGCTTCACAGGCTATCTACTGGCGATGGAGTTCTTGAGCGAGGGGTGATCTCGACAAGTGATTTTCGCAACGGCACCATGTTCGAGATGGATGGGCAGCTTCTTAGCGTTGTCAGCGTAGAGCACATCAAGCTCGCCCGGGCCGGCGCGGTCATCAAAGCGAAGCTCCGAAACGTTCTGACCGGATCCATCTTCGAGCACAGCTTTAGAAGCGCGGACAAGTACAAGACCGTCCGCATCGACAAGAAGGAAGCCACCTACCTCTATGTCGATGGCAACCATCACTATTTCATGGACACGCAGACATACGACCAGGTGCCTGTGGACGATGACATGGTCGAGTCGGTTCTGCCTTTTCTGAAGGAAGGCAGTCCGGCCTATTTGCTGCGTTATTTGGACAAGCTGATCGGTGTCGAGCTGCCCATCAACGTGGAGCTCAGGGTGGTCGACACGGATCCGGGGTTCAAAGGCGACACCGTCTCGGGGTCGACGAAACCCGCCAAACTCGAAACCGGCGCCAAGATCAACGTCCCGCTGTTCATCCAGCCCGGCGACCTGATCAGGGTCGATACGCGGACCGGCACGTATATGGAACGCGCCTAGGCACCGATCGCTTTCGGGGCAGCGCTGGTAGCATGCCCTCGATGGGTGAGAACGGGGCGCACGGCGCGGTTCGCGTAGCCAACGAGGTCATCGCCAGTATCGGCGCGCTCGCAGCCTGTGAGGTCGAAGGTGTCGCCGGCATGGATGAGACGGCGGCCCGGCACTTCGGCGACTGGGTGAGGCGCCAGACCGCCCACCGCGGAGTTCGGGTCCAGGTCGAGGCGGATCGGTCCATCCATCTCGAGGTTTTCATCACCGTCGACTCGGAGGTCAAGCTCGCGGAGGTGGCGAGCGCCGTCCAGGCCAACGTCGTCGAAGCAACTGAGCGCATGCTCGGGCTGGAAGTCGGGGAGGTCAACGTCTTCGTCTCGAGCGTCGCGTTCGCCCAGTAGTGCCTCGACGCGGCAATAGCGGGCTGGCGGTTTCACCTCCCACCTGGCTCCGATCTTGCTTTCAGAGTTCGCCCCGTGGGTAAACGTCACCAGGCCAGGGAGCTGGCGCTCAAGGTCCTGTTCCAGCTCGAGAGCTCGGCCGATGACCCCGAGGAGGCGCTGCAGTATCACGCCTCAGAAGGCGCCACCACCGCCGATGTGGCGAAATTCGCCGGCGAGCTTGTTCGCGGGGTGATCGCCAATCGCGAAAAGCTCGACGGCATCCTGGCCGAAACCTCGGAGAACTGGAAGCTGGAGCAGATGGCGAAGGTCGACCGCATCGTGCTCCGTATCGCGGTCTACGAGATCACCATCGACAGGCACGTGCCGACCAAGGCTGCCATCAACGAATCAATTGAGCTGGCGAAGACTTTCTCCGGAGAGGAGGCGGGCCGGTTTGTCAACGGCATCCTGGGCCGTGTCGCGGCAAACGTGACATGACCTCCTCAGAGACACAGACGGCAAGCTTCGAAGAGGTGCTCGCCCGGCTCGAAGACACATTGGCCAGACTCGCGGACGGGAGCGCTCCGCTGGATGAGCTCGTCGCGGCCCACCAGCGCGCTGGGGGCCTGCTGTCCGAAGCAGAGGCGCGACTAGAGGCGCTGAAAGAGCGAGCGGACCTGCTCGTCAAGTCCCTCCAGGCCACCAGTCCTGACCGGGTCGCGGCACCAGCGCCCAAGCAATGAGATTCCTGGTCGCGCCCGTGGTGGCCTGGACCATCGCGCAGACGGCAAAGGTGATCATTTACTCGGTTCGCCAGCGGCGACTGAACCTGAGAGTGCTCGCGGTCACCGGTGGAATGCCAAGCAGCCACAGCGCCATCGTGATGGCCATGACCACCGCAGTCGGTAAATATGCGGGAGTTACCTCCGCCTCGTTCGCGATCGCCCTTATCTTTTCATTCGTGGTGATGTACGACGCCGCAGGCCTTCGCCGTGCTGCCGGCCGCCAGGCCGCGGTCCTGAACCGGCTCGTCGAGGATCTCGTCCACATGCGGGGCGTGCAGGAGCAGAAGCTTCGAGAGCTGTTGGGCCATACGCCCGTGGAGGTGCTCGTCGGCGCAGTCCTTGGCGTCGCGGCGGGGCTGATCTTTTAACAGTGCCGCGTCTTGACGTGCTCGTGACCCGAAGTGGACTTGCCGAGTCGCGCGAGCGGGCGCAGGCGTTGATCATGGCCGGCAAGGTGCGAGTGGAGGGCGAGACGGTTCGACGCCCTGACCGCTCCGTCGGCGACGATGCGTCGATCTCCGTCGAGGTGGGTCCCGGCTATGCAAGCCGCGGCGCGTTGAAGCTCGATCCGGCGCTCACAGCGTTCGGGGTCGACCCTGCCGGGTTGATCTGCGCCGATATCGGCGCCTCGACCGGTGGATTTACGGACGTGCTCCTCCGACGCGGCGCCGCGAAGGTCTACGCAATCGACGTCGGGCGGGGCCTGCTGCACTGGAGGCTGCGCCAGGACCCTCGAGTGGTGGTGATCGAACGCGTCAACGCCCGCGAGCTGGAAGCCTTCCCCGAACCCATTAGTCTCCTGGTCGTCGACGTCTCTTTCATTGGGCTGGAGAAGGTGCTTCCCGCGTTGCGGCGCGCAGCGCCGGGTGCTGAGGTCGTAGCCCTGTTCAAGCCGCAGTTCCAGGTCGGTCGGACTGAGGTGGGGAAGGGTGGGATCGTGCGCGACCAGGTTGCAATCGATGCCGCCCTCGAAAAGCTGCGCGCCTGGTGCGCAGGCAATGGGTACGCCGTGCGAGCCGAGGTGCCTTCCGAGCTCCCGGGAGCGGATGGAAACCGAGAGATCTTCGTGGACCTGATGCCGGCGTGACGGTGAACGTCTGCATCCTGCATGCGTCCCACGCCGACAGCGCCGTGGTCGCGGCCGCGATCAG
>Ga0075522_10002603_pt1 | contig 13315 bp, 18 predicted proteins | sample NGEPerA_FD_74796 | JGI IMG/M metagenome (GOLD analysis project Ga0075522, IMG submission 74796) | Arctic peat soil microbial communities from the Barrow Environmental Observatory site, Barrow, Alaska, USA - NGEE PermafrostL2-A | ecosystem: Environmental > Terrestrial > Soil > Wetlands > Peat ... | reverse complement strand
GACATTGCCCATGGACTCTGCTCTCCGCAAGGGGATGCTGTCTGAGTGAGGGGGGCACCATTGACAGGAATTAATTTATTTTCAATTACGTCCACTCAATGTCAGCGAGCGTAACAAAACCGGTTTCACACGTAACTACAGCATTGGGTGTATATCGTGGTCCTGCATCAGGGACACTGGCTAAAAAGCCTGGCATCTTGAGGCGCGTTGCGCTGCTGGTGCGAGGACGCGGGAATGAGGTCGTTAGGAGCGGCCAGCGGGGATTTCTTCGTGTGTGAAATGCGCGTTGGCTCAGGCGTTAGTTCCGCCATCCACCGTTAGATTCGCCCTCGTAATGTACGAAGACTCCGGACTCGCGACGAACGCAACTAGCGCCGCGACCTCGTCAGCATGCCCGTAGTGATCGAGCGCTGTGGCGGCCTTCTGGATCAGAAACGAAGCCCCGTCGACTGGATTCAAATCAGTTTCAATTGGTCCCGGCTGTACGTTGTTCGCCGTGATTCGCCTGCTCCCAAGCTCTCTGGCCAGACCCTTGCGGATTCCGGGGGATGGTGATCGGCGTTCCGGGCCATCGTGATCAGTCTCGGGTGAGTCTAGTTCAGCGAAGAAGTTCCACTCCGGCCTGACCCGCGGCCGCACGAAGTCGCTCATCAAGCGAAGCGAGCGGAAGCCTCTCGTGCCGCGCCAAGTCCAAGTAAACCGCGTCATATGCTGATAGTTTGAACGCGCGTGCTGTTATCAATGCTTGACGAGCCGAAACGAACACGCTACTCGTGTCCACTCCTACAGCCACCAACTGTTCTATGTCTAGCAGCGCTTGATCGATATCCGCGGTGCCCAGAATAGAGCGCCGCTCTGCAACAGCCAGACCATTGCTTATCTCAAGATGCCACAGTGCGGGAACCACCGCACGTCCCCCTTTGATCAGGACCTGCTTCACGCGGTCGGCATAGCGAGAGACCGAAACATCGAGAAACCAACGAAGGGCTACGGAGGCATCGAGGACGAAACGCTTCAAATGCGGCCCTCCTCGATAAGGGTTTTGACGTTGACGCCGCGTGGAAGCTTGCCACGCTTGCGGATGCTTTCGATGTGCTCGAAAACGTCTTTCAAGCTGCCTTCGGGAGGGGCCGACGCAAGGACTGCTGCCAGTTTCCCGCGCCGGGTAATACCGATCCGTTCGCCTTCACAGGCACGGTCGACGAGTTCGGAGAGTTTTTGCTTGGCCTCAAACAGCCCCACTGTGCGCATCAGAGATCTCTCCTATGACTCTTCTAGATGAACAGTCTAGGTTGATATCTTAGACAAGTCAAGGAATGCCTGTAGTTTCTAGTCTTCCATTCCAGTAGCCGTCGCGCGATGTCGAGCGTTCCGATTGCATCGATGTAGGCGAGAAACTCATTGCCGCGTGGGAGCTTTCGGACAATCTTCTTCTGCAAGTTCCGTTTGGGTTGGCGAATGCGGATGCGGTTGTCGCGAGCAAATTGTTCGAGCAGCGCGAATGTTCTGGGTCTCGGCAACAACATAGCCACTGGATGTGATGGACTTGAAGGTTTTCCACGCGCCCGCACGATTGGCATCGCCAGCCATCTCGCTCCAGGACTTCCCGGCAGAGTTGGCGATAAGCTTCGGGCTCAAGCCTCAAGCGGGGTCGCTTTGCTCGGATCCCTGTCACAGCATCGCCTGCACATTTTCAAAAAGCTGCCTGATCTCCGGTTTTGGAAGACCAAGGACCATCCGAGTCAACGAAGAAAAGGGAGCATCTAGCTTTGCGGTCTCCGCACTCTCCCCTACAGAAAGTCCAACCTCAGATTAGGAAATTAGGTGTGGGGCCTCTCTTGCAAAGAAGTGCTTCACCTCCTCCCAGGTGAGAGGTATCAGCATGTGAGGCATGGGGTCCTGTTCGGCCTCTTCGAAATAGCTTAACGATTTCAAAATATGGGGCATGCTGTAATTTGTTTTGGAAAATTTCGTCGTGAACCATCCGAGCAGTTGTTTCAGATCGTACTCTTGCGCCAAACGGTAAAGATCGACGAAATCCCGCTTGGTTCCCCGACTGGCGATCGCGCTGATCTTCATGCAGCCGATATCGCGAGAATCGGCCACGTTCACGCCGAGAAACGATTGAAATGGAAAAAGAATCGGGTAGGCATACGCGATGAAGCTTACTTTGGTGTTCCGAATATTTGCGTAAATGGTTCCAGGTTGCTTGGCGATCAGAGCAAATTCTTCGAGATGTTGCAGCTTCTGGAGCACGTAATCCTCGTTGAAGTCTTCGCCAAGAAAGAAGTCAAGATCAACCGATAGGCGATGACCGAGTTGGAGCGCCAACCCGGTTCCTCCCGCGAGGTAGAAGGACTTCAGGATCGGAAAGTTGTGCAGATCGCGAAGAGTCCGTTCAACCCCTACATCCACGGTCTCCCGATGCCACACGGGTTCCATTTCGTCCATAGTTGCGACTCCTTGGTTTAGTGAAGGATAAACGAGCGAGGGTTAGGATGCGAGCTTTAGTGCTGCCACTTGATCGGGAGGCAGGCTGTACACCAAGGCCCAGAAATTTGCCGATCGGCGCGAGAGCCTCCGTTCCGTCCGGATTACATCCACGATCTGGGTCTTGGAAAACGTGGCCTTCAACCATGCAATTGCGTCTTGGTCACCGAATTCAAGGATGCGACCGATCGTGTAAATAGGGAAGGCCAGGGGATCAAAATTTTCGAGGTTAGTGTCCCAAAATAATGTATGTAAGTATTTTGGTATCATGAGCTTAAGTATATTGCGGACGTCCAATTTAATCAAGGCAGATCGTCCGTGGCCTGAAACTCGGCCGCTACCAACGCTGACGAACTTTATCGAACTGGGGCACTCGGTGTTCCAGTGTCTATGCGTTTGACAACTTGATTTGGCCCTTTTGATCGTCTCATTTGGCCCCACCCCCTGGTGAATCCTCTCTCAGCCCCCGGCTGGAGCGAAGCCATGCGGCGCCCGAAGGGCGACGCGTTTAGGGCGTAGCGCAGGCCGGGGGCTGAGAATAACTTTTATTTACCTCCACTTTTCTTCTGCAACGTCCTCCGAAACCGATACGACTCGCTCCCGGTCTGGATGATGTGCGCCTGATCGGTCAACCGGTCCAACATGGCCTTGCACAACCGAGCATTCGGGAACATCGTGCTCCATTCCGAAAATGGCAAGTTCGTTATAGCGATCACCGCTGCTCTCTCCGCTCTTCCTGCGATGATCTGAAACAACAACTCCACGGCTGCTTCCGGCATCGCCACATACCCCAACTCGTCGATGACGATCAACTCGTAGCGCATCCACCGGTTGGTCACGCGATTCAGTTCGCTCTTGTTCTGGGCTTCCGTCAGTTCGTTCACCAACTGCGCTGCCGTCGTGAACCGTACCCGTTTTCTCTGACGACAGGCAGCGATCGCCAGTCCCGTTGCCAAGTGCGTTTTTCCCGTTCCGGTTTCCCCAAGAAAAATAATCGCCTGCTTCGGCTCAAATAACCGCCCTCTGCCAGGTTCCGAATCTGCGCGGCGGGAATGTGCGGCGCATCGCGGTCTAATGTCTGGGGCCAAGGGAAGAGGGTCGGAACAGTATCTGAGAAATCAATCACGCGGTAGCACGGGGATGCAATAGATAGAATGAACCTTCCGAGTATGGCGCTCACTCTGGATCAATCCCGGGACGAATTTGTTCCGGTTTCACCTTATCATGAAGCTAGGTGCGAGTTTTGGAACTGGAATCCGGGTCGCGCGATCAAAGGATGAGAACGTCGGCACCACGTGACTTAAGCGCGCGGTCGAACGTCACGAGCTTCACACCCGCGACTGAGGCGAATGCCAGAAGATAGGCGTCTGCCCAAACTTTGGGTGACCGGCTGGAAAGCCGGGAATGTTTGCGGAATTCCGTTTCGAGGCCATCTGGTTCGGGAAGAAATGCAACGCGGTTATCAGCCCAAATTTTGTCCCAGAGGCTCCAGGCTTCGGACATGTTCTTCGTATCCTTGCCCATGATTTCTTTGGTCGTGACTAGCCGCAGAGCCGTGATTTGCGTAAAGCAACAAAAGAAAAATTGTTCATCCGCAGATCGCTCGAACCACTCCCGGGCTAGTTCTGAATGCTCATGCCGACTCCAGAGCAGGGCGAGCCAGACATTCGCATCAAGGAAATTCAACGTATTCATAAATATCTTCGTTGGTCAGATTTACTCTGGGGCCCTTTGAGACGATGAGAGGAAAACGGACTCTTTTGAGTCGCGGGCGCTTGCCCAGGACGAGAGAGCTTTTTGCGCCTGCAAGAATGAGTTCGCGGACCGAGCGTCCTTGCGCAGCTGCTTGCTCTTTCAACCTCCGGTACAAGGTGGTAGGAATATCTACAGTTGTGCGAACGGCTTCTTGCTTCACAATATTAAGTATCCCATGTATGCCATAAATATGGAAGAGCGGGAGGCGATGAAGAAAAGGAAAATTTCGAACAAGAAGATGGCCCTGCTGCTCAAGACGAGCCGCACCCAGGTTGACCGGTTGCTGGATGCGAAAAACGGCATCACGCTGTCGAGCCAGCAGCGGGCGGCGGCGATAGTGGGGTGCCGCGTCGCGCCCGAACTGGTGTAAGACGCGCGGGCAGCCCCGCTAGCATCTAGGCGTGTGATCGCGCGACGATTGAGACGGGAAAGCTCAATCAGGGTATGGTGCGTTTTTGTCGATGAGCGTCTTTATGGCACTCAGCACAAAGCGCTATGAGATTCTCATCACGATCGTGGGTCGCGACATCGCACGGATCCTGACCCAGCTTAAACGGTTGTAACGAATGCGCAATGGGCAACCGCTGCCCCCAGTTGGACGTCAAGATTTCCTGAACCCAAGAGCAAGGGAATCAGTTACTCCGTTCCCGTGTTGGTTCACGTCCGCACAATTTTAAGGATGAGGCAGAAAGCAAATCTCTATCGCTCACAATATGCCATAATATGAGCGATAGGGAGGGCTCTCATCGCTCATGACGTGGAATTGGCAACAATCGGATTGGCCTATTTTTACGTGGGACACCGCTCGCCTAGAGACTGCAGAGCAGATGTTCTTGATCGGCGGCGGTGTGCTGGTAGGCACGATCAAGCACTTTGGAAGGGACGAGCGGGATGAACTGGCAATCGAAGCGATGAGCAGCGAGGCATTGACCACCTCGGAAATTGAAGGTGAAATTCTGGATCGGGCCAGCGTGCAATCCTCAATTCGAAGGCAGTTGGGCCTGGAGTCGGACAAGCGTCGAGTGAAGCCGGCCGAACAAGGCATTGCCGAGACGATGGTCGATCTCTATCGCTTGTACGATGATCCGCTGTCTCAAGAAATGCTGTTTCGGTGGCATGGCATGGTTATGACTGGCAGACGAGATCTAAGAGATGTCGGTCGGTATCGAATTGGCGCGGAGCCCATGCAAGTGGTTTCAAGGGCAATGTATGCGGTGAATGTCCATTTCGAGGCGCCACCATCATCGCAAGTGGAATCCGAAATGGTACGATTTATGGCCTGGTTTCACCGGACGGGACCGCGTGGCGAAGAGCCTCTACCCGCATTGACGCGGGCAGGTATCGCTCATCTCTATTTTGAGAGCATCCATCCATTTGAGGATGGGAACGGGCGTATCGGTAGAGCTATTGCCGAAAAATCCTTAGCAGAAAGTCTGGGGCGTCCGACATTGATGGCGCTGGCGGCCACGATTCTCGCCCAGCGCAAGAACTACTACGAAGCGCTTGAGGCCGCCAACAAGAATAATGAAATCACGGTTTGGCTAGCGTGGTTTGCGGGAATTGTCCTCGAAGCGCAACATCGCACGATCGCGCTGGTTGAATTCCTAATCGACAAGGCAAAGCTGCTGGACCGATTGAAGGATCACCTTAATGAGAGGCAAGAAAAGGCAGTCCTGCGTATGTTGCGTGAAGGCCCGGAAGGATTCAAGGGCGGGCTTAGCGCAGGAAAATACTGCGCGATCACCGAGGCATCGCCGGCGACGGCGACACGCGACTTAGTGGATCTTGTGGCTAAAGGCGCCTTAGTTCGGGCCGGTGAGCGAAAGCATACCCGTTATCATCTCAGTGTTCCCATGCGGCGTGTACAACGGGTCACGCTGAACCAGCGAGGGGAACCCGTGGAATCTTGATCGGCGGATACCCGGCAAGAGCCAATCGCGTCGTAGTTTACTCCGTAATGAAACCGGCTTGGAACGATCCGTTGCGCGGGCGGTCGCTCAGCTCTAGCATGCGGAGCGATGCGCAAGGGGCAACCGCTTCCGCCCCAGGTAGCCGTCAAGATTTCCTGATTCAATGGCAGGGAATCAGATATCCAGTATTCGCGGCGCGGCGCAAGCTTCATGCTCCAAGATAGGGCCCATCCATCGGTCACTTGCCACATCACGAAGGAGAATTGCGCGCTCAATGTCCCGCAACGCAAAGATTTCTGTCTGCTGTATCGCTGGCGCCCTTCACCTCGACGGGTCTGCGTTAACGTGAATACGCGAGGAAAACGAAAGACCAACAACGCAAATTTGCAAAACGAACTCACCTGATTTTGATATTTTGATTTGGGCTCTTCCGCAAATTTGGTGCAAGCTGATGTGCTTTTGTTAACAGGAGTGCGAGTTTAGGGAATGAGTTGGGTATGCCGTCGGCTAATTTGTAGAGGCGATGGCCATTCCAAAGAGCCACTCGCAATCCGTCCTTCCGAGCCCGCGCTTTCTGGTTTTGGAATCTATCGAGCAGTCCGAAGATCAATTCTTACCTTCGGTGCATGTCGAACAAGTTCCTTGCTGTCCAGAGTGCGGCCAGGTGTCCAGCTCCCACCACAGCAGCTACGTGCGGCGGTTGCAGGATTTGCCGTGGCAAGGGCTCACCGTCCAGATTCTCTTGCGCATTCGGCGCTTCCGATGCCGGACCTGCGGTTGTCCGCGCAAAGTGTTCACCGAACGCGTGGAGGGCATTCCTTCTTATCTTCGCCAGACGAACCGGCTCGCGGAGATTGTGCGCGTGGTGGGCTATTCGGCCGGAGGATTACCGGGTGCTCGGCTCTTGGCCCGCCTCGCCATCCGCATCAGCGATGACACAGTACTGCGGCGTGTGAAGACTCCGGCTTCGCCTGCCTTTTCTAATTCCCACAACTCGATCGAGGTTCTCGGTGTCGATGATTGGGCTTGGCGCAAAGGACAGTCCTACGGAACGATTCTGTTGAATCTGGAGCAACATCGCGTATCGGACCTCTTGCCAGACCGCTCGGCTCAGAGCTTCCAAGCGTGGCTCCAGCAGCAGCCGAGGATTCGCGTGATCAGCCGGGACCGCGGCGGCATATATGCGGAGGCTGCGCAGTTGGGTTCTCCGGCCGCCCAACAAGTCGCCGACCGCTTTCATCTGTTTTTGAACCGTTCGACCGCTGTCGAGCGCGCCCTGGAACATTGCCGCCACCAGTTGCGACTCCCCGATCCAGCGCCACTGCAGGCCGAGACCATTGGCTCGCGCCCAGCCACGATAACCCGCCAACAGGTTTTGCAGCAGCAGCAGCGCCGCCAACGCCGCTTCGAGTGCTACGAAGAAGTCCGCCAACTATACCATCAGGGCTGCTCGCAGAAGAAGATCATCAGGGTACTTCATCTGTACCGCAGAACCGTGCGGCGCTGGATTCGTACCGGAGCGTTTTCTGAACGCGAATCTCCCCGAAGACGCCCCACGAAAGTCCGTCGCTTCGAGGAATATCTCCGGCGACGCTGGGCCGAAGAATGTCACAACGCCACACGACTGTTCGAGGAAATTCGCGCGGAGGGCTATCGCGGTGGCCGCAGCATGGTGGCTCGGCATGTGACAACATGCAGGAATGCGTACGCGCCCGGTCGCACACTGCGCACGCAGTCCATCACGCCGAAGCAGGTGGCGATCTTGCTTACCAAACCTCCTGGCCAGTTGACGGCCGAACAAGAAACGCTTCTCGACCAGCTGTCAGCGCAGTGCCCAGATCTCGTGCGGCTGCGGGAACTGTCCACTGAGTTCCGGGAAGTGTTCCAACGCGGCGAAGGCCAAGCTCTGCGGGCTTGGATGATGCATGCCGAACATTCCGGAGTCGGTTCGCTGGCTCGCTTTGCCGCGGGTCTTCAGAAAGACTTCGCGGCAGTCCTGGCTGCTGTGGAGACTTGCTGGAGCAACGGACAGGTGGAAGGACAGGTCAACCGCCTGAAGACTCTCAAGCGCCAGATGTACGGTCGTGCTGGTTTCGCACTCCTGCGCGCCCGTCCTACCCTACGTCACGCTACCCTTCGGCACGCTTGCGCAGCCGCCCCGAGTGGAGTGCGCGGGCCACGCTTGATTCGGGAAAGGGCCAAATCAAATTCGCGCCATCAGCCAACTGCTTCAAAACTGCCAGTCGCCAGACATATGGCCGCGCGTGCTTATGGAAGCCTCGCGTTTTACCCCACCCTCCCATAAATTCCAATCCGATTCCGTTGCCAGCATCCGGCCCGGACCTGCACCAAATTCGCGGAGGAGCCGATTTGGCCCACCTTTGATACCTTTGTTTGTCCCACCCTAAGTCCGTTATCGTCCTCGTTCCTTCCGCGGTTTGTTGTTTCCGTGGCCCTGGGGGTACGGAGTCCTGCAGTCCGGTTTTCAGGATCACGTTTAGGACGGAGCGGCCAGCGCCATGGAGACGCATGGCCGCGCCCAGTCCCACCCGTTACGAAGCTTTTTTCTTCTGCCGTCGGTGACGCGATTTAGCAGCGCCGTGCATATCCGCGGATTCGGAAACACCTGTGTCGGTTCCGAACAGGGCAGGTTCGTGGTCGCGATCAGCGTAACTCCTTCAGCCCGCTCCGCGATCACCCGGAGCACGAACGTCGTGCCAATCTCGGCCAGCAGCACGTAGCCTACTTCATCCAGCTCGATCACGTTTAGCGCATTCGTCGCGCCAGCACGCGCCGCGCTCCGTGATGCTGGCCGGCCTTCCCAGTTCGTTCACTTGCAGCGGACGAGAACTGGCCGAATGCGGTTATAACACGCGAGCCGCGTAGCGTTCCGATGACCGGTCTTCTGAAGCGGTCGCTCGCCGTGTGTCGGCGCGGCTGTCGTTAGCAAGTTCCGCACCGTCGCGCATCCGCTTTTCGCAACTCCTGCCAACCGAGTTGCCGCCACAGGCGCGGCAGCTCGATCATCTCGCGCGTGCGCTCCTGACTGCCGTGCCGCTCGTGCAAGCTCGGTCACAACCGATCAAAGCTCTTCGGCCAACAACAGAGCTCGCCACTGTTCCAGCGGTGTCGAGCTTGGGCCGTGTCCCGGTAGCTGGCGAGGGCAAGATATCGATAATGAATTTCATTCAAGTCCTTTGTAATCAATAAATGGTCGGAATGAAAAATATATCCAGTCTATGGCATGGAGTAGTTTGGGCCCGCTGAGCCAATGCTCCAAATTTAATTGAGGTGTCAAAATGAAACAAACTAACCATGACGCAAGTCCGAAAAAGTCGGTCTCGTCCGAGACCCGGGAGAAGATGTCGAAAGCCAAGACGGAATGGTGGGCTAAGAAGCGGCGTGCCACCCCGACTCAATCCGATGCCCCCACCGTGCCCGTCGAAAACGCAACTGTTCAGGCGAATGAGCTGAATCCAGCGCCTGGTTCAGCGACCAATGAAGCACCTAGTTCGGCATCTAATGAATTGCACCCTCCGAGGGGGCGTGCCGAAGTCCTTTCGCCTGAAGAGGAAGGAGCTGTTTCTGGGCTTTCGGCCGGCAATCAGGGAGCCCCGTCGGGTACGAAGACTCCGCCCAAGCCGTCAGATAAACAGGGTGTGGACAAGGGAGGCAATGGTCAGATTTCGCCTGGTGCTCGAACCACGGTCGGTAAGCAAAAATCATCATTAACTACTTACAAACACGACATTTATGTCAAGCAGCTGTATCCGACGATTGCCCAGTGGGAAGAGGATGGGGCCGACTACCAAAGGCTGGCTCGCGGAATTCGCGATCAATACCGGCCCGTCAATTACATGGCGGAAATGAGCGTCGAAAAGCTCGCGGTGTATCACGTTCTCCTCGCTCGAATCACCCGAAGGCAGCAATCTTATCTTGCTTCGAAATTTTCTTTCCACTGTTCTATCGCGGACAGGATCCTCCGAACTAGGAACTCGCTCGAAAAAACGATCGTCCGAGAGCTCCGGGAGTTGGAACGTTTTCAAGCGAACGGACAAGTCGCCTTCGGGGAGCGCAACGAATGCGGCGCCAACCTCTGGGTAGAAAGTTCGGAAGTAATTTATCAGGGACCTGTCAAACATTCCGGACCGGATTCGAACGATCGAGTTGAGTCGAAAGGGGGCGCCGCGTCGCCTCCCCAAAGCGGCAAATTGAACCCAATCATCGAATACTGGATCCAGTCAAAAACAGGCGGTCCGACCAAAGGCGAAAACAAGCCAGCGGATTTGCTTGCGCGGACTGCCAATCAGGTAATGGGCCTTCCGGATCCCTGTGATGAACCCGAAGTCGCCCCGAGCGAAAGCATTAAAAAGAAGCCGACCGGAGAATAACAAGCAGAGTCGGAGCTTAGCCGGCACGATTAACTCAATTTGGCTCCTTCTGAGCGAAATACCAAACGAAGCCAATTTCGAAGATTGTACGGTAGCGGATCGAACAATAAACAAGTGGCGGAAGAACCGGGCGACGACCGGATGAGGTGACGTGACTCTCCGGTCCGACCCCGGCTAGCCTCTGTTCCGATGGCTGGAGATCTTTTAAGTTGTGGTGGCAATCTGCCGTCCAATGCCAAACTCGTAAAGTAGGACGGCGCCCGGAATCCAGCAAATGTGCCCGAACCGCTGGCGAATCTCGTCGGTCGCCCGATTGGGTGCTGTTCAAGCTTCTAGGAGCAATTTAGAGGAAGCAATCGTCGTGGCACCGAGGATCTAAAATGGATCGCCATGTCAACTCGTGTATTTTCTTTAAGATACGCATGGGACTTGTCAACCGAGCTTCTACATTATATCGTTGCCGTAGACATCCCAATCTTTTTTGCTCCGATTTTCAGACCCCTAGACTTCAGGATCGCTAACTAGTGAACTTCTGAAATTCCCCACATAGGGTAGACCGTCGTCTCGGGACGCTTTCACCGGGTCCAGGATGAGGAGGATGCCGACGTCTGGGGATAGGTCCGCAGTACCGCTGCATTACTAATTTTATGCAGAGGAAAATTCGTTCGCATTCGTGAAATGGAGGACGCAGATGAAATCGATTAAGAAACGGAACTATCATTCCAAGCTGGTTGTCGAAACAGATTTCGCCCAAGGACCTGGATGTCTTATCGACTTGATGCGACGTTCGGATTCCAGCCCCTGCTTCATCGTGTATGAAATCGATAGCGGGGAAGTGAAGTTTGAAGATTGGTATGAGTTGCCAGATCGAGTTCTAGTCCCGCCCGCAGAGCTCGAACTCATGCGGAACGTTCGCCTGCCAAAACATTTCGGCGCATACAAATCGGTGGCCGACCTTTTGCTACAAATTGATGCATTTTTTTCCCGTTGCGTGGATGTCGATCCTCAGCACCGATTTATTATGGCTTGCTTCGTACTGAGCGTCTGGATGGTCGACCAGCTTCCACTCGCGCCGTATATCGCCCTCGTCGGATTGCCGCAATCCGGGAAAACTACAGCGCTCAAGGCTTTGCACCTGCTTTGCCGGAAAGGCATACTTACATCGGATATTACATCCGCGGCCCTGTACCGGGCTTGCGATCAGCTCATGCCCACCGTTTTTATTGATGAGACGGCGACCGCGGGACAACGGCGAACGCTATTTCATCTTTTGCGGTCCGGAAACACGCCAGACTCTATCGCCTTTCGCGAGACCCAGTCCTACCGAACGTTTTGCCCGAAGGTAATGACATGGACCGAACTGCCCGACGATGACGCGTTGAACAGCCGGTGCATTATCATTCCTATGCAGGAGAGTTCGAGATCTGACCTCCTAAGAACATCCGATCCTGAGATCGTTGCCGCGGCTGAAGTTCTTCAGGGACAGCTCCTACAGTACAGGTGTCAGAACTATCATCAGCTTCAACTGCCGCAAATCTCCGGGGCCGAGAAGCTGCGCTCTCGGAATCGCGACCTGTATGAGGCCCTGGCCCTTGCGATCGGGGAAGACCTGGAAAGTTGCACGCGGTTGCTGGAATGCATGGCGCAGCAATCCGCGTTCCAACGCCAATCGTTGGCCCCCAACCAATCCGCCATTCTTGCGGCCTTGTTCCAACAGATTCATGTTCACCCAGAGCAGGGGACTTTCGCGCTTCGGGATTTGTCGAACGTTGCAAACGCAAATCTCAAGCGAACTGGTGAGTCCTTCCGAGTGAACCCCAAGGGCGTGGGTACTGTTTTGACGACCCTCGGATTTCACCATCGTACCCGAAAGAATTCGGGATGGGTGGTTTGGCTTGATCGTAACGCCCGCAGGCGCATTCATGAATTGTTAACGCTGCACGGCGTGGATGTGCCTACCGATGATGTTCCCTCGAAAAAATATGCCGAAAATTGCGAATTTTGCAAGATTTCGGAACCGCTGGCGTAGGAAAGGCATCGTATCCCCCTAGCGGAATTGAAATGCATGACTCTGAAGCGGGTGAAGGAATTGGATTTGTTTGTGGGTGAGGGGGGCGCGGCCCGGCGGGGGACGAGGAGCCGGGCCGCGCGCGCCAGATCAAATCGGCGCATGGCCGCTGCCTCTATTTCGACCTGTTCTTGAGATGAGAGACGCATACAACCATCGCTTACGATTAGTGCAGCACGCCCGCCAACACGGGAGTAAACCTTCTCGAGCCTTTGCCACCACCGCGCCAACCGTGCGCAAATGGCTGCGCGAACGCAGCTGCGCTCATCGCCATTGCCCACACAAAACTTCTCCCGAGATCGAGCAACGAGTCTTGGCTCTGCGCCAAAAGCTGCCCACCTTCGGTGCTCCACTTCTGAAACGAGAGTTCGATCTCCCCGTTTTGCACATGGCTATCCACCGCATCTGGCGCGCGCACGGATTGATTCGCAAACGCAGAATGAAATATAAACGCAAACAGGATCTGGCCGCCGTGAAAGCTACCTGGCGTCTGTTTCAACAAATCTCCGCCGATACCAAGGATTTATGCGATATTCCGCAGTTCTGGCCGCAGGCGCAGAGCCTGCATCTGCCGCTGGTCGAGCGCGCGAAGTGCGCAGCGGTCTGCTCTTCTGGCATTTGCCCAGAAACGCTCGGCGGCCGCCAGCGCCGTCTTCGTCGCTCGCATTCAACAACACTTGGATCGTTGGAGAATGAACCTG
>Ga0075522_10002601_pt1 | contig 13316 bp, 12 predicted proteins | sample NGEPerA_FD_74796 | JGI IMG/M metagenome (GOLD analysis project Ga0075522, IMG submission 74796) | Arctic peat soil microbial communities from the Barrow Environmental Observatory site, Barrow, Alaska, USA - NGEE PermafrostL2-A | ecosystem: Environmental > Terrestrial > Soil > Wetlands > Peat ... | reverse complement strand
TCGCTGCGCGGGCTGTTCTACGCGCCCTATTACGCGGCGCTGGCGCTCGGCGCCTATGAGAAGGAAGGCGTCGAGGTGCGGTTTGCCGCCGCACCGGGCTTTGGCAACGCGCCCGGCGGGTTGTTCGACGGCAGCACCGACGCCGCCTGGGGCGGGCCGATGCGGGTCAACCAGCTTTATGAGGAGCGCGCGGATTGCGATGTCGTGTGCTTTGGCGAGGCGGTGACGCGCGACCCGTTCCTCTTGGTCGGGCGGGAGAAGCGGCCGGGGTTCACGATCGCCGATTTGGCGAAGGCCCGCATCGCCACGGTCAGCGAGGTGCCGACGCCGTGGCTCTGCCTGCAGCACGATCTGCGGCTGGCCGGGATCGACCCGGCGAGCCTCGACCGCGTCGCCGACCGCTCGATGGCCGACAACATGGCGGCGCTGCGGGCCGGCGCGCTCGATGTCGTGCAGCTGTTCGAGCCGCTCGCCGAGGAGCTGATCGCCGAGGGTTGCGGCCATCTGTGGTACGCGGCGGCGAGCCGCGGCCCGTGCTCCTACACGACCTTCTACGCGCGGCGCCGGGTGCTTGCGGCCAAGCGCGCGGAGTTTCGGCTGCTGGTGCGCGGCCTTTACCGCACCCAGAAATGGCTGGACGCGCAGCCAGCCCAGGCGCTGGCCGAGACCGTACAACGCTATTTTCCGGCGATGCCGCAAGCGCGCCTCACAGCGGCGCTCGGCCGCTACAAGGCGCTCGGCATCTGGGGCCGCAATCCGATCCTGCCGCGCGACGGCTATGAGCGGCTGAAAGACGGGTTGGTGTCGGGCGGGTTCGCCAAAGGCGCGGCCTACGAGGTCGCGGTCGACAATTCGCTCGCCGAGGAAGCGGTGCGCGACGATCCGGCGTCGCTAGGTTAAAGATAGCCGCTCGCGGCATTGAACTAGACTGTGGAGGGCTGAAATGACCAGGGTGGAACTCGATGCGGCGCTGGCTCGGCTGGGGCTCGACGTGCCGGAGAGGGAGCGTCAGGAGCTCGTCGGCGCGGTGGGATACGTCGCCGAGATGGCGCGGCTGGTCAAAAAGCCGCGCTGGGTCGGCGCCGAGCCGGCGCATACCGTTGCTTTCCCCATTGGCGCCTTCCCCTCTGGCGCCTTCCCGGAGAAATAGCGATGGTCCCCGATTTCCTCACCATCGCCGAGGCGGCGACGCTGATCGAAAAGCGCGAGCTGTCGCCGGTCGAGCTGACCCAGAGCCGGCTCGACCGCATCGAAAAGCTCGACGGCCAGCTCCACAGCTTTATCCGCGTGCTGCCGGACGAAGCACGCGCCGCCGCACGCGCCGCCGAGGCAGAGATCGCCGCCGGCCGCTATCGCGGGCCGCTGCACGGCATCCCCATCGGCCTCAAGGACATCTACGAGACCAAGGGCATCCCCACCACTGGCCACTCCAAGGTCATGCAGAACCATGTGCCGGCGGCGGATGCGTTCTCAGTCGCCAAGCTGAAGGATGCCGGCTGCGTCGTGATGGGGAAGCTCGCGACGCACGAATTCGCCTTTGGCGGGCCGTCGTTCGACCTGCCCTGGCCGCCGGCGCGCAACCCGTGGGACACGACGCGCTTCACCGGCGGCTCGTCGAGCGGCACCGGCGCAGCGGTGCCGGCGGGGCTGGTGCTGGGCGGCACCGGCAGCGACACCGGCGGCTCGATCCGCGGGCCGGCGGCCTATTGCGGCCTCGCCGGGATCAAGCCGAGCTACGGCCTCGTCAGCCGTGCCGGCATCCTGCCGCTGGCGTTCTCGCTCGACCATGCCGGGCCGATGGCATGGACCGCCGAGGATTGCGCGATCATGCTGCAGGCGATGGCCGGCCACGACCCGGCCGACCCGGCGAGCGCCAACCGGCCGATCCCCGATTACCGCAAGGCGCTGTCGGGCGACGTCAAGGGCCTGCGCATCGGCCTCATCCGCCATTTCTATACAACCGACAACAAGGCCGACGCGACGACCCGCGACGCGATTGACTCCGCCGCGAAGAAGTTCGCCGAGATGGGCGCCGAGGTGCGCGAGATCACCTTGTCGCCGCTTGCCGAATGGGCGGCTTGCGGCGTCCTCATCATGATGACCGAGGCCTACGCCATCCACGAAGCCAATTTGCGCACCCGCTTCACCGATTTCGGCGAGATCTTCCGCGACCGGATGGCCTTGGCCGGGCTGTGGACGGCCGCGGACTACGTGCAGGCCACGCGCCGCCGCCGCGAGCTGGTCGACGAGCTCGACCGGGCGATGGCGACCCTCGATTTGGTGATGACGGCGGCGGCGCCATCCGAAGCGCCGAAGATCGACGAGGTGCCGAAATTCGCGATCATGGAGCGCCCGTCGCTGACCATGCCGTTCAACGTCACCGGCAGCCCGGCGATGGCGGTGTGCTGCGGCTTTACCGAGGCGGGGCTGCCCCTGTCATTCCAGGTCGTCGGCCGGCGCTTTGCCGACGCGACGGTGCTGCGCGCAGCCGACGCCTACGAGCGCGCCACCCCGTGGCGCGCCCGGCGGCCGCCTCTTTGAGCACCCTTATCGCGCGCCGACGAAATTGACCTGGGCGAACACGTAAGGCACCGCTTGCGGCTGGATCTGGCGCAGATAGGAGACCTGCGGCGGCACGCAATCCCAGGCGCCGTTGTCGTCCTGCTGGATTTCCAGCGCGAATTGCGTGTTGGGCGGCAGGGTCAGGGTCTGCGAAGAGCCTTGTTGCGGCAGGCAGTTCTCGACGCTGAAAACATAGTGGCCGGGCGCGAAGTCGCGATAGAACACGGTTCCCTCGGCGCTGGTGGCGATCGGCGCGCCGTTGACGTAGATCATCGGCGGGTGAAACGAGGTGCCGGGTTCCAGTTGGCGCAGAAACCACACGCGGGATTGCCCGGCCGCGACCGGCGGCGCCTGCTCGGGCGTCGCGGCGAAGCCCGGGCCGACGGAAGCGCTGAGCGCGACCAGGAACGAGATAAGCGCCGCGCCGAGCGCTCGCGGTATTCGATGAGCTGATTTCATGTCACCATCCTCCCTGCGCGGGAAGATGGCGACGGGAGGCGCGCGATGAAAGTCCTCAAAAATGCGCGGCTGATCGACGGGACGGGCTCGGCTCCGGCCAGGGGCGCAACGGTCGTCGTCCGCGGCAACCGCATCGATGCGGTCACGACCCGGAGCCACGCCGACTTCCCCGCCGACGCGGAAATCATCGATTGCGCCGGGCTCACCGTGTTGCCCGGCCTCATCGACTGCCACGACCACATGGCGAACCATCGCTACAATCTGGCGCATCGCTGGGGCATCGACGAACCGGAGAGCACGCGGCATCTGCGCACCGCCGCCGTGCTGCGCCAGACGCTCGAGGCCGGCTACACGATGATCCGCGATGCCGGCGGGCTCGACGCCGGGTTCAAGCGCGCGATCGAGGAAGGGCTCGCGGTCGGGCCGCGGCTTGTCCTGTCGATCTCCATAATTTCGCCGATCGGCGGCATCGGCGACCGCATGGCGCCGTCGGGCGATTGCTGCTGCGTGCCGGGCGATCCGCTCTTGCCGAGCGGTGTGGTCGAAACTCTCGCCGATGTGCGGCCGGTGGTGCGCCGCATGGTGCGCGCCGGCGCCGATGTCATCAAATGCGCAACCACCGGCGGCGCCAGTTCGCGCCCCGGCCACGGGCCGCGCGACGGCGCCTTCAACCTCGACGAGATGCGGGCGCTGGTCGAGGAGGCGCATGCGCTCGACCGGCGCGTCATGTGCCACGCGCTCGGCGGGCGCGGGCTCGACATCGCGATCGAGGCCGGCGTCAATTCGATCGAGCACGGCTGCTATCTCGACGAGGACCCGCGCCATCTCGACCTGATGGCGGCGCGCGGCATCGTCTTCGTGCCGACCCTCTTGGTCTACGAATACCACCGCAAATCGGCGCAGTCGCATGTCCGCGAGCGGGCGCGGGAGCTCTTCGAGCACCACGTTCTGGCGATCAAGCGGGCGCTCGCGGCCGGTGTCAAAATCGTCGCCGGCACCGATGCCGGCGGGCACGGCCACCCGGCCAATGCCGGCGAGTTGGCCTGCCTTGTCGATGCCGGCATGACTTCAATGCAGGCGATCCAGGCGGGGACGCTGTGGGCCGCCGAATGCTGCGGCACGGAGGCCGAGCTCGGCACCGTCGAAAAGGGCAAGCTCGCCGACCTCGTCGTCGTCGCCGGCGACCCGCTCGCCGACATCGCCGTGCTGCGCGAGCCGAAGAACATCGCGCTGGTGCTCAAGGGCGGCGAGATAGCCGCCGACCGGATGCAGACAGCGCGGCGCTAGCGGGCGGCCGGCTGGCGTGTTGGCGGCGGCCGTTTCGGCCGCATCATCCGCCCCGCCTTGCGCAGCGCGCGCATCGGCAGCGTGCGCAGCGGCCAAAGGCGGATCGAACTCAAGGCCCCTCGGCGGCAGTTGGGGTCGGCCAAAAGATAGATCGCCTTATCGACATCGAAGCGCCCGGCCAAGCGGTCGGCGAAACGCACCGCGGTGTCGAGCGCGACATCGTTGAGTCTGTGAAGCTCGTAGATGACCATCAGCTTGATCAGTTGATCGACCTCGACCGGATCGGCCAGTGACGTGTAGTGCTCGGAGTGGTCGGCTTCGTCGATGAGGTCGCGGCAGAACAGCACGTTGAACGTCGCGGGCTTGCCGATGTCGCTCAGCGAAGCGCGGCCGGATTTTCGTCGGTCCTTGACTGCGGCGACAAAGCTGGCGCGGGGCACCCGGTTGAAGTTGAGGTCGAACGGCAGCAGCCGCGCCTCGAGCAGCAGCTCCTGCACGGTGACGAAATGGGTTTTGGGATATAGCGGACTGATGCTGAAACTGGTTTCGACCTCGACCCCCAAGACCGTCCGCAAGGTTCGCGACGCGCCGAGAAACACCTCCTTCTCAAATCCTTCCACATCGCATTTGAGGAAATCCGGAGCCGGGATAATGCCTTCGGCGAGCAGCGTGTCGAGCCGGCGCACGGTGACCATTCGCGCGCGCTCGTCGCGCTTGTCGCGCAGCCCGAACCGGTCGTCGCCCTGGGCATAAAATGAGCTCGAGGTCGACTCGGCTTCGTTGACGTAAAACGCCCGCTCCTCATCGGCGCTGCCCGCGGCCAGCCAGTGGTAATGGCGGTTCGGGTAGTTGGCATTCTTGCGCCGCAACAGGCCGATGACCTCCTCGATGGCGTCAAAACCCTGGACGACGAGGTAGTCGCCGAGCAGATGCCAGCGCGAGTTCTCCGCGCCCTGGACGCCGACATCGACGACGACAAACGGCCGTTCGAGAAGCCCGGCGCTGACCACCCACCGGGTAAAGAGCGCGGACGTGTTAAACCAGAGGTGCATGGGGCCGGAGACCTGGGGTTGCTGGCGGCGCGGCGGAAATCATTTCGCTCCGGCGCTGCGCTTGACGAAATCGCGGATCAGCTCGCACGCCCGGCGCGACGCATCGGAGGTGGGGTCGCGCATCACGAAGGTATGCGGCTGGCCGTCGAATTTGTGCAAATCGATCTGGCCGCCCTTCGCGCGCCAGGCTGCGGTAAAGCGGTCGGCCATGTCGGGGGTGACGTTGTCGTCGCCGGTGCCTTGCAAGATGATCGCCGGCGGCAGGCTCGCCGCTTCGCCCGCCTCGACGATGCGCAGCGGGTTGCCTTCCGTCATCTCGGCTTCCGCGGCCCAATAGGCGTCGTGCGATTCGACGAGCCGCGCATTGCCCTTGTCCTTGACCATGCGGTAGCGCGCGAGCGGGTCGGAGATCGGCCAGCACAGTACGAGATAGGGCAGGCTCGCATCTGTGTGCGGCGCCTCGGCCAGCGACAGCGCCGCATAGCGCGGATCGTTCGGCTTCAGCGCCGACAGCAGCAATTGGTGCGCGCCGCTCGAGGTGCCGAGCCCGCCGACGAGGTCGGCACGGCTGCCGAATTCGGCGGCATGCGCCTTCAGCCAGCGCGTCGCGTAGTGAATGTCGGCGATCGAGGCCGGGTAGCGGTGCCGCGGCGGCATGCGGAAATCGACCGCGAGCACGACGATGCCGCTCTTGGCGAGCGCCTCGTCGAGCGGCGCGTTGTTGAGCCGGTCGCCCGCGGCCCAGGCGCCGCCATGCACCTCGACGAGCGCCGGAAAGGGCCCGCTTCCTTTCGGCTGGTAAAGCCGCGCGAGCAGCGGCCCGTCCTCGGCTCGGCGGTATTCCAGGTCGCGGGTCTCGATCTCATGGGTGGCGGCGATGGCAACCTCGTTCGGCATGGCGTCCTCGGTTCTAAAACGGTTTCAGCGACGCGCTGCGGGTCGCGGCGGGAAGGCCGGCGATCTCGCTCACCAGCTTGCGCGTCATCGCGTCGGTGAAGCTCTCGAAATTCTCGACGACCAGCAGGAACGCCCCGGTCCCGCCGATCACGTTCTGGCGGTAGTACTCGGGAAGACCGCCGGGCGGCTGGGTGTGCGAGGTGAAACCCGGATTGGCCTGAGTGTTGATGATCGCCAGCCCGTTGATGGTGATGCCCTTGGCGACCGCCTCGTCGCGCGCCTCGGTCACCGGGCGGCCGGCATTGCTGGTGCCGTCGCCGGAAATGTCGATCACCCTGCGGTCGGCCGCCTGGGCAGCGGCGCCGAGCTGGGCGGCCGAAAAATCGATAGCCTCGCTGATCGAGGTGCGCGCCAGGAACGAGCGCGGCGCGGTGAGGATTTCTTGGGCGATGGCGCCCGCATCCTCGCCGTCCTTCACCACGGTCCAATCGATGACGATTTTCTGCTCGCCCGATCCGGACCATTCGACGTAACTCAATGCGATTGCCCGGTTGGCGCCGCCAGTGATCGCCTTCAGCACGCGCCCATCGGACAAGGCCGCGGCGTAGCCCTTGCGCTGCAGGTTGAACTCCTCATCGTTGATGCTGCGCGACACGTCCGCCGCCAGGACCAGCAACAGATCGACATTCTCGGCCCGCGCCGGCAGCGGCGCGGCGGCCAGGGCGGCGACCAGGGCGGCGGCGAGCGCGGCGCCGGCGAGGCGATTCATCCAACGAGCTCGCGGCGGACGATCGCCGCGCCTGCGACGAGCGCCCGCAATTTGGCCGAGGCGCGCTCGCGCGGCAGGTATTTCATCCCGCAATCGGGCGCGGCGACCAGGCGCTCGGCGGCGATGTGCTCGAGGCCGCGCCGCAGCCGCGCCGCCACCTCCTGCGCCGTCTCTACCTCCGCACTGCCGAGATCGAGCACGCCGAGGAGGATGGTCTTTTCGGACAGCTCCCGGAGGACGCCGAGGTCGAGCCGCGGCTGTGCCGCCTCCAGCGATATCTGGCTCGCCAGCGAGCCGGCAAGCTGCGGCAAAAAGGCGTAGCCGCTCGGCTTGTCGTGCACGAGGTGGCCGTAGCCGAGGCAGATGTGGACGATTGTCGGCCCGTCGATGCCGGCGAGCGCCCGGTTGATCGCCGCCACTCCGTAGTGCGCCGCCTTGTCGGGCGCGGCGCGCACCCAGGGCTCATCCAGTTGCACGACATCGACCCCGGTCGCCTTCAACTCGCGCAGCTCGGCGTTGACCGCATCGGCGTAGTCCATCGCCAGCTCGGCCTCGTCCTTGTAGAACTCGTTCTGCACCTGCTGCGACATGGTGAACGGACCGGGCAGGGTGATCTTGGTCGCGCGCGTCGCGTGGCGGACGAGGAAGGCCGCGTCGTCGATCTCGACCGGCCCCTTGCGGCGAATTCTGCCGACGATCCGCGCCACCGTCGTCGAGCGGCCATTGGCGCCGACGACCGCGCCCGGCCGCGCGGCATCGACGCCGTCGAGCGCCAGCGAGAAATAGTTCGAATAGCTTTCGCGCCGCATCTCGCCGTCGCTGACGATGTCGATGCCGATCCGCTCCATCTCGCCGATCGCCAGGATCGTCGCGTCGTCCTGCGCCTCCCTCAGCCGGTCGGGCGGGATGCGCCAGATTTCGTGCGCATGGACCCGCGGCACCCCGTGCTTTTCGAGCGCCGAGCGGTCGATCAGCCAATCGGGCTGCGGATAGCTGCCGACGACGGTGGTGGGGATCAGATGGGTCGGATAGGTCATCGGGCTACCTCCGGCCGCGGTACTGGTGCGAGATGCGGCGGATATCTTGCACCAGTTCGGGGGGCATGCCCTCGACCACGCCCTGGTCCGTTGGGGCGCGCAGGGTCAGCGCGTCGGCGAGGCCACCGAAGCGTTCGGCGATAGCACCGACGATCTGGTCGTGGCGGCCGACCGCGGCGAAGAGGTAGGCGACGTCGTCCGGCACCTCTTTCGCCATCTCGCCCCATTTGCCCTGGCGCACCAGCGCATTCAATTTGAGCCCGAGGTCTTCGAGCCCGTGCGCCGCCAGCACCGGGTAGTAGGCCGGGGTCGAGCCGTAGAACGCGACGCGCTGGCGCACCCATTCGAAACGCTCGGCGACCGCCGCATCGTCCGGCCCGGTGGCGAGGAAGCCGCCGCCGGAAATCTCGTATTGCGCGCGGGTGCGGCCGGCCTTGGCGAGCCCCGCCTCGATCCGCGGCATGATCTCGTCGGTGAGGTATTTGCGGGTGCAGAACCCGTGCAGCTTGACGCCGTCGCATTCCTCGGCGGCGACCTTGAGCATCGCCGGGCCGACCGCGGCGATGGTGACCGCCGGCGGCGGGCAGGCGATTTTCGGCGGGGTGAAGTTCGGCGTCATCAGGGTGAAGCGGTAGTGCTGGCCCTCATAGGCGGGTTTCTCGCCGGTCTTCCAGCATTGCCAGATCGCGCGCAGCACCTGGACGTATTCGCGCATGCGCGGCGCCGGCGGCGTCCACCCAACCGAGAAGCGGCGCTCGTTATGCGCGCGCACCTGCGAGCCGAGCCCGACGACGAAGCGCCCGCCGGTCGAGCCGGCGAGGTCCCAGCCGACCTCGGCCACCGCCATCGGCGTGCGGGCAAAGGCGATCGCCACCGAGGTGTGCAGCTCGACCCGTTCGGTCGCCGCGCCGGCGACCGCGAGCGCGAGAAACGGCTCGTGCTGATTCTCCATCGTGACGATACCGTCATGCCCCTCGGCCTCGGCGGCGCGCGCCGCGTCCGGCACCTTCTTCAGATCGCCCTGGGGCACGGTGGTGAAGACGCGCATCGCCGGGTTCCTCTCGCCGCTCGCCAAGCCGGGGAGGATCGGGCCACAGACGCGCGCGTCATGGCAACAGCTTCTTGCGGCCGCCTTGGCTATGATCGCGATGGTTTGAGAAGGCGGCCGATGGACAAGACGCACGCAAGCCGGTCCGGCGCGGTGCTGGCGATCGCTTCGGCGGTGTTGTTCGGCGCCAGCACGCCGTTAGCCAAGCTGCTGATCGGCGGCGGGGTCGATCCGTGGCTGCTGGCCGGGCTGCTCTATCTCGGCTCGGGACTGGGGCTTGGCCTTGTTCATCTCGGCCGGCGGCTCTTTGGCGTGACCCGAGGTGAGGCCCCCCTGCGCCGCCGCGACCTGCCGTGGCTGGCGCTGGTGGTGCTGAGCGGCGGCATGATCGGGCCGGGGCTGCTGATGCTCGGGCTGGCGACGGTGCCGGCCTCCACGGCTTCCTTGCTGCTCAACCTGGAGGGCCTGGCGACGATGGCGATCGCCTGGCTGGCGTTCCGCGAAAATGTCGACCGCCGGCTCTTGCTCGGCGCCGCTGCGATCCTTGGCGGCGCGGTGCTGTTGTCGTGGCAGGGCGGGCCCAGTGGTTTTAGCGGGGGCGGGTTCGGCCTTGGCGCGCTGGCGATTGCCGGCGCCTGCCTCGCCTGGGCGATCGACAACAATCTGACCCGCAAGCTGAGCGCCGCCGACCCGGTGCAGATCGCGGCGATCAAGGGCGCGGTGGCGGGCGCGATGAACCTGGCTCTGGCGTTTGCCGTCGGCGCACGCCTGCCGACATTGACCGTGATCGGTGAAGCGGCGGCGGTCGGGTTTCTCGGCTACGGGGTCAGCCTGGTGCTGTTCGTGCTCGGCCTGCGCGCGCTCGGCGCAGCGCGCACCAGCGCCTATTTCTCGACGGCGCCGTTTATCGGCGCGATGCTGGCGATCGCCATGTTCGGCGAGCCGGTGACCGCTGGGTTGGTCGCAGCCGGCGTGCTGATGGGGATCGGCCTTTATCTCCATTTGGCGGAAACCCATGAGCACACGCATGCTCACGAGGCAATCGAGCACGAGCACCGCCACAGCCATGACGCGCACCACCAGCATCGGCACCAGCCGGGCAATCCCGCCGGCGAGCCGCACGCGCATCGCCATCGGCACTTGCCGATCGTGCACGCCCACCCGCACTATCCCGATTTGCATCATCGACACGAACACGCCGCCTCGTCGTGACGCGGGGGTCGGTGGCCGGTCGCCTTTAGGGAGCGCATCATGCCGAACAAGGTCGCGGTCGGGATGGGGATCATGGAATTTCCATTCTCCGGCGCCGCCGCCTATTGGCGCTGGGTCGACATGCTGGAGGCGGGTGGCGTCGATTCGCTGTGGCAGACCGATCGCCTGGTCAGCCCGACGCCGTTTCTCGAATGCATGAGCGTGATGGCGGCGCTTGCCGGCCGCACGCGGCGTTTGAAGTTCGGCGTCAACGTGCTGTCGCTGGCGATGCGCGACGCGGTGCTGGTGGCGCGGCAATGCGCGACCATCGATTTCCTCTCCGACGGGCGGCTGCTGCCGGCGTTCGGTATCGGCAGCCCGCTCGGCCCCGAATGGAAGACCCTCAACCTCGACACCAAGACCCGCGGCCGCAAGACCGACGAGGGTCTCGAGGTGATCCGCCGCCTGTGGAGCGAGGACAAGGTCGATTTCGCGGGCGTGCACTATCATTTGTCGGGCGCGTCGCTCTCGCCGAAGCCGGTGCAGCCCGATTTGCCGATGTGGATCGGCGGTTCGTCCGAGGCGGCGATCCGCCGCACCGCCAAGCTCGGCACCGGCTGGCAAGCTGGGCCCGAAACGCCGGAGCAGGCCAAAATCGTCGTCGCCGCGATCCGCAAGGCTGCCGCCGAGGAAGGCCGCACCATCGACGACGACCATTACGGAGCCGGCATCCCGTTCCGCTTCGGTGCGGCCGACGAGCCGGGACTCCAGCCGCTGTTCGACGCCTATAGGAAGCGCACCGGGCGCGACCCGAAGGATTATTTCGCGATCGGCGACGCTGCCGCGATCACCGACAAGATCGGCGCCTATGTCGATGCCGGAATCTCCAAATTCATCCTGCGCCCGGCCGCCAAGGGCGACGACGACATCATGGCGCAAACCCGCCGCCTGATAGACGAGGTGCTGCCGCTCGTCGCAACCCGGTGGCCGAAGCCAGGGAAACGGATGGCGGCGGAGTGAGCGGCGCGGCGCTGTATCGCGAAATGGTAGCCGCTTCAAACACATCGCCCGGTGCCGCGAGAAAATCGCGCCGAATCTTGCCGCCTTCATCTCACTCGCTGGTACATTCATCTTGGCTAATATAACGCCGCCATGGCGGAAGATTTGATCGCGGCCGGCGAGCCGGCGCCGGTCCGCATGCTGCGCCCGGACGGCGGCTCCGATTTCCTGCTGACGGGCGATCATGCCGGACGGCTGATCCCGCGCGCGCTCGGTACGCTCGGTCTCGACGAGGCCGAACGCGGGCGCCACATCGCCTGGGATATCGGCATCGCCGCGGTGACCGAGGCGCTGTCCGAAAGGCTCGGCGCGACCGCGGTGCTGCAGGCCTATTCGCGGCTCGTCATCGACTGCAACCGGGCGCCCGATCACCCGACCTCGATCCCGGCGGTCAGCGAAGCGACGGCGGTCCCCGGCAACAAGGACCTCTCCGACGCCGAGCGCGCGGCGCGCCGCCGGGCGATCTTCGACCCGTACCACGCGGCGATCGCCGGGCTGATCGATGGGCGCATCGCCGCCGGGCGGCGCACCGTGGTGATCGCGATGCACAGCTTTACCCCGGTGTTCAAGAACATTGCCCGCATGGTGCAGGTCGGCGTGCTCTACCATCGCGAACCCAGGCTCGCGCATATCATGCTCGACCTGTTGCGCGGCGAGGGCGACCTCGTCGTCGGCGACAACGAGCCCTACGCGATCACCGATACCAGCGACTACACGATCCCGGTGCATGGCGAGGCGCGCGGCCTCGATCATGTCGAGATCGAGATCCGCCAGGATCTGATCGCCGAGGCCGCCGGGCAGGCGCAATGGGCCGCGCGCCTGGCGCGGCTTTTGGGCGAGGCGGACAGGCGGCTGCGCGCAGCGTAACGCGGGTTCCGCTCGCTTTGCGTTGTCATTGCGAGCCGCCCGAAGGATGGCGTGGCAGTCTCGTGCGCAGACAGCTCCGACAGATCGAGATTGCTTCGCTGCGCTCGCAATGACCGCGATTTAAAGCTCGCTCTAATCGAACAGCGCGAGGTCGATCGCGTCGCCCATTGTTCGGTAGCCGAGATCGCTCGGGTGCAGATGGTCGCCGCAATCGTATTTGGGCAACATGCGCAATTTGTTCTCGGGGTCGCGCAGCGCCGCGTCGAAATCGACGATCGCGTCGAACGCGCCGCTTTCGCGCAGCCAGGCATTGACCTTCTCGCGCACCGCCTCGCGCCGCGCGTTCCAGGCGCCGGGGAGGAAGGTCTCGTTCCAGAAGGGGGTCAGGGTGCAGCCGATCATCGTGATGCCGTGCGTCCGGCCGCGCAGCGCGAGCTGCTGCAAGCCGGCGATCATCTGCGGCGCATTCACCTCCTCCTCGGGCTTGGCGCCGCGGTTCCGCAGGTCGTTGGCGCCGAGCATGATCACGGCGTGGGTCACCCCGGGTTGGGCGATGACGTCGCGGTCAAAGCGCCTGAGGCCGCTGTCGCCGCGGACGTCATGCAGGATGCGGTTGCCGCCGAGGCCCTGGTTCATTACCGCGGCCGGGCGTCCGCCCCCTCGATCGATCCTGGCGGCGAGGCGCCGCGCCAGTTGCGACGGCCAGCTATGGTGCCCGTCATGGGTCGAGATGTTGGCGTCGGTCAGCGAGTCGCCGACCGCGACGATGCCGGTGGTGTTGTCGGGCGCGACGACATCGACGCCGCAGAGGAAGTACCAGTCGTCGGTCAGTCTGCCGACCGGCATCGCCGGCTCGGCGGTGAAGTCGCCGACCGGCGAGACGTAGTTGGTCTGGCGCGCATCGCGGCCGGTGATGCCGAAGCTCGCCGGCAATTCATCCGGCAGGTAAAGGCTGACGGCGAGGTCGGCGAGAGCCGGCACCTCGAGCGCCACCGGGTCGCTCACCAGTACCGCGCCGGCGGCGATCGTCGCGCTGGCTTCGCCGCCGAAGAGGAGCTGGCGGTCGGAACCCGGCGCGATCGCGGGTC
>Ga0075522_10002600_pt1 | contig 13317 bp, 10 predicted proteins | sample NGEPerA_FD_74796 | JGI IMG/M metagenome (GOLD analysis project Ga0075522, IMG submission 74796) | Arctic peat soil microbial communities from the Barrow Environmental Observatory site, Barrow, Alaska, USA - NGEE PermafrostL2-A | ecosystem: Environmental > Terrestrial > Soil > Wetlands > Peat ... | reverse complement strand
TCAGCACATCGCCCGGATAAATCCGGTTCGGCGGGATGCCATTCACAAGATGCCTGGCCGCAGCGCCGAGCGAATTGATGTGACCCGGTGTTCCGGTAATGGCCTGAGCGACCATGCGGGCGTCGGCATCAAACAACGCGGTCGCCAGGTCGCCGGCCTCGCGCACGACCGGGCTGAAGGCGATGCGTTGCAGCGCCTTGGCCTGTTCGCTGACGATGCTGATCAGGTTGCCCCACATAATTTCCAGATCGATGCCGTCCATGTCAGCCCTCTGCCTGAAGCTGCCGCGTTGCAATGAGACTGCCATCCGCGTGCACCTTCACGCTCCAATTGCCCAACACGAAGATGGTGGTTTCCCGTTCCTCGACGATCACCGGTCCATCGAGCCGCTGATCGCCGGCCAGCGCGGCACGATCGTAAACCGCGACCACCAGCGTTTGATTCTTGAAGTACACATTCCTTTTTGCCTTGGGTTCGGCGGTACGGTCAGGGAGCTTGATTCTGACGTCGCGGATCGCCGCGCCTCCATGGGCCGCAGCGCGCCAACTAACGATTTCCACGTCCATATCGTCCAGACGAACACCATAGAGCGCTTCATAGGCCGCATCAAAGCGCGAGCGCAACTGGCGTGCGTCGTGCTCGAGTCTCGGGTCGCCGCCCAGGCGCACCGTGACTTCGGCCTGCTGTCCGAAGTAGCGCATGTCGGCGGAAAAATCGTAGGCGATGCCGTGTTCGGGTAAGCCCGCTTCTAGCAGCGCTTTCCTGCCTTCTTCCATCATTTCCTGGATCAGCAGGCTGGCGGCATTCCAATCCACGGCATTTACCCGACACAATCCGCCGCGGGCAAGATCGAGCCGCGCGGGAGTGACCAGCGTACCGACCGCGCTCAAGACACTCGCCATCGGCGGATAGATCACCTGCGAACCGTCGAGCAACTCAGCGACGTAGCAGGCGTGAATCGGACCGGCGCCGCCGAAGGCCAGCAGCGGCAGTCCGCGATAGTCAACGCCGCGATCAGTCGCGTGCGCCCTCGCGGCCGCGGCCATGGATTCGCCGACGACACTGAAGACACCGAAGGCTGCATCCATCATGGACACGCCAAGTTCGTCTGACAGCTGTTGCAGGGCCGTCTGGGCCCGGCCGCGCTCGAGCAGCATGTCGCCGCCCAGAAAATTGTCGGCGTCGAGAATCCCGAGTATGAGATCGGCATCGGTTACGCAAGGCCGAGTGCCGCCGCGACCATAGCAGGCAGGACCCGGATCGGCGCCGGCACTGTCGGGTCCGACTTTCAGCAGACCCAGACTATCCACGCGCGCAATCGAGCCGCCGCCGGCGCCGATTTCCATCATGTCCATCGACGGTACCGTAATCGGCATGCCGCTACCGGGTTTGAATCGGTAACGACGGTCGACCTCGAACTCTCCGGTCACGAGCGGCTCGCCGTGCTGGATGAGACAGGCCTTGGCAGTGGTGCCGCCCATGTCAAATGACATGAGATTGTCTATCCCGTGTTGTTTTGCGATGCGGCCCGCTGCCAGCGCGCCGGCGGCGGGGCCCGACTCGATCATCCGAACCGGATAGGTACCGGCCACGCGTGCGCCGACTACCCCGCCGTTGGAGAGCATGATCAGCGGTTCGAGCGCGCACCCCTGCTGTCTGAGCCTGGCGGTCAGCGCCTCCAGGTAGGGGCCTGAGATCGGAAGTGCGTACGCGTTTATCGCAGTGGTGCTGGTGCGCAGATATTCGCGCATCTGCGGCGCAACGTCGCTCGACAGGGTGATGAAAACGCCAGGCGCGGCTTGCGTGAGTATCTGCCGGACAATGCGCTCATTGTGAGAATTGCGGTAGCTGTTCAGTAGACACACCGCCAGCGATGAAACTTCTTTTGCCTCAAGCTGCCGGGCGATATCGCGGATCTGCGCATGATCAACCTCGACGCCCACCGTGCCGTCGGCGAACGTTCGTTCGTCGATACCCCAAGTGAGATCGCGTGTGATCAGGGGTTCGGAATACTCAATCTGCGGATCGAACATGTCGTAGCGGTGCTCGTCGCGTATGTACAGAACATCGCGAAAGCCGGCCGTGACGATCAGCGCCGTCGCCGCTCCTTTGCGCTCGATGATTGCATTGGTGACCACTGTGGTTGCATGTGAAACGACGTCGTTGACATCGCCTAGGCTGATGCCGGCGCGTTTCAGGACAAGATCCGCGGCACGGAAAAATCCTTCGAGAAGATCGTTCGGTGTCGTCAGAGTCTTGTCGCTCCAGCTGCGCCCGTCGTCGCAAACGAGCACGGCATCGGTAAAGGTGCCGCCGATGTCAATTGCAAGTGCAAACTTGCTCATGCTCATGATGCGGCCACCCGGAATCCGAGTCTGCGGGAGAAGTCTGCGGCGGCCTCGAGCACCGCAGCGATAAGCTCCGGCGCCGGCCGTGATGCCACGTGCTGCACCGAGCCCAGGATGCCGATAGTACCCGCGAGCGCGCCGCTGGCATCGAACACCGGGGCCGCCAGAGCATTGATTCCACTCAGAACCTCCCCGGGGGCGACCGCCCAACCGCGCTTTCTGACGCGATCGACTTCGACTCTCAGGCGAGCGATGTCGGTAATCGTCGCGTCGGTCCATTTGCGCAACGCCGAACGTTGCAGCTTCTTCCATAGCCTGGGCTGGCCGAAGGCGAGTGCGACCTTGCCCTGGGCAGTGCAGTGCAGATCAAACAGGGTACCGGGACGCGAGGAGATCTCCACCTCGGATCGTTGCCGCAGGATATCGACCACGCGTACTCCGTCGTCCTCGATCTGGCCAACCACGACGCTCTGACGCACGCGTTCGCGCAGCGCCGGCATGACGCTGCGCAACTCGACGTGGAATTCCGTCTGATCGGAAATCGCCCGGCCGATGTGGGACAGCCTCAACGTCAGTCCATACTTGTCGCTCAGCGGCTCCTGCGTGGCATAGCCGCGGCTGACCAGAGTGCGCAGATGACGGTAGATCCGCGGTTTGGGCATGCCGACTGCGGTGGCCAGTTCGCTGACGCCGAGAGGCCCGCGAGCTTGCGCCATGTGTTCGATGATGCTCAGGGTCGTCACGACCGATTCGATAAGCTGGGCCTGCGGCATTGCTATTCGCCGCCCTGATCCCGCTGGTACTCGACCAGATGGCGGTAATCTTCGCGAAACGGCGCAAACACGTCGAGATTCAGCACCGGCTCGTCGCCGATCGGCTCGCCATAGTGTTGCACGTTGGGCGGAACTCGAATCACGGTGCCCGCGGCCGCCTCAATCACCTGATCTCCGACCACGAATCGCATCCTGCCTTGAACGACATAGACGATCTGCTCGCACGGATGCTGATGCGGATTGGTCTGCATTCCCGGTAGCAGCCAATTCATTACCAGCAGCACGTCGTCGCCGCGAAATCCGGCGCGCGTGACTCCGGCGCGTACCGCTTCCTTTGGCAGCTCGTCCCAGCGGTAGGCTCGAATGTCTTGCGGCGCGCCCATGACGACCTCTTCATATCGACAGAAGAAACGACGATTCGTGTAGCGATATGGTGAGCCATCCGATACGATGCGTCAATGCGCCCGGCCCCAAGCCTTGGTTGAATAAGTTTGAATATCGCCGCACACATGAGCCGCGCCGGACGCGCGTTTGCGGATCGGCCTGGGATCGCCAGGGGACCGGCGGTCGTGCACGCATACGGCGCCTTGGCAGACCGGGTCAGCCGCGTGGCCCAGGCGTTGCGCCAGCGCTTCGCGCTGCAAAAGGGGGCTCGGGTCGCGCTTGCGCTGCGCAATTGTCCCGAATATCTCGAAATCCTCTACGCGTGCTGGCATGCGGGACTAATCGCCGTGCCTGTCAACGCCAAGCTTCATCCCGCCGAATTCGCCTACATACTCGAGGATTGCGGCGCGCGCCTGTGCTTCGCCTCGGCAAATCTGGCCGGTGAAATCGCTGCGCTGGCTGGTGATAAGCTGCGCTTCGTCATTGACGTCACCAGCGAGGACTACGCCCGGATGCTCGCCTGCGAGCCGTTGCCGCTGGTTGACTGCGCAGCCGATGAAGCCGCGTGGCTGTTCTACACCAGCGGAACCACCGGACGGCCCAAGGGCGCCGTATTGAGTCATCAAAACCTGTTGGCGATGAGCCTGTGCTACTTCGCCGATGTGGATCAGCAGGCGCCCTGGCGTGCGATTCTGCATGCCGCACCAATGAGTCATGGATCAGGTCTGTACGCACTCGCGCACGTCATGCAGGCGAGTTGCCATGTTATCCCCGAGAGCGAGGGTTTCGATGCTGCCGAGGTCTACTCGCTGATCAATGCCTGGCCCGGGCTGGTGTTCTTCGGCGCGCCGACCATGATCAGACGCCTGTTGGATTATCCGCAAGAACAGAGAACCGAGAATCTCAAAACCATCCTCTATGGCGGCGGCCCGATGTACCTCGACGATCTGCTAGCAGGCATCGAACGCCTGGGACCCAAATTCGCGCAGCTATACGGACAGGGGGAATCGCCGATGACCATAACCGCGCTCAGCAGCAGGGTGATCGCCGACAGCGAACACCCGCGCTGGCGCGAACGCATCGCCTCCGTGGGAATTGCGCAGAGCGCCGTCGAAGTGCGCACGATCGGCGCGACCGGCACGGCGCTTGCGTGCGGGGAAATCGGTGAAGTGGTCGTGAGGGGCACAACCGTCATGAATGGATATTGGAACAATCCGGTTGCGACTTCCGAGACATTGCGCGACGGCTGGCTGCATACCGGCGATCTTGGTAGCTTCGACGCGGAAGGTTTCCTGACGCTCAAAGACCGTTCCAAGGACATGATCATATCCGGCGGCAGCAATATTTATCCGCGCGAAGTCGAGGAGGTTCTGATTCAGCACGAGGATGTCGCCGAGGTGTCGGTAGTGGGACGGCCGGATCGGGAATGGGGTGAGGCAGTCGTTGCATACATCGTTCCGAGAGCCGTAGCTGGCATCAACACGGCGGCGATCGATGTTTTCTGCGCTGAGCGAATCGCCCGCTTCAAGCGCCCGCGGCACTACCGTATCGTCACGGAATTGCCGAAGAACAGTTATGGCAAGGTGCTGAAAAAGACACTACGGGAAATGGAGCTGTCCCGTGCCGAATAGCCAGCCCGCTCGCGCGGTGATGCCTGCCGCGCGCACTGCTCGCTGGGCGCTGTTCGCTGTCATCAGCGCCATCTACTTCATGATATCCGGCGCCACCTTCAGTTCGCTGGGTATAGTCCTGCCGTTTATGATCAAGCAGCTGTCCTGGACCTGGTCGCAGGCGGGGGCCGGCTTCTCCCTGTTTGCACTCACTGTCGGTTTGGCCAGCACCGTGCCCGCCTGGATTTTGCGGCACCTGGGCATCACCGCCACCTACGGTATTGGCGGTGCGACCATGGCGGCGGGTTTCAGCCTGCTTGCCCTGACCAATGGCTTCTACAGCTATCTGATTGCAGCGGCGTTGCTGGGTCTCGGATTCGCGTCCTGCGCCACCGTCCCGGCGGTATACCTGCTCAACGGCTGGATGCCTGAAAAGCGATCCGCGGTAATCGGCGCGTACATGACCATCGGCGGATTAGGGAACGTTGCCGGTCCGTTGGTTGCAAACGGCTTCATGACGGCGACGCATTCATGGCGCCTGTACTGGTGGGCAATGGCAGCGGCGATGCTGACACTGACGGTGTTTGCGCTGGCCTTCGTCAAGAGCCCGCCACCTCAGGTATCGGCGGTGGGCGAGGCGGTAACGCGGACAAAGGAGTTGAGCTCCGCTCATATCTACCGGACCAGGAACGATTGGCGCTTCCGCGACGCGATCCGCACTTCACAGTATTGGGTGATCTCGGGCGCGATGACCGCGACCTTACTGTGCATTCTGACCACCAGCAGCTGGGCAGTCACGCACATGGGCACGCTCGGGGTTTCGGCGGCCGTGTCGGCGGCGGTGCTGAGCACCAACGGCGCGGTCGGCGCACTCTCGCGCGCGCTGGGCGGTGCGCTCGCCACGCGAATCGATCCGAAGTGGCTGTTGGTGTCGGCGCTGGTCGGCGAGGCCATCGGCATGGCCGCGCTATCGGTCGCCGGCAACTGGGCCGCGATCGGCGTCTTTGCCATCGCCGAAGGTTTCGGTTTCGGTATGTGTCTGCTTGCGACAACTGTGCTGCTAGTGAACTATTTTGGGCCGTCAAACAACCCCGAAATTTACGGGACTTTCAATCTGATCACGACGGTGGCGATGATCGGCCCGGTAACGGGGGGATTGATCGCCGACGCGTTCGGCGGCTTTGCCGGCCTGTTCCAGGGCTATGCGGTAGTGCTGCTGCTGATGGTCATCATCGCCGTCGCCATGCGCCCACCCAAGGCCACGACTGCAGCATACACCTGATGCCTGGACGGCCTCAGCTCCGGCTCGGCGCTGTCGCGCCCGAACGCAGGCCGCGCCAACAGGATTGATAGCGTGGCACGAGCCAGCTATTGAACTGGCGTTGCGCACCCTCCTGCCAGGAATAACGGCTGCGCGTTGCAAACCTCGAGCGCAATCCCATCTGCACCAACTCGTCAACGTGCTGATCCTGCGCCATGATCTTGCCGGCCGCGTCCATGATCATGGCGATGCGGTGCTCGAAGCCCGGATCCCGACTGGCCCCCGCAACCACCAATTCACCCACATCCATGGCATGGCTCTCGGCGCCATCCGCCCGCACGATCAGGTAGATCACCATGTCGCTGGTCAATACCAGCGACAACGTCGGTGGAACATTGGCGAACACCATGGACTGGCGGTCTTCGGCAGTCAGTCTCGGGAAAACCGGTAAAATTGCCTTCTGCGTCGCGTTGAAACTCGCGTCCGGATGCAAGGTACCGTTGCGGCGCAGATAGCCGGCCGTATCGGCAGGCAGCTGCGGAAACGACGAACGCTCGCTGGGTATGAAATCGTGAAGCGGCCCGTGATGCAACCGGTTTGCGTGGTAGCCATCGTTGTTGTTCTCGAACATGACCTTCCAGTTCCAGGGAAATTTCATGGTCTGGGGCGCGCCGACATCTTCCGCCTCGATCAGGCCGTAGCGTTCGATGGCTGACTCGACTGCTTGCAGCCGAGGATGAAGAGGCGCCGCGTCGGCATCGAAATTCACGAACACGAACCCGAGCCAGACTTCTACTTTGAGAGAGGGAAGCCGGATTTTTGACTTATCGAAGTTGCGCGTCCTGTTCATGGCTGGCCCGTTCAGCAGGCATCCATCCAGCGCGTAGGTCCAGTGATGATAGGGACACACAAAGCCGCGAGCGCTCCCCCGACCCTCGGCGACCAGCATGGCACGATGCTGGCACACTGCCGACATGGCCCGCAGGCGTGCATCCAGGTCGCGGCAGACGATGAGCGGCTCGCCGATGATGGAGGTCGCAAAGTAGTCGCCCGGATTGCGGACCCACGAATCGCGGCCGACGCACAGCCATTCATGATTGAACAGCGCTTCCTTTTCGAATTCATAGAATCCGCCGTCGGTATAGCACATCGGTGGCAAAGATTCGGCGTCCTCGACGGCCAGGGCGGAGCTGTCGAGGCTGGCGAAGAACGCGTCGTTCAGGAAGGGTGCATGCATCGCAGTTTCGCTCGGTGGCCACTCGAGGCCCATAGGATCATAGCCGCAATCGCTCGCGGCAAGCTTGCTCGGATGCGCATCAAGACTTGGCGCCATAACGGCCGAAGGCTGCCGCTTAGTCAAATAATTTATTCGCCATGCGGCCAATGAGCTCGCCCTGGTGGCGCGCGCCATCCAGGTCAAGGACGCTAGGCTGGCGTTCGCCGCGACCGCCCGCCACCGTAGTGGCACCGTACGGGCTGCCGCCGACAATCCCGGCCATCGACGTCTGACCTTGATGACTGTAGGGCAGACCAACGATGGTCAGTCCGAAATGCAGCAGGTTGACGATGATGGAAAATAGCGTCATTTCCTGACCGCCATGCTGGGCAGCGGTGGAAGTGAAGGCGCCGCCGACCTTGCCATTGAGTGCGCCTCGCATCCAAAGGCCTCCGGCCTGATCAAGGAAAGCAGCCATCTGCGAGGAAATTCGGCCAAAGCGCGTGGGAGTGCCGACCACTATCGCGTCATACAGGGCCAGCTCCTCGATGACGGCGATCGCTGCAGCCTGATCCAGCTTGAAATGGGAGGATTGGCCGATCTCGCGCGATACGGTCTCGGGTACGCGTTTGACATCCACCGTAGCACCGGATGAACGCGCGCCTTCGGCGACTGCGTAGGCCATTTGCTCGACATGTCCGAAGGACGAGTGGTACAGCACTAGCACTCTGGACATGTCGATCTCCGCATTGCGTTATTCAATATTGACGGCAGTCCGATGTGCTCTTTCCAATGTAAGATGTTTGCCACATATCGCGATGGCCGCAACGGCAAGCAAACATGCAGCAGAAATCCAGTGACAGATTCGCCAGCAAGCACTGGCTGATTACCGGCGTCAGTTCCGGTTTCGGCCGGGCCCTGTGGGACGCGGCACTTCGGCGAGGTGATCGGGTTACCGGCACGGTGCGAACCGAGGCAGCGCGGGCCGCGATCATGCGCGCCGCTCCCAATCATGCCGTCGTCCGGCTGCTGGATGTCACCGACGATTCGGCGGTCCGGGCTACTGTTGCTGCCACGGAAACCGAGACCGGCCCAGTCGATATTGTCGTCAACAATGCCGGCTATGGTTTGGTGGCGGCCGTGGAAGAAGCCAGCCTGACCGAGATTCGCGCGCAATTCGAGGTCAATCTGTTCGGCGCGATTGCCGTCATGCAAGCGGTGCTGCCTGCTATGCGCGCGCGCCGCGCCGGACGGATCATCAACATTTCGTCGGTCTCCGGTCTGGTTGGCTGGCCTAGCCTGGGAATCTATTCGGGCAGCAAATTCGCGCTGGAAGGGATTTCCGAGACTCTGGCGGAAGAAGTGGCGCCATTGGGCATCCATGTCATCCTGATCGAACCGGGCGGATTTCGCACCGATTTTGCCGGCCGCTCGCGCGCCGAGAGCGTCCGGAACATTAGTGACTATGAGGTCACGGTCGGCGCCAACCGGCAGATTCTTCGCGATCATGCAGGGCACGAGCCGGGGGATCCGGCCAAAGCGGCGCAGGCGATTCTGCAGATTGCCGATGTCTCCAGTCCCCCGCGACGCCTGATGCTGGGTGCAGATGCCCTGGGTTACGCCAGACGGAAATTCCAGCAGCATGCGGCCGAAATCGATGCCTGGCTCGCCTTGACCCGCAGCACTGATTTCGGGAGTGGCTGATGCATAAATGAACGGCAGCACGCCTGCAGTGTCCTCAAACGTGCCGCCGCACGAAAAGCTGGTTCTAACCCGATCCGATCCTGTCAAAAATGGTACGCGACGCTGCCGATGATCAGTCGTGGCGGAATGTATTCCAGGCTGGTAACTCCAGCCTCGTAGGGAGATGTGTAGCGTGAATTCACACCTGCCGTATTGGCCAAGTTTGTTGCGGTAAGCGCGACCATAAAGTTACTGCCGTCGGGAACGTAACTCAGGTTGACGTTCCAGAGGTTGTAGGCACCCACTCTGTCGACCGACGGTTCATTGAAGATTCGAGCCCAAAGCGATCCGCGATATACGTACTCCAGCCGTGGCGACAAGGTGCCGGAGGGAATCTTGAAGTCGTAGGAAATATTGGCGGATCCGGAAACACGCGGCATATCGGGCGGTTGATTTCCCTCAATATTCCTTGCTCCGGCGATGATCGCGGCCCAGCAGGCCGGATTGTAATACTGTCCGCCGAAAGCACAGACTGGGGCGTTGTAGAAGGGGTTCACGACGGTGGAATCGAGCGTTCTGGTACTGCCTTGAACCGAGCCGCTTTCGGCCGTCAGATTGGCATTCAGATGCAGGCGATTCTGCAAGGCCAGATACGATACTTCCGCTTCGGCGCCCCAGATGTGAATCGAAGGAATGTTTGCCATCCCCTGGTCGAAGGGGATCGGATCCGTCTCGATATACTGCATGTTCTTGTAGAGGTAATAGAACGCTGCGACGTTGGCACGCAGGGTCTTGTCGAACAGGAAATTCTTGGATCCCAGTTCGAATGCCGTATTGGTTTCCGGTTGGAAGGTCAATGGCACCAAAGCGGTAGCAGGATTGCCGTTGACGCCGCCCGGCTTGTAGCCGCGGGAGAAACTACCGTAAACCATGCTGTCCGGAGTGACGTCGTACTCGAGTTCGGCGCGCCAGGTGGGTACGTGAGTCTCGAAAGTATTGTTTACCACGCTTGCCATGTTGATGGAGTTGTCGCCAAATTCGTTGAAATTGATGTTGTGATGCTTGTGCGACTCGTAGTTGTATCGCCCGCCCACAGTGGCCCGCAAAGAGTCGAGAATCGGATAGGTCGCCTGAAAAAACGGCTCGATCGATGTGCGCACATCGTCGGTGGAGTTGCCGTAGGCCAGATTGGGCGGCGGGACCTGCTCGACATTGGACGGAACGCTGAGATCGGGATTCGGCGTGGTGCCTTCGTACTCGATCACGAAGGTATCGGTGGTACTCCGTTCCAGAAAGATGCCCCCTATCCAGTTGAGCTTTGAGCCATTGGGGGAGAGAAAATCGAGTTCTTCGCTATATGACTTTACCTTCGTCGTCCATTCGGGAACGTCGTCGTAATAGTCGGGGAATGCATCAAAGGTCGTGAACGTCGCATTCAAGGCCAGATCATTCTGCAGTCCCTGATAGGCGCTGACGGAGCTTATGCTGAACCACGGCGAATCCCACTTCAGGTTGAGATGATAGAGCTGGGTAGCGAGATCGAACTTCGGAAGAAAATCCTGGGTGAGGACCCGCGGATCGGGATTCGGATCGTTGACCGACTTCTGCGCAGCTCCATTGTCCTGCGCGAGGTACCACTGTCCGGTCAGGGTCGCGGAGAAATTTCCAGTCGGTTCCCATTTCATGGCGATCTTGCTGCTGGTGTCATGAGCATCATCCAGCTTGTAACCGGGCGCCAGGGTGTCGGTGCTGTAGCCGTCATGATCGAGCTTCTGACCCGACACGCGAACCGCAAAGGTGTCGCCCATCGGGATGTTGAGCTCGGCGCGTTCACGGTGATAGTTGTAGTTGCCCAGGCTGACGTCACCCGAACCGCCGAATTTTCCCAATTCGGGCTGTTTGGTGACCAGATTGATGGCGCCGCCGGTCGAACTGACTCCGTAGAGTGCACCCTGCGGCCCGCGTAGAACCTCGACATTGTCGAGATCGAAGAAACTCTGGTCCATCGCGATGTCATCGGCAACATAGACGCCGTCGATGAACAACGACACGCCTGGACCCGTAGCAGGCTGGTTTTCCGGCGTCTGGGAACCTACGCCGCGAATGGTCACTACTGTCTCAAAGCCGCCGCTCCTGGTGACATTCAGACTCGGAACGTAGCCATTGAGGCCGGCCGCGTCGACGATGTTGGACTTATCGAGAGTGTCTTGCGAGAGCGCGGTGATCGCCAGGGGCGTCTTTTGAATATCGGTCGCACGTCGTTCGGCCGTAACCACGATCTCGGCGATGGCATTGCCGTTTTCGCCCGCCGCGGGCGATGCGCTTTCCCCGGCGGCCGTCTGCGCGTGCGCCGGCATCGCCGACCACACCAAAGCGCCCAGCACGAAGGTCGGAATAAAAGTACGGCAACGATTGGAGACATACAGATCGGACATTGTTCATTCCCCTTATGTAGCGCAGTGGCCGCACACGCGATTCCGTCGCCTGCTGATAATTTGACGACATCATTGCATAGTTTTGTGCACAATCGCACAAAATTTTTCGCAATGGGACTTAAACGGACAATATCGTAACATTTCAGCGACTCCGACTACGCCTCCAAACGTGGACTCGGCGACCAGGCTGCTTGTTGCTTGGCGACCAAGCGATTGGCGTGCCGCAAGATTCGCCGCGGGAAGGATGTTGTACGGCTCGCCCTGATTCCCCCATCCCTGCGCACGGGATTTCCAGCGAAGCTTATCCGGATTTATCGTCGTGGCTTGCGCCAAGGCGCCTGGTTTCTTGATCAAACCGGCAACCCTGAGCACGCGGCGAATCTTTGAACACCCTTAGTTTCGTCTATTTTGGGCGCCCGCCTGCGCAGCAACCTGTTAGCTTGGTTGTCGGTCTTGATTTGCGAAAATAAGTTCGAGAACGCGGTCGTAACCGGCAAAACCGGCACCGAAGCGCACCACGTGACAGCCGGCCGCGCGCGCCGAGGCGAGACCGGTTTCGCTATCCTCCACCGCCAGAACATCCATGGCAGGCAGGTCCAGCCGCTGGCAGGCCTTGCGATATGGCTCAGGATCGGGCTTACCGCGGACAACGTCATCGCGGCAGATGGCAAAGTCCAAAAAAGCAGCCGCGCCGATTATTGACAGATTGGCTGTGACGATTGCACGCGCGGAGTTTGATGCGCGGCATTGCCGAACACCCGCCCGTTGCAATTCCGCCATGGTGTCGAGCAGACCCGGAAAAGGCCGCAATCCGCAGGCGCCGGCAAGATAGGCCGCGACAACTTCCTGTTGCCATTCAGATCTGCTCATGCCGGCTGGAAACAGCGGTCGCAGCGCCGACCACACCTCGTCCATGTCCACACCGATGAATCTGTCATCGTCGGCGGTGATGGGCACGCCATAGCGGGCTGACACCGCCGTCAGCGCGAGATGATGAAGTCCTTCGCTATCGACCAACGTACCATCGATGTCCCAGGCGACGGCACGCGTCATCGCGCAGGCGGTTCTGCGGTATCGTTGCCGGCGACGATGACCTGCACCCTGGCCGCCTCCAGCGCAGCCGCCAGGCCTGGCGGCGGCGCCTGGTCGGTCACGAGAATATCGACGATTTCGAGTGCGTCGATTCGTGCCAGCGCCCGCCGATCAAATTTCGACGCGTCGCACAGGACGACGACGCGACTGGCGCTGTCGATAAAGGCGCGCTTCACTTCTGTATCTTCGGGTGAGAAATCATAAAGCCCATTCTCATCAATTGACGAAACACCGATGAAAACCATGTCAAGAAAATGACTCTTCAGGATTTCAATCGCCGCCGATCCAACAACTGATAATTCGGGTGCTCGGACCTCTCCTCCCAGGATATAGACTGGACTACCCATACCGGCCAGAGTCAGAGCCGCGCGCAGGTTGTTGGTGAAGATCCGCAAATCAGTGCGTCCGGCTAATTGCTGAGCCGACGTCAGGATGGTCGTTCCGGCATCCAATCCTACCGACAGAGCCGGCTCGACCAGCGCGACTGCGGCGCGCGCGATCGCGCTCTTGGCATT
>Ga0075522_10002594_pt1 | contig 13327 bp, 7 predicted proteins | sample NGEPerA_FD_74796 | JGI IMG/M metagenome (GOLD analysis project Ga0075522, IMG submission 74796) | Arctic peat soil microbial communities from the Barrow Environmental Observatory site, Barrow, Alaska, USA - NGEE PermafrostL2-A | ecosystem: Environmental > Terrestrial > Soil > Wetlands > Peat ... | reverse complement strand
ATTTCTGCGAAAACGAGATACGGTCGCGATGAGCGCCGTCGCCGCGCGCCATGCCGCGCAACGCTTCTGCCGGCTGCGCGTGAGATGACAGTAAAGCTGGGCCGACGCCAAACAAGATTCCAGTTGCGAGCGAAACCAGAAAAGTAAAACCAAGAATCGGCAGCGATGGACTTGGATCGATGGCCAGATTCTGCGCATCGGGAAAGGCGAGCGCAAGGATAGTACGGCTACCGAGGAACGCGACACCAAGACCAGCAAGACCGCCGATGCAGGCCAGCAGCACGCTCTCAGTGAGTGTTTGCGCAATGACGCGGTAACGTCCCGCGCCGAGGGCCATACGCAGTGCGATAGCGGCGCGGTTGTACGTGGCGCGGGCAAGCAGTAGATTGGCAATATTGGCGCACGCAATCAGCAATACTACGGACGAAAGAATCATCAGCAGGTTGAGGCCCTTGCCCGTTTCCTGCTGCAGGTTCTGTATGCCGCCGCCGGCTGGCGTGAGTACAACGTGCATTTTGGGAACCAGCAAATTGCCGCCGTTCGAAATCATTTGCGGGCGTGAGAGGATCCATTGACGCAGCGCGCCTGAGAGCTTGGCCTGCAGAGCTGCTATGTCTGTTCCCTGCTTCACGCGGCCTATCGGATAAAGCCAATGCGACTCCTGATGATGAAGGATGGAACTGTCGCCGCGCACGTACGGCTCAGTGTTGACAGGAATCCAGAAGTCGGGCGCGTTGTCTGTAATCCGGTCGCCAAAGAAGCCCGGCGGCGCAATGCCGATTACGGTAAACGGTCGGGCCTGAATGTAGATGGTGGAGCCGACGATGGACGGATCGGCGTTGTACTCGCCTTGCCATGCGTTGTATGCCAATACAACGGTAGGCGAAGCGGACGGAGTGTCATCGCTGTTACGGAACACGCGGCCGGCGTAAGAGCTGACGCCGAAGGTGGAAAAATAATTTCCAGTGACGATCTCGCCACGCAAATGTTTGGGCAAATTGTTGCTGCGCCGTACAGACCATGCCCACTGGCCCGCCTGGGCCGCAGCCAGCTCTTCGAATTCCGGCGCGGAGTTTTTGAGGTACTCATAAAGGTCAGTCGAGAAGATGGAGAAGTCGCCGGTGTTTGACGCATCCTCAGGGAATCCGCCATCGACGCAGCACTGGCCGGTATCGCCAATGCGATAGAGTTGCGCGGGATTTGCCACGGGGAGCGAGCGCAGCATGATGGCATGCACGAGGGTGAAAATTGCTGTATTGGCGCCAATGCCAAGCGCGAGCGTGATCACGGCAGTCAGCGTGAATCCGGGTGACTTGCGCAACTGTCGCAAAGCGTAGCGAAGGTCCTGCCACAGGCGATTCATGTGCTTCTACTCCAAAGGGGAATGACTAACTATTCAGTTCTGAGCGCGCGCATGGGTTCCACCATGGCAGCACGCCGCGCCGGCAGATAGCAGGCGCACATCGTCACCAGCAACAGGACCAGTGGAACAACGGCGAATGTGAGCCAATCGTTTGCGCCCACGCCAAAGAGCATTCCACGCAGCATACGCGTGAACACCACTGAGACGGCGAGCCCGATGCCAAGCCCGATCAGTGCAAGACGTAGTCCCTGGCCCAGCACCTCGCGGAATACATCGGACTGCGCTGCACCAAGCGCCATGCGAATTCCGATTTCGTGCGTGCGCTGTTTTGTGCTGTAGGCAACTACGCCGTAAATTCCTACCGCCGATAACAGTAGGGCCAACAGTCCGAATGTTCCTGCGAAGGCGACAGCGATGCGTTCAAATACGTTGCCGATCATCATGCTCTCGCGCATCGACGTTGTGTTGTATACCGGCAGGTCGGCATTCAAATCGTGAATGGCGCGTTCAACCGCCGATGCCAGCGCCAACGGGTCGCCGTTGGTGCGCACGTGCACTATCTGTTGACCGGAATTCCGCTGCAGCATTGGAACAAGCACCAATGGAGCCTGTTCGTAAACCATGCGCCTGTACTTTCCGTTCGCTGCAACTCCAACTACCGTGCACCAACCGCCGGCAATCTTGATGCGTTTGCCAATCGCGTTCTGGCCCGGCCAGTAGCGGTCGACGAGCGCCTTGTTCACAATGGCGACACTCTCGGATTTTGCATCGTCGGCAAGCGTAAATTCGCGTCCCGCCAATAGCGGCGTACGCAACGTCGCAAGGTAACCGGGGCCAACCAGTCCTCGATCCACTTCCATCGATTCGCGCAGCCGGGGTACGTAGCCCGCGGGCTGAACGACGTCAGAGTGAATTGAAAAGCTGAGTGGTGAAAAATCTGCGATGGTGACCGACTGCGCACCGGGTAACTGTTTTAGATGCTCGAGCAATCGCCTGTCGAATTCGCTGGTCTGTGCGAAATTGTAGCCCATCGAATCAAGATCGATTGACGTGAGCAGCACTCCATCAGGATCAAACCCGGGATTCGTTTTCTGGGCATTCTGAAGGCTTCGCACAAACAGTCCAGCGCAAGCCAGAAGCAACAGAGAAAGCGCGATCTGCGCCACGACAAGGCCACCGGTAAGACGCGACTTTGAAATGCCGCCCGACGTGCTGAGCGATTCATCCTTGAGTACGGCAACGGGCGAAAGGCTTGAGCAACGCAGCGCCGGAATGACTCCGGAGATGACCGCCGTCAGAACGGAAACCAGAAACGCGGCTAGCAATACCGGGCCATCGACGCGGCCGTTCAGCGCCAGCGGCAATGTAGTTGAAGGCAGAAAATACGACAGCGTGTTCGCGGTCCACAGCGTGATGGCGATTGCAGCGACGCCGCCTGCCAGCGCTATGAGCAGATTCTCAACCAGCAACTGCCGCACCACACGCCAGCGATCGGCGCCCATGGAGAGCCGAATGGCAAACTCGCGCCGGCGAGCGACTGAGCGCACCAGCAGCAGATTGGCCACGTTGGCGCAAGCCAGCATTAACAACACCGCAGCCAAGGCCAGCAGAATCGGCAGTGTTCCGTAAAAATATACGTTTGCGCCAAACGGAGAACGCCACAGAGGATCGGTCGAAATCTGATTCGGTCCCAGGTGATCAGACGGAAAGCGCGCCACGATGTTCTGCATTTGCACGTTGAGTTCGCCGGCAGCCTGGCTGCGATCGACGCCCGGCCGCAGCCTGCCCAAGACGTTCAGCCACTGAGTATCGCGCTGGTTGATGCGATTTGAGCCCCACACCAATGAATCCATCCCCAACGGAATCCATACCTGGCTGCGCAGCCCGGAAGCACAACCATGAAATCCCTTCGGAGCAACACCGACGATAGTATAAGGATGCAGGTTGATCTGGATCGTCTTGCCGACGATCGCAGGATCTCCCGCATAGCGGTTCTGCCACAGGTCGTAGCCGATGACTGCCTCGGCCACGCCAATTCGTTCATTGTTCAGCGTCGGCAGGAGAGTACGACCGAGCACCGGCCGCACGCCAAGTGCCTCAAAATAGTTTGAAGAGGCCAGGGTGCCGTAAATACGCTCCGGCTTGCCGGATCCGGTGATTGACACGAAATCGTGATGGTATCCGAGCAAGCCTGCGAAGCTATGCGAGCTATCGCGCAGCTCCGCATAGTCCAAGTAGGAGAATGGGGGAGTTGGATGTTCGCTGCGTTCACCGCGCATGATGGTGATCATGTTCGCGGTGTGCGCCACTCCGGGAATCGGATCGAGCAGCGTGGAGTTGATCCAGCTGAAGATCGTGATGTTCGCGGCGATGCCGAGTGCAAGCGTCCCCACGGCAAGCAGCGAAAATCCCGGATTTTTGCGAAGTTGCCGCAACGCGAATTGTAAGTCGCGCAGCAGATCCCGGAATAACATGACTACGCCTCCGCTTCAGCTTCGAGCTTGACGATCTCCGCTTCAGAAACGACCTTGCCGTCGAACAGGTGTACCTCGCGCTCGGCGTGACGTGCAAAGCGCGGATCGTGCGTCACCATGCAAATTGTGGAGCCCTCGCGATGCAGATCGGCCAGCAGATGCATGACAGCTTCGCCGTTTTTCGAGTCGAGGTTGCCGGTGGGCTCATCTGCCAGCAGGATGGATGGTGAACCAGCCAGCGCACGCGCAACTGCAACACGCTGCTGCTGACCACCGGAGAGCTGCGCCGGATAGTGCTTCATGCGGTGCGCCATGTTGACCCGCTCCAGTGCGTCTTTCACACGCTTTTTGCGTTCGACTGAGGGCATGCCGGCGCGATAGGTCAGAGGCAGTTCAACATTCTCTTCCACCGTCAGATCGCCAATTAGATTGAAGCTCTGGAAGATGAAACCGATCTCCTGATTGCGGATGCGCGAGCGCTCAGCAAAGCTCAGGTTCTCAACCGGTTTGCCGTTGAGCAGATAGCGTCCGCCGGTCGGCGTATCGAGCAAGCCGAGGATCGAGAGCAGCGTGGATTTGCCGCAGCCAGATGGTCCCGACATCGCCAGATACTCGCCACGGTTGATGGTCAGATGAATACCCGAAAGCGCATGGGTTTCAACCTCGTCGGTGTAGAAAATCTTGGTCAGATCCTCAATTTCAATCAGATTGCCGTTCGATGCCATTCCATCCCCCTCTCAATTCTTTTGAATTACGGCTTGCGAAATCCTACTCGAGCCTGATGCGGTCTACGTTGTCCCACCGCGACATATCGGAAAGGATCACGGTGTCGCCTTCGTGCAGTCCTTCGACCACCTGGATGTCGTTGACCGAAGCTCGTCCCACCTTTACCGGTACGCGCGTTGCGCCTTTGCCGTCCGGATCGATTTTGAACAGGCTCAACGTTGTGTTTTCGTTTCCAAGCGCCGGACGCCCGACGTAAAGCACATCCGTCATGCGCTCAAGGTCGATGGTTCCGTCCACGCTCAACTGTGGAACCGCGCCCGCGGGCAACGGCCCATCAAGTGTTACGTCAACGGTGCGCGTTCCGTTCACTACGGACGGGTCAATACGCGTAACGTGTCCGGGGATGACGCCATTATGCGTGTCGACGGTAGCCGGTTGACCGATCTGGATATCGCGAGCCTGTGTCTCGGCAATCTGCAGTGCCGCCTTGAGTTTGTCGAGCTGAATGACTTCAGCCACGGAGGTGCCCGCGGTTACGTGTTGGCCCACCTGCAACGGAGTGGCCAGCGGCGCGAGCGAGCCGGAGATTCCAGCGCGCACTTGCAGAGCATTGGCCTGGCGCTGATACAGATCGAGCAGCGCTTTGGCTTGGTCGATCTTGGTCTGCTGCGAAGCCAGTTGCACCTCGATCGCCTTCTGATTCACGTCCAGTTGCTGGATGCTCAGCTTATGCTGCGCGTCCAGTTGCTCTGCGGTGTTCTTTGACTTGCTGTAGGTAAGTCCGGAGATGACGCCGAGATCGAAGAGAGCCTTGTCAGTCTGCGCCTGCAACTGGTCTTGGGTGTAGTCGGCGCTTACCTGCGCCGCCGAGGTCTTCTTGTCCATCAGAGTGCTTTGCAGAGTAGCTTGCAGGCTCTTGTAGTCTGCTTGCGCGGCTTTCAAGGCAAGCTGCGCGTTCAGCACTTCCTGCTCAAGCTGCGGGTCGGCAAGGTCCAGCAGGATGGTGTCGGGCGTAACCTGGGCGCCGGGCAATACACGAATGCGAACAACGGTGGCGTCGGTCTGCGCGGGGATTAGTTCAATAGAGTCCTCGCGCGGAACCAGGCTGCCGGTGGACGCGCGCACCTGCCGCAGGAGCGGGCCCCGCTTAACCGTGTCTGGCCAGATGGTGGAGCGCTCAACTGTGGGTGCAGCCGGCTTTAACCGGGAGACCGCAAATGCCAATCCAGCAACAACCACCACCGCGACGCCAGTCCAAATGATCAACTGGCGCTTCCTCTTTAGCTTTAAGTCTGGGCGCGCAATATCCATCGCAGGGGGAAGATGCACGCGGCATGCCAGAGCGGCTTCCGCTGTTATTTACTGAAAACAAAAGGCTTGAGTTGAAATTTAAGAGGTGTATTGACCAAACGAGTGACCGCTTACAACGCCAAGTGTCCGATTTCGAACACCTGCGCGCACGATCAAGCAACTAGCTCGGGGCTGACAGCTTTAGGCTACGTTTCTACTCCACGGCCTGTTTAGCGCGGTAGCCGTCGCGGGTAATGATGTCGTATTTCAGAGGCTTATGCTTCTGGTCCTGGAACTTTAGAGGCTGCCCTTCGTCATCTACCAGCGCCACCCGCAGCTTGCGGTAGGTCCCATCCTGCTTGGAGTTTGTAGGCCTGTAGATAATCTCGTATTTCGACCGGATGTTGGCGTTGATGTCGCCGAAAATCTCTGGCATTTCGCCGGCAAAGCGCGGGAAGAAGCTCATGCCGCCGGTCAAGCTCGAGAACGTCTTCATCTCGTTGTCGGCCTGCAGGTAGTCCATGTCGCGAATCGAACTCTCCATACCTCCCCTGCCCTCCGTCATGGCGCGCAAGGCACCGCCGGTGGAGATGGTGAAGATGGTGATATTGTGCGTGGTCTTGACGCGGGCCAGAATCTTGTCGAAGGTGAGTTTAGAGAAGGTGTCGCGTCCGGTGCCGATCAGGATGATGTACTTCTGCCCGTCGATACGCTCAAGCCGATCGATCGACTCATACAGCGCGTCGAAGACATTGGTCTCAGAAAATCCGGGTATCTGCAGCGTGTTCAGCGCCTGCAATAGCTGTCCTTTGTCCTGGGTAAAGTCGGTCACAATTTGCGTGCGCATGTCGTAGGTCATCAGGGCCACGTAGTCCTGCGGGCGCAACTGCTGCATGAAGGAATATGCGGCATTGATCATGTCGTTGCCCTTGATCCACCAGTAGCCGTTGGAAGCAAATTCGCACACCATCAGCGCCGTAATAGGAGCCTCAACGCGCTTGAAGCCGATGACCTTTTGCTCCACGCCATCTTCGTAAACGCGGAAGTTATCCGGCTTGAGGCCGGGCACGAACTGATGTGTTTTTTCAAGCAGAACGCCTACGTCTACGGTGACTTCAGGTACTTCAAGGCGAAGGGAGACGGCGCCCAGTTCCTCAGGGTTCTTGACCTTGCGTTCCGCGGGGGCGGGCGGTGGCGGCGCTTCTTCGGGTACGTCTTTTTTTCTGGGTACGGCGATGACTCCGGTGTCTCCTCCGGGGCCGCCCGAATCTGGTGCGGCCTGGTCAGGCTGCTGGGGCTGTTGGGATTTCTGGCCAGAGGATTGCGCCTGAACCTGCGACCTGGGACTAATTGCGAGTACAGTGAGCGCGATGAACAGCATGGCAACGGAGAAACGGCGTGCAATCAAAACTGGTCGAAGCGACGTGTACATGGCAACCTCTGTTGGTGAACAGCATACGGGATTAAGGGGATTTCGGGATAGCTTCGGGGCCGGTTCCACCGCCCGGGTTCAACGGAGACCCCCTTCGGCTGTACTCTTATAGACGTGGAATATCGTCTGAAGCAAGCGATCGCACGTTTCCCCGTTTTCGTCGCGGTCCTCATGGCTCCGGTATGTTTGTTGGGCCAGGCCGGTCCGCCACCCTCGACTGGCGGTGTGTTTCCTCTGAGCCAGGTGCGAACCGGCATGAAAGCCACTGCCTGGACAGTATTTACCGGCACCAAGCCCGAGCCGATGGACGTAGAAATCCTGGGCGTGTTGCGCGGAGCGCGCGGCCCGGGGCACGACCTGATTCTGGCCCAGCTCCACGGCACCAAGCCGGAATATACCGGCGTGGTCGAGGGCATGAGCGGCAGTCCGGTCTATATCGGGACCAAGCTGCTGGGCGCGCTGTCGTTCCGCATCGGCCAGTTTGCAAAGGATCCAATCGCCGGCATTACGCCCATCGAGCAAATGATCGAAGTGCGCGATCTGCCGATTGGCAATAACCTGCGCAAAGCCGACAACAGCCAGCCTGACGATTCAATTACCAACTCGGCAACACTCGATAAGACAGTTTTCACGGGCATTACGCAGCCTACTTCAGATACGCAATTTCGCATGATGGAAACACCGCTGGTAATGAACGGTTTCAGCCCGGAGGCTGTGAAGTTCTGGCAGCAGAAGATGGCCGGCACGGGGCTTGACCAGGTTTCCGCCGGCGGCATGGGCAGCGGCAGTTCTGAAGCGGACAGGATGGATCCCTCAGCAAAGGCAGAGGAGAGCATTCTGCCGGGTTCGGCAGTGAGCGCGCAGCTGGTGCGCGGCGATATGGAGATATCCGCGACCTGCACCGTCACGTATGTCGATCCCAAACAACTGCTGGCTTGCGGACATCCGATTCTGCAGGCCGGAACAGTCTCGCTCCCGATGACTACGGCGGAAGTGGTGACTACGCTCGCGTCGCCTTTGAATGCGTTCAAGATCATCAACACGGGCGCCAACATTGGCGCGTTCACTGAGGATCGAGACGCCGGAGTGCGCGGCGTGCTTGGCATGCGAGCCCGCATGATCCCCATGCATATTACGTTTGACAGGCCAGAGGGCACGCGCAAGCTTAACGTGGAAATACTCGATTTGCCGGCTCTCACGCCACAGGCCATGGCGGTGGTGCTTTACCAATCCTTGCTGCAGTCGAATGACAGCACCAACACCACTACGTATCACTTAACCGGCAACATCGCCATTGAAGGACACGGTGCTTCGCCGCTGGATGTGTGGGCGGCGCCGGGAGAAGCCAATCCTGCTCCCATGCAGGCCGCCCTTATGGCCGGCGAGCAATTTCAGGAACTGTACTCCAATAGCGCGCGGCAGTCGCCGGTGCGCGATATTGAAATCCATGTGCAGGCTGTTCCGCGCCGACTTGGTGTAGAACTGGAAGGTGCGCGACTGATCTCAAACGACAGCGCACATGCCGGCGAAAAAGTGATGCTTGAAGTGACACTCCGCCCGTGGAAGCAGCCGACGCGCAACGTGCGAATCCCGATCACGATTCCGGCTCGGCTTGGTGCGGGGAACGTGCGCATTCTAGTTTCTGATTCGGGTACTCTCGATCGCACCATGACCGGATTGCGTTTGCCCGGCCGCCCGCCCGATCTTAACGCCGTGCTGGCCGCAGATCGTCGCCAGCATGCCGCAGACCGCATTTACGTCAGCATGCTGGTGCCTGAAACGCAGGCCTCCGTGTCAGGGCAGATGCTGGCCAGCCTCCCTCTTTCGATGGCTAACGCTCTCGAACCGATGCGTACCACACAGGAAGCGAGCTTGAACAGCGAGTCCGCAGTTGTGATGGGCGACGCACCCGCCGGCGGTGTTCTGACCGGATTTCAGGTAATTACCATACACATTGAGGCGGGTGGCGGTTTAAACTAGACGAAGAATCAATACATGCTGTACTTTGCTTCATCCGGCGCCTTGGGTAAACAAGCCGGCACGTATCTTCAATCCCGTTGAGGAACACAGAGGATCCATGGCTCAAGTACAAGGTCTTGCAGTTCATGCCGCCGGGGCTGAACTTCTTCCATTTCGATATGACCCCGGCAAGCTGGGATCGCAGGAAGTTGAAATTGCGATTACACACTGCGGCATTTGCCACAGCGACCTTCATTTGATTGCGAACGACTGGGGCATCAGCAATTATCCGTTCATTCCAGGCCACGAAATCATTGGAACCGTTGCGGCAAAAGGCGGCGACGTACGCGGGCTCGAAGTAGGACAGCGCGTGGGGCTTGGCTGGCAGTCGAACTCCTGCGGCCGCTGCGACTGGTGCATGCAGGGTCTTGAAAATCTTTGCTCCGAATCTGAAGCGACCTGCGTTCATCGGCATGGCGGATACGCCAGCAGTGTGCGCGCCAACTCCCGCTTTGTTATTCCTGTTCCCGATGGGCTGCCAAGCGAACAGGCCGCTCCTCTGCTTTGCGGCGGTATCACGGTCTACAATCCGATTCGCACGCACGGCATCAATCCATCGTCGCGCGTTGGAATCGTAGGCATCGGCGGCCTTGGCCATATTGCTGTTCAGTTTGCGCGCGTGTTCGGAGCCGAGGTTACAGCGTTTTCGACCACGGCCGGCAAAGAGGCGGAAGCCCGTGCATTGGGTGCGCATCATTTTGTCAACAGCCGCGACACCAAAGCCATTAAAGAGACGGCGGGAAGCCTCGACTTCATTCTGACCACGGTGAATGCCGATCAGGAGTGGGGCACCTATCTGCAGTCTCTGCGGCCTAATGGGACACTGTGCTTTGTCGGCGTTCCGCCCTCGCCGGTCAGCGTGCATGCTTTTCCGCTCATCTCTGGCCAGCGCACCATCAGCGGCAGTCCGATTGGCAGCCCCTTCTGGATTCGCGAGATGCTCAATGTTGCCGCACGCCACGGCGTGAAGGCCACCACCGAATCGTTCCCGATGGCCAAGGCCAACGAGGCAATCGAAAAAGTGAAGAAGAACAAGGTCCGCTATCGCGCGGTCCTCGCCAACTAATTCAACCCTTGGGCGGAGACGTTACACGTTTCCGCCCAAGGTACTTCCCTCCGCACATCCATCCCACTTATCTTTGAACTTTCTCCCGAACCACTGCGTAGCTCTACCATAGGTGCAGGCAGGCGTGCACTCAGAGCACAGGGATTCCGTCCATGGCACAGCTCTTCGAACAACTTCGGCTGGTCTTCAGAAGACTGAGCAAGGCCCCGCTGTTCACGACCATCACTTTGCTTACGCTTGCGGTCGGCATCGGCGCCAACACGGTTATCTTCAGCGTGGTTGAAGGCGTATTGCTGAAGCCTCTCGACTATCCGCAATCCGATCGACTGGTTGGTGTGTGGCACAAAGCTCCTGGCATAGGCCTGCAAAAGCTGCCCAGCGCACAGTATCTTTACTACACCTATCGCGAACAGAGTAAGACGCTGGACGGCATCGGCGTGTATGAGAGCTATTCCATGTCCGTAACGGGCGATGGACAGCCACAACAAGTGCCGGTGTTTCAGGTAACTGCCGGTATGCTTCCTATGCTCGGTGTTACTCCCGCACTTGGCCGAGTCTTCACTCCAAGCGACGACTCACCGAATGCGCATGAGACAGCACTGATCACAAATGGATATTGGTTGCAGCGGTATGGCGGCAGTCCTTCCGCCATTGGCCGCACCATTGTCGCCGATGGAAAACCGCGAGAGATTATCGGCATCCTGCCCAAGAGCTTCCATCTTCTCGACGAGAAAGATGCGGCATTTGTACTGCCGATGCGTTCGGATCGGTCTAAGGTGCAACTGGGCAACTTTAATGGAACCACGATCGCGCGACTCAAGCCCGGTGTCACTCTCGCGCAGGCACAGGCAGATATGAACCGGCTCGTTTCAGTAGCCAACCGCTCTTTCCCTGCCCCACATGGGTTCAGTGCTGATTTATTTGAGAAAGCGCTGATTCAAACCGATCTGCATCCGTTGAAGCAGGACGTTGTCGGCGATATTGGAAAAGTTCTTTGGATCCTGATGGCTTCCATCGGCATTGTGCTTTTGGTTGCGTGCGCCAATGTGGCCAACTTGCTTCTCGTGCGCGTTGAAGGCCGTCGCCAGGAACTCGCCGTCCGCTCTGCCCTGGGAGCGGGCCGCTCCCGCATTGCCGTTGGCATTCTGTTTGAAAGTATGGTGCTTGGGCTCGCCGGCAGCCTGCTTGGACTTGGAATTGCGTATGGTGCATTGCGTGTTCTTGTGGCCACCGCACCGACCGGCCTGCCTCGGCTGAGTGAAATCAGCATCGACGTGCCGGTGCTCCTCTTCACGCTCGGACTCGCGCTTCTGGTTAGCCTTGTCATAGGAGTCATTCCTGTTCTCAAATACGCGAACTCAAGTCTCTACACCGGGTTGCGAGAAGGCGGCAGAGCGCTAAGCCAGGGACGCGAAAGACACCGTGCACGCAAAACACTCGTCGTTATTCAAGTAGCGCTGGCCCTTGTGCTGCTCATCTGCTCCGGACTGATGATCCGCACATTCGTTGCTCTCACTCGCGTATCTCCAGGCTTTAACAATCCTAACTCACTCGAAACATTCTCCTTGTATATTCCTCCCACGCAAGTGGCGCAGGCTAACGCTCCCGGCGTAGTCCATCTGCAACAGGCAATGCGCGATAAAATCGCAGCGATCCCAGGAGTTAATTCGGTAGCTTACTCGACGGTTGTGCCATTCAACGGCATGGGAAACTTCAATCCCCTATTCGTGCAGGACCACAACTATAAACTCGGCGAACTACCTCCCCTTCGCCGCTTAAAATTCATCTCCCCCGGATTCTTCTCGACGATGGGAACGCAGATGATCGCGGGTCGCGACATTACATGGGACGATACATATCAGAAACGCCCCGTCGTCGTTGTGAATGAAAGCATGGCACGAGAAAGCTGGCAGTCTCCACTCAATGCGCTTGGCAAACATGTCCGCGTAGGCACAACCGATGACTGGTTTGAAGTGGTGGGCGTAGTCGGCGACACGCGCGACGACGGCGTGGACAAGCCTGCCCCGGCATCCGTGTACTGGCCCACGCTACTTATCAACTTCCAGGGAAATCAGACCGACTATGTGAATCGAAACGTCTGGTTTGTCGTCCGCTCGAACCGCGCGGGTTCAGCAGCTTTCATGAACGAAGTGCAGCAGGCCGTATGGTCCGTTGACCCTGATCTGCCACTCGCTAATCCGACAACGCTGGGCCGCTTGTATACCAAATCAATGGCTCGCACCTCGTTCACGCTCGTCATGCTGTGTGTTGCCGGTGGCATGGCTCTCATGCTCGGAATCATTGGAATCTATGGCGTCATCTCGTATGCGGTCTCGCAACGTACGCGCGAGATCGGCATCCGCATGGCGCTGGGCGCGCAACGCGAGGAATTGACGCGCATGTTCGTCCGGCAGGGACTTGCGCTTGCAATTACCGGAGTGGTGCTTGGACTTGCAACTGCATTCATGGTTATGCGCCTGATGTCTTCGCTGCTCTTCAACGTGAGCCCGGTTGATCCTGGAACGTATGTGGGCATGACCGCAGTCATTCTCGCAGTCGCGTGGCTCGCATGTTATCTGCCTTCGCGCCGCGCCGCTGCAGTGGAACCGGTTACAGCGCTGCGTGCGGAGTAGACCAGCAGGCATGGAAACCTGCCGCCAACGGGTTCCCATGCCAAACCGAAGATAAAAAGTGCTTTACTCTCCAGTAGCATTGGCATAACATTTGCACTGTCTCAGAAATCACTGCGCTTCCCTTCCCCCCAAATTCCCGCGAGTGATTCCTCAGGCGAACGACCAGAAACTCTTTTCGAAATGAGGCGCGCCCTTTCGCGATTGACCTCGCGTCTGAGGCCGGTTGATTGACCGATGCGCCCGAAGTGTCTTTGCGCACGAAGCAACTTCAACAGCAAGTTGGGTGTGGAGCCCGCGCGTCTGCTGAATCGAAGAGTCTTCGCA
>Ga0075522_10002592_pt1 | contig 13329 bp, 15 predicted proteins | sample NGEPerA_FD_74796 | JGI IMG/M metagenome (GOLD analysis project Ga0075522, IMG submission 74796) | Arctic peat soil microbial communities from the Barrow Environmental Observatory site, Barrow, Alaska, USA - NGEE PermafrostL2-A | ecosystem: Environmental > Terrestrial > Soil > Wetlands > Peat ... | reverse complement strand
GCGAAGGCGCGACTCGAGGAGATCGAAGCGCGTTGGCCTGATAGTCGGCTCCCAGACACCTTTTGGAGCGACCAGATGAGCCGCGACGCTGCAGACAGAGCGGCGCGAGCGTCGGTCGAGCCGGAGGTGCGAGGACACCTCGCAGCGGCCAAGCAGGCAGAGCAGGAGGCGAGCCTGATCGAGCAGCAGATGGCAAAACGCGAACGCATCTACGACATGGAGACGCGCCGGGCCGCGGCGTCCGTGGCAGAGCGAGCAGACGCTCATGATCGTGCGAACTCCGCTCACGACAAACTGTCGAAGGACTGGCGTCAGCGCGAGGAGCTGGCAAAGGACATGACTTCCGATGAGGTCGCCGCGGCGGACCGTACACGCGACGCCTGGCTCGAGGAGCGCGCGGCAGAGCGGCACGAGTTCCTGACCCGCGATCAAGTTCGCGGGATCGAGAACGCCGCCCAGTCGCGTTTGGAGCTGCACGGCCCAGAGATCGGACGATAAGGAGGGGGACTCGGCCTCGGGCGATAGGGGAGGAGGACAGATGGAATGACGCAGCGCACCGTAAGTTGAGATTTCCAGCAAGCCAGGCGCTGTACGAGAAGCTGTCTGCCTAGCAGGTTGCTCTCCCAGGGCTAGCTAGAGCAGCGCGCTTCGTCCCGAGCTGATGAATTCCAGATCACATGATCGCGCGTTTTGGGCGAGCTGTTCAGAGACGTGCAGGCACTTGAATGCGAGGCGCTGCCCCGAACGAAGAGAGGCGATCCTCAAGCCGATGGAGCTTGCCGTGCTCAAGCTCGTTGACTTCAACGTTCACCACGCGACCCCCACTGAGGTAGATCGTGCCACCCGTGGTTTCGGCGTTCGTGCTTGATCTGCCAAACGTCCACCCGCCACGCACTGCTTTGAAGTCGCTTGCGCTCCGAGCGGTCAGAAGAAGGTTGAACGCAGTGAGCTGAGCTGGCGTCAACCCGCCGCTCGGGCTGAGATGGGAGATCGGCCCAGAGCTGACGACTCGTAATCCGGAGCTGCTCGTGACTACGGCGTATTCCAGGTCATCCAGGATCAGTCCGCCGGCAACACGCGTCGAATGCGGTCCGAGCCAGCGATTCGGCGCCTCGTAAATCGCTTCCCCAACCACACCAGAAGTTGAGTTAGTCATCTCGATCTCACAGCTTGACACCGACATTGTTCGATTAATTGCACTCTGGAGCGACGCAGGAGCTGACGGAGCGAGAGCTGTCGCCGAGCTGTCCCGGACCCCCAGCCCGGCCGCGACGATGACCGATGCAAGTATGGAAAATCCGCGCACAAGAAGCTCCTCTGATCAGTGGCTAAGGGGATATAGGGGTGACATGATCTCAAACTGGGGTGCTTTGGACGTGACGCTGGTTCCTACCCGGGAGTTCCGACCCCGGACACGAGCGTCGCTCTAATGGCTGGACACGAGCGTCAGGAAGCCTTGACCCGCCATCCTCGTCGGTGATGGCGTCGTGCGATTTTCTAGCTCCGGCGATGTGTGCTCGAGACAGAGTGGGCGTCGGGATTCCAGGGAGGTGCGGGGTCATGACCACGATCGAACTGCTAGGTCGCTGTTTTGGCGCGTAGCGCGACGGGAAGTGCGCCGTAGGTCAACGCGACGGCTAGAGCGTTCGCGCCGGCTTTTGTGAAGTCGCCCGAGATCTCACCGCTGCCGGGAGATGTCCGGGTCTCGATTATCGGCGCCGTCAGGATCCTTCCGTCGAAGTCATCGGCGATCTGCGTTCCATAGTGACTGCTAGCAATCCGATCGAAGGTCGCGCTTCCGGTAGCGGTGAAGTCGAAAAGCACGACCCACTCATCTGTGACCGTCAGATGCTCGACCCGCACGTCTTTGATTATCGAAGCGTCGGCAAGCGCTGGACCGAGTACGTAGCGCGGCGCCATTGCACCGGGTCCACCGGCCAAGATGACGTCCTCGTTCGGACTGGACGAGTCGACGATAGGTGCCGTTGTCGGATAGCTAGCGAATGCTGGATCCGGAGCGGGAAAATTCACGGACGAGGAACCGGCGCTTCCCTGCGACGAGGGTTGATAAGCGTAGGTCTTGGGGCATCCGCTGGGCACGCGATAAGCACTCGGTCCGGTGGGTGGCGTGTAGGCGGGAGCTCCGCAGAGTACCTGGCGAAAGTAGAACGAACCAGGCTCCGCTATCGCGGAGAGCACAGCGTTGGTGGCCTTCGATGTTGGAACCTGGACGATGATCGACTGTCCACGCACCGAGACCGAGCTCTGGGAGCCAGCAAGTGTCAGCGCTCGCTCGCGAACGATCTTCGCGGAAGTCGTCAGGACGCGGTCAGAAGCTTTGGCAGATGCCTCGAAGGTGAACGATACCGAGCTCGGTCCGTGATTCGAGGGAGTTCGAGGAACCACCGGCATGAGCCAGACGATGAGGGCAACGGCCACAGCGAGCGAACCGACCGAACCGCCAAGCACCCAACGCCGACTCCGCTCACGCGATCGGCGACGAAGCGAGTCGAGTGATAGCGGCTCGGGAAGGAGGCGATCATCGATGAGTCGCTTCAGAACCTCTCCAGGCTCATCCATTTCTGGGATCCTCCTCTCCGACCGAATGACCGAGCGCGATAGCGAGCTGTTTTCTTGCCTGGCTCAGTGTGGCGGCGACGGTTCCCTCGGCGATTCCCATCGTCGCCGCGACGTCACGCTGTGGAAGGTCGCTCAGGTAATGCAGCGCAATCGCCGTGCGCTGTCGCTTCGGGAGTCGTTGCACGGCGTCCCAGATTTCGAGCGAGTCGTCCCGAATCGGTGGCAGCGGGACCTGCCGATGGAGAACAATCGCTTCGAGGCGCCTCCGTCGGAAGAGCCGCCGGGCAACGTTCAAGGCGACGGTGTAGGTCCATCCCGTCGGTGATGACATTTCTCGGACGCGCTCCCATCGTTGCAGCGCCCGCGCAAAGGCTTCCGAGGTCGCGTCAGCGGCAACATCGGCATCACCGATCGCCACGATGAGGGTCCGCAGGAAGTCTCGGTACTCCTTCGCGTACCAAAGGGCGAACGAGTTGTCCTCGGCGTTCTTGTGCGCGGTGTCAACCTCCATGACGATCGGAACTCCTCCTACGCACACGACTAGTAAGTCCCGGGATGGTCGGAACCTTTAGTGTGCGCGAGGACGGATGGCGGCGTTCGGCTCGAGCACCCATGCGAATAATTAGCGCTCAGAGAGGCGACCGCCAGGCTGTCCCTGAACCCCAACGTGTTTTCGCCAGAGATAACGGAAATCCGCCCTGATAGTCCTCAGGTGGCCAGCGTGCTCGCATCGCCGCGTCACAAGCGCGCCACCAGGTACCCTGTGAACAACAAAATACCTGGTGGATGTGACTTTCCATTGTGGAGGTGGCGGGAATCGAATAGTCGTCCGAGGCAATCCAACCGGCCACTACGGCCTACTCCATAGGTCTTCCACGTCCGGCTGTATGCCACGCATGGGAGACGGAGCACTTCTGGATGCCTCCATCTCACCTTCTCACGCTTTGACGAACCCTGACGGCTTGACGTACCATGACGGCTTGACGATAGAGTGTTTGACATGGATGCCTACGCGGGTTTCGAGGAAGGCTATCGAACGGGACTCAGTGAGTTGTTTGCTCGCCACCGGCGGGAACTCGAATGGCTCTCTGGGGAAGAAACATTCGCACTCGGCAAGCAGGCGGCGCGCTCGGCGGTAGCACCCGTGCTCTGGCGCCAGCAGGTCGGAGAAGTCTGGGACACGTCGACGGTAACAGAGCTTCTTCAGGTCAGTCGTCAAGCCCTGAACGAGCGGGTGCGGCGGCGCTCCTTGCTCGGATTCCGATCAGGTGCGACAACACTGTTCCCCGCTTGGCAATTTGATCCTGGAACGCGCTCCGTCCGCAAAATCGTGCCGGCGCTCATCGATGCGCTCATCCATGTGCCGGGAATGGACCCGCTGACGGTTGCGTCGTGGGCAACTAGCCCCCAAGTTGAACTGGAAGGCGAGCGTCCGGCAGACCTTCTTGGGCGAGAAGCCGACAGCGCGGCGCAAGTCCTCGAGGCGGCGCGGCATACGGCCGCGGTCATGTCCCAGTGAGTCCGAACTTTCCCGGTCCGCCAGTCGACCTCGCGGACTTCCCCGTAGTCGAGTTCTCAGGACCGCTCTATCGGATCCACTTGGCTGATAACGACCCGTGGTTCTTCTCCTCGACTGCGAGGGGCCGTTTTAACCTCACGAGCACAGCTGGACTCGGTACGTGCTATCTCTCAACGACTGAGGCTGGCGCGTTCGTCGAAGTATTCGGCGACTCGCAAGTGATCGGCGCGGGCCTTGTGAGCGTCCGGGCAATTAGTACCGCGACCGTGGTCGACAAGCTTCGCCTCGCCAACGTCGCCGATCCGAAGGCCATAGGAACGTATGGGGTCTCTCTCGCAATGAGCGCCCACCTCGACTACGGCCCGACGCAACAATGGGCAACCGCCTTCTACGGGAGCGGCTTCGACGGTATCTACTATGCGGCCCGTCACGATCCCAGCGGTGCAGTCAGGTCAGTGGCCGTATTTGGACAAGCTCCGCTTGATCCCGGACGGCTTGCGTGGGCTTCGCCTGAGCAGATTCCCACCTGGCTCATCGACCAGGTCGCGCTCACCTACGGGATCGAAGTCTTGCCGGAGATCTTTTAGCACCTCAGATGCCGTTCTGCGGCAATCGTGGCGATCTCTCATGCCGCTGAATCGGAGCGTTCATCTTCTGAGAACTCTTGTGTCGAGTATTTCTTCCAGCTCGCTGCGGCACTGTCTGATACCAATGACTGGGTGCGATGCCGTCGCGCGCCTGGTGCCGGTCAGCTCGGTCGGTCGGTCGACGGCCCCTATTCCGAGTCGACGCACCAGCTACGAAAGTTGGGCAGTGATCTCTTCCCAACCTGAGTCGTCGAGATGAAGTCATGCGTCTCGAGCGCGAAGTCCGAACTCTCGGAATGGAACGGCTCGCTCCCGACATCCCGGCGGTGTTGCTGACAGGGATCGGTGCCCCAAGCAACTCTGGCAGGAACGCGCCGTTGATGGTCTGACGCGAAACTGACGCGGCAGGGCCGCGATCAGTGGTCTATGGCGGTCATCAGTGGTCAATAAAAGTACCAGCTCAATCGCCATTTATTGCCAGTTGTTGCTGCATGGTGTGGCGAGTCGGCCTATAGGCGGGGGATAGGCAAGATTCGACGTAACGCAAGTCAGGATCAGTCGGTACGTCGAAATCGGTAGTAGACCTCGGGTCCTTCGGCAGCCAGGTCGATTCGGCCGCTCGGCGCCATCGCCTTGCATTGCGAGACGTAACACTCGATCGCCCGCCGTTTCAGCGTTCGGTTCACGTTGACGATTGGAGAGTGGGGCTCCAGGACCGCGCCGAGATCGCGCGCCCGTTGTTACGCGGCTTCGAGGTCCTTCGCGAACTCGCGTCGATAGGGCAGGTCCTCGTACACCCACCACTCAAGGGGCAGTCGACTGGCTGCGTTGAATGCCGCGAGCGCGACGTCTCTGTGATCTTCGTGAAGTATCCCGATGCGGCTCACGACAACATCTGGCGACAACGCGGCGAGCACTTCGACAAGAGAGTCCGTGATCTCGGCGATTAGTGCGTCGCCGGCAGGTCCGGGATAATCGTAGGTGGTGTTTCGGTATTGACTGTCCCAGTACCCGAGCTGAACGCTGTCACCACCCAGCTCGCTAACTGCGGCCCTGTCCTCATCGCGTCGCGCTCCAAGTACGTCGTCACCGGCGTTGAAACCACAGCTTCGATCCCAGCCCGTTATCGGGTTTATCTGACTCGGGCCGCCGGCCAGAACGGTGAGGACATGGCTTTGGGGATTCGCGCGAAGCAGGCCCGCGCAACTGAGTACTCCGTCGTCAAGGTGAGGAGAGACGACCACGAGCGCTGTCACATCGCTTATCTTGCATCAAGGACTTCAGTTCGCGAATCACGAAGAAGCAACAGGCGGCTAATGGGACTTCATCACTGAACATTTGAGGTCACCGGTGCGTCGATTGCTTCAACTGTCGAGCATGTCCCAGTCGTACCCAAGAACCCATCGGATCGCGGAGATCTTGCCAGAGAGAAAGCCCCAGGCCCAATCGCTCTCCACGTCCTTGTCGAGGAGTTCGGTGCCGTACTTCTCCTCAATCTCTCGCTGCTTGGCGCGCATGCCTGCCACGATGTCGGGCTGCAAGTCCTCCGGATCCGGGGCATCACGATGCGGCTTCCGGCCGTACCAGAGCCGATCGAACAGCTCTGCTTCGGCGGCGAGAATGTCGGACACTCGGCGAAGGGTCTCCGTTTGGACGTCGTGTCTGAACGCTAGGTCCAAACGATCAACAAGCAACCGTCGCAGTTGCGGCATCTCCCACGTTCGGATCCGGAAGGGCGGATGGGTGTTGGTCTCGTACTGGGCAATCCAGTCTTTGGTGCCGTTGCTGAAATACCCGGACGCGATGAAGAGAACTGTCGCCGGACGCTCGGCCTGGGCCCAAGCGACCGTGCTTTGGAGCGCATCCGGCGGCACTCCTCGCTGGTAGTGCTTGCAGTCGACAAACCAGGTCTCCAGATACTGGTGACCGTCCACGTCAGCGCGCGGAAGTTGCGCCACGATGTCACGGCCGCGGTCGGCCGGTGACGCTTCTCTCGGCGTGCCCTTTCGCCAGTCGACGTTGACGAAGCCCGTCTCGGATATGAGGTCGAAGCAGAACTCCTCGAAGTCCGTAGAGCTGAGCCCATCGAAGCGGATGGCGCCGAGCATCCCTCCGTCCCAGATCTCCTGGTAACCGTCATTGGTGTCGGCCGGATCGTCACTGTCGGGATCAGGATCGATGCTCTCCACGCATGCGTCATGCCCCTCGGGCCGCTGCAGCGCGCTCTCATAGTCCGGTTCGATCCAGGACCTACCTCACGGTTTTCACCCACAACTCGTCGCCGTGCCACACGCGTGCCACACGGTGTGGCACGCAAGGCGCTGTGAGGGACTCTGACGAGTAATCCCGGCCAATCGCTAAACCGCCATAAATCAGCTTCCACCTGCTATTTCACACTATTTTCCTGGTGGGCGCTAGAGGACTCGAACCTCCGACCTCAGCCGTGTGAAGGCGTTCAGTGGCACTTTTCGAGCCTGCCGCGCTAAGCAAATTATGCCCTTCACCAGGTATTTAATTATCCGTGACTGACCACCATTTACTGGGGTTCGCCATCCTCTTGTGTCAGATTTGTGTCAGATCGCGGAGTTGTCGGAGGAGCCAAGCGCTTGGCGACCCTTCGTTTCATAGCGCCGCTTCAAGATGCTCGTTTCTTGCCGCCGCGGAGCTGCGCTATTCGTTGGTACGACATGTTCGCGACCCTCCCCGCATCTCGCATTGTGAGCCCGAGGTCATCGGTGAGGTGTTTGATGGATTCCCTTGCTAGCTCCCCGGCTCGTTGCTGCGCCGCTTCGGACTCGGCATAGAGTTCGCGCGCTTTTGCGAGTTCGTTCAGAACGACCGCGGGCCGCTTAATTTCGATAACGACGTCGAAGGCGTCAATCTCACAGTCGAGTGTCACCGCGATCGCTTCGCGGGCATTCCGTTCTACGTCGTCTAGTCGACGCGCCTGACTGTGGGCTCCTTTAACTTCCGGGATCTGAATGATCCACCAACCCGGCTCGCGTTCAACCACGACCTCATAGCTTGGTCTCATTGTCCCAACCAATCCTCTCCGAGACATGACGCCAGATCGTTTTGTATGGACCGGAGGGTGCCGGGAGCCACTGTTCGATGGTGCGGCACCGTCGTTGTGCACGTCCCGACCCTCCAGCTCTCATGCGATCCTCTAGTCCTCACCAGCTCGACCCCGAGTCGGCGCATTAAACGGGCGAGATCGCTATAGCGCATCGCCTTCATCGGTAGCAGTCTATAGCCCCTAGACAACCTTGGCTGCAGCGTCACCACTCCGCCCGCGTAGCTCGCCGATCCCGGTGGAGGAAGCCAAATCTCGACGTTGTCACTGTTGTTCGGGCGATGTCCACCACACGATGATTCGACCAGGGGCAGTTCGACGAAGCCGACCGGCCAACGATGACACGAGTCATCTGGGCCCCCTGTCGGCCGTCGAGAATTGAGTAGCGCTGATGAGCAACCTCAAAGACGACATCGAGGAGTACCTGCTGTGGCTAAATGTCCACAATTACGCGCATTCGACAATTACGAACCGCCGGCGGTACCTCGACTACTTCAGCGACTTCATGACCAATGCAGCCGAGACCGAGACGGCGGCGGTTACGTTAGAGCTCCTCCAGGAATACCAGCGTTACCTATTCACCCGCCGCAAGGCCGACGGCCAACGACTTACCTTCGGAACGCAAGGTCAACGCCTCGTGGCGATTCAACACTTTTTCTCTTGGTTGCGACGCTCTGGCCGTATCGCCGTCAATCCCGCAGCGGACCTCACCCTGCCCAGGCCCGACCGTCGACTCCCAGAGGCAACACTCAGCGCCAACGACATGAGCGCGGTTCTGGCATGTCCGGACGTCGCGACTCCGCTGGGCCTTCGGGATCGTGCCGTACTCGAGGTGTTCTACTCATGCGCGCTTCGTCGGGGAGAACTGATCGCCTTGTCGACTCGCGACGTCGACTTCGAGCGCGGAACGATCTTTATTCGCCATGGCAAGGGCGGGAAGGATCGCTACGTTCCCATCGGAGAGCGAGCTCTGTTCTGGTTGCGTATCTACCTGGACTTTTCGCGGCCACGGTTGGCCAAAGGCATTACGAGCGAGCGGTTGTTCATCTCGTCGGTCGGCACCCCCCTTTGTCCAGACTGGCTCTCTCGAAAGGTCCGCGCCTACTTCGCCGCCGCTCAAGTCGAGAAGCGAGGCAGCTGCCACCTCCTACGACACACCGTCGCGACATTGATGCTCGAGGGTGGGGCCGACATCCGATACGTCGCGGAGATGCTCGGACATGCCCGACTGGAGACCACGCAGCGATACACGCGCGTCAGTATCGAACGACTCCGCGCTGTGCACGCGGCCTCGCATCCTGCAGCGGGCCTTAATGTCGCATTCGCGAAGGAGATCCAGGCAATCCTGCCCGTGGATGCTGGGCCCGCACTCAAGCGCTTAGAGCGATCACAGACTGGCCGCGCCTCGCAATAGGTGGCTCGGCGACGCGATTCGGTTACCTAGAACAGCGGCCGCCGGACGCTGCTCTCGCCCAATGAACGGGCCCGCGTTCGTCGCAGGCGTGCCGACGCGGGTCCGTTTCGGACGCCTGTCAGCGAATTTTTCGGAGATCTCCCTGATCGATTGCTACTACGACTGCCGCGCGACCTCGCGTATCCGGCAGGGCTCCGGGGAAGTCGCAATCGCTCGAGATCCACTGAACGGTCGAGATTCACTGAAGACGTGCAAGGGTCGCCGCGAGCTGCTCGTCAGATGGACGGCTCGGCCGCCACGGCGGCACGAGGCCGTCACCCGACCACCGAGGGATGAGATGAACATGGAAGTGGAAGACGTCCTGCCACCCCGCAGACCGGTTCGACTGAGTCAGGTTGAGTCCGTCGGGAGCGAGCTGCCGCTCCAGGAGCTGTGCGACGCGCTTCGCCATCACCAGGACGGCGGCAAACTCCTCCTCCGAGATATCCCAGATGTCGGAGGCGTGGACACGAGGAACAACGAGGGTGTGGCCTTCGGTAGCCTGCCCGCGATCGAGAAATGCAAGTGTCCGGTCATCCTCAGCCACGACGTACGCGGGCGCATCGCCGGCGACGATCCGACAAAAGATGCAGTCGGTCATGAGAGCAGTATCGCAGGCGATTTCCAGAAGCATCGTTTTAGGGCATTACTGAAGTCCTTTGGAGCAGGTCTTGATAGCCGCCTACTACGAACCGTGACACGCATGTTCGGTAATCAGGGACACTCACCCTGCGCGGTTGAATTGCCGTTGGCAGATAGCCGCTGACGTGGAGGAGGGTGACCGAGACGTCCCTATCATCATCGCCTGAGAGGAGTTGACTTACGAAGAGGTCGCGTCCGCGCTCGCGATTCCAAAGCCGGACAAGGTGCGCCGGCGTCTGGTCTTGTGACATGCGACGCTCAGACCGAGGGACAATTCGCTCCGCCGAACCCAAGCCGTGTGGTGCGCGTCGCGTGATCGGCGGTCACGCCGATCTGCACGCAGACGCGACCTGTCGTGACGATCCCGCCAGCGAAACCACTGGGCTCGCCCTGGCAAAGCGACAGAACGTAGGTGGACTGGGCAGCATCTAAGCGATAGCTGCCGCGATGCCAGGCAGCAATGGGGCCCGTGCCGTAGACGAATCCAGCGCTGCCGAGGCCGATCACACGTGCCGTGAGTCGTGCAGTCGTACCGTTCTTCAAAGGCGCGACCACGAGGAAGGTCTTGTCCGCAAAGAGACCGCCCGGTCCGGACTGAATCTGGCGGCCCTGAGCTGTCCCCATTCCGAGGAACGTCGCGGGTCCCAAGACGAGGTTCGCGGGATTCGGCGGGCCCGTTAGCCCTGAACCTTCACAGGAGACAGTGCTGATCGCTGTGCCTCGCGGCACAGACCCTGGCCGCGTCCCGGCCACGACGAGAACGACCGCGGCGATGACGACGAGGACCACTGTCACCAGCAGCAGGAAACCTTTCATCACCCGGAATGATCGCGCGCACTCATACCCGGTTGACAGAAGCTTGGGTCGTAAGCCAGCACACGTCGGCCACAACCACCTTGAGTGAGGAATCCGCGACGCGCCGTAGCCGGGCAGGACTCAAGCGGTTTAGAGCAGGTCGTAGTAGCCACGTATCTGGTGCGATCTCTTAGCGGTCAAGGACGCGGCCGCCTACTCAGTTCGCCAGTGATGACGGCGGAATCGTCCCGGGCGTTGGCGCGTATTGCGACGGGCTGATCTCAACCCACGGCAGCGAGGCACCCGGCCGAGGCTGCCATTCGACGTAGGGGAGATAGCAGCTTCCTCCCGTGCCGCCCATAGACACGATGGTGATGGACAGGTCGAGCGCAGCGCTCTGATGTTCGACCCAGTCCGTAGTCTGCGCTGCCGTCGGACATGCTTCTGGCACGGCGCGAATCGTGGCTTCGATGGTGCGACGTTGATTGACCTGCGCGAGCAGATCGTTGGCTGCCGAGGACGCCCCTACGGACGAACAAGTGCTGTTGCCGAAGACGACGAGTGGCCAACCCGACGGTGCAGCTGTCGCGTTGTTACCAGTTGCGCAAAGCGTCGCAGGCATCGATGCGGAGACCGTGTATCCAGCGCCAGCGTTCGCAACTGCACAGGCATTGACAAGCATCTGTGCTGTAAGGGGAACGGTGAGCGGCGCAGATGACGCGAATGCCTCAGGGAAGTTCTTTGCTCCGTTGCCGATCACGCCTTGGTCGAGCTGAGCTGGGGCGCTCGGGTCGCCCTGATAGTCACAGAGCACGAGCTCCGAGTTGAGCGCGGGCCGCGTGCCGGGGACCATGCCCGCTCCATTCTCTGGGTAGTAGTGCTGGTAGATACTTGTTGCCTGTTGGGGTGTCGGGCTTGTCAGCACAACCGACGCTGCGATGCCACCTGCTGTGATTGCCAGCACACCCACCGCAGCGCCAGCGCTTGGAAGCGAGACGCGGCCCCAATGACGCCGTCGCCTGGAGGCTCCGGCAATCTCCGCGCTCTCTTCCGGAAGAGACGCACCTTTCAGGTCAGCCTGGACCACCCACAGCTCGCGAAGGAGTGCTTCTTCGAAGGAAGCTGGCGGCTCGGAGATCGTGGACTTCATCGTTCCTCCTCCTTGAGGTCTTGCAGCCGCTGAGCAGCGACGCACGCTTGTTCCGCCGAGATGTGCACCCGCCGGCGGAGGCGAGTCAGACGATTTCGCGCCGCAGCATGCGAGATGCCGAGGGCACGCGCTGCGTCTACGGGTCGGAGATCATCGGCCACCATGCGGTCGAGGACTGCGCGTTCAGACTCGGGAGCGATGGCGATGAACGGCAGCAATGCAGCTACCTCGTGCTCGGCATCGATGATCTCTGCAATTCGCTCGGCATCGTCCGGCCTGAGCAGATCGCGGCCTCGGATCTTCTCGAGGAGGCTCGTGTACCTGTCGCGGGACCCTCTTTGCCGCTTCGCCATATTCGCCGCGATCGAGTAGAGCCAGGCGGTCGGCGATCCGAGGTCTGGGTCGAAGGAGCGATTCGACACGAGCACCGCAACGAACGTTGCCGATACCGCGTCGGCTACGTCCTCGGGCGAGTTGGAGCGACGGGCGAGGAAGCGGGTTACCCCGTTGACGTGGCGACGATAAAAGACCTCGAGGGCGTCAGCGTCGTCGGCGAGTTCGGAAAGAAGAGCCTCGTCCGAGCTGTCTGCCCATCGTGGGTTCATGTCTTTTAATAGCCCCGCACGCCGAGAAGTGTCTCATGCGTCCAATCGGTAGTTGAGGTGGACAGTGTTCCCGCCGAACTGCGACCACGATGTGCAGTGCCGGGTCACACTCCCGGTGTTGTAGGGCGCGCCGTCGGCCCAGACTTCTTGATAGGCGCCTATTGCGACTCGCATGACCCGCATATTTCGGCAGCGAGGGGACCCCACCCTTGTCGCTGCCCAGATTGTCGTCACACGAACTAGGCAAAGGGTTCTCGGGACACTGATCCTCGTGGCACTAAACCGTTGGCGGTACCTGTACCGCCGGAGCCGGAGCCCAGATCACGCAGTCGTCAGCGCCGGTACTCACCGCGCAGGGCAAGCTGCTCTGGAATCTCGAGGCGTTGTTGAAGTCGACGTTCGGGACCCAGATAGTCGCCATTGACGGATCAAAGCGTGACTACATCGATTTTGTCGGGCGCAGCTCCAGTAACGGCAACTGCAGTCCGTTGTCTCGCTACCACCCGTTCTGGTACACCTTCGCTAATCCAACTGGCTCGACGTTCCACGTCTCCGATCAGAAATACTCAACTTGGAACTTCGGCAACTATCCGGAACCAGTCCTTATCCGCGGACGGATAGTGGCCTGTGGCGCGTCGAATAGGACGTTCTTAATCCGCTACGCGGATGCCGGCTCCTTCACGCTCGCGTGTGCAGCTCGCTTGAACTCGTAGGTCAAGCTCAAGCACTTCGTCCCCGGATGACCGACGGCGCGCGGCTTAAGCGTCGTACCGGGCAGTACCAAATGCCTTCCGAGTAGGTCGAAGGAGGATGTCCCGAGTTCCGTAGAACTTTGGTGGCGGCCCGATGATGTTCAGGCTGCGTCTTCCTCCTTGTTGTAGTCGGCCGGTGTGACACCCGCGGTGACGTAGGCGTCGAGCGTCTT
>Ga0075522_10002590_pt1 | contig 13333 bp, 9 predicted proteins | sample NGEPerA_FD_74796 | JGI IMG/M metagenome (GOLD analysis project Ga0075522, IMG submission 74796) | Arctic peat soil microbial communities from the Barrow Environmental Observatory site, Barrow, Alaska, USA - NGEE PermafrostL2-A | ecosystem: Environmental > Terrestrial > Soil > Wetlands > Peat ... | reverse complement strand
CTGGTCGGCAGCAGCGATCCGGACGCAATATCTCAAGAACCCTGGGCCGCTCCTGCATGCGTGAGCGCGTTTGCAAGCTCGCCACCGGGCTTGCGCTGACCGCGGCGGCGCTCGCGCTTGCATCGAGCGTACCGGCCAGGGACCAACCTGCGAGCCGCCAAGAGTTTTCGAATATCGAGCGCGGCCGATATCTGACTGCCGCCGCAGATTGCGCCGCCTGCCATACGAACTCACATCGGGGTGCCGCATTCGCTGGCGGCCGGCCGATTGAAACGCCGTTCGGAATAATGCTCGCACCGAACATCACCCCGGATCGCGACACCGGAATTGGACGTTGGAGCGATGCGCAGTTTGATGCCGCCGTGCGGCAGGGAAAGCTTCCCAACGGCAAGCGGCTGTATCCGGCGATGCCATTCCCGTACTACACAAAAATGCGCAAAGACGAGGTGCTCGCTATCCGCGCGTACCTTAATACAGTGCCGCCCGTGCACAATTCCGTTGACTCCAACCAGCTGCCGTTTCCTTTCAACATCAGATTGGTGATGCGGTTTTGGGATGCATTATATTTTAATGCCGGAGACTTCAAAGAGGAACCAACGCAGTCGCAGATATGGAATCGCGGTGCGTATCTCGTGGAAGGCCCGGCGCACTGTGGTGCCTGCCATACCCCCAAAACATTTCTTGGCGGCGATGAAGACAAGCGGTTATTCCAGGGCTATTCGATTCAGGGCTGGTTTGCACCTAATATTACAAATGATAAAGGACGCGGACTGCATGGCTGGTCCATCGACGATATCGCGGCCTACCTGAAGACAGGTCACAACAGAATCACCGGCGCATCGGGACCGATGGGCGAGGAGGTCTCAAATTCAAGCTCGCAGATGAGTGAGGAAGACCTGACCGCGATCGCGACGTATCTGAAAGATCGGCCCGGGCAGGCTCTCGCATCGCATAGCGTGGCCGCCAACGATCCGTTGATGATCGCGGGCGCAGCCATCTATCAAGATGCCTGTTCTGCTTGCCACCAAGCCGATGGACACGGCGTTCCTTATCTCATCCCGGATCTGGGCGCCTCGTCCGCAGCGGCGGCGCGCGACCCCACCACCGTGATTCGCGTCGTACTGCGTGGCGCCCAGAGTGTGGCCACTAAAGAGGAGCCGACGGGGCCGGCAATGCCGGCTTTCGGCTGGCAACTGACCGATGCGCAGGTCGCAGCCGTGGCTACTTACATCGGCAACAGCTGGGGACACGCGACTCCGGCGGTACGCGAGGCAGACGTGCAGCGCTTGCGCAGAACCCTCGCCAAACGATCCGATTGACACCAAGGCGAAGCAGACTTTCGCATTCGCGACCGGGCGCTCTGGGGGAAAACACCCTAGCCTGACTACAACACCGCTCGGCGCCCACGCCTACGTCGCAGGCGCCGATCCCGGCCGTCGAACGAGGTCAATAAGCGGAATGCCGCGCCGGATATCCGCTGAAAACGTGTCGCTTCGATCGGACTCCTTGGCGCGTTCGGTAATGCGCCCGAATGCGCGCAGTTCTTTGAGTGTGTAGCGGTCGTCAAGACCGCCGACGCTGTAGACATATCCAGGAAGATAGCCCGACAGCAGCAAGCGATAGTCCATCGGCAGGTAGCCGACAATATGCCTCACCATGTGATAGACGAGCGTCGTGCAGTTAACCGTTACAGTGTTGTAGAAGCGCGGTGTGCGCACGAGGCCGTTGGCCTGTTCGACGTACGCCAGGAACAATGAGCGCATGGTCGGCTGCGCAATGCGGATGCGATACAGATAGTCGTCCTCACCGCGGATGTTGGTGCGGACGCGGATTACGTCACGTTCATCCGCGGCAATAATGCTGAGCTCGAACTCCTTGAAGAAGCCGCCGATCTCAGAAAAACCCTCGGTCTTCTCGGGCCGAATTTCCACCGAAAAAACCACATGCTTGCCATCGTCGAAGCCGAACGACATCAAAACGTGGGCGATAGCCTGTCCCGACCAGTACGAGAGGACCATGTCGACCGAGTCGAGATGTTCCAAGTCGTATGTGCGGGTATCCCAGCGCGCCGTGTAGTCAGTATCGCTACGCCAGTCGAAATTGCGCACGTTGTGCAAAGTGACCTGATCGCCCGCCACCGTGCCGGTGGTCATCCTTGCGACGTCGTCGGCCCACACTCGATCATTTGATGGCATGAGATGATGCCACCACAGCAGCAGGCTACCGAACATCACGGCAAAACCAAGCAGCCCCAACACGACTCGATCCTGCCACAACGCACACAGTAGCCCAAGACTCAGAGCGACCCACACCATCACGCTTAGGGCCTTCGGCAATCGACCGCCGGGCACCTGATACCACAAGGCGCAGCAGCCCCAAACCGCAAGTAACGCTACGACGAATATCGCGAACAGTACCGCGAAGTTTGGAATGGATGCCGCGGCCCTACTCATGCAATGCGATACGTGGCCCGTTCACTGGCCGGCCTCTTTACCTGCATCGCGCTTGGGCGGCGGATCCTTGGCGTGCAAGGCCGCATCTTCAATCAGTTCTTTGTGAACGTAAAGAAAACGCACGGTCTCGTACTCGAACGGAGAGCCGGTAGAATAGTAGCGGAAACTGACATTCGAGCGCTGATCAATCGAATCGATGGTTCCAAGCGCATAGGTCTTGTTGCCCCGGTAGATGTGCGCGACGTCAATCGCGTACGCCACGCCGAAATCTCCGAGGAGACCGATACTGTCGCGCAGCGTTGCCGGCCCGAGCAGCGGCATCACGAAGTATGGCCCCGGGTGCATGCCCCACTTCGACAAAGTGGTACCGAAACCGGTGAGCTCACTTTCAAGATTGAACCTCTTGGCGACATCGAACAGACCGCCGATGCCCAGCGTACTGTTGATCACGAAGCGTCCTAGCCCATGCGCGCTGTGCTTCGGTCGCAGCTGCGCTGCATAGTTGAGGATGCTTTCGACTTCTGCCAGGTTTTTGAAAAAGTTATTCACGCCGGAGCGAATCGGCGCCGGCACGCGCCGATAACCATTGGCGACCGGCAGAAACACCGCCTCGTCGAACCGCGCATTAAAGCGATAAGTGAATCGATTCAGCCGCTCCCACGGATCGTAGCTGTACATCGAAGGAGCATCGGCGGTGGTCACCAGTGGCGCCGCAGCGGCGCCGTCCTGCTCGCCGCCCCGGTGCACCTCGCCAGTCTGAGTCGCCACGCGTGCGGCGGCGCCCTCGATGGCCGCGGCGTTCGCAGCTGCCGGCGTCTCTGCCGGCAGGCTGTGCATGGAAAAGTTCTGCGATGCACAGCCCGCCAACGCAAGGACGGCGAGAACTGGGTAAAGGGGCGCTTTCATCTTGCGGCCCGCGGCCAGCGTCCCGCCAGCATGTCGAGCATGTCAGCCATCTGCTGGCGCTCGCCCAGATTACCCAAATGGCCGCCGTGATCATAAACGGCAATGCGCGGGCCAAACGTTGAACGCAGCCAAGCAAGTTCGGCTTTGTCCAAGATCAGGTCATCGCTATTGGTCAGTACGTAGTAATCAGAATTGGTGCGCAAAGTGTCGCCGATCATGTCGAGACGATTGTCGGCCTGCAATGACGCGAGCGTTGAATGCGGCCGGTGTGCCAAATAGTAAGGCGCAAACACCTTGGCGAAATATTCGGAGAACGGTTTGCCGCGCAAAATTCGCGCCGTCTCTTCCAGAGAATCGCCGACGCGCGGTGGGTGGCTTGCATCAACCACAATACCGGTACCGGCATACAGGTCGCCGGCAAAGAACATGTTCGCCAAGTCAATGCGAAAAGTCAGCGATATGGCCGCAGAAAAATCCGTATCCGACTTCAATACCGCGCCGGCTGCGGAGAGCAGATCGCTTTCATCGATGTGCACCATCTCCGAGTTGCGGTACAAATTTGCAAGTCTTGCGTACAGCCTTCGATACAGATTTTCCACCCCAGCGTCGCCGGAGCCGATACTGAGCGCAAAAAGCTTATCGAGGCGCGTCACCGATGCGAACAGACTGACCGGCGGATTGATCATGATCGCGCGATGAATCTTAAGCTTACCTTCCGTCGCATCGATTGCTTTGACGACGGCGGCGTTGGCGCCACCTAAGCTGTACCCCACGATATCGACTTCGGTAATCGCGATCTTCGGCGGCAGATGCGCAATGATCTCCTGCATCGCCGCGTACAGATCGTGACTATCCTGGCGCAGGTCGCCTGCGACACCGGTACTGGACGCCGACACAATAAATCCCGGGAAAGTCGGCGATGGCATTGTCAGTACGTGGTAGCCCGCCCCGTAGAGCACTGCGCGCAGGATTGAAAGCTTCGTTGTATTACCGTCGCTGCCGATGCCGGAGATGATTATGGCGAGCGGCGCGGGTTTGTCCTGCGCGGAGAACCACACGCGCAATCTGCGGTCAAACCAGAAAACCTCTGGCACCGGCTGCTTCCACGGCAGGGAAATGTTGATCTCCGCCAACGGCACGGTCTCTGGCAGCGGCGCCATATCCTGCGGCGCGGTTCCGAATACCGTCGCGCGCAGAGCTGCGGAATCGGCAAGACCCGTGGCGGGTCCGTTTTTTCCCGGCGCTAGGTTGAGCGGTGCGCCAGCGAGCGCGGTTATCGCGAAAAACAGGCTACTGAACGCAAGAAAAATACGCGGCCACTTCATTCCGATTCCGAGGCGATTGGGGAGTGCGATTCGAGCCGCAGAACGCGACCGGCGTGCGCGCGACGCTCCGCGCCAAGCCTACAGCAAAGCTGGCGCGCTGATGCTGGATATTTGCGCAGCGCACGAGCATCGATTTGGCGCAAACTCCGGCACGGCAGCGCTTATGGTATGAATCCTCAGTTGCCGGAATTCTCACCGGATGTCTCGCTCGGCGGCTCAGCGGGTGGGACCGTGCACAGCGACGAGCGGATCAGAAAACGCAGATTAAGTGGTGCTTCCAGCGAGAAACTGGCACCGCGCCCCGGCACGACGTCGACGGTCCAGCGCGTGTGGGCCCAGCGCCTGAACTGTTCGCGATCCATCCAAAACTCGCATCCTGCGATCTCGCCTACTTTCTCATCGACACTGCCCAATTTGAATTCACCGACCTGAAAGCACATCGGCGCGCTGCCATCACAGCAACCGCCCGACTGGTGAAACATGAGCGGTCCGTGACTTCTCTTTAGCTGTTCGATCAGCTTGCGCGCCGCATCCGTAACGCCGACGCGGTTCGGGTCCATCGTGATCACGTTACTCAAGCGGCCTCTCCGATTATTCCGTGGCGGCGAGCGCGGACGGACCACCATGCGCCGCGGTCCGTCCGTCATTGCAGCTGGCTTCGCTGCTGCGATCTTTAGAAGAAGCCGAGCGCCTTCTCGCTGTAGCTCACCAGCACGTTCTTCGTCTGCTGGTAATGATCAAGCATCATCTTATGTGTCTCCCGACCGATGCCGGATTTCTTGTAGCCGCCAAACGCAGCATGCGCAGGATACGCATGGTAGCAATTGGTCCAGACGCGCCCTGCTTTGATGCCGCGACCGAATCGATAGGCCGTGTTCAAATCACGCGTCCAGACTCCCGCGCCCAGGCCATAGAGCGTGTCGTTGGCAATCTCCATCGCCTGTTCGGCGGTATCGAACACGGTGACTGACACGACCGGGCCGAAGATCTCCTCCTGAAACACGCGCATCTTATTGTTGCCCTCGAAAATCGTGGGCTTGATGTAATACCCGCCGGCTAGATCGCCGGGGAGCTTATTGGCAACCCCGCCGGCCAGCACTTTAGCCCCCTCCTTCTTGCCGATGTCGAAGTAGGAAAGAATCTTCTCGAATTGGTCGTTAGAGACTTGCGCGCCGATCTGCGTGCTCGTGTCGTACGGATCGCCCTGACGAATGCCCTCCACTCGTTTGACTGCCCGTTCCATGAAGCGCTCGTAGATGGATCGCTGTACGAGTGCGCGCGATGGGCAGGTGCAAACTTCACCCTGATTGAGCGCAAACATCGCGAATCCTTCGAGCGCCTTGTCCACGAAGGCATCCTCGTCACGCATCACGTCGGCAAAGAAAATGTTGGGTGATTTGCCACCCAGTTCGAGCGTGACTGGAATGATGTTTTCCGACGCGTACTGCATGATGAGCCGACCGGTTGTGGTCTCGCCGGTGAAGGCGATCTTGCCGATACGCGGATTGGATGCGAGTGGCTTACCGGCCTCGAGGCCGAAGCCATTGATGATGTTCAATACCCCCGCCGGCAGGAGGTCTTGAACAAGCTCCGCGAGCACCAAAAGCGACATGGGTGTTTGTTCGGCGGGCTTGATGACCACCGTATTGCCGGCGGCAAGTGCGGGTGCGAGTTTCCACGCAGCCATGAGGATCGGAAAGTTCCAGGGAATGATCTGTCCCACGACGCCGAGCGGCTCATGGTAGTGATACGCCACCGTGTCGTCGTCGAGCTCGCCGAGCGAGCCTTCCTGCGCGCGCACGCAACTTGCAAAGTAGCGGAAGTGATCGACCGCAAGCGGCAGGTCGGCAAGATTGGTCTCACGAATCGGCTTGCCGTTGTCGTAGGTTTCCACCGCCGCGAGAAACGGTAGGTACTGCTCGATCCTGTCTGCGACGGCGTTCAATATTCGCGCCCGTTCCGCAACCGCCGTGCGGCCCCATTTGTCGGCGGCGGCGTGTGCAGCATCTACTGCACGCTCCACATCTGCGGCCTGCGAGCGCGGAATCTGACAAATGACCTGTCCGGTCGTAGGGGAAATATTGTCGAAATAGCCACCCTGCGCGGGGGCCAGCCATTTGCCGCCGATAAAGTTCTCGTAGCGCGAACGCAGTGGGATCTTTCGCTCGATGGTCTTCATGTGCGCTGCGAACGAGCCGCTTTCGTGAATAGAACTGGTGGCTGCCGGGCCCGTAGGCTTTCGGACTTGGGCTGAACTTGTGGGAGTCATGATGCGCCTCATTTGGTTTGTGCTCCCCAACGCACCGTGCGAGCCCCTGCAGTACCGCAGCGCTGGGGAGGTCGAGTATAAAACGCTGAGAATGGAAAGCGAGCCCCGAGATTGTGAGCGGCCAGCGCATTGATATTTAAAGCGCTTTTATGCTTCCACACTTTGACCTGAAGCGGCACCGCCGCAGCAGAGCCTCCGGGACGGCGCCGCGCCCGTAAAGAAGTTCTTGCCAGATGCAAATTAAAGCTCGCTTTGTTGTCGCCACGCATTGCGTTGGGCCTACGAGCGTGCGCCTGTCGTAAATGGCGCCGTTTTACCGGAGATCGCAAACGCCGCAGAGTGAGTTTGCGGACTCTGCACTTAGAAGGCGCGGCGAAAAAGACCCCAACATGGGGCGTCGGGACCGCAAGCAACACACCAACGATGCGGCAGGTCTACATCGGCTGCGGTGCCGGTTCGGTATGCAGAGGTTCAACGGGTCGCGCGATCGGGTTCTGCAGAGGCAGCGACTCGGCGGGCGGGTTCTGCGTTGCGCCGCCATTTGGCGACGGCTGCGCGGCTGAATCGGCCGCTGCGGAGGATTCGGGATGCGTGGCAGCTTGCCGCACCACTGCGCGGTCCGCTGCATCGGCCGAAGGCGGGAGCTGCTGCGCGCCGAGCGTGATCCGGTCAATCACCGACGGATCGTCGCGCAATTTCATGTAGAGCTGGCCATTGACGGGATGGGGTACCGGCAGCGTATATCCGGGAAAGCCGTCAGGGACGTGCACGGCGTGACCGAATTGCGCCTCGCCAGACACCGACTCGATCAGATACAAATTGGAGCCGGTCAGCTTGCACGCAAGCTCGGGGGTCGCCGGACACTTTAGATCCTTAAGGCTTGGCAATCGGACGAGGGTCGCGAGCGGCTGCCACTCACCGCTTACCCCGTTGGCGACAACGCGAAAGCGTAACGGCCCGAATGCCGAGGAACCGAACGCCTTGGCCGGATCAAGCGTCGCCAAAGCGACATTTGCATTCTGCAATGTAATACCGCCGTTGCTAAGACTAAGAACCGTGGCGAACGACTCGTCGGCAGTTGCCACCTCGAACCTCTCATCGTGCGCAAATGTGCGCGGCAGCAGCGCGCGTACGGAAAATGTAAGCTTCGCGTCCTCCGGCAACTCATCCTCGTTTGCAAGCTGCACATTGCTGTCGCCGCTCGTAGGTGATTGTTGCATGCTCTTGCCAATCAGCACGACGCTGGGTCGCGGTGCGTCGACCGACGCGTTGAGCTCGACGACGCGTCCGTCTTGCAGCGTCACTTTCGCTCTTAGTGCCTGGGACTCCTTCAAAGAAGCAGCAATTTTTCCGTCTTGTGCAAGCAGCACGACCGAGTTGTTGCCTTGGACCGGCGCAATCGATGCGGGCACAAATACGACACCCGCGAGGGTGAGGCTCGCCACCTCGCCGAGCCGGCTGCCTGTCAAGACGCCCTGGGCATCGCCGGCGTGAATTGTGAAATGCTCTAAATGCGTCGCCTCGGAGAAAGCCTGCAATTCAACGGCCTGCGATTCGCTGGCACCGTACTGTGTGACGACAAGCTTAATCGGGCCCGGCTTGGCCGTTTGCAGCGGCAACTTTACGTCGAGTTCATTGGGCTTGACCGCGCTCCACTCCACTTTGAGCGCTTTGCCATCCGCATCCATCAGCATGATGTTATTGACGCAGCTGACGCTTGCAGCCTGAAGGTGAACGTTGTCCTCAGCGCCCACGATCAACGCTGCCGCATCCTTCGGGGCGAGCTCCCAGCTCTGCGCGCGCACATTAACCAAATCAAATGCAGGGCCGTCGTATTCCTCAAAGCCCCAGTGGCCATGCAGGGATCCACGAATACGATCGCCCAAGTTTGCAGTGCTTAAGGAGGAAGTGTCGATTAGAAAGCCGCCTGCCTCCGATGCCGCTTTGGCTGGCAACCGGATGAGCGTGCCGTCATTCGTTGTCACAGTTAGCGTCATGTCATGCGCATAGCCGGTGGAAAAAACCAGCGGCGCACCCTCCACCGGCAACGCCAAGAGCTTCTTTCTCGCGCAGTAAACATTCTTGGGGTTCACCGCATGCAGCGGCGGCAACTGCGGCTCTTCGACCGCCGGCAAAGCGGCGACGAGCACTGACTTCGGATTATGAAACGACGGTGGCGTATTCAATACCAGGGCGAGTTGCTCCGCGTGCGGCGCTGCGAGCGCTGGAATGTATTGGTACTGCGCTGTGTGAAACGAATCCATGATGCGCGCGATATCGAGCACCGAGGCGACGTATGGACTGTAATAGCCGTAGCTCAGCTGCGGCGTGAAGCTCGCCTCCATCGCAAGATCGCTTGCCGGCCCCGAGGTCAACGCCTCGACGATCGAAGTGCTATGGCCATCATCCAGAATCAGTGAATTCTGGCCCTGCATCAGGCACGGTGCCCAGAGCGCAGGGTCCTTCTCCAGACACTTCTCATCGACTTTAATGGCAAGACTGCGCGCCAGAAGCGGCGCAGTATCCTTAAGCTTTGCCGGATCTGCTCTATTGATGGCACGAATCGCGGCGAGATAGATCTCCAGCCGCGCGCGATCGAGCGTAGCTTGGTTCAGGTCCTGCGAGGCGCGTACGAATGCGCCCGGCCGCCCGCGCACGGCGCTCATCAAAGTTTTAAAATCACCGCCAGTCTCAGGCGCCAAAAACAGCAGTACCTGCTGCGCATTTTTCGGCACCGTGACATTCAGCCCGTCGCGCGCGCATTTGGCGCGCCACGTCTCGCACCGAAAAAACCAGTTTTCCGGCGGCGGATTGGTCGCGCCGCGCAAAAATGCGGCCACTAGTAGATAGTGAGCAGATTGTGTTTCGGGCAGATCGGCCCGAATCCAGAGGCGATCGCCGACGGCGAGATTTGGGACCTCGGAGATCGGCAGGCTCATCGCGCCGCGCGTGACCTTGACCTCGAGGATCGGGCCTGCGAGGTCAAATGGCGCAGGGTCTGCATGGGCGCAAACGGCCCCGAGAATGGCCATCGCGCCGGCCAACAGCAGCGAACGAGTACCTGAAACCATAATGACGTATTAGCACAGCCCAAGGCGATCATGCACGCCGGGCTAAGACATTCTCGCGGCCACAAAATTCGGCCGCCGACGGAGTTTCGCGAGGTTTTGCACGCCTTGACAAAGAGGTTGGCGGAGAGTTCGCACCCATCGCTTCATGCAAACAACGGGTTGCACTTGTGCATTGTATGCAACCCACCGTGGGTACGTGAGTCGGCGTCTTTTGATCGAGATAAACAGGTACGCAATATCGAAAACAAGCGCTCAGTTGATACCGCGCTTTTAACGAACCGCTGCAGCGCGGCAAGCTGCGACAGCAGTGCAGAGACCTTGGACGCACCCGCAGTGCAATGATGCGAATATCATCGCACGTGGACTCGGCCGCTATTTGATTCCGACCGAATTCAAAAAAGCATCCACACCGTCGGTATAGGCGCCCTGTGTGCCCAGGAGATCATTGACCTGCGGATGGGTAAGAGGCACCGGCAACACCTCCGCACGTCCGCCAAATCCTGTCACCTTAGCTGCGAGCGCCCTGCCTTGCGGACACGAGTCCGCGCGCTTCGATGAACACACAATCAGCATGGGAGTCACGGGTTTACCGGTCAGACGATATATGGGCGAGGCTTGGCGCCAATACGCGGGGTCGGATTTGAACGCCGCATCGTAAAAGCGAAAGTGCTGGCGGCGCATCACCGCGTCGACATCCATAGCGGCGCTGTCGAGCGACACCGTTGCGAGCCACGGCTTGGCCCCGGCTCGCTGCGTGATTGAAGGATCGGCGGCGAGCAGCGCCACTAAGTGTGCACCGGAGGAATGCCCCATCACGACGAGGCGCGCGGGATCACCGCCCCAGGAGCGCAGCTTGCTTTGCACAAAGGCGAGCGCCTTGGCAACGCTGTCGGCCTGCGTCAAAGGATCTGCCGCGGGCAGCATGGGATAATTCGTCGACACAAAAATATAGCCCTTACCCACCCAGTGGGCGACTTTGTTCTTGACCACGCGCCACAGCGATTTGCTGCCTTGACGCCAGGCACCGCCGTGCACCATGAAGATCACCGGCGCGCCCGCAGCCTTTGCCGGAATATAGACATCAAGGCGCTGCGCGGCCTCCGACCCGTAGGCCAGATCCCGCTCGACCCGCGCGCCGGCAGGCAGATCAAATGGACCGGTCGCGCGACCGTCATCGCCATCGTCCATGCCCTGCTGTGCCGCGGCACGCTGTACGATCATCATGTCGAGCAACCCCCCAGCCACAAGCCCGCGTGCGACTGGGAGCCCCAACGCCGCAAGGCCGGCAATTTTCTTCAAAAATATCCTTCTCATCAACTGTTCTCCATACTCCGCAGGACTCACTAACGCTCCGGAAGTAATGCAAGTTGCATGCTAATCCGGCTCAGCCATAAGCGCAGCTTAGTCAGCGGCGCGCTGCCGCCGGGGCGAAGAATACCTCGCATCCGCCGCGCGGATTGAATACAAAACTCTCGCCTTCCAATGGCATGACCTTCGGACCCCAGGGATTGGCGGTCCCTATAAAAAGTCCGTGCGGCGTGGATGCAAGCGTGCGCAAGCCCATGTTGTAGGGATTGCCCATGCCATTGGTGGTCACCGGCACCCAGTTCTCGCCGTCGTTGCTCCGGTACAGATCGAAGCCTGATTGATACTTGAGCACGTTCTTGGGCCCCACGCGGCCGAGCACTTTCCCAAAGGGGCCGCTAAACCTGCTCTGCTTGACGTACCCGAGCACCGAACTCCACTCGAAGGTGCCCATGTAGAGCCAGCCGTCATGTTCGACCATGCGCCAGAAGTAGCCGTTGAAGAGCTTATCGAACCCAGGTCCCCGACCGGACAACGGATCCTTGCGGCCAATCGGGGTATCGCGCCCCGCGCCAACCAGCAAGTCCCATGATTTGTCCGGATGAATGCGCATGAGTTCCGAGGCCGCAGGGCCGATGTTGTTCGGCTTATCTATACCGCCGCCCTGGATGCCGCTGCCGACGTAGAGCGCACCCTGGAACGGATACATGCTAAGGGCGATCTGGTTCAACGGTCCGCGGTAAGCGCCGCGCTCGATGACGAGTTCCCACTTATAGGGTCGCTCGCCCTCGCAAGTGCTGCGCCAAATCTGAAAACCGTTGTTATTCAGTGTGCCGACGTACAGGTGATCGCCGAAACCGCAGATCTCGTGCAGCGACTTGTTTTCCAGATCGCCAAAGCCGAAATCGCTTACCGGCTCCCATCCGCCGCGCGCCGGATCGCGGCTCTCATAGACGACGGCATGCCCGGAGACATTGGTATTGCCGCCGCGCGAGCCTGCCGGCGTCGTGAACATGCGGCCTTTGAACGGCATCAAAGAGCGGATCGTCGTAACCGGCAGACCGATAAGTCCCGGCTCGCAGGTCGGCTCGAAGTTCTTGCCATCTGTGCTCATCAGAATCAACGGTCCCGGACCACGCGCCGGTGACCAGGTGCCAACAAATAGTGCAGGCTGGGTCGCAGCATTCGGACTGAACACGGCGATACTGCGATAGCTGATGTCGCGCGCAATGGACTTGCCGTGGCTGCCGATGATCATGGGTGCCTTCAGCACCCGGTCCCAGACGTCCGTCGCCGGATCGTACGCCCAGATCTCCGCGCGCATGTCGAGCTCAAACGGGTCGGCAGGACATTCAACCGGCCACACGCTCAAGCCGATCGATAGTCGTGAACGCATCAGCGCAAAATTGTTGCGCATCGTCGTGACGTACAGGCGTCCCTGGAACCACGCCATGGAGTGTGTATAGGAGTTGTGGCCGTCGCCGAAGCCGCCGTAGGCTATGAGCTTAAAATCGGATTTGCTCAGGCCAGGGTTGATTCCCAGTCGATTAATGGCCACGCTCATCGCAGCGGGGCAATGACACTATTGAGCGCGGCGCGCGCCTGTTCGGACTCAGGAAAGGGGCCGACCCGATCGGTTTCCCGGGTCATGAAATACCAGCCGCCGGTGGTCATGAAGACGCGGTCGCTGCGAAAATAGCTGCGCCGAGCTTCACCGGGTCGATGCCGGCGCAGCGTATTGGCAAGGTCGCCACGCCAGAAGCGCATGCATCCCAAAACCACCTCCTGAGGGCGGGAGGCCGGGAAGAAATGTCCGGCGTCACGGATATTGCGAAACGCGGCATGCGGCCAGACCTTCAGCAATTCCGTGCCGGTGAGCCGCGCCGGCGAGCGCTCGCCGTACATCGCAACGATTGGAAACTTGAAAGCGCGCAAGGCGTCAATCGCCAAGCCATCGTCTCCCATGAGCTCGGCCTCCGCGGCCGTCGTATCCATGAGCTTCAA
>Ga0075522_10002589_pt1 | contig 13340 bp, 13 predicted proteins | sample NGEPerA_FD_74796 | JGI IMG/M metagenome (GOLD analysis project Ga0075522, IMG submission 74796) | Arctic peat soil microbial communities from the Barrow Environmental Observatory site, Barrow, Alaska, USA - NGEE PermafrostL2-A | ecosystem: Environmental > Terrestrial > Soil > Wetlands > Peat ... | reverse complement strand
CGAACTCCTCAGCCACGTGAGCGCCGAAGCGCGCGGGCCGCTCACCGCCATCATCGGGTTTTCCGGCATGCTGGAATCGGGTGAATTGTCGCCCGCGCGCGCCCAGGAATTCGCCCATATCGTGGCCCATAATGGCGAGTTGCTGCAGCGGCTTTATGGCGACCTGCTCGACATCACCCGCGCCGCCGCCGACGATCTCTCCATCGTGTCCGAGGAATTGGAAGTCGGGCCCACGCTCAAAAGCTGCATCAGCGCCATCCGCCAGGAAGTGGCGCTGGGCGGCAAGCCCGTGGTGATGGACAAGATCGAGGACATGGTGATCCAGGCCGATCCGCAGCGGCTGGCGCAGATCCTCAACAATTTGATCGCCAATTCCTACAAATATGGCGACAATCATTCGCCCATCCGGGTGCGCGCCTCGCGGCTGGGTGACGGGTTCGGGCGGATCGAGATTTCCAATTCCGGCCCCGGCATCCCGATCCGGGAACGCGACTCCATCTTCAAGCCGTTCGGCTCGGAAGGCGGCGGCCGCCAGGTGCCGGGCGCGATGCTGGGCCTGTCCGTCGCCAAGGTGCTGGCGGAAAAGCAGGGTGGCCGCATCGATTTCGAGAGCGTCCCCGGCCGCCAGACCCGCTTCTGGATCGACCTGCCGTTAGTCGCTTAATTCGGCAAACTTGACAGTCCCGCCGCCGCTCCTTAAGGCGTTGCTCCCCTTTGGATAAGGGTGCGTAGCTCAGCGGGAGAGCACTCCCTTCACACGGGAGGGGTCACAGGTTCAATCCCTGTCGCGCCCACCATCTCAAAACCAACGTTTGCGTTGATTTTGGGGTTTTGGTGCGAGTGGCCTGAGCCTCGGCTTCCCTGGCTTTGGATAGAAAATTCCGCCCCGCTCAAAATGGCTGTCAGTTGCGCTGCCGGGACGCCGATCGCAACAGCGAACGCCACCAAGGCGCTCGTGTCTGGGCAGAGGCGGCCGCATCGGGCCGGAAACGATATTCCTCAACCTTGCGAGGCAGGTGATAGTTGCTGAACCGGATCCATGAAGGACGCGCCCAGAAATAGTGGTTGCCGGGCCAATCCTGGTGCGAAAGTTTTTGCGGAAAGACTGAAACATACTGCGCGAGGGCCTCTTCCAGCGCCCGCCCCTCCAGCCATTCGGCCACCCCGTCATATTGGAGAGTTTCGTCGCCATCCCAGCCGATTACGAAGGAGACCCTGGAATTCGTCTTGAGGTTGGTGAATTTACGCGTGGCGTCCGTGGTCTCGAAAATGATCTCCAATTCGGGCGTGACCGCGATGTTGATCAGCGCGGCCTCTGGCTTGCCGTCCGGCCCGGTGGTGGCGATCACAGCCAGGGACCGCGCGCGGATAAAAGCGTGGAATTTCCGCTTGGCCGTTTCAATGTCCATGGCGGCGCTCAATTGGTGACCTCACGAATTTTCGCAGGCGTTGTCCCACCAGGCACGGTGGTTATTTCGGAACGGGCGCCCGCCGGCCCTTTTTGACGGCGACCGGCGTGGCGGGGGCTTCGTTGGCGGCCTGTTTCCGTTTCAACAGCGCGCGCCTCTTCGCGTTTTTCTTGGCATGTGATCGTTGGGAAGCCATCGCATGGTCCTTTCGGTGTGAATTCAGCGCTAGCATACATCAGCGATCCGAAATTCGAAAAACAATGCGCGAGGCTGATCCGCGTTGCTGGGCTGGCTTGCCCTTGGGCGGATCGCTCACGGTGAGAAAGACAGGCTTCGAAGCCGAAGGGCATTTGCGATGACCGATACGGAACTGAGGGACATAGCCAAGGCAGCCACCATCGGGTTCAGCAAAATCCCGAATGCGGGATAGAGCGCACCAGCCGCGATCGGAATTCCGACGACATTGTAGATGAAGGCAAAAGCGAGGTTCTGTCGAATGTTGCGCATGGTCGCGCGGCTGAGCGCTCGAGCGCGGACGATGCCTGCAAGATCACCTTTCACCAAGGTAACGCCGGCGCTCTGGATCGCAACTTCGGTGCCGGTACCCATGGCGATGCCGATATCGGCTTCGGCCAGTGCGGGCGCGTCGTTGACCCCGTCTCCAGCCATGGCGACAGTTCGCCCTTCCCCCTTTAGTCTTTTGATGATGCGGTTCTTGTCTTCGGGGAGCACATCGGCCTCAACCTCCTGGATTCCGAGCTTGTTTGCGACAGCCCGGGCGGTCGCTTCATTGTCCCCCGTGAGCATGACGATCCGGAGCCCGTCCCTTCGAAGGTCGTCGAGAGCGGCACGCGTCGAAGACTTGATAGGATCGGCGATGGCAATCACGCCGGCCAGCTTGCCGTTGACGGCCATAAAAAGGACCGTAGCGCCATCACTGCGAAGCTGATCGGCTTGCTTCTCGGCCTCCCCTATCGCGGCCTGAACATCCGCCATGAGCTTTGAGTTTCCCAAGGCGACGGATCGGCCGTCCACTTTGCCCGTAACTCCCTTGCCCGTGACAGACGAAAAAACCGTCGGATCGTGGATTGCGGCATTGGCCGCCTCCGCCGCCGCGACAATCGCCGCAGCCAAGGGATGTTCGCTGGATCGTTCGAGACTGGCTGCCAGCGCCAGAATTTCAGCGTCCGAAAAGCCGGGCGCTGCAACGATGCTGGTGACTTTTGGTTTGCCCTCCGTCAGGGTGCCGGTCTTGTCGACCACCAGCGTATCGACCTTCTCCATCCGCTCCAGGGCATCTGCTGACTTGATCAGGACACCCATGCCGGCTCCCTTTCCCACGCCGACGCCAATCGACATCGGCGTGGCAAGGCCCAGCGCGCAGGGACAGGCAATAATCACCACCGAAACGGCGGCGATCAGCGCATAGGAAAAGGCCGGCGCGGGCCCCCAGACGGCCCACGCAACAAAAGCCGAGACGGCAACCGCCAGCACCGCGGGGACGAAATATCCGGCTATCGTATCGGCCAACCTCTGGATGGGGGCCCGGCTACGCTGAGCCTCCGAAACCATGGCGACGATGCGTGAAAGCATCGTGCCTTCGCCTACTTTGTCAGCGCGCATGATCAGCGCCCCGGTGCCGTTCAGGGTGCCTCCGATAAGTTTGCTGCCGATAGTCTTGGCGTTCGGAAGTGACTCGCCGGTGACCATGGATTCGTCGACGGCGCTTCTGCCCTCCAGCACTTCTCCATCGACTGGAACGCCCTCTCCGGGGCGAATGCGCAGCTTGTCGCCAACCTGCACAAGCTCGATCGCAACGTCCTCGTCGGAGGAGCCGTCCGTTACTCGCCGGGCCGTTTTTGGCGCCAGTTTGAGCAAAGCCCGGATCGCGCCACCGGTCTGCGCACGGGCGCGCAGTTCGAGAACCTGGCCTAGCAGGACCAGTATGGTAATGACCGCAGCCGACTCGAAATAAACTGGGACCGCGCCCATCTCCCGAAAATCAGCCGGAAATAAACCCGGCACCAGCGTCGCGACCAGGCTGTATATGTAGGCCGTTCCGGTCCCGAGCGCGATCAGGCTGAACATATTCAGGCTACGGCCCACGACCGACGCCCAGCCGCGCTGGAAGAAAGGCCATCCAGCCCACAGGACGACGGGCGTGGAAAGAACAAGCTGAATCCAGCTCGATATCCTGGGCGACACAAGGCTATGCAGCCCGAGAGCTGGAATGTGACCGCCCATTTCCAGAAAGAGAACAGGGACCGACAGTGCCAAGCCGACCCATAAGCGCCGGGACATGTCTTTCAGTTCGAGATTGGGGCTGTCCTCCGCGGTCGCGACCAGAGGCTCCAAAGTCATGCCGCAAATAGGACAGTTGCCCGGTCCCTTGAGACGTATCTGGGGATGCATCGGACAGGTGTAGATCACACCAGCAGCAGACAATGTCTTTCGCGATGTTTTTCCCATATCCATGGCTCGGACCCGTACGCTGTGGCGCCAATATAGGGCGCTAGAGCTGCGGCGTCATAAGAACCTTGCCCTCGAAGAATTTTCGCACAAACGCCATGATCTCACCTTTGGTGGGTTGATCCATGGCTTCGACACCCATGATACGCGGCGTAAGGAGCGGTTCTTCCGCGCGAAGCGTGGATGCATTCGTCAGGCTTCTATGATGACCTTGAGGGCGTGCGTGTTGGCGGCATTCCCAAACGTTTCATAAGCATCGAGAATCTTGTCGAGTTTGAAACGGTGGGTAATCAGCTGCGTGGGGTCGATTTTCTTGGACTGCAAGATGCTCAACAGCATCGGCGTGCTGACTGTGTCGACCAACCTGGTGGTGATGGTGATGTTTCTGTCCCAGAGATTTTCCAAGTGGAGATCCACTTTGGTACCATGCACGCCGATATTGGCGATGACCCCACCGGGCGCGACAATCTTCTCACAAAGCTCGAACGTCGCGGGAATGCCGACCGCTTCGATCGCGGTGTCCACCCCACGTCCCTCTGTCATCCTCAGGATTGCTTCGGCAGCGTGACCATCGGTACTGTTTACCGTGGCGGTCGCGCCAAAACGCTTGGCAATCGCAAGCCGGCTATCGTCAAGGTCGATCATGATGATTTGCGCCGGCGCGTAGAACTGTGCTGTCAGCAGCGCCGCCAATCCTATCGGTCCGGAGCCAACAATGCCGACGGTGCTGCCAGGCTGAATCTTGCCATTCAAAACCCCGCATTCAAATCCGGTCGGCAGAATGTCGCTCAACATGACCAGGGCTTCTTCGTCCACGCCCTCAGGGATGGGATACAGACTGGTATCGGCATGAGGTATCCGCACAAACTCCGCCTGTGTCCCGTCGATCTTGTTGCCCAGGATCCAACCGCCTGTGGTGCAGTGGGAATACATCAACTTGCGGCAGTAAAAGCACTTGCCGCAGGCGCTGATGCAGGAAATCAGGACCCGGTCTCCCGGCTTGAACGCTGTGACGGCGGCTCCAACGGAATCGACCACCCCGACACCTTCATGGCCAAGAACCCGACCGGGCTCACAGGTTGGAACGTCGCCCTTGAGAATATGAAGATCGGTGCCACAAATGGTCGTCTTCGTGATCCGGATCACGGCGTCGCCAGGTGCGGTGATTTTCGGCTTCGGGTGGTCGAGCAACGCCTTCTTGCCGGGTCCCTGATAAATGAGTGCTTTCATTGTAGGGCATCCATGTGTGCTGTGAATCGATCGCGAGGCCCGATCGTCAGCATTCGTGGCGATAGACGGGCCGTGTTCCGATCAACCGCGTCGTTGATCCGGCCCTGCTCGCGCGCATAAAATTGGATGCCGTGTGGGGAACGCGCGACCGCCTGTACTGTTCCGGACCGTCCTATAGGCTGTCAGCGACTTGAGCCCATAAGGCTCATTTCCATTCGCGCCAGAGTTTGAACTTGTTTAATTGCGCCGCATTCGCGGGCCGCGCGGGCGCGCCGCGCGCCCGCGAAACAAGTGTCAGGCAGCGGCTCCGAAACGTGCTTAAGCAATGGATAAAAGCGGCCGTTTGTAAGGCCCGTGCAAGCCAATCCACTTCCGCTTAAGTAAGATTATTCACCAGGAAGTAATCAACCATCAATTACTCTGGGTCCCGGCAATAAACAAAAAATAAAGCAGCGCAATGGGTATCAGGATGCATGCACTCATCACCGGCGGATCAAGTGGGATCGGCAAGTCATTGGCTAACAAGCTCGCGGCCGAAGGCTATGACGTTTCATTGATCGCCCGCCGCCCCCAGCTTCTCGCCCAGGCCGCGGAAGAAATCCGGCGCCATGGCCCGAGCCAGCGCGTGGCCGTCTTTCCTGCCGATGTGACCGACCGGGCGCAGGCGGAAGCCGCCGTGAAGGCCGCCATCGCGGAATTCGGGCCGCCCGACATGGTCGTGACGTCGGCCGGTGTCTCCGAGCCCGGCTATTTCGCCGACCTGCCGGTCGAGAATTTCGAGCGCGCGATGGACATCAATTATTTCGGCACGCTGTACGTCATCCGCGCCGCCCTGCCCTCCATGCGCGCCAGGAAGCGCGGCCAGATCGTGCTGGTCTCGTCCGGCGCGGCCTTCATGGGCATCTTCGGCTATTCCTCCTATGGCCCGTCCAAATTCGCGGTGCGCGGACTGGCCGAAACGCTGCGCGCTGAATTGCGCGCCGACAATGTCGGCGTTTTCGTCGCCTATCCGCCGGATACCGAAACCCCGATGCTGGAAGCGGAAATGAAGACCGCGCCGGCGGAAACCCGCGCGATCTGCGCCCTGGCGAAAACCTGGACCGCCGACGCCGTTGCGAATTCCATCCTCAAGGGTGTCAAGCGCGGCGCCTTCGCCATCACGCCCGGCGCGACCCTGACCTTGATGCATCGCCTGCCCGGGGCCATCATCCCGCTGCTGCGCTGGTATTCCGACCGTCTGGTGAAAAGCGTACGCAAATCTTCCCAGCGCCCACCTGTCATCCGACCCGAATTGCGCGAATCGACCAAATGAAATTTCTGCCTGCCGCCAAGCACGGATTCATGACCTTCTGGTATTTCCACGCCAGGGTGCTGAATTCGCTTTTGCCCTCGGTCACGCTTCAGGGCAAGCGGCTGGTCATATTTCCCGGCGTCTATAAACCCCTCGAAAACGAGCAGGCCTGCAGCGAATATTGCCGCGAAGGCGACAGGGTATTGGATCTGGGCTGCGGCAGCGGCGTCGGCAGCGTGTTCTGCGCCCCCAAGGCCCGGGAAGTCATCGCTGTCGATATCAGCCTGCCTGCCGTCAGGAACACCGAGGAAAATTGCCGCCTCCACGGACTGAAGAACGTCAAGGTGCTGCAGAGCGACATGTTCTCTCGCGTCGAAGGAAAATTCGACACCATCCTGGCGAACCCGCCCTATATCGAAGACGATTTCGCCGCCGAAGATCAGCAATTCGCGACTTCGCGAAAATACGTGCCGGCTCTTTTTGCCCGCGTCCGCGATCATCTTACGGACAATGGCCGGCTGGTCATCCAGTTTCCCTCCAATGCCCGGCCTCGCATCGAAAAGCTTGCCTCACAGCATGGACTGGAATTGCTGTCCGTCCAGCGGCTGCCGCCCAAACAATTGATGCTTTCGCTGTTGAGCGTTCTATACCTGCAGATCGGCTTCAAGTCGGCGATCTATTTGCTGCGGCGCCAGTCGGGCGGATCGCTGGCGCTCCCTGCCGCCGCCGAATAGCCGCGCAATGACACAATTGCCTCAGCTCAATTCCAGCGCCGCCTTGAGCGGCTGCTTTGGCCGCCCACCGGAAAAGCCGCCGCAGCATCTCGTGCAGGCCGGCAACAATCCGCCAGACTGAGATAGGGTTTTCCGCAAGCCGGAAACCTTCTCGTGATTCCAAGCCTGTCTCAGCCCGCCGTCGCGGACATTGGCGATGGGAAGACGGTAGCAACGGCCATGCACAGGAATGATTTCGCCGTCCGGATCCACCATCAGCGAGTTGAAGACGTCCCGGCAGGCGCGCCCCATGGGAATTTCCGGGTGACGGTAATAGACCGTCAGATCCCGCAACGACGTGAAGCCGGGACTGATGCGGACCTTGAACGGATAGTGAGCGGTTGAAATCTCCCGAAGCTCTTCGGACAGCAAAGCGAGATCCACCCTGGCGGGATCGACTTCGAACACATTCGACGAGGTGGCGTGCAGCAGATCGCCGAAATCATGGTTATGGCGTTCCGCCTGCTTCGCGGTCACGAAATTGGTGTGCAGCAAGCCCACTTCCTCAAGCGGAAATTCCCGAAGCACCTGCAGGAATTGCCGCAAGGCCCCGACATTGAATTCGCTGATGGCGCAATAGACCGAAATTCGTGGGCAATCGGGAAGCGCCGCCAAGGCTTCGATGCCTTCGATCGCCTTGGAAAAGCTGCCGGCCTTGCGCCGGATCCGGTCGTGAATCGCTTCCGGGCCGTCCAGTGACACCGAAACCGCGCCGCAATGGCCGGCGGCGATGTCCTTCGCCCAGCGCGTGAGCAGAAGCCCGTTGGTGGTGATAGAGGTCCATTGCCCTAACTCGCGCGCGTAACCCAGGCTTTTCCCGATCAAAGGCCACGCCAGGGGCTCGGTATAGACAAAGCCTAGATGCGCCTTGGGCCAAAGCGCATGGGCCTCATCCGCCACAAGCTTGAAAATCTCCCACGGCATGGAGCGGAATTTCGCGCCGGTGAGATTGCCGCCGAAATTGGTTTCGGAATTTCCGGTGCCGACATCGCACATGATACAGCGCAGATTGCAGAAATTGTTGACGCCAAGAATAATGTGCTTGGGCCCGAACATCATATGTCCGGGCAAGGCGATTTCGTTCAGCCTTCGCACGCGATTTGAAAGCATCATGCGCAGTGTATCTAAGACATTCGGCAGCTCTCAATCGCCGGACCCCCGCTTTATCGCGAAAAATCCGCCGGATTGGATGGAATGCGCGGTGCGCGAATTTCGTCACTCTCGTTGGCGCACCCGCCAGTGTACAGCCCGTGACGCAATCGACGCGGCGGTGTATGAGTTCCGCGGAGGTGCCCATGAAACAGCAAGAGCATTACCGGCAATTCCTGGCCCTGCATGGCCAAGAGGGTGGCTTCATCATGCCCAATGCATGGGATGGTCTTTCCGCCTTGATATTGAAAAGCGCCGGCTTTGCGGCGTTGGGCACCTCATCGGCAGCGCTGGCCGCCAGCCTGGGACGGCTGGATGGGCGCCACAGCGTCAGCCGGCAAGAGCATCTTGCCCATGCAAAGCTTCTGACCGAACTGACGGACTTGCCCGTGAATGGCGATTTCGAAGACGGTTATGGCGACACGCCGGACGATGTGGCGGCGACGGTGGAAGCCGCGATCGAAGCCGGCCTGGCCGGTCTGGGCATCGAGGATACTTCGGGCGATCCCGAGAGGCCGATCCGCGATTTCGACGATGCGGTCGCGCGCATCAAAGCGGCCGCAAAGGCCGCCAAGGGCAGGATCGTCCTTACCGGGCGCACCGACAATTTCATCAAGGGCCGGCCGGACCTGGATGACACGATCAAGCGCCTCCAGGCCTTTGCCGAGGTTGGCGCCGATGTTCTCTTCGCGCCCTCCTATCCTTCGGACATGGATGCGGTGCGCAAAATCGTGGCGGCGGTCGCTCCCAAGCCGGTCAATCTGCTGGTCGGGACCATGGCTGGAACCTTGCCCTGGGCGGAGGTGCAAAAGGCGGGCGTGAAACGCGTGAGTTTGGGGGCCGCGCTTTATGCCCACGCCATGGGCAGTCTTCAGTCCGCGGCGACTGCCTTGAGCAAGGGCGATCTGGAGACTGCCTCCAGCGGCATGTCGTTCCGCGACGTCGTCGCCCTGATAAAGGACGCAAGCCGCTAACCGTTCAATCTTCGTCCTGGAAGATCTCCTTCTGGCCGAACGGACCTTCCGCGCCGGTGAAGGCCCAGCAACCTTCGATGAAGCTCTCGGATTTGCTCTTTTCCGATTTCTCTTGGCAATCTTGGGGATTAACGATTTTGTGCTGCGCCGCCCAGGCATATCCCGCCTGATGCAGCGAGCAATCGCCGCCGCCGCATCTCCAGCCATGGAACAGGTCTTCGTCCACCACCGGCTCCACCGGATGCGGTGTCTGCCCTTGGTCGGCGGATTTGTCCGCAGCTGCTTTGGCGGCCGGAGGCCGCGATGCCTGTTGCTTGTTCGGCGAGCAGGCAGCGATTCCGATCATGACCATGGCAAGGATGATGCTGTGCTTGGTCATGCGGATAGCCCCTTCGCCGTCATTCTGCGCCCGCTTATTGCCAGCCGCAATCGTCTGTGCCTCAATCCGGCGGGGTGAAACAGGGGACCATCATGAAATTGCGCATGCTTCTGACAGTTGCGGCGGCGGTGATTGGCGGAGCAGCGATTTGCGGGGGGGCGATGGCGCAGCCCGCGCCCCTGCCCCCGCCCACATTCCACCATCTGCTGTTGAACAGCACCGATCCCGACGCGGCGATCGCCTTCTATCTGAAAGCGTTTCCCGACGCCAAGCGCACGCAATGGGGCGGCTATCCCGGCATCCAGTCGCCAACCAATGTGCTGGTGCTGTTCCACAAGGTCGCCACGCCACCCGACGCCGACGCGCAAGCCACCGCCTTCTGGCATTTCGGCTGGAATCCTCCCGAACAGCGCAAGAAGGTGGAAGAATTGCTAGCGCAAGGTTTCAAATTCGCGCCGCTCTGGACCGGCATCGGCGACGGCTCGGTGGTCGTGAGCAGCGACACCTTTCCCGGTGCGGGCGGCGTCTATGGCTTGGGCGAAACCAAGGAACAGATGGCCGATGCGCAGGTCAAGGGATTAAAGCCGGCGGGCGGCCCCGGCTTCGCCTATCTGATGGGCCCCGACAATGCGCTGATCGAAGTGGCGGGCGAAAGCAATCCCGAACGCTTCAACCATGTGCACATGTGGGAAGACGAGCCGTTCTGCGCCCAGCTCTGGTACCAGACGCATCTCAACGCCAAGGTGAATGCCCGTCCCAGCGCGCCCGTTTATACCGAAGCCAATTGTCATGTGCCGCGCGGCGTTCTCACCTGGCCGTCGCTCACCAAGGGCGGCATGTACCGCTATCCCACCGCCGGCGTTCAATTCAGCGACGTCGGGATGATGTGGTACATGGACCAGACCGACAAAAAGCTGGTCGCAACCCAAAGCCATCTGATGGACAGTGTCGGCCTTGGTGTCAGCGATCTCGATGCCTGGGTGGCCAAGCTCAAGGCCGAGAATGTCACGTTCTTAAGGCAGCCCTTCAAGATCGGCGATACCCGCGCGGTGATGATCGAAGGTCCCAGCCACGAAGCCCTCGAACTGGTAGAAGTGAAATAGAGGCGGAAAGGGCTGGCACTTTTTTGTCCGCGAGGTTCCACTTCTGGTATGATCCCGGCGGGAGCACCCTGGGGAGGAAACCATGAAACGCATTCATCTTGCCGCCTTGCTGTCTACCGCCATCAGCCTTTGCGCCACATCCGTGCTGGCGCAGCAGATCACTTTGTCATCGCCGGCTTTCTCGCGGATCGACGGCTATCTCAAGCTGCCGGACGGCCGCCATATGGGCTCGATCAGCGCGATCGCGGGCGACTCCAAAGGCAATATCTGGATCGCGGAACGCTGCGGCGCCAACGACTGCGCAGGCAGCCCGCTCGATCCGGTGCTGGAATTCGATCCTCAAGGCAACTTCATCAAGAAGTTCGGCGCGGGCCAGCTCCTGTTCCCGCATTTCCTCTATATCGACAAGCAAGACCATCTCTGGATCGTGGACAACCACGACAATGGCAAGATCGGCGACGACGTGATCGAGTATGACCAGGACGGCCATGTCTTGAAGACCTTGGGCACACCGGGTGTCGCCGGCGAAGACCAGAGCCATTTCCGCGAGCCCAGCGCGGTGCTGGTGGCGCCCAATGGCGACATCTTCGTAGGTGACGGCCATACCCAGGACAAAGGCAATGCCCGCATCGTCAAGTTCGATCGCAACGGCAAATTCCTGGCGCAATGGGGCAGCCATGGTTTTGGTCCCGGCCAGATGGACATTCCCCATTGCCTGGCGATGGACAGCCAGGGGCGCCTGTTCGTGGGCGATCGCGGCAACAACCGGATGGATATTTTCGACCAGAAGGGAAAATTCATCGCCTCCTGGAACCAGTTTGGCCGGCCTAGCGGCTGTTACATCGACGGCAAGGACAATCTCTATGTCGCCGATTCCGAATCCCACACCAACCATCATCCCGGCTGGATGCGCGGGGTGCGGATCGGCAGCGTCAAGGACGGCGTGGTGACGGCCTTCATCCCTGACGATCCCGACGTCAATCCCGACAAGATGGGCACCAGCAATGGCGAAGGCATTTGGGTGGATCAGAACAGCGTGATCTATGACGCCGAAGTGGGCCAAAAGGCGGTGGTGCGCTACACCCCGACAGCCAAGAACTGATCAGGCACCCAATGTTGGGCATGGCGCGCTTTGGCTTTGCGATCTGCGTTGTGCTGCTTTCATCTCTGGGTGTGCGTGCTGCGCCCGAGGCACAGCTCGCCGCGTTCGAAGCCCAGCTCGAAGCCAACCCCAGCGCCACCGCAGTGCTGCAGAGCTGGTGCGACGCGCATGCGCCCCAGGGCACCCACATCGTCGCCCGCCAGGTTCAGCCCGCGCCCGTCTTGCCGCCTGCCGACGCCCGCCGGGCGCTGGCGCTCAAACCCGGTGAAGCGGTGCGCTACCGCCGCGTCCAGCTGATGTGCGGCGATCGCGTGCTCTCCAATGCCGACAATTGGTATCTGCCCGGCAAGCTCACCGATGCGATGAACGACGCGCTTGACCACAGCCAGACGCCGTTCGGCAGGGCGGTCGCCGCGCTTCACTTCAGCCGCCGCAATCTGGAGACAGTTTATTTGCCGCCAGGCGGCCAAAGCGTGCTGCGCTATTCGGCCCTGCTCACCACCGACAAAGGCGAGAAGTTCAGTTTCGTGGTGGAGACTTACACCAGGCAGATATTAGAAAATTAGCCGCGCTCAGCCCGCCGGCGACGCCAGCGTCTTGGCCTTGTAGAAGATGTGATTGCCGATCCTGGCGATCTTGTCGAACCGCGACGCCCAGTAGGGATGCACGTAAGCGGCGTGATAATTGGTGGCGCCCCTGATGTCGCTCAGCTGAGACAGTTCGCCCACCATCAGGCGCGCGGCCAGAACCTGCGCCGTCCGCCAGGCTTCGGGCTCTTTCACTTTGCGCATCGAGCCGTCGCAGGCGAAGGTGAATTGGCAGAAGGTCTTGCCCGCGCCCTCGAAAACCACATCGCACAGCGTGTTGCCATGGATACCTTGGGCCAGGCGGTCGAACACCACTTCGGCGACGGCGCGTTCGCCCTCTTCGCCTTCGCCCCGCGCTTCGTAATACATCACCTGGGCCAGGCAGCGATGTTCGGACAGAAGATCGTTGACCGCCACCGCCGTTCCGTCGGCCTCTTCGATCGCCGCCGTCCCTCGCAATTGGGGAATGAAATCCAAAGGCCGGAGCGCGATGCGGACCGGCATGGCGGGTTCTACCAATGGCGGCTTGATGGTGATCGCGGCCGCGGCGGCGACCCCGAAACACACCGCCATCAGGAGGCTGGTCCAGGCCAGCAGCTTCCCGGCGGTGGCGCTTAACCGCTCCAACCTGTCCTTGCTCACATCATGCTCCCAGCCAAAACCCCGACCCGTCATTTTTCGGGGACAAACGGTTCGTCTAGACCCGATCCAGCAATTTCAGGCAGCCGAATATTCCGGCCAGAACGCACAGCACGATGAAAGGGATAATCCAGGTCGGATGCCATAGCGGACGCTTCGATGAGACGTCGTAATTCGCGGCCATGGCGGGTTCCCTCAACGCGAGCCCATCATGCCAGAACATGGCTAATGGCCG
>Ga0075522_10002588_pt1 | contig 13344 bp, 18 predicted proteins | sample NGEPerA_FD_74796 | JGI IMG/M metagenome (GOLD analysis project Ga0075522, IMG submission 74796) | Arctic peat soil microbial communities from the Barrow Environmental Observatory site, Barrow, Alaska, USA - NGEE PermafrostL2-A | ecosystem: Environmental > Terrestrial > Soil > Wetlands > Peat ... | reverse complement strand
GCGAAGATCGTATTGTCGGCCCAGATTCTAACCTGATAACCAGCGAAGTCACCCAAAGGAACTTGGAGATAACTATCGGTGGAAGTACCTGGAAGCTGGAACGTCAATTCGCTTGAACCAATGCGGGTGATGCTGTCGGTCGGATAGAGCAACGCTTCGCCACGCTTCATCAGCGGATGCGGAACAATCGTCATCGTACCAGACGGGCTATAGAATTCCAACGCATCGCAGCCGTTGTCAAACTTTTTGCCTTTCACATCGCCGTATCGGCGAGCAGCCGCCTGTTCGGTCAAGAGATCGCTGAACGAGGTCAAAGGCACCAACACGGTGCATTCTTCGCCCATCAATCCTTTATCGCCAGGGAGCGTGATAGCTTTCTGCAACTTGCCGAACGACAGGGGCGCGTTTCCGGCATCATAAATGTTTCCCTGCCATAACGGCCAGGTAATAGAATTGATGCTAAACAGCGTTCCTTTGTTGGAAGCGATGGTGATTAAACCAACGCCTTCAACCGGCTGTGCAAACGTCGCACCGAACGCGCCATTAAAAGCGACATTCATAGCAAGATACGGAAGTGTTCCTTGCAACGCTGCGGTACCAGTCGTGGTACCATTAACGGTGAGGGTATAGGCCGTAAAGTCCATTCCCACAACCTGAAACACTGAATCTGCGCCAGAGCTAACGAGCGTTCCGCCAGCAACAACGTATAACTGAATCTGAGCTCCGATTGAGGAAGCCCAAATACCAGTAGCCCAAGAGGCGGGCGTCAGATGAATGGTGCTCTGCGTACCAGAAACAACACCGGCTACTAGGTCAGTTACGCCGATACCGCGTGTCCCGTGAAGGTACGTGGTCTCTAAGCGGAATCCTGCACCCTCGGTCATGTCGTTGAGCGTGATGTCAACGGCTTTGCCGAAGCTATTCTTACCGGCAGATCGCGAGATCGCGGTGTACGAAATGTTGTCTCTGCGGATGAGGGAGAACGCCGGTACGAGCGCATTTTCCATCTGAAGCCCAATAGCCGCATTCAGCGCGAACGCCGAACCATCGGTATTGTATGTGTAGCCCTGACCGGACTGCACTTTCACCGGAGCGTTGAACTTGTCTCCGAGTTGCTTCATTCCTTTTTCTACAGTCGTGTTCTTGAGAATGTAGGCATAGTTCGGAACGAGATCTTTGATCTTGTCCTGATACGCCTGTTTGAAATCCCCGTTAAGGGCTGAAAGATCGACATCTGACATGGTTATTATCCTTTACTGCATGATCGTCACCAATCAAAGCTACTCGTCGAGTGTTCGGATAGGTATTAGCGTCCTAGTTCTCTCTTTTTGCAGGGTACGGTGATCGTCATCTTCACGCTCTGCTTGATCTGGTCCCGTGCGTGAGTCGGGATGCAGATAAATTGTACGCGGTCGGGATAAATCCCGTATAGGCTCCGCGCCGCCGTATGGTTGCAGGAGACGGAATCGAACCATCTTGATCCAGCTTATGAGGCTGGTGGGATACCTTACCCCCCTCCTACGAATTTTTTACGCTGACGTTACAGCGTGCCACGCTGAATCTGTTCCGTAGAAGTTGAGCTTATTGGTTGTCGTGTTAAGGATAATCAATCCGACTGTCGGAGAAGCAATAGCATCTCTTGTAGTCGTCGTAAAGCTCGGGGCGGGTAATCCGGCTGGAAAAACGCTGCTCGGAATACTGTACCATTGCCCGTTTAGCGGGTACTTCAGTTCATCTCCGTCCCATATAACAGAATACGATCTAGGTCCATCTGACATGTGTATCTCCTTCCCCTAATATTTAATAATTCCCTGGTGCGCCTGGATGTAAGCCAATGCCCGCTTCCGATTTCTGCTGCCGTAGGGCCTTCCAATATGCTTTCCCTTTCAGTTTGGAGATATCCTTGTTCTCTCGCGGATTGGCATTAACAGTCTTTTGCTCCGGCACGGGATTCGCTGTGGTGCGTTTATAACGATCCACGCGAGCTTTGGCAATCTTGTTAGACATCTCTTCGCCGACGTAATTAAGAAGTGCGTCGCCTTCGAGGCTACCCATTGTCGAGCGATGAATCTCTTTAAGATCTCGCGCCACATACGGAAGCACCTGTTCGACAGAGTATTCTTTCTTGTCGGCCAAGCCTGCATCAATGTACTGAGCGATAAGAGCCAAGCTCAGGCGTGTCTTCGGGATTTGATTGGTGGCCAGCGCGGCTTCGCATTCTTTCTCGAACTTCTGCGCCCATTCTTGTGTCTTTTTAGTAGACTCAGCCACTTTCGCATCAGCATCTTGTTGATCTTTCAACGCTTTGGCTTCGGCTTCGCGTTCTTTGTAATCCGCGAGCTCACGTTGCTCAGGCGTCATGTTCTGAAGCTTCAATTGGTTGTAAAGAATCTCAGTCGCAAGCTTCGTCGCATCAATTCCCGCGAGTTTGCATTGTTTCTCGAAGCCCAAGGGATCAGATTGAAGCATTCCCATGAGTTTATCGGCCATGTCCACTTTCTGAGCGGTGGAGCGGGCCTTCTCTTCGATGCCGAACACCTTTTGGAGATCGGATTTCATCTTGTCTTCGTTGGAAGCATCGTATTCAACATCCTTACCGTTGACATTCAGCTTCCACATCTTTTTTGGAGCTTCTCCAACACCATTATCATCAACTTTGATTGCTGGTGTGGCACTAGCCTTCGGTGCAGCGGCGGCATCGGCTTTAGGCGCGGAGGCGGGTGTGCTGCTCGCGTCGCTAGATGTTACAGGTGCAGCGTTCATTTCGGCCATTAGAAGTTCTCCCCAAGAATCGTGCGGGCTCTCTCAGCGACGTTCGTAACGTCCCTAGTAAGAGCCGACATTTGTGCTTTGTGCGCGGCTAGTGTTGCTTGCATCTCTACAATATCGTCGTCTCTATTTTTTCGTGCCATGACAGCTTGTGCCGCATTAACGGCCCAGAGTCCAACAATCGCTATCGCGGTCATTGGTGAGTGCAAGTAGATAGAAACCGCCAATAAACATAGTGTTAGTATGTACATCGGTATGTTTTCTCTCATAAATACACATTCAGGAAGAAATCTTCCGCCTTCTGTTCGATCTCGCTAAATGCCCATCCATCCATGAGATCATCTGCCGCGCCGATAGCGTGGCCAAGCGTGGTGCCAACTCCGTGGCGAGAATCTATGATCGTATCGCCCATAATCATAAGCATCTCAGCCGAGAAGAGATTATCTCCATGCGGCTTTACGCGAAACGCAAGGGTTACATTTTCTGTAACCTTTTTGTTGCCGTCTTTTTCCATTGATTCAGTTTTCATTTTCCCCGTCTCCTTTGAGTGCTGTTTCATTACGGAATAAATACGACGCGAACTACTGCGCCTGGTCCCATATCGGCTGAATATGTAACGTTCAGACTTCCATTGAGCACGTTTGTCCATCCCGTCAAGGGGAGAGCCGCGCCACCCGCTGTCTTCTGCGTTACTGCCCAGATCGTGCTGGTAGTAAGCAATCCTGCAACTGTAACCTCTTCGGCAGCCGCGCCGCCGCTGGTTGCTGAAGAATCGACAACCGAAGGCGAAACGGAGGGAGTCGTCTGACTAAATACTGTTCCCGTAAGTGTTAAACCTGTTCCCGCTGTATAAGTCGTCGGAGCAGTCCCGTTAGCGGCAGCAGTTATGAGTCCCTTGCCATTCACCGTGATATTCGCGTTCGTGAAACTGCCAACGTTGCTATTCACCGTGGCGAGCGTAGAAGCTGCCGCACCTGGACCGGTAGCCGTCATGTCGCCAGTGAGACTGGTCATGGCGTTCACCGAGGCTTCGGGAATGGTGATATAGCCAGCTTGCCAACTGTATTTAAGTAATCCGGCATCCGCGTCGTAGATAACTGGGTAGGGCTTGGGTCCTTCTATGCTCATTTTAAATCTCCTTACTCGTAAAAGATATACATCAGATTATCATGTGTCTCTATAAACTTAATTACGGCGGCAGAATGGTCATCCAGCCAGGTTTGCACCTCGACTGGATTCCATTCGTTTGAAACTTGAATTGTAGCAATCGTCATTAGTATACTTCGGTGACGTTCACAAGTTTTCCAGCGGTCGTACAGATGGCGTCAATCTCGCCCGCCCACGGAGTAATTTCGATTGTGGTATTGGAAGATGAGACACCATAGGTAAAACTAACAGCAGAAGCTCCTACACCTAATTTAACGAACCAAATTCCGCTATTGAAAAACAGAATCGCTTTCTTTCTAGCAGCATTAGCTGCGAGCAACACCTGACTCGCACCCGTAGAGGTGATCTGTACAACCGTAGAGGATAATGCGGCGATCGGCACAGTTGCAACGCGTAAATTGCCAGCTATGTCTAGAGAAAGCGGCTGGGTTGTACCAGTAACATAAACTGGCGAGGCCGTTGTTACGGCTCCCATTTCTAACGCGCCAAGTTGTCCGGCGGTCGTTGAACCCTGGGCCAAGGCGTCAGCGTCGGCAGGGAAGTTATCCACAACCGTATGCTGAGTACCATTCGTCTGGTTGGAGATGATTGTGCCGAGATCAGTAATTACAGTCGTTTGATTAGCCGCTGTAGCCGCGCCATCAATCGAGCCGAGATCAACAGTACCGCTTATAACCCACGGCGACGTGCTTTGTGTAACCGCAACGGTAGCAGGAAAATTACTAATAGAAGTAACCTGGGTACCATTCGTTAGCGTCGCATCAAGAGCGAGGCCATCAACTGTACCAAGATTCGCAGTAACCGTACCATTAACAGTAACCGTTCCGCTTACAGGTTGTATCGCGGGGAAATTTGAAACAGCGACAGTTCCAGAAACGGGCTGAACCGCTTGCCAAAATGTCCCAGTGACAGGAGTCGTAGGCATCGTAGCAATGCTGACGGGTTGGGTCGCTTGCCAGAAGGTGCCGGTGACAGCCTGAGACGCAGGAAAATTATCAACTATGATATGGGCTGTCCCATTCGTCAAATCTGTTATCAGAGTTTGAATGGAAGCATCTAAAGCCAACCCATCAGTAGAACCGGTAAGAGAAACGGCTCCGGTGATTAGAACTGGATTAGGATTGCCACCATCAATCGGAAGGGGATTAGGTGATTCGAGTGTAACATCGGGTGTAAAAACAGACATTTTTAATTCTCCTTAGACTTTCTCTGTCACCATGACGGTGACGGTCCCCGATGACGTTATAGCGGAAACTGGCCCACAGTAATTCTCTATTTCTAAAATACCTTTCTTCGGCAACTCATACGAATATAAATCAAGTGCCGCCGTTGAATCGAGTTTAATAAAAACTATTTGGTTCGTGTTCTGAATGGCAAATCCTTTCCTGTTGAGATTCGTGCCTAGCAGAAGGACCGAGGAAGTCCCAACCACATCTGCCACAGTTGTTGCTACCGTGGATGGTGCAAAAGAAAAGGTACCAGTAACGACAGTACCAGGAGTCAAACTGACCGTACCACCGACTATCCAAGGTGTAGATCCCTGAACGACAACCGCCTCAATATTCGGAGGGATCATCCAGTTAATGTCTATGCTTTTATCGCCATCTCCTCTGGACGCCGTACCCTTATAGCCCAAACTGTCTAGGTAAGTTCTGACGCGGGTTACATCAATCGCAGGAAAGACAGAGCAATCCACTGTGACACTGAATCTACCCGCCGCTGTTGCCGCAGCTATGGCGGCATTAATCATAGCAAGTAAGCCAAACGGACCAGAAAAAGATATCTGTGATGCCGTCTGCGTACTTAGATAGGTTGGTAAAGTTCCTGCCATATCATCTCCCCGATATCACGCGGCTTAACTATTCACTACTGAGGGAATCGGAACCACATACGCATTGTTAATCGCGGTATTGTTTCGCGCATTCATCGTAACTGCAAGGGTCATTCCGGCAGAGGACGCGGTGTAGAGAACTTTGTAGTAACGCGCATACACTGGATCGATGTGCCAAATGGTTGTACCGGCTGTAGTGATTGACACATTAACCCCACTCACAGCAACAAAGTTCATGCCATCAATAGATTCAAACAACGCGAGGGTGCCCGTGCCGCTGGACACTGGAGCATACGTGCATGAGAAAGATATAATATCGATGTCACTGAGATCCAAAACGACGCCAGCGGTGGTGGTCTGGTTTACGTAATTTATGATCTGACTATTATCTACGATGGTGCTCATTTGGTTCTCCTTTGGTGCTATTTTTGGGGCATATGTGGGGTTGCCACATGATTAAGTTGTTGCGCCGCATTGGCTACGGCTGGCGGTGCTTGGTGCGGCAAAACTGGTGCGCGTGGTGGCTGTGGGTGCATAGGATTTCCAGCGGCGGGCATCGGATTTGCCACCGGCTGCGGCGTCGGTTGCTGCGGAGGCGGCGGTCCCTGCGGGGGCATACCTTGCACGTTGTTTCCCATCAATCCCATCAATCGTGGATCGGTGGGAGCTTGGATACCAGGGAATAAGAATCCGGCATGGGACATGATGTGTTGCATAGTCGCGGCCATGGCAGGATCATTCTTCTTCTGCCGTAGCGCGGGGTCCATCATAATAACGAAATGCTGTCCAATATGGTTGGCATGATTGTCCCAAGGTGCTGCCACTTGGGGTAAGCCGCGCCGAAGTTGCTCGTTCTCTTTGATTATCAGCATGTTCTCGGCTTCAGGGCCTTCGGTCATTGGATCGAGCTCGCCCGTCGCGAGCACTTCAAAATATTGATTCGCGTCTTTGATGAGTCCTTTGGCCATTAAATCCTGGGCAATCTGGAGCTTTCCGGCCTCGGATCGGGTGGCAGGATTGCCAGCAGATACGATTACGCGCGAAATATTAGATAGATCTTGACCTGAGAACTCACCCATATACGCCGATTTGCTCTGCCCCGCGATTGTAATCATGCGCTTTGTGTTGGCAAAGCTCTTTAGCATGTTGAACAAACCCGTCGCGCTTCGCTCTAGGAACGATATATACGCCTGTTGGATGGGAGAGTTGAATACAAGGGCTTGAGCCTGTAGAAAGGCCATTGCCGTTCCAGATTCGACACCTGTAGGCGGCTGACCGCGAAGAATACTAGGCAATCCACTTAATTTCTCCATTTGAGTCTCTAACAGCGTGAGGAATGTGAATATCTCCGCAGGGGTCTTGCATAACTCCAAGCCCACCGGAATACCATTCTTCATGTTCGTCTTGATAAAATTCAAGCCTTCGATCACCTGTTCAGGTTTAGTCTGCGTAGATTCGTCGATGACTATGTTGGTGATAGCGAAGGCTTGCTGATTGGTTACGATAACCGAAAGCGTCTTATCGTAGGCGTACTGCAATTTGACAATGGATGTCATTACAGTAGAGCCGAAATTGTTAAACAACGTCTGGTCGGGGAGCATCGGGTAAAGCGGAAGCTCATCATACGGCAATGCGGTGTCAAGTATCCATGTATCCGAATCAATGTATTGGGTGATGCGGCCATTGGGGCAAGCCGCTGTCTTGCGATGGATAAACGTATAGACAGGAATGAGATCAGAATTCGATGTCTGTGCATCGACAATGTGGCCGAAGCGAAAGCGTTGGAGAGTTGTAGGCATACTATAGCCCTTCAACTCATCCATCAAATCGGGGCGTTGGGCGATCAGATCCCATTTGTTTAGGTATTCGCGCGCAATATACCAATCATTATCAACATCCATACGAGTATAATCGCGGATCACATCCATCGGTCCGAGCACACTATATTGGAAGTCGCCCTCTTTAATCGGTGTTTGTTTGCCAGTTGGATCAGTAATAACGTCTACCACTTCACCAATATCCGCGTTCCACTTCTCGAACATCCAGCCTTCACCTGTGACTAGACCGTAGGTCAACGCCATCTTATAGGCGTCTTCCATATGCTTTACTTTGAGATAGTAGTTTGATACTGAATCAAATATGATATCCTGAGACATTGATTTATGGTCATCGTTGATAGCTTCTGGCTGGAAAGATGGTCGCTGGTTAGCAATTGTACTAACCAAGCCGGTAACAATTGATCGGTATATGTTTGATTCGATAAGCTTATATTGTCCACGATCTCCCCCAAAGCGAATGCCGATTTTCATCTCGCTCCGCATCCACATTTCCCAATTTGTACGCCAAACGGTGAGCTTGCCAGTGCGGAGAACGTAATCCTGATAGTCATCCTTGCGTCTTTCGCACTCTTGAAGGAGATCTTCAATGGGAAGGGTGGCGAAATATTGGTCATTATTTCCGCCAAATGTCTTGGAGTTCATAGATCCGCTTGCCATTATTTCTCCCTAATCATATGATTCGTTGTTCTCTCTGACATTAAATTCTTGATTCATTGCCGCATCCAAGCCCGCGCTTATGATCTCGGCCTTCTGCGTATTGTCGCCTTCGACAAGCTTCTTGGGGATGAACGTGTTCTCTTCGTTGTGCCGAAATGCCGGTGGTAGAGGGTTAGTAACCATGTCAACGCTACGGATAAGATACATGAGCATAGCGAAACCGTCGTAATGACCAAAAGTCTTTGATCGTGAAAACTCTTTACCACGCGCTCCCCCTTTAGTCTTAGTCCATACTCCGTTCTTTAAACAGCCTAGAGTCTGGACGCACTTAGGACTGACAAACACGCGGCCTTCTTTTACCAACTCCCTGACATCCGATACCATTACGTCAAGATAAGTCTTACTTTCAACAGGCGAGAAATATAGATGATGCCGCAGATTAAAATCCTGAAGAAGCGACGGCGTGTTATTATCCGCTATCCGCTTCTTAACTTCCAGATCTCCGAACACCTCTTTCTCTTTGGCAATAATGCGTTCTGCCAGGAGGTCAGTGGTCTGCTCTGGGCTTTTCATACAAACCTCATCGCGAATGACCAGGATTGACCTATACCCGCTTCCCCCAAGATTGGGGAACCACTCGACACTGGCAAAGCCGCAAACCGAGTTATCTGTCCAGCCTTGATCTAGCGCGTCGTACTTGTACCACAACTTGAAGTTATCCGACTTCGGCATCTCGTGTTCATACTCCGGCTTCCATTCTGGGCATAGTTGGAAGTCTGTATCAATGACGAACTCGCAGAAGAACTCACGTCTCACTTTATGGGATAGCAGCCCCCCTAAGTCTTTGATGAACTTCTCTTGCCGCTCCAACGAGTAGTGAGAATCTCTAATCGTCAACTTCATATAGGCCCCGTCTATTTCCGCCTGGTCGCAATACTGCTTAAACGCGTGATCCGGCGTGACGGGGGGTGTGGACAGCAGAAGCATGTTACCGTTGCGTGGTATGAGTGTCGATACCAATGCTCCATCTACGATCTCATCAAGATTAGCACTGAATCCCGCTTCATCCAGTATGATAAGATCGAAGGCAAACGACCGTAGGTTATTGTAAGAAGTACCAACACCTTTGCCCACACCACGAAATAGAATCTTTGAACCATTCGGAAATACAAGCTGCGTCTTCCTGAGCTTCGGCTTCAAATGTTCTGGACACGTAGCGAATACCACTTCGTACAATTGCCGCACGTATTCTTGCACGTCGTCAACTGTAGGCGCGATGAACGCTACAAGCGCGTTCTTTACTTGGATGCACACTTCTGCTCCAATGAATAGACCCAAAACACTCTTGCCAATCTTGCGGCTGCAGTTCACCACGAACTTGCTATTCTTGCCCGCGCTTAGTTTATACCTATCGTATATCTTGCGTTGCGAGGGGTTGAGGTGAACGTACAGCCGCCCTACTTGCCAGGACGCTTCGATTGCTCGTTCAGCGTCCGTCTGTCCCATTAGGCTTTCGGAATACCAGCGTCTAGCACTTCAGCCGTAGCTTCTACCGCAGCGGCAACGTCCACCTTGCTCGATTCCCGTTTAGCAATCGTCGCGGCTTCAGTCTCGACTTCGACGGCCAGTCTTTCGGCGCGTATCTTGAAGTCATTGTACTGGAACGATAAGAAGTTCAGCACTTCCGCTACTTTCATCCCCAAGTGTCCAGGATGCGTCGCCTGCGCCATATAATCATGCGCTCTAGCGAATAGATCTCGAATGGCTTCGATATCCTTAAGTTGTGCGGCTTTGCCTACTGGTTGTATCTCGCTCATGTTATTAGTCTCCCCGATAGGGTATAAAACCCTATGATTATTGTACGTCTATATCTGTAGATGCGCCTGATTGCTTTGATTCTATCGCGTGTACCTCAACGGGTATACTCACGTTGGCAACGTCCCACACGCAATCCGTTATCCCGTCACTGATCTGTACGCCATTCTCACTACAAAAGTATTCTGTCCATCCATCATTGCGTAGCCAATGGTCCATGATCTCATTGCCACACGTTACGCATTTACGGCCAGTGAATCGTAGCACGCCTTTGGGATTGAAGTCGCGTAGCATCATCGGTCCAGACTCAAGTAATAGTTGCGGATCAGCACTAGGACTCGATAGCGGCTTGTATGTATCGCTCATATCATCCCCCTAATGTATTCACTAGCATATCATACAGCGTCCATCCGCATAACGTGCAAAGTGGATTGTCTCTGGCGGTCCATCTATGCTTGAATGGGCTATCACATTGACGCGCTTTCATATCTTCACGTCTCCCATGACATGTTCGACGAAGCGATTGCGTACTGTGACACGTAGCGGTAAGAATCTACGCAACGCGCAATACTCCTGCACAATAGCATTCAGATTTGGCATGAACGCGCCTACACGTAGCGTATTGAGCGGCAATGGCTCCAGGAAGCTCTTACGATAGCATAATCGAGGATGAGCAAGCATTGTACAGATATCAGCGTCTAGCGGCCAGTTGTCGCAGCTTGCACCGATCATCCGGCTATTCCGGTCAGTTCCCTCGTATAGCTCGCCAATGTAATGTCCTTGTGCGTCCGCATAGCGTCTCACGATAGTGACATTGAACGTGTCGAATGGGTGCGCTAGGAAATAGGCTATAGCTTTAAGAAAGCTTAACATTTAGCGTGTTCCCCCCATGTCTCTAGTCGTGACTCCCAGAAGTCACGTTCCCATAGCCCGCAATCCCTAGCGCGTATACACCATACAAGCCCCGTCATATCGCATGTAGGAGCGGCTAGATCGCATGCCATTGATACGTTCTGGATCCATATCATCTACTCATTCCCCCGATCATACGGCAATCCTAGCCGCGCATGCCTTACACACTACGAAATCCGTTTTGATACCTGGATAGGCGACAATCCAGCATCCGCATGGATAACTGGATATTAGCTCCCCGCCGTCACGTACATAGCCGCCGTTCATTCATTCTCCAATGCGTCTAGCGCAGCCAATGCCGCTTTGCTAGCCCGTCCGCGTAGCCGCTTTACTTTGCGATGTCCACCTGTCACGATTAAGTACGGGAGCAGCCGCAGCCATAAGCTTAACAATTCTTTATCATTCGCCTTGATAGCCGCGCCAAACGATACAATCCAGTCGATACCCGCGTGTTTGAGACGTTGCGCTATGCTGCTAGGATGCTTAGAATGGATATTCGAGGATCCAATGGGGCGGCCCGCTTTGGGTACGATAGCAGATTGTGGATCTATTTTCGCGTCCATGATCCCCCGATCAATCAGAATGTGTGTTATATTCATTTATTCGGGCAATACAATGCAATTGCCTATAATATTGTCTATTTCTTAAGGAAGCGTTTATCTACCGTGCGAATCCCCTTCAATTCTCCGCTCGATTCCCATTGTTGTTTTGCCTTACCCTTAAATTTGCGTACTCGTCCCTTCACATATTCAGGGAACGATGCTATTTTACGCCATGAATTCATTATATCCTCATTTGGGCATAGGTCAACCAAAGGTAAATAGAGTCTTACCGCGTATCCTTTTCAGTTACCTAGGCGTCCAAGCGGGTAATGTCGCTTGCTAGTCTCCTCAAGCCCGTGCGCTTTCACGCTTTACCTTTGGGCTATGGTTGTCGTATTTGTCAGGAGAGACGCGAGGGGGCGGATAAGCCCGCATCGTTATGCTACGGCTCTTTGAACTGGGAACGGTTGACCAGGGCGCATCTACGCCACCGAGCTATTGCAAATAAAATAAGAGACTATACACGCGCATAGTCCCTCTATTCTTACCCTCTAAAACGCTATACGTGTGACACCTCTCCCCTTATGTTACCTCCCTTCCTCGTAGCCGTACTACACCCCTAATCAAGAAATAGGCGAGTTCCTCGACGATATGTAAATTAGTTGTAACGTTTTGGATGATGTTGCAAATGTGTTAAAATGCTGAGTGCTAGTTTAGACAAAAAGAAAGGCCCCACCTAAGCCATTTATGGGCCTAAGTGGGGCTGAGAGCCGTTGCAACAGGGGAGGAGCCCCGTGACAACGGATATGCTATATATTCGTTTGTATCGTTATTTCAAAAGAAGAACCGTCTTGTGGAATGCATCCCATCACAGAATTGAATGCATCCTTGGAATCGTCTACCGCATCGCCATCTACCTGTTCGCCAGGGAATATGCATCCTAGGCTCTGCTTCGGCTCATTGGCTTTGTGGATACGCAATCCAGCATCCCCGCCCGCTGCCATATCTCGCTCAGGTACGGCGATGTGGGGACATTCATAGCCTAAGCGTGGGCTCATGTCTACCCTAGCGGTGTACGTGCCATCAAGGATACGCATAGCGAGATTTGTCACGCAAGGGACAGCTATATCCCCTACCGTTAGCGTTCCGAAGAGTCCGTCCGATGTGCGGCTTGTCCAACTGATTATCATTTCGGGATGTTATTAAACTGCTCGCGTATAAGATCGGCTATCTCCGACATATGCTTGGCCGCTGCCTGGCGCGAACCGCCCACCTTATCAATCATATCGTTCGCATTGAGTACGCCTTGTTTCATCCATCCCCAGACGCGCTGTTTAATCGGACTATCTTCTAGGGCTATCTTCATAGCCTTGTCTACCGGTTTTAGCTTTGCCTCTGCAGCAAGTTTATTAGCGTTATAGGCTTCTTCAGATATAGGTGGAGTATTTTTATAGTCTGTGTATGCTTTATATTTAGCGAAGGGTGATCTTTGCGTAGTATCTGGAAGCTCATTCGCTGCACCACCACTCGCTTTATCGAAATCGGTAGCATTCTCAGAATTTACATCCGCGCCGCGCCATGACTTCTTGGCGAGAAGCGAATTTGTTTCTTCTGGCAATGCTGCATCAACCTCTTCTTTGAACGGCATAAGTGTGCCTTCGGTAGCCGGAGGATATCTCCCTACAAGGCTATAGTTACCGCCCATATCAGGGGGTTCTGGAAGACCCTGTTTACCTAGAGCATTTAGATCGAACGGTTCGTCTGATCGACTTGGTTCGTCTAGGGCCTCGTCTTCAGGGAAGGGTGCTTTATC
>Ga0075522_10002587_pt1 | contig 13346 bp, 6 predicted proteins | sample NGEPerA_FD_74796 | JGI IMG/M metagenome (GOLD analysis project Ga0075522, IMG submission 74796) | Arctic peat soil microbial communities from the Barrow Environmental Observatory site, Barrow, Alaska, USA - NGEE PermafrostL2-A | ecosystem: Environmental > Terrestrial > Soil > Wetlands > Peat ... | reverse complement strand
GCTCTGGCCGCTTTCCACGTCCTTGACGGCTTGCATTTTGAATCCATGACTGTATCGAATAACTTTCATAATACTTGGAATTTCTCTTTCCAAAGTACCAACCTATTTCAGGACGTGACCAGTTCAACCAGTGTGAATGCCCGTGTTTGATCTTTCCTGCCGGATAATTTCATGGCTTTAATTTGCCTTATCCACCACGACAAATTCCACGGTTTGGCGGCTTGGCGTGAGTTTAAGGCCGAGTTCGTCGAGCAAAGCGCGCTTCAATCCTTCGGGCGTCTTGTCCCATTTGAAATCAATATCAAGGTTGCGGGTCAGCCCGGTCTGGTCAATCACGATAATGTTCAAGGACCGCTCGAGATAGTCAATAAGTGGGAAAATATTTTGATCTCCGACTGAATATGAATCATCCGTTTCCAGACCGTGCCCCGGCCCACGGGAACTGCGCTTCAATCCGAACAACCTTTTTGGCGGACTTGCCGGGCCGAAGGCCATTCGCTATGATTTGACCTGTGCCGGTTCAGGCTCAGCATCGCTTCAACGTAGAGGAATCCTTGGAGATTTATCGCGAACCTCATTTTACCGGATACACTGCGACCACTATTCTCCGCGATGGAGATCAAGCCGCCCCGTCCCAATTCCCCGACGCGATCATCGACGTGGCCGAATTACTGACACGTTAATCGAGCGACTAAATTCAATCGACGTCTGCCTGAAGTTTTTCCGCGTCGAACTTGAAGAACCAGCCAGTCCAATTCAGCCGGCACGCCTTAAAATCGGGCGTCCGCTTTATTTTTGTTGGGGATTGGTTATATTGGCCTACTCCGGCTGGCCGGGGCAAAATGGGCAGGTTGTAAAATGGATAGAGTAAAGCCGGTTAAAAATACACCGTGGTACAAGTCTGCGGTCATTTATGAGGTCCACGTCCGCGCTTTCCAGGATAGCGACGGCGATGGGGCGGGCGATTTCCGCGGGCTGACGTCGAAGCTCGATTATTTGCGCGATCTCGGGGTGACGGCGATCTGGTTGTTGCCGTTTTATCCTTCACCATTGAAAGACGATGGCTACGACATCGCGGATTATTACCGGGTGCATCCGAGTTACGGCACGCTGGCCGATTTCAAGATGTTTCTCCGGCAGGCCCACCGGCGGGATTTGCGGGTCATCACCGAATTGGTCATCAACCACACCTCCGATCAACATCCCTGGTTTCAACGGGCGCGCCGGGCCAAGCCGGGTAGTAACTGGCGCAATTATTATGTCTGGAATGACACCTCCGATAAGTATAAAGGCACGCGGGTCATTTTCAAAGACACCGAGATTTCCAACTGGACCTGGGACCCGCTGGCCAAAGCCTATTTTTGGCATCGTTTTTATTCGCATCAGCCGGACTTGAATTTCGACCATCCCGCCGTCCATGAGGAGGTCTTCAAGGTCATGGATTTCTGGCTGGATATGGGGGTGGACGGCGTGCGGCTGGATGCCGTCCCGTATCTTTATGAGCGCGAGGGGACAAGCTGCGAGAATCTGGCCGAAACACATCAATTCCTCAAAAAACTTCGCCGCCGGGTCGATGAAAAATATGCGGACCGCATGTTGCTGGCCGAGGCCAATCAATGGCCCGATGATGCGGTGGCTTACTTGGGCGAGGGCAAGGGCGACGAGTGCCACATGGCATTTCATTTCCCGTTAATGCCGCGGCTCTTCATGTCGTTGCGGATGGAGGACAGAATTCCGATTGTTGACATTTTGGAGCAGACTCCGCCGATTCCCGAGACATCGCAGTGGGCCTTGTTTCTGCGCAACCATGACGAATTGACCCTGGAAATGGTCACGGACGAGGAGCGCGACTACATGTATCGCATGTATGCCAACGTGCCGCAGGCGCGGCTCAACCTGGGCATCCGGCGGCGGCTGGCGCCCCTGCTGAACAACGACCGCAAGCGCATTGAGCTGCTCTGCGCCCTGCTCTTTTCGCTGCCGGGGACGCCGGTTATGTATTACGGCGACGAAATCGGGATGGGCGAAAATATTTTTCTGGGCGACCGCAATGGCGTGCGGACGCCGATGCAATGGAGCGCGGATAAAAACGCGGGTTTTTCGCGGGCCAATCCGCAGAGCCTCTACCTGCCGATCAATCTCGATCCCGAGAACCATTACGAAGCGGTCAATGTCGAGGTGCAGGAGCGCAATCTGAATTCGTTGCTCTGGTGGATGAAGCGGCTGATCTCCCTGCGCAAACAGTGGAGCGCCTTCGGCTTGGGGACGTTGGAATTTTTGCATCCGGACAATCGCAAAATTCTCGCCTTCATCCGCCGCTACGAGGAGGAGTGCGTTTTGGTGGTGGCCAATCTCTCGCGCTTTGTGCAACCGGTGGAGCTGGATCTTTCGGCCTGGGCGAATCACACGCCGGTCGAACTTTTTGGCCGGAATGAATTTCCGACTGTCACCCATAAACCCTATTTTCTGACGCTGGGGCCGCACGCTTTTTATTGGTTTTCGTTGGAAGCGAAGGCGCAGCCGCAATTGCAATCGTCGGGTCCGGTCGCTGGCGTCGAGGCGCGTCCATTGATCAGCGTCGAGCAGGATTGGCCGGAAGTGTTCCGTCCGCGCCACCAGCTTCCGTTGGAACGGGCCTTGCGAAGCTGGTTGCCGTCGCGAACGTGGTTCGGCAGCGCGCGTCCGCGCCGAGTCCAGTTCCGCGAGATGATTCCCGTTCCGATGGGGGCGGAGACAGCGTTCCTGGCCTTTCTGGATGTCGATACGGGCCAGACGGAAACGCATACTTACCTGCTTCCGCTGGCGGGAGCGCGCGGGAAACTCGCGCAGAAAATTGCCCGCGATTGGCTCCCGATGGTCATTGCGCGACTGGGTGACGACGGCGTGCTGTATGACGCGCTGGCCAACAAGAATTTTTGCCGCGCGCTGCTCGACCTGATTTCCACCCGGCGCACGCTCAAGGGGCGCAACGGCGAGTTACGGCCCAGCCATACCGCCTTTTTGCGACGATTGCGGATGGCGGGCGGCCTGGCCCTGGACCCGGTGGTTTGCAAAGCCGAACAAAGCAACTCCTCCATTGTTTTTGGCGAACGGCTGATCTTGAAATGCTTTCGCCGTCTTGAACCCGGGGTGAACCCGGACTTGGAAATCGGCCAGTTTTTGGCGGTCCGCAAATTTCCTTTCACTCCTTCATTGGCGGGCGCGCTTGAATATGGCGGAGGCGCGGGCGAACCCATCACGCTGGGGGTTCTCCATGCTTACGTGCCGAAATCCAAGGACGCCTGGGACTACACCTTGGACACCCTGAGCCGGTTCTATGAACGCGTCCAGGCATTGCCGGCCAATGAACGCAAACCTCCGGCGCTCCCCTTTGCTTCCATCGCCAAATTGGCCGCGGCGGGAGTGCCGGCCGAAGCCGTCGAAATGATCGGCCTTTATGCCCCGGGCGCGCGAATGCTGGGCGAACGGGCCGCCGCCCTGCACGTCGCGCTGGCTTCCGAACCCGACAATCCCGCGTTTGCCGTCGAACCTTTCACGCCGCATTACCAGCGCGGGCTGTTTCAATCGATGCGCAATGTGGTTCGCAACACCTTGGGACTTCTGCACCAACGGCTAAAAAGTTTGCCGCCCGACCTCGCCGCTCCGGCTCGAAAGGTTCTCGGTTTGCAGCCCGCTATTCTCAGCCGGTTTCGCGCCGTCTATGAACGGCGCATTGACGCCGCGCGCATCCGTTACCATGGCGATTTCCATCTCGGGCAATTGCTCTACACCGGCAAGGATTTTCTGATAATTGACTTTGAAGGGCCGCCCTCGATGGCCATCGGAGAGCGCCGCCTGAAACGCTCTCCTTTGGTGGACGTGGCCAGCATGATTCGCTCGCTGCATTACGCCGCGCACGCCGCGCTTTTGCAACAAGTGATGCACGGAACCCTTCAACCTGCCCAACTCACGGCCAAGTCGCCTTGGGCCCGCTTTTGGTCGCTGTCCGCCAGCGCGCTTTTTTACCAAGCCTACCGGCAGACCGCCGGGGTTTCGTCTTTTTTCCCGACCAATGAGACTGACCTGAATCTGCTGCTGGATTTCTATCTCCTGCGCAAAGCCATGGAGGAATTAGAGCACGAATTGCTCAACCGCCCGGATTGGGTGGTAATTCCGCTGCAAGGCATTCTGGAATTGGTCAACACCGACGTCAACCGATGATAAAGCACGCGACACTATGGAAAAATTTATTTGCGTTCACGGTCATTTTTATCAACCGCCGCGCGAAAACGCCTGGCTCGAAACGGTCGAGCTTCAGGATTCCGCCTCGCCTTATCACGATTGGAATGAGCGCGTCACGGCGGAATGTTACGCGCCCAACGCTTTCACCCGTTTTTTGGACGAGGAGGGGCGCATCAAGGATATTGTCAGCAATTATTCGAAGATCAGTTTTAATTTCGGCCCCACCGTCCTTTCCTGGATGAAGGACAAAGCGCCTGACATCCACCAAGCCATCGTGGAGGCGGACAAGCAGAGCCAGAAGCGCTTCTCCGGGCACGGCTCGGCGCTGGCGCAATGTTACAACCATATAATTATGCCGCTGGCCAATCGGCGCGATAAATATACGCAGACTGCCTGGGGCATTCGCGATTTTGAATCGCGCTTTGGCCGCAAACCGGAAGGGATGTGGCTGCCCGAAACGGCGGCCGACAACGAATCGCTCGACGTCCTCGCCGAGTTGGGCATCAAGTTCACCATCCTCTCGCCGTATCAAGCGAGCCGGTTTCGGCCCTTGAGTGGAGGGGATTGGGAAGACGCCAACGGGGGCCGGATTGATCCTTCACGACCTTATCTGGTCAAACTTTCAAGCGGGCGTTCCATCGCGGTTTTCTTTTACGATGCGCACATTGCCAAGGCGGTCGCCTTCGAGCATTTGCTTTCCAATGGCGAACATTTCGCCAACCGGCTGGCCGACGGATTCGACGACAGCCGCTCCTGGGACCAGTTGGTTCACATTGCGACCGATGGCGAATCGTACGGCCATCATTCGCGCTTCGGCGAAATGGCGCTGGCCTACGCGCTGCATTCCATCGAAGCCAGGCATCAGGCCCGCCTGACTATCTACGCCGAATATTTGGCCACGCGCCCGCCCACTCAGGAAGTGGAAATTCACCAGGGCAGCGCCTGGAGTTGTTCGCACGGGGTGGGCCGTTGGTATCGCGATTGCGGCTGCAATTCCGGCGGGCGGCCCGGCTGGAACCAAAGCTGGCGCGAGCCGTTGCGCGGGGCGCTCGACTGGTTGCGCGATCAATTGGCGCCGCGCTTCGAAGCCGAGGCGGGAAAGTTGCTCAAAGACCCATGGGCGGCGCGGGACGACTATATTTCGGTCATCCTTGACCGCTCGCCGGGCAACCTGGCCAAATTTTTTAGCCGCCACGCCGTTCACGAATTGACCGTGGAAGATCAGTTGAGCGTCTTGCGCGCCATGGAAATGCAGCGGCACGCCCTGCTCATGTACACCAGTTGCGGATGGTTTTTCGACGAACTATCCGGGTTGGAAACGGTGCAGGTCATTCAATATGCCGCCCGCGCCATTGAACTGGCCCGTAGCTTTATGGGGGACGATTTCGAGGAAGGTTTTCTGGAGCGCCTCGCCAAAGCCAAGAGCAACGTGAAGGAAAACCAGGACGGCCGCCGCATTTACGAAAAGTTCGTCAAGCCAGCGGTGATGACTCGCGAGAAAGTCGCCGCCCACTTTGCGATTAGTTCGCTTTTTGAATCCTACCCGCCCGAGGGCCAAATCTACGCCTTTCGCATCAAACAGCATGACCGCCAATTTTTCACCTCGGGCAATACGCGCATGGCCATTGGCCGCATGACCGTCCAATTCGAGGTCACGCGCAATTCGGACGAAATCACTTACGCGGCCATCTACATGGGCGACCATAACATCAACTGTGTCGTCCGCTTTTCCCAGGAGCGGGCGTCCTATGATGGAATGCTGGCCGAAATGCGCCACTCTTTTGACCGCGCTGATTTCCCGGAACTCATTCGACTAATGGACAAACATTTCGGGCCGACCCATTATTCCGTAACCAGCCTCTTTCGCGATGAGCAACGCAAAATCCTCAATCAAATTCTGGCCGCGCCGCATGATGACATTCATCATACTTTCCGCTTATTGACAGATCGCTACGCGCCGCTCATGCGCTTTCTGGCGGACATTCACGCCCCCATGCTCAAGCCGTTGCAATCCGCCATGGAGGTGGTGCTGAACAGCGAGTTGCGCCGGCAGTTCGACAGCGATTCCCCGGATTTTGAGCGGGTGCGCAGCCTGCTCGGGGAATGCGATGCGACCAAAACGCCGCTGGATGGAGAACGGCTGGCCTATTCCCTCAAAAGGCACCTTGAGCACTTGAGCAGCCAATTCCTTCGGCTGCCGGACGATCTCACTCTGTTGTCGCAATTGGTCAATGCCGCCGACCTGAGCCATCTTGTCCCCTTCGAGACGAACCTCTGGAAACCGCAAAACATTTACTACGAAATGGCCCACGATGTCCTGCCCGTCATGCAGAAAAAGGCGGCCGCCGGCGAAGAACGGGCGAAGATTTGGGTCGAAAGATTTTCCGCCCTGGGGAAGAACCTCGGCTTTTCCGCTCCCACGGCAGCGGCTCCTTAATCGTTATGCCTGCTAAAAACACCACGCCGCGCGCGACTTATCGCTTCCAATTCAGCGAGAAGTTCCGGTTGCGCGACGCCCTCGCCGTCGTCCCTTATTTGCGTGACCTCGGCATCTCCCATATTTACGCCTCGCCGCTCTTGAAGGCGCGGCCCCATAGCACGCACGGCTACGACACCTGTGATTTTGGGGAAATCAACCCGGAACTCGGCACGGAGACCGAGTTGACTGATCTGGTGTCTGCGTTGCGCGCCCGTCAAATGGGGTTGGTGCTGGACATCGTGCCCAACCACATGGGAGTAGGCGGGCGCGAAAATAAATGGTGGTGGGATGTCCTGACCTACGGGCCTGCCAGCCGCTTTGCGACCTATTTTGATATTGACTGGCATTCCCCGGACCCGCGGCTCAAGGGCAAAGTTCTGGCTCCGATTCTGGGCGACCGTTACGACCAGGTCCTGGAAAAAGGCGATCTGAAAATCCACTGGGAAAATGGCGAATACACGCTTCGTTACTTTGAAAATATTCTGCCGCTGAACCCGCGCTCCTTTGCTCCCGCCGCGATGGATCTGAACAAAATCAACGCCGATCCCGATGCGCTGGACGCCATTTTGCAACGTCAATACTACCGGCTGGCCTTCCACCGTTATGGCGATAGCGAACTGAATTACCGGCGCTTCTTTAACATCAGCACCATGGCGGGGTTGCGCATGGAAGACCCGGTCGTTTTCAAGGATGTCCAGGCGCGCGTCGAACAATGGCTCAAAAACGGCTGGCTCGACGGCTTGCGCGTGGATCATCCCGATGGGTTGCGCGACCCCGAAACATTTTTGCGCCGCCTGCGCGATTCCGCCGCGGACGCCTGGATCGTAGTCGAGAAAATTATCGAGCCGGGCGAGCATTTGCCGCAATCATGGCCGGTGGCCGGAACCACCGGCTACGATTTTCTGAACTACGCCGCCGGTCTTTTTATTGACAGCGACGCGGAGAAACCGCTGACTGATTTCTATGCCGAGTTCACCGGCAGTCCCACTGACTTCGAGGCGCTGGTCCGTGAAAAAAAGCGGGTGGTTCTCAGCGGCGGCCTGGCTGCGGAAGTCAACCGCCTGGCCGATTTGCTTTTTCATGTGGCCTCGGGGCATTGGCGCTACCGCGATTTCTCGCGCGTGGAACTTTATCAAGCGACGGCGGAATTGGTCACATGCCTGCCGGTTTACCGGACTTACATCCGTCCCGGGGAAGGCGTTATCAGTCCCGAGGACGCCGCCTTTGTCGAGCAAGCCGCGGCCGAAGCCGAACGCCAGCGTCCTGATCTGCCTGCCCAGTTATTTCATTTTTTGAAGGAGTTGCTGTTGCTTCGGCTGCGCGGCCCGGCGGAAAGCGATTTTGTGGACCGCTTTCAACAATTGACGGGACCGGAAATGGCCAAGGGCGTCGAGGACACGGCTTTTTATTGTTTCAATCGTTTTGTCACCTTGAACGAAGTCGGCGGAAACCCCGGGTGCTTCAGCTTGGGGATGGCGGGTTTTCACGAGTTCTGCGCTTATCAGCAGGCGCATTGGCCGGAGGGAATGTTGTCCACCTCCACCCATGACACCAAGCGCAGCGGAGACGTGCGGGCGCGCCTCAGCGTGCTCTCCGAAATTCCCGGCCCCTTTATCGCCGCCGTCCTTCGCTGGTCCGCCATGAATGAACAGTATCGCCGCGACGGATGGCCGGACCGCAATGCCGAATATCTTTTCTACCAAACGCTGCTTGGCGCGTGGCCCTTGCCGGTCGAGCGCGCGCTGGCTTACATGGAAAAGGCCGCTTGCGAAGCCAAACAACACACTCGCTGGTCGCAGCGCAACCCCGCTTACGAAACTGCCTTGCGCGACTTTATCACGGGCGCATTGGCCGATTCCGAATTCCGCCGCGATCTCGAATTGTTCGTCGGCCCGCTGGCGGACCCCGGCTACATCAACGCCTTATCGCAAACGCTGGTCAAACTGACCGCCCCTGGCGTGCCGGATTGCTACCAGGGAACCGAACTTTGGGACGACAGCCTGGTCGATCCCGACAACCGGCGTCCGGTTGATTTTGAAATTCGGCGGCGCCTGCTCGACGAGGTCAAACCGATGCTGGCGGAGGAGGTCTGGCGGCGGCGTCATACCGGCTTGCCCAAATTATGGCTGATTCACAAAGTCCTCGATTTTCGCGCGCGCCAGCCGAAGTTTTTTTCCCGGGCGGCGGGCTATGAACCTTTGGCGGCGCGAGGGGCCAAGGCGCAACACGTTGTCGCTTTCCGGCGGGGTGATGGCGTGGTGACGGTTATCCCTCGCCTGCTGGCGCGCTTGAAAAATGAATGGGGCGACACCGCTCTCGACCTTCCGCCAGGCGAGTGGGAAAACGAATTGACCGGCGAAAGCGTGCCGGCAGGCTCGGTTCCAGTGGCAGGACTGTTGCGGCGCTTTCCGGTGGCATTATTAGTGCGAAAGGACGCGGCATGAGCCATCAAATTCGGGTTTGGGCGCCGTTGCCCAAGAAGGTTGAGCTTCAATCGGGCGGGCAAACTCTTTCCATGGCTCGCGAGGCCGGCGGCTGGTGGTCGGGGTCCATTCCCGCGCGAGGGGCGCAGAGGGAATACGGTTTTCTACTTGACGGCGAAGGCCCCTTTCCCGATCCCCGTTCTTTTTGGCAGCCCAACGGCGTGCATGGCCTTTCACAGTTGCTCGATCACGATCGCTTCTCGTGGACGGACCAAAAATGGCAGGCCCCTCCGCTTTCTTCGGCCATCATTTACGAACTGCATATCGGCGCCTTCACCGCCGCTGGCACTTTCGAGGCGGGCATCGAGAAGCTCGACCACCTGACCGCTCTCGGCGTCACTCACGTCGAGTTGATGCCGGTCAATGAATTCTCCGGCGCGCGCGGCTGGGGCTATGACGGTGTGGATTTGTTTGCGCCGCATCACGCTTACGGCGGCCCGATCGGGCTGAAGCAGTTGATTGATGCCTGCCACGCCCGCCGCCTCGCGGTGTTGCTCGATGTCGTCTATAATCATCTCGGCCCATCCGGCAATTATTTGGGCAAGTTCGCGCCTTATTTTAATCCTCGCTACTCCTCGCCGTGGGGGCCGGCTCTCAATTTCGACGGGCCGGACAGCGAGGAAGTCCGCCGCTTCTTTTGTGACAATGCAATAATGTGGCTGCGCGATTACCATTTCGACGGTCTGCGCCTGGACGCCGTTCACGCTATTGTTGACAATTCGGCTGAACCATTCCTGGAACAACTCGGGCTGGAAGTCCGGCAACTCGAAGCCCAAACCCGCCGCCATCTCGTCCTCATTGCCGAAAGCGATTTGAACGACTCGCGCCTTCTGTGGTCGCGCGATCGCGGCGGCATGGCGCTGGATGCGCAATGGAGCGACGACTTTCATCACAGCCTTCACACCGTGCTGACGGGCGAAACTCTCGGCTACTATGAAGACTTCGGCGCGCTGGCCGATTTGGCGCGCGCGTTGCGGCGCGCCTTTGTCTATGACGGCCGCTTTTCGGCCCACCGGCGGCGGCGGCATGGCCGGCGTTTCTGTGATTTGAGCGCGCATCGATTTTTGGGCTATCTCCAAAACCACGATCAAATTGGCAATCGCGCGCAAGGAGACCGCCTCAGCCAGCATCTAAGCTTGGGCCGGCTCCAAATCGGCGCGGCTTTGGTCTTGACGTCGCCCTTCGTGCCGATGCTTTTCCAAGGGGAGGAGTGGGGCGCAAAGACGCCATTTTTGTATTTTACAGACCACCAGGAGCCCGAGCTGGCCAATGCTGTTCGCGAAGGCCGCCGCCAGGAATTCGCCGCCTTTAACTGGAAACCCGAAGACATTCCCGACCCGCAATCCTTGGAAACCTTTCAGCGCTCCAAGCTCAATTGGCAGGAGATGGCCGGCCCCTCCCATGCCGCGCTTTTGGAATGGCATCGCCGATTGATTCGATTGCGCCACGAGCAGCCCGCCCTGGCCGATGGCCGGCTCGAAAACGTTCAAGTGCGTTTCGACGAAAAGGCGCGCTGGCTCGCCCTGGAACGCGGGGCAATTAGTGTCATTTGCAATTTTGCCCCCGCGCCCCAATCTATTCCCATTTCGGGCGGCAAGCCGCGCGTCTTGCTTTCCAGCGGAGGCGAGAAACTTACGGGTTCGGCGGTGCAGTTGCCGGGGGAGTCGGTGGCGATTCTGAGCGCCGATGACGCTTAGCCCGTTCCTTCTCCGGCAAGTCGGTGCGGGTGTAGGTGATAAAGCCGAGGAATTTATAATATTTGCTATAAGCCTTCCCCACCAGCGGACCGCTCGAAAAAAGATGCGAACCTGAATGGGTTGAATAAGCCAGCAACGAAATTTTGGCCAGAGAGAATTGTTTTTGCGATTTGTAGAGCGCGATTTCCGGAATGCTTAAAACGCCGGCCAAAGGAATCGGCAGCCCGGTGGACGGCAACCCAATCAAAAGATGAGCCAAGTTGAACATTCGCGCGATAATAGCCGCCCCTGTCTTCACCTGCTATCAGCAGATGGATGAACGCCGGAACCAGTGAAACCCTGATTCTGGAACGGCCCGCGCCCGCGAATAATTGACCGGTGATGGCGAATCGAGTCGTTCGAAAATTCCTTCTGCTCTGCGCGTGGGCCGCATTGTCTGGGAGCGGCTTCCTGCGCGCCGCGACCTCAACCAACGCGCCCCAGGCCACCAATGCGTCCGCCCTGCCAATGGCCCAAGTCGCCAGCGGGGCGGAGACGACGGCCCAGGATTTGCAAACCGCCGCCGCCGCCCTGACCGCCGACAAAATCACGCCGGTCATTCAACAAGATTTACCGCTCCTTGCCACCGAAGCCGGCACCCGGTTGGACGAAAATGCGCGGATCCTCTCCTCCCATCCCTCGCTCGAAAATTTGCGGACTGTCTCCCGGGACTTGCAGGCCTTGCGCGACGAATTGGCTGACTGGAAACGCAGCCTGGCCAAACAAGCGGGCCAATTCGATGCTCAGTTGGCCCATCTGGCTCAACTGGCCCAGCAATGGGAACTGACCCGCAAGGCCGTCCAAGACACCGCTACGCCGACGAATTTGACGCAACGCATCGCGGGGGTCGTGGCTGACATTGAGCAGACCCGCCAAAAAGTGCAGGCGCAATTGGATATTGTCTTGACCCTGCAAAACCAGGCCGCCGAACAGGATGCCCGCCTGGCGCAGGCGCTGAACGCCATCGAACACACCCGCGAACAATTGTTGACACAGCTTGGGGTGCGGGATTCGCCTCCCATTTGGAGCGACGTCCTGCGGGCCGGCTCCGCCCCATCGGTCTTCCACGAGACTGGGCATTCTCTCTCGCAACAAGTCAAGGGCTTGACGAATTACGTGCAACGCAAGCCGGCCAGGTTTTTGCTGCACGCCTTGGTCTTTGCGGCGCTTTTTGCGCTCTTCCATTGGGCGCGCGGCCGCGCGCAAAAACGGCCGGAACTCAAAACGACGGCATTGATCTTTGAAATCCCGCTGCCAGCGGCGTTGCTCCTTGCTCTCTTCGCCACCCACTGGATTTATCCGCAAGCTCCGCGCCTGCTGTGGGCGATAGTCGGCGCCGCCCTGCTCATTCCGGCCACCATTGTCCTGCGCAAATTCATCGACCGCCATTTATTCCCCCTCCTGAATCTTATGGTGGTTTTTTATTTCCTCGATCAAGTGCGGACCGTCGCAGCGTCGCAGGAAATTCCCTCGCGCCTTCTCTTTCTCGCGGAAATGCTGGCGGCCAGCCTTTTTTTCGTTTGGTCCAAGGCTTTGCCGCGATGGAAAGCCCCCTTCCGGGCCGCCGCTGTTATTTTCGGATTTGCTTTTCTGGCCAATGCGCTCGGCTTTGTCGCCCTGAGCAAATTGATCGGCAACGGCCTTCTGCTCAGCGCCTACCTCGCCTTGATTCTTTATGCCATTGTCCGAATTGTGGAGGGATTGGTGGCCGGCGCGTTAAGCATTCCACCGCTCAATCGCTCGGGAATGGTCTCCCGGCACCGCGCTTTGCTGCAACACCACATCATGCAGGTCCTGCACTGGGCCGCTGTGGCGCTCTGGGTCGTTTTTGTTTTGGGTGTGCTTTCGGTCCGTGGCACGGTGATGGCTTTTCTCCGAACCATTTGGGACGCGCATTTGCAGTACCGGGCGCTGCACGTTTCCGTTGGAGATGTTCTTATATTCGTCTTGACCGTGGGGGCGTCGTTCCTGATTTCGCGCGTGCTTGTTTTTTTCCTCGACGAGGAAGTCTATCCCCGGCTCACCCTCGCGCCCGGGCTGCATTACTCCATCTCCACCGTCCTGCGCTATATCGTCCTGCTGGGGGGCTTTCTGATTGGCTTGAGCCTGGTCGGCTTCGACATGACTCACCTGACCATCATGGCCGGCGCCTTCAGCGTTGGCCTGGGGTTTGGGTTGCAGAATATCGTCAATAATTTTGTCTCCGGCATCATCCTGCTTTTCGAGCGCCCGGTCAAAGTAGGCGATGTCATTGTCCTGGATTCCGGCGCCGGTACTGTCAAACATATTGGCATCCGGGCCAGCATCGTGCGCAGCGCCAACGGCTCCGAGATCATTGTGCCCAACAGCGCCTTTATTTCCTCTTCGGTGGTCAATTTCACCCTCTCCAGCAGCCACCTTCTGGTTTCCATTCCGGTCGGGGTCACG
>Ga0075522_10002586_pt1 | contig 13348 bp, 16 predicted proteins | sample NGEPerA_FD_74796 | JGI IMG/M metagenome (GOLD analysis project Ga0075522, IMG submission 74796) | Arctic peat soil microbial communities from the Barrow Environmental Observatory site, Barrow, Alaska, USA - NGEE PermafrostL2-A | ecosystem: Environmental > Terrestrial > Soil > Wetlands > Peat ... | reverse complement strand
ACATCGATTCGTGGGCTGTCGTGCCCGCGCCCGAGGGTGACGCCGGCCAGCTACTCGAGATTCGCTTGAAGTACACCGAGGACCGCCGCTCGGCGATCTCAGGCCTGCGGCGCGTGTCGCGCCCGGGGCGGCGCACATATGTGGACGCGAAGCACATCCCGAAGGTGCTCGGCGGTATGGGTACCTCGATCGTGTCGACCTCTCGCGGAGTCATGACCGGCCACGACGCACGCGCGGCGGGCGTCGGCGGCGAGGTCCTCGCGCAGGTCTGGTGAGGTGAGCGTCTGATGTCGAGAATCGGTAGACAGCCCATCCCCGTGCCCGCCGGCGTGACCGTTGCGATCGAGCCCGAGTCGGTGCGCGTGAACGGCCCGAAAGGCGAGCTGATGGAGCGCATCCACAGGGACATAGATGTCATCCAGGAGGGCGAGCGGCTGCTCGTCTCGCGGCCGACGAACCGTGGCGAGCACCGCGCGCTACATGGACTCACTCGCTCGCTGGTGGCGAATATGGTCCAGGGCGTGACGGACGGCTACGAGAAGCGCCTGGAGATCCAGGGCGTCGGCTACCGCGCGCAGCTGAAGGGGAAGAACCTCGAGCTCGCCGTCGGCTACTCGCACCCGGTGCCGATCCCGGCGCCTGAAGGCATCGAGTTCGAAGTGCCCCAGCCGACGCGCGTTGTGGTCAAGGGCATCTCCAAGCAGCTCGTCGGCGAGACCGCCGCGATCATCCGCAAGCAGCGCCCGCCGGAGCCCTACAAGGGCAAGGGCATCCGCTACGAGGGTGAGTACGTGGCCCGCAAGGTCGGGAAGAGGGCTTAGCGATGGCTGTCATCACCAAGGGCAACCGCCGGCTGAAGCGCCGCCGGCGGGTGCGCGCAAAGATCACCGGCACCGCGACGCGTCCGCGGATCTCCGTGTTCCGCTCCAACAGGGGCCTCTCGGCCCAGCTGATCGACGATGTGGCCGGCGGCACGCTGGCCGCGGTCAGCTGGTTCGAGCCCGAGCTGAGCTCGCTCGCGAAAGACGCGCGGGCAAAGCGCGCCGGTGAGACGCTCGCCGAGCGTGCGAAGGCGGCGGGCGTGACGGAGGCCGTGTTCGATCGCGGCGGCTACCGCTATCACGGCCACGTACGCGCCTTCGCCGAGGCGATTCGCGAAGCCGGCCTCACCGTCTAGACCCCATCCTCCCTCTAGACCCCATTCTCCCTCTAGACCCCATCCTCCCGCTACCCTCTCTCTCCTACCTATGGCAATAACCTCAGATCGCTCAGTAAGTCAGTCCGGCCTCGACCTGCAGGAGCGGGTCGTGGAGATCAACCGCGTCGCGAAGGTGGTCAAGGGCGGCCGGCGGTTCTCGTTCACCGCTTTGGTGGTCGTCGGTGACGAGCGCGAAGTCGTCGGCATCGGCTACGGCAAGGCCAACGAGGTGCCCCTTGCGATCCAGAAGGGTGTCGAGCGGGCGAAGAAGGATCTCTTCCGGGTGCCCAAGCACGGCAGCACGATCACCCACCAGACCACCGGCATCTTCGGCGCCGGGCGCGTGCTGTTGAAGCCCGCCTCCCCCGGTACCGGGGTGATCGCCGGCGGCGGCGTGCGCGCGGTGCTCGAGCTCGCGGGCATCCACGACATCCTCTCGAAGAGCCTCGGTACGCAGAACCCGATCAACCTCGTCAAGGCCACGGTCGCGGGACTCCGCGGGTTGCGCACCCCGGAGGAGGTCGCGAAGCTGCGCGGACTGTCGATCAACCAGGTGCTCGGTCTGGGCGAAGACCCCGCAAACGGCACTCACGTGCCGGCTGTGGAGGCCGAGACGGAGACACTGGCGGCGACCGAGACTGTGATCGAGACGGAGACGACTACGGTGGTCGATAGCGCCGAGGAGACTCCGGCCGCCGCCGAGGAGACTCCGGCCGCCGCCGAGGAGACTCCAGCCGCCGCCGAGGAGACTCCAGCCTGATGTCCTCGCTGAGCGTCACCCAGCTTCGCTCGCGCAACGGCGCGAATAAGAAACAGATCGACACGCTGCGCTCGCTCGGGCTGCGGAGGATCGGACACACCGTGGAGGTCAAGGACTGCGAGCAGGCCCGTGGGATGGTGCACGCCGTGCGTCACCTCGTCGAGGTCCAGGAGGGCAAGTGAGCCCCGCGAAGGAGACCGAGAAGGAGCGCATCGGCCTGCACAACCTTGCGCCCGCTCCGGGCAGCCGGCGTCCGCGCAAGCGCGTGGGACGGGGCGAAGGCTCTGGAACCGGCAAGACCGCCGGCCGCGGGCAGAAGGGCGCGGGCTCGCGCTCGGGCTCCAAGCGGAGGGCGCGCTTCGAGGGTGGGCAGATGCCGATCCACATGCGCATGCGAAAGCTGCGCGGGCCGCACATGAAGAAGTCGATGCCGTTCGAGATGTTCCGCACGCACACCCAGCCGGTGAACATCGCCGATCTGGACGCCCGCTTCGAGTCCGGCGCCGAGATCACCGTCGAGTTGCTCAAGGCCAAGGGCCTCGGTACCCGCAAGGACATACCGATCAAGATCCTCGCCAGAGGCGAGCTATCGAAGCCGCTCACGGTTCACGCCCACGCCTTCAGCGCCAATGCGCGCGAGCAGATCGAGGCAGCCGGCGGCGCCTGCCACCTCATCGAGAGCTAGAATCGGGCGCTGCGCCGGCGTTTGCCCGACTGCGCCGCGGAACTGACAGCCGATGCTCTCGACCATTCTCAACGCCTTCCAGGTAGCGGACATTCGCAAGAAGCTCGCCTTCACGGCGGCGATGTTGCTGATCTACCGTCTGGGCTCGCACATCCCCGTGCCGGGCATCAACCTGACGGCGGTCAACAACATCCAGAAGCAGTTCGGCGGTTCGAACATTCTGGGACTGCTGAACCTGTTCTCCGGTGGCGGCCTGGCACGGTTGGCGCTGTTCGCGCTGGGCATCATGCCCTACATCACCTCCTCGATCATCCTACAACTGCTCCAGGTGGCGGTGCCGTCGCTCGAGAAGCTCTCCAAGGAAGGCGAGGTGGGGCAGGCGAGGATCACGCAGTACACCCGCTACCTGACGGTCGGACTGGCCTTCGCCCAGTCGATCGGCTACGTGTTCCTGTTCCACTCGCTGCAGGGCAAAGCCGGCGAATCGGTGGTCACCCACTTCGACGCGCCCCACATCTTCTTGATCGTCATCTGCCTGACGACGGGCTGCGTGATGCTGATGTGGATCGGCGAGCTGATCACCCAGCGGGGCATCGGCAACGGCATCTCGCTGCTGATCTTCGCCTCGATCGTCGCCCGCCTGCCGACAGCCATTCAGGCCTGGTGGACCACCCCGGATCAGGTCTTCAAGGTGATGATGCCGTTCCTCGTGCTGGCCGTGGTGGCCGGGATCGTGTTCGTCCAGGAGGGCCAACGACGAATTCCCGTGCAATACGCCAAGCGCGTGATCGGACGGCGGATGACCGAGGGCGGTCAGACCTATCTGCCGCTGCGCGTGAACATGGCCGGTGTGATCCCGGTGATCTTCGCCGCCAGCATCATGGCGTTCCCGCCGACCGTCGGGCAGCTCGTGAAAACCCACTGGGGCCAGCAGCTCTCGGACTTCTTCTCGCCCAACGGCTGGCACTACGTCGTGGGCGAGTCGATCTTCATCGTGGTCTTCACCTACTTCTACACCGCCGTCACGTTCAACCCGGTCGACCAGGCGGACAACCTGAAGAAGTACGGAGGGTTCATCCCCGGTGTCAGGCCGGGACGCCCGACGGCGGAATTCCTGGATCGGATCCTCGCGCGGCTGACCTTTCCCGGCGCGCTGTTCCTGGCCGCCGTCGCGGCGCTGCCGACGATTCTGATCGCGCGCACCCACCAGAACATCCCGCTCGGGGGGACCTCGATCCTGATCGTGATCGGAGTGGCGCTGGAAACGATGAAGCAGCTCGAGGCACAGCTGATGATGCGAAGTTACGAGGGCTTTCTCAAGTAGTCCCTCCCGCATGTACGAACCCCGACGCGAGCGGGTAGGCTGGGAGGGAGGTGTCGGAGTTGAATCTAATACTGCTCGGCCCGCCGGGTGCAGGCAAGGGGACGCAGGCGGAGCGCCTGCGTGAGGATTTCGGGCTGCCCCACATCTCCGCCGGCGACATGCTCCGCGCCCAGGTCTCCGATGGAACCGAGCTGGGGCTGAAGGCCAAGCGGTACATGGATGCCGGCGAGCTGGTGCCCGACGAGGTGATCATCGGCATGATCATCGATCGCGTCGGCGACGAGGCCGCGCGCGACGGGTTCCTCCTCGACGGGTTTCCTCGCAACGAGGAGCAGGCCGATGCCCTGGGCGAGGCGCTCGACGGCCTGAGTCGGCGGTTGACCGCCGCGCTACTGGTCGAGGTGCCCGACGACGAGGTGGTGCGTCGTCTGGCTGGCCGCCGCGTGTGCGTGAAGAATCCCAGCCACATCTACCACGTGGAGTTCGATCCGCCCAAGCACGAGGGCGTGTGCGATCAGGACGGCACCCGGTTGATCCAGCGCGACGACGACGCCGAGGAGACGATCCGCCATCGTCTGGAGGTCTATCACTCCCAGACCGCGCCGCTGGTCGACTACTACGAGCGTCTCGGCTTGCTGCGGCGGTTCGACGGACGCCGGAACGCCGACGAGGTGCACGCCCATATCCGCGCCGCGCTTGCGACGCTCCGCTTGGAGGAGAAGCTATAGCTAAGCTCCTCGGGTGATCATCAAGAAGAGCCCCGAGGAGATCGAAAAGATGGCGCGGGCCGGCGCGATTCTCGCCGGAACGCTGGACATGCTCGAGGGCAAGATCCGCGCGGGGGTGAGCACCGCCGAGCTCGATCGGGCCGCCGAGCGCTTCATCCGCTCGCGCGACGCGGTGCCGACGTTCAAGGGCTACCGCGGCTTTCCCGGCTCGATCTGCGCCTCGCCGAACGCGATGGTGGTCCACGGTATCCCGGGCCCGTACCGCTTGAAGAGCGGGGACACGATCTCGATCGACGTGGGAGTGACGCTCGACGGATGGGTGGCGGACGCCGCGCGCACCTTCCCGCTGGGCGAGGTCAGCGGGAAGGCGCAAAATCTGCTGAGCGCGACCGAGGAGGCGCTGTATGCCGGGGTGGCGCAGTGCAGGCCGGGCAACCGCATGGGTGACCTGTCGAGCGCGATCCAGCGGGTGGCCGAGAAAGCCGGGCTGTCGGTGGTGCGCTCGCTTGTGGGGCACGGAGTCGGGCGGAGCATGCACGAGGATCCGCAGGTGCCAAACTACGGGAAGCCGGGAAAGGGTCCGTTGCTGGAGGAGGGCATGGTGCTCGCCGTCGAGCCGATGACGACCGCCGGGCGCCCCGCGGTGCGCGTGGCCGGCGACGGCTGGGCGATCTTCTCCCAGGACGGCTCGCCCGCGGCGCACTTCGAGTTCACGGTCGCGGTCACCGGCGAGGGGCCGAAGATCCTCACGCCGTGGCATCTTGCTGCGGAGGACCGGAAGGCGTCTGGAGTTGCTACCATCCGGGGTCCTGCTCGAACGCGAAGCGATTTGTGCGCGTGAGAGCATCTCCACGACCCGGTAGCGGCGGCCACTACGGCAGCCAGAGCCGAGCCGCCGGAACCCAGCCGCCGAAAGGGATCATGAAGGTAAGACCGTCGGTCAAGCCGATGTGCGAGAAGTGCAAGATCATCCGCCGTCACGGAGCGGTTCTGGTCATCTGCCAGAACAAGCGCCACAAGCAAAGGCAGGGCTAGCACCCGCATGGCAAGAATCGCTGGGGTCAACCTACCCCTGAACAAGCGCACGGAGATCGGCCTCACCTACATCTTTGGGATCGGGCGGGCGACGTCGAACAAGTTGCTGAAGGAGACGGGGGTCAGCCCCGACACCTACATACGCGACCTGACCGAGGACGAGGTCTCGAAGCTCCGCGACGCGATCGACCAGACGCTGACGGTCGAGGGAGATCTGCGCCGCGAACAGTCGCAGGACATCAAGCGTCTGCAGGAGATCGCTTGCTATCGCGGGCTGCGCCACCGCCGTGGCCTGCCGGTGCGTGGGCAGAAGACGAAGACCAACGCACGTACGCGCAAGGGGCCCAAGCGGATGCAGGTCGCCGGTAAGAAGAAAGCGGGCAAGAAGTAATGCCTCCCGCACCCAAGCGTCCCGGCCGCGGGCGGCGCAAGCCGAAGAAGAACATCCCGATCGGACAGGCCCACATCAAGACTTCGTTCAACAACACGATCGTCTCCCTGACGGACACCACGGGCAACGTGATCGCCTGGGAGTCGGCCGGAGGCGCGGGCTTCAAGGGCTCACGCAAGTCCACGCCGTTTGCCGCCCAGGTGACCGCCGATGCGGCCGCTCGGAAGGGTCTCGAGCAGGGCCTGCAGAAGGTCGAGGTCTACGTCAAGGGCCCGGGCTCGGGCCGGGAGACAGCGATCCGCTCGCTGCAGGCCGCGGGCCTCGAGGTTACGGGCGTCAAGGACGTCACCCCACAGGCCCACAACGGTTGTCGCCCCCGCAAGCGTAGGAGAGTCTGAGCAATGGCCAGAGACACTGGACCTCAGTGCAAGCAGTGCCGCCGCGAGGGGCAGAAGCTGTTCCTCAAGGGCGAGCGCTGCCTGACTGACAAGTGTGGCGTGGAGCGCCGCGCCTATCCGCCGGGCGAGCACGGTCGCGGTCGGCAGAAACAGAGCGAGTACCGCCTGCAGCTGCGCGAGAAGCAGAAGGCGCGCCGCTACTACGGCGTGCTCGAGAAGCAGTTCCACGGCTACTACGAAAAGGCCTCGCGCCAGCCCGGTATCACCGGAGAGAACCTGCTCGCGCTGCTCGAGTGCCGGCTGGACAACGTGTTGGTGCGCCTCGGTTTCGCCGCCTCGCGCCGCCAGGCGCGCCAGCTGATCCGTCACGGCCACTGGACGGTCAACGGCCGCCGGGTGAACATCCCCTCATATCAGGTGCGCTCGGGCGAGGTGATCGCGATCAAGGCCGACACCGCGGCCACGCAGGTGGTGCGCGACGCGACCGAGCTGACCGGACAGATTCCCGCGTGGCTACAGGCCGACCATGAGTCGCTCACGGCCAAGGTGCTGCGCAAGCCGGAGCGACGCGAGGTCGCCGCGCCGGTGCAGGAGCAGCTCATTATCGAGCTGTACTCGAAGTAGTAGGAGAGTTTTTGCCCCACGCCGGCGCCGCCTGATGGTGGCGCAGGCGCTTCAGAGCCGGTGTCCGAGCGACGCCGGTGCGACACCAAAACGACGTTAGGACTCTGATGCTCGACTTCCAAATTCCCCGGATCACCAGCGAGTCCGTGGAGCAGAACCGTGGCACGTTCACCATCGAGCCGCTCGACCGCGGCTTCGGCTACACGTTCGGCAACTCGCTACGCCGCGTGCTGCTGTCCTCCCTGGCCGGCGCGGCCGTCACGAGCGTACGCATCGAGGGCGTCGCGCACGAGTTCTCGACGATCGGAGGCGTCAAGGAGGACGTGACGGACATCGTGCTGAACCTCAAGGGCATCGTCTGCCGGATGCACTCCGACGCGACCGAGGTCGAGGCGCCGCTGGTGGTGACCGGACCGGGAGAGATCACCGCGAAGGACATCGACCTGCCCGCGGGCGTCGAGATCCTCAACCCCGATGTGCACGTGGCGACGCTCGAGAAGAAAACTAAGCTCGAGCTGTACATGACGATCGGCCGCGGCCGCGGCTACCGCCCGGCGGAGGAGAACAAGTCCTCGGACCAGCCGATCGGGGTGATCCCGATCGATTCGATCTTCTCGCCCGTCCGGCGGGTGGCCTACGCGGTCGAGGGCGCGCGCGTCGGTCAGAAGACGGACTTCGACAAGCTCACGCTCGACATCGAGACCGACGGCTCGATCGATCCGCAGGCGGCGCTCCGCGAGGCGGCCGAGCTGCTGATCAGCCAGCTGGCGATCTTCACCGACGCCGATCGCATCCAAGAGCTGCGGGCGGTGCCGGGAGGCCAGCTCGACGGCCACGGCCTCGCGGTGGGTGGTGGCGCTCCGGCGGCGCTGCAGGGCGAGGAGTGGAGCATCCTGATCGAGGAGCTCGAGCTCGGGGTGCGCTCGTATAACTGCCTGAAGCGCGCCGGCATCCAGACAGTGGGCGATCTGATCTCGAAGTCCGAGGCCGAGCTGAACGCGATCCCGAACTTCGGCAAGAAGTCGATCGACGAGGTCATCGAGACGCTTCACTCTCGGGGCCTGGACCTCCGGCAGGACTAGCCCCGCTTTCAAGGATTTGCGTCAAGATGCGCACAGGTCACACACAAATTTGTGATCGCCGCGAGAAGTGATGCTCTCTTTTTGAGCGGTGTATTACGATCGTTATACAGCGCATAAAAAGTCTTATACAACCCCCCCGCCGGCACACCGTCGTCACACTTATCCGTAAGAAAGTTAGAATCACCGCGACCATGAGACACCAGAAGACCAAAAACAAGCTCAGCCGCTCAAGCGCCCACAGGAAGTCGCTGTTGATGAACCTCAGCAAGGAGATCATCGAGCACGAGCGGATCAAGACGACCGAGGCGAAGGCCAAGGCCGTCAAGCCCGAGATCGAGCAGCTGATCACCTTGGCCAAGCGCGGGAGCCTGCACGCGCGCAGGCAGGCGCTGTCGACGCTGGCTCAGGACAAGTTCGCGGTGCACAAGCTGTTCGAGGAGGTCGCGCCTCGCTACGCGGACAGGCCGGGTGGGTACACACGCATCCTGAAGCTCGGCCCGCGGAAGAGCGACTCGACCGAGATGGTCTTCATCGAGCTGGTTTAGCCGGCTGGTCACCAAGCTCACGATCGAGTACGACGGGACCGACTTCGCCGGCTGGGCCTGTCAGCCTGGGGAGCGGACGGTGCAGGGAGAGTTGGAGTCGGCGCTGAGGACGGTGCTCGGCGAGACGGGCCCCGACGGCGCGCCGCTGAAACTGACGGTGGCCGGGCGCACCGATCAAGGCGTGCACGCGTGGGCTCAGGTCGCAAGCTACGCGCACGAGGCGGTCGATCCGCTGCGGCTGAACGGGCTGCTCGACGACGACGTCGCGGTGCTCGCGGCGGAACCGGCGGAGGAGACGTTCGATGCCCGGCGCGACGCGACGAGCCGGACCTACTGCTACCGCGTGCTCGCGCGACGCAGCCGCGGTGTGTTCGAGCGCGGTCGCGCCTGCTGGTGGCCGGGAGCGCTCGACCAAGGGGCGCTCGCGGAGTGCGCCGCGGCGCTGGCGGGCAGGCACGACTTCACGGCGTTCACGCCGAGTGAGACGGAGCACTCGTGGTTTCACTGCGACGTCGGGCGCGCCGAGTGGCTGGCGAAAGGGGATCTGTTGGAGTTCTGGATCGAGGCTGACATGTTCCTCAGACACATGAATCGCGTGCTCGTCGGCACGATGCTCGAGGTCGGGAGCGGACGGCGGACGGTCGATGAGTTCAACTGCCTGCTCGAGGGTCGCCCGCGCGAGGAGGCCGGCAGGACAGCTCCCGCGCACGGGCTGGCGCTCGCCGGCGTGTCCTACGAGTAGGAGCGGGCGGAGGTCGCGCACGGACTTTGGACCCGGACGCGATGCCGGGCCGGGTAACGCGACGTCGGGCCGGTAACGCGATGTCGGGCCGGTAACGCGATGTCGGGCCGGTAACGCGATGTCGGGCCGGTAACGCGATGTCAGGCCGGTAACGCGGCGGCTACAGCGGCGGACCGAAGCGCGCCCTATGCTGGGGAAACAGATGCTGAACGTGCTGCTGACGAACGACGACGGGATCGAGGCGGAGGGCCTGCAGGCGATGCGCAGGGCGCTGCTCGCGGTGGAGGGCGTGCGCCTGGCGGTGATCGCGCCGGACGGCAACCGCTCGGCGATGGCCCGCTCGATTACGACCCGCAGGCCGCTCTGGGTGGCCGAGGTGCCGTTCGCGGACGAGACGGTCGGCTACGCGACGGACGGCACGCCGGTCGACTGCGTGCGGCTGGCGAGCCTCGGGCTGGTCGAGGGGTTCAAGACCGATCTGGTCGTCTCCGGGATCAACCACGGCGCGAACCTGGGCGACGACATCACCTACTCGGGCACGGTCGCGGCGGCGCTCGAGGGCGTCGTGTTGGGGATCCCGGCGATCGCGGTTTCCCAGCAGTCGAAGGCGCGGGCGCTCGACTTCCGCTACGACGGCGGCTTCTCCTTCGAGGTCGCGGCCGGGTTCGTGGCCGGGCTGGTGGAGCAGATCGAGGACGTGCCACTGCCGAAGACGACGCTGCTGAACGTGAACGTGCCGGCCGGCACGCCGGAGGGGGTCGAGGTGACGAGCCTGGGCAAGCGCATCTACCGGGACGAGCTGAAGCTCGACCACGAGGAGGAGGGCCCGCCCTCCCGCAGGCGCTACTGGATCTACGGCTCGGACCCCGGCTTTCACGACGAGCCGGGCACCGACCTGGCGGCGGTGGCCGCGGGACGGGTCGCGGTGACGCCGATCCACTTCGACCTGACCGACCGCCCGGGCTTGGAGGCTCTGAGAGGCTTCGACCTGGAGGCGCTCCTCGCTCCGGTCGCCGGGCTCCAAGCGCCGTGAGTGACGCCTCGGAGTCGCCGGAGTCGGAGGAGTCGTTGGAGCCCCTCGAGTCATCGACAGCGCAGTTGCGGGCGCGCGCGGGTGAGTTGAGGAGCGTGCTCGGGGAGCACGCTCACCGCTACTACGTGCTCGACGACCCCACCGTCGGGGACGCGGAGTACGACGCGCTGCTCGACGAGCTGCGGGCCCTGGAGAAAGCGTACCCGGCGCTGGCCACGCCGGACTCGCCGACGCGGCGGGTGGGGGCGGAGCCGGTGGGGAAGCTGGAGAAGGTGACGCACCTGGAGCCGATGCTGTCGCTGCCGAACGCCCGGACCGAGGAGGAGCTGCGGGCGTGGGTGGAGCGGATGCGCAACCACCTGGCGCGCGAGGGGATCGAGAGCCCGAAGTTCGAGTTCGTGGTGGAGCCGAAGATCGACGGGCTGGCGATCAGCCTCGTCTATCGCGACGGGGTCCTCGAGCGGGGGGCGACGCGCGGGAACGGCGAGGTGGGGGAGGACGTCACGCACAACCTCCGGACGATCGGTGCGATCCCGCTGAGTGTCGACGACGTGCCGCCGCTGATGGAGGTGCGGGGCGAGGTGTATATGTCGTTGAGGGACTTCGCCGCGCTGAACGAGCGGCGCGCGGAGGCGGAGGAATCGACGTTCATGAACCCGCGGAACTCCGCCGCGGGGACGATCCGCCAGCTCGACCCGGCGGATGCGGCGAAGCGGCCGCTCTCGATGTGGTGCTACCAGCTGGGTGTCGTCGAGGATCTCTCGTTCGAGACGCACTGGGAGGCGCTTCAGTGGCTGCGCGAGCACCGCTTCCGCGTCAATCCCGACATCAGGTTGATCGGCAGCGAGGACGAGGTCGTGAGACAGTGCCTCGACTGGCAGGAGCGCCGGGGCGAGCTCGACTTCGAGATCGACGGGGTCGTGGTGAAGGTGAACGACCTCGCGCTCCAGCGCCGGCTGGGCTCCGTCGGGCGCGACCCGCGCTGGGCGATCGCCTGGAAGTTCCCGCCGACGATCGCGGTGACGAAGCTGGAAAAAGTCATGTGGAACGTCGGGAAGTTCGGCGACATGCGTCCCTACGCGATGCTCGCGCCGATCGAGGTGGGCGGCGTGAGCATCAAGCTGGCGACGCTCCACAACGAGGAGGACATCGTCCGCAAGGACATCCGCCAGGGCGAGGAGGTGATCGTGATGCGCGCCGGCGACGTGATCCCGCAGGTGGTCTCCCCGGCGCCACACGTGGTCGAGGGGAAGAGCCGTCCGCGACGCCCGCGCCCGCCGAAGCGCTGTCCGTTCTGCAACACCGAGACGGTCAAGCCGAAGGGCTCGGTGTTCACGAAGTGCCCCAACCGCGACTGCCCCGAGCGCGCGTGGCAGCTGCTGAAGCACTTCGTCTCACAGGGCGCGATGGACATCGAGGGGCTCGGCGAGAAGCAGGTGGCGATGCTCCAGCAACAGGGGCTGGTGAGGACCGACGGCGACTTCTACCGCCTCGCCGAGGAGCAGTTGGTGGAGTTGGAGGGCGTCGGGGAGATCTCGGCGAGGAGCCTGATCGCGGCGATCGAGGCCTCCAAGGGGCGGCCGTTCGCGCGCGTGCTGTTCGCGCTCGGGATCGAGGAGGTCGGCGAGGTGACGGGCCGCAACCTGGCGATGCGCTTCCGCGACATCGACGCGCTGCTCGGTGCCACGAACGAGGAGATCGAGCAGACACCGGGGGTGGGCGAGAAGATGGCGAGGGCGATCCGCGAGCAGCTCGACGACGAGCGGATGCGCGCGCTGATCGAGGATCTACGCGAGATCGGGCTGCGCTTCTCCGAGCAGGGTCCGCCGCCGTCGGAGGGCCCTCTGGCGGGCAAGACGGTCGTGTTGACGGGCTCGATGCCGAACTGGTCGCGCGAGCAGGCCACCGAGCGAATCATGGCCGCCGGCGGGCGGGTGACGAGCGCGGTATCGAAGAAGACCGACTACCTCGTCGCCGGCGACAGCGCGGGATCGAAGCTCGAGAAGGCCAAGCGCCTGGCGGTGCCGACGCTCGACGAGGCAGGCCTCCGCGAGTTGCTGGGTGAGTAGTTCCGATAGGCGCATGCGCCTATCGGCGGGGCCGTACATGTACGACCCCGAGCAGGGTCGCATGCGACCCTGCTGAACATGCCGCATGCGGCATGTTCTTCCCAATCAGATTTTCGCGATCAGAAGTCCGCGATCGAGATCGTCATGTGGTCCTGGATCGTGTGGGCGTAGGAGGTGCTGATCCCGTCCGTGAAGAGCGCGAAGGCGAGCAGGTGGCCGTCGCGGGCCTGGCAGTAGCCGACGAGGTTGGAGACGCCGGTGAGGGTGCCCGTCTTCCCCTGGCAGCGTCCCGCGGCGCCGGTCTCGCGCATCCGTTCCGAGAGCGTCCCGGTGCTCCCCGCGACCGCGAGATCGCCGCGTAGCACCGCCCCGACGGTGGTCGGCGCGAGCTCGACGAGCAGATCGGCGACCTCGTAGGGGGAGGTGAGGTCCGAGGCGGAGAGGCCCGAGCCGTCGACCACATGGGGGGAGAAGCCGAATAGCTTGGCGATCGTCGCGCTCACCACGGCGGCGCCCGCCGCGGTCGTGCCGGCGCCGCCGTAGCGGGCGCCGAGGTCCTTCACGAGCGTCTCCGCGAAGAAGTTGTCCGACGGCGGCAGCGTCAACGCGAGCAACCCGTTGAGCGTCGGCGACTGGACCTGAGCGAGCTGGGTGGCGCCGGCGGGCGTCGGGGCCGCGCCGGAGGAGCCCTGGATCGTGACGCCGGCTCCCTTCAGCGCCCCCAGCAGCTCGTG
>Ga0075522_10002585_pt1 | contig 13354 bp, 10 predicted proteins | sample NGEPerA_FD_74796 | JGI IMG/M metagenome (GOLD analysis project Ga0075522, IMG submission 74796) | Arctic peat soil microbial communities from the Barrow Environmental Observatory site, Barrow, Alaska, USA - NGEE PermafrostL2-A | ecosystem: Environmental > Terrestrial > Soil > Wetlands > Peat ... | reverse complement strand
AACCTAAGGTCAGGGCGCCTGCGGATCGACGGCAGCGCCCACAAAGTTTTTTTGGGTTCAACAAAATTGGATCTTACGGGCCATGAATTCGCGCTGCTAAAGATTTTTCTCCAAAACGAAGGCGTCGCCCTCGGCCGGGATGAACTGCTCCGTCAGGGATGGGGCCGGGAGGCCCAGGTTTCGGCGCGCACTGTGGACGTCCACGTGGCGCATTTGCGCACTAAACTTGGGGTCGAGGGAAAACGCCTAGTCACCGTCCGGCAGGTGGGCTTCCGGCTCGAAAAAGCTTGAGAGTTCCTTTACTTCAGCGCCATTTTATTTCGTTCCCAGCCGCACTTCCCGGATCCTGAATGCATGCGACCCAAAGGTCGCGGGCATGACATTGAACGCTTCAACATTGCCCAAGTCCAAGGGAGCCCCTTTTTTGGCGTGGGGGGGCTGGTAATTTGGGTTGAGGGAGAAGCTTGAAAAGGGGAAATCGACGGTGCGCCATGCGCCGGCTTTCACGACAGCGGGTTTGGATTGGTAGGCATTTTGGTTGGCGTCATTGAAGGCCACTTGGAACGACAGGTTTTCCTCGCTGGAAAAAATCACTTGCAGGGTTTTCGCTTTGGTCCAATCCTGGCCCTTCCAATCCGCCCCGGCGCGGATCCATTCACCGCACCAGCCCTGGTCTTTCAGGGTGTAGGCGAAGGTGGCGTAGGAGCCCCCGTCGCGGGAGCCTCCCGCGTGGACGCCCATCGCCATGAGGCTGCCTTGGGTATCCGCAAAGGGGCCATAGGCGCTGGCGGGCAGGGCGATGAAATCCTGGATCGTGGAGGCGCCCATTTCGCCGTCTTGAAGCTTAGGTTTTGACTGGAGCGAATCCAAGGGCCCGATGGACACGACGCTGGCGCCCGCTCCGACGGGTCCGAAATTGATGGAGACCATTTTTTTCAAGTCAAAAACGCCCTTGGAGGGCGCTCCGGAATTTTGCCAAACGGTTTTTTCAAAGGACTGTGCGGGCAATTCGAACTCCTGCCATGTCCCGGCGCGCAGACGGATCGTGTGGGTCACCGACATTTTTTCGGAATCGGTAAGGATTACCGACAGCCGAAGGGCTTGTTCGGCTTTGGCCATGAAGCGTAAGCCCCCTTGGGCGTCGAGGCCGCCGTGGACGGAAGTCCACACACCGCCCCATTGGATCAGATTTGAATCCAGACGCAGGGCTTTGGAACGCCCGGATGGCCCCTTCGTGACGCTAAAATCCACTTTTGAACCGGCTGAATCGGCCCAGGACCCGATGTTCCCGCCGGATTTAAGGTCGGTCCAGTCCTGTAAAGAGGCGGCACTGAGGCCGCCGGCGCAGAACGAAGCGAGGAAATAAACAAGGCCGGTTTTCATGGCGGGCTCCTAAGATTATGGCGCTGCGGTGACGGTGGACCTATCGATTGGACGCCGGTGATCCGGGCAAGGTGTCGCGCGCCGGATCTTCTCCGGCGACGGCGCTGGCCGCGTCCTGGCTGGACCATAGGTAGCGTTCCACACTGCCGTGGATTTTGTCATGGTCGGCGCTGAACCGGGCTGCCTGATCCGGGCTCAGCACTAGGGCGATGGCGTCTTCACCCGCCCGTCCGATCATGCGCACATCGGATTCCCAGCCCACGCGAAGCGTTTCCATGCGCATTTTTTGGGATTCCAAAATTAGGGTGACGCTTTTTTTCTGGGTTTCGTTGAGGGAGAGCCTGGCGTCGAGCTGGGCTACGAGCCGTTGTTGGGGGTCCCAACGGCGGAGCGTCCGGTCAAAGGTCAGGCGCATGGCCCAGGCCCCCAGTCCAAGGCCGAGCACGAACGCAAGCGCCAGCGCCCATGGGGCCGTTTTTAGTCCGCGCAACATGCTTGTCCCCCTTCACACTGCATTTCACAGGTGGCGCCATAATTTGTGTCGTCCTGAACCCATTGCCGTTGCGGCCGCCAAAAGGCGCTGAGGAGCAGGGCCAGGGCCGCGGCCGACGCCAGGGGCAGGACCCATGCCGGACCGGCTTTTTCCGGATTGAAGAACGGAATATGGGCGCGGGGAAGAGCCGACAGCACCGCCGATTTCAGGTCCGGCACCAGGGCCTCGTGGGGCCAGCGTCCTATGATCCTGCCGCAGCCGGGGCAAGCGTCGCGGTGGGCCTCCCAGGTCAGGCGCTCGAGGGCGTCTAAACGACCGGCGAAATAGTCCTGGGTTTGACCCAGGCATTGTTCATGGGAGTTCATGGTTTCTCCTGGGCGCCCCATAGGCGCCTTATTTTTTGGCGCATCCGTTTGAGGCGCCCTTTCACCGAATTTACGCTAAGGCCAAGCTTGCGCCCCAGGTCCTGGTAGCTGGGATCCTCGTCCGATGCCAATAAGCCCAGAAGTTCACGTTCGTTGGGGCTGAGTTGCTCCAACAAGGCCAGGGGCAGCGGGTCCGGCGCAGTCGCCAGGACCGGCGCCTGTATGAGCGAGTCCGGCAACCTGGTCCCCGATTCCAAAAGGGCGTCCAGGGATTGGGTGGGCCGGCGCCGCAAATGCCGCCGGCGGTCCTTGCACTCGTTGATGGCGATGCGGGTCAACCAAGTGCTGAAGGCGGCCTGGAAACGGAATTGGCCCAAACGCCGGAAGGCCTTAATGAAAGCGGCCTGGCTCGCGTCTTCGGCCTCCTGCACGTCGGCCAGGATGGCCAAGCACAAGCGGTAGACTTGGGCCTGATGGCGATGGACGAGATCACCATAGGCCTCATCGTCGCCGTCCAAAACCCGTTGAATGATGGCGCTGTCGTCGATGACCCACTCCGGTGGACCCGGCCCTGACGCCCGGTGCTTGATTGGACGCTTGACGCGCCGCAGCGTCAATCAATCACTGCATTCATCGTGCGACCATCAATTTAAAAAATCGGGGCGAAACCATCTCGGGCACGCGGGTGGCCACCAAGTACACCCCGTCTGCAACGGTTCGGCCTCCAGAACCATGCAAGTCCCAGTGGATAGGCGGAATCTGCGGCCCAGGCCAGGTTCGGATCAGCGAACCAGCCATGTTATAGATCTTAAGTTCCACCGACCGGCCGGCCGGCCGCCATTGGATGTCGACCGAGTTCTCAGACGGATGGACCGGGTTGGGGAAGGCGAGAATCTGGACCGAAGTGGTCGGGGTGGCGAACGCGGGGGAAACAGTGGGCGTCGCGGCAGCCGCGTTTTGGCAGTTCAGGATGTCGGCCGGATTCGCGCCCGCCGGGATCGGCAGGGCCGCCCCGGGCGCGGAGGGACCGTTGTTCGTGTCCACGCATCGCTGTACGGCGTAGCCGCGAATGGCGGCGCCGCTGAGGTCGAAGGCCATGCCCCGGTATGAGTTAAGGTTCGTTCCGGCGGCCAGCGGCAAACTGAGCTCGTTCCAGCCGCCCACGGCGCTCGTGCCGGTGACACCCCAGTTGGGGGGCCCCACCTGCGTTGCATAAGCTGTTGAGGTTCCGCCGGTGCTGCAACCGCCGCCGGCATAGAACCCGGCCCCGGCTAGGGAGACGGCGCCCGAGTCGCCGCTTCCGCCCAGGGGCAGGAGCCGCGGATGGCCGATGGTGTAGGCGTAGGATGCCGCCGGACAGTCCAAGCCGAATTCGATGGCGTTGACCGCCGGCAGCGCCATGGGAACCTGCACGGCCCACCAGGGCTGTTTAAATTGGGACCAATCCACCTCCACCCGCCCGCCGGCGCTGAGGTAGGCATACGCGCCGTAGTATCCGTAATCCGCAATCGAGCTTGGATTGACCAATGCCACTTCCAAGGGGAAGCCTTCGGAGACTTGGTTGTTGGTGACGGTGGCCCCGGCAAGATTCCAGGAGCTGTAGGCGAGTCCCACGGAGGGGATGCATAGAATGGCCTGGTGCGCGGCCTGCATCGACGTGTTGTTGTATAGAGTGTTTCCGGCCTTGAAAATGATACCGTACCAGGCCATATCCTGGATGACGTTGTCATGCACCTTGAAGCCGGTGCTGTTGTCGTCCAGATAGATACCGCCGCCCCAGACGGCCTGGTTGTCCCGGCAGAGGTTGTAGGCGATCTCGGTGCCCTGGCCGTTCGAGCCCCAAGCGTCGAAATTTCCGGTATCTGCCCCGTATAGGGCGACTTCTTCAATCAGGTTGCTAAGGATCTGGTTGGGGCCGCCCTGGGCCTGGACAATGCCGGCCTCCGCTACCCGCTGAACCGTGCAATTTTGAATCACGCATTGGCTCGATGAGCTAACCACAATGCCGCCGTCGGAACCCCAATTCCAATCGCAATCCTGCGCGACCAATCCATTCACGACGTGCCCGCTTCCGCCAATGATGTTCACCGCGCTGCTCCCAGCAAAGACAATGGAGCCACCGAGCCATTGGTTGTCCGTGCCTGAGATGTCGACCCCACCTTGAACCGGGGTGGAATACCCGTTTCGCAGGCGGTTCCAGCAGGGTGCGCTCAAATGGCAGTCCTGGATCACGCAGTTGGAGCTGTTGTGCAGGCTGAACCAGCCGCCGTAGGCGCTCAGTCCGGAAACCGAAATATAGGCTTGGTTATCCAGGATCAGCAAAGGACCGGCCGTTCCGGCCTCCATGCGGTGGCCCGCGGGCTGGTCCCCGGCCGGCGTCCAAACATAGAGGCGCTGGGCCACCGGATCCCAATACCATTCACCGGCCGCTCTCAGCAGGGCCAACGCCCCAAAGACATAGAAACGGTCTCCCCGACGCGGCACCAGGGCGGCAACGGCGTTGATGGGGGTGTCGAAGGCCAGCGTCCCGGCCACGGGACCATAGGAGGCGATGGTCCGGGTGTAGGAGGTCCATGATTGTCCGGGCATGTCCTGAATGAGGGCTCCAGTCAGGTCCACCCCTGGCAGAGCCGCCGGCAGGGCGGCGCACGCTTCGGCCGTGGCCGAACCCCAGTCCGAAATGGCCACAGGCTGGCTGCTGAGGGCTTCCACTCCGGCGGCCGGCCAGCGGGCCTCATTGAGCATCCGGCCATCGCAGAACACCTGCTGGGGTTGCGTGGACCACGGGGACCAATAGATGGAGCCGGTCGCAGCATTCCAAGGCCCCACCGGCTGTACGCCGGCCAGCACCGGGCATTCCCCAGGATAGGCCTTGATGTTGATGGGCGACGCGGAGCTTCCAGCCGTTGAAATCCGGACGGTACCCTGGTAAACGCCCTGGCGGATGTATAAGGTGTCCCCCGGCCGCAAAGCGTTGACGCCCTGCTGCACCGTGCCGAAGGGCGCGACAAGACTGCCGGTGCCGGCGGCTCCCTGGGTCACATAGTAGGCGGCGGCCGAGAGTTTACCGGCCAGGACGAGGAAGACCAGGGACAAGATCCAAAATTTCGCCATAGTTGAATCCCCTGGAAGGAAACTTTGGCTTTCATGGCCAATTCAAGCGAAAGTTTCTTGCCTCAATGGGAGCGTCCTGTATTTGACGCCATGTCTCCATTAAGGTGTCAATTTTTGGACTTAAAATGGGGTCGTTGCGGCATATTTACGTCGGGTTCATCTTAAGGACCGATTATTGATTTTGGCTGGATCTTGGATGATAATTGCCATCCGGTCATAAAATTCATCGCACTGTCCAAATATTTGTACATTATAAAGGGGTTCGTCCAATTTTTTATGTTACAGGCGATGCATTTGTTTGGGCATACAACTTGCTTACAGCTATAGATAATTTTTTGGAGCGGATACTGCCTTTCTTGTCCTTGCGTTGGGTCTTGGTCAGCATGCTGTTCCTTGCGGTTTTGGGTTTGGGCACTATGGCTCCCGCCCAAACCCGTTTGGACTTGTTGCGGTCGGGACGACTCGCTTATCTTCGCCATGATTACTCCACGGCTAACGGCGATTTTTTGGCCGCATGTCGCATGGACTATGGCCCAGTCGACGCCTTTTACGGGGTGGGCGTCTGCCAGTATATGATGGGCCATGCCGGGCCGGCGCGAGCCTATGCTGAATTGGCGTTGGCCCGAGACCCGTCCTTGGCGATAGTCCGGATCTTAGCGGCTAAGACAGGCATTTCCGAGTCCTTGGCTTTGGGCTTGGCGGATCTAAAAAAAGGGGACCCGGCCGGAGCGTGGCCTTTGCTGGAGGTCGCCTCGCTTCAAAACAACGGATTGGCCTGGCGCTCCAAGGCCGCCTGCGCTTTGGCGTTGGGGCATTTCGAAGATTCCAATGACGCATTGGAGCACGCGGCCCGAATCGATCCGACCAGCGTTGATCTGAAGCCCTTAATAGATGCGCTTGAGGCGCCCATAGAAGCCTTTTTGAAACACGCGGATCCTTTCAGCTATTGGCAGCGCAGAGGGGTCGTCCTATTCCGCCAAGGCCATGCCATTGCCGCCGCCGGGGCCTTCCTCAATGCCGTGCGTTTGTCGCCCAAGGAAGTATCGGCTTGGGTGAATCTCGCCATGGCGAGATGGAAAAGCGGCGACTGGACCGGGATGGGGGGCGCGCTGGACCGGGCCCAAACCTTGGACTCCGGCCATCCTGGGGCGCGTTATCTGCGGGCGATTTATTTGCGCCATCTGGGACAGGACCGTTTGGCGGTCCAGCAGTTGCAGACTTTGGCCGGCGTCCCTTCGGGCGGCTTTTCAGGCCTGGCGCAGGCGGGTTTGTCGCAGTGGAATACGAGCGCGGCCCCTTCAGGTGCATGGGACATTTTTGTGCGGGCGCTCGCCGGGCCCTATCAGACCGTCGCCAACAACCTGACCGGCAAGGTCACAACATCGGCCTTGGGCGGCCAAGACTACCTGCGCCTCAGCGGGGAAGGCTTTTCCCGTTCCATGCACCCCACGGATCTCGCCTACGGGCTCTATCTGACCCCGCAAAAAATCAATCAGGGTCCTTGGTCCTTGGGCAGCCCCTACCAAAGTATTGAGCTGGACCAGCACTACCGGCCCAGTTCGCGCTTCGACGGACAGGTGGCCTACTTCGGCAGCGTCATGGACAGTCCCGCGGGGGACTTAAGCTACTACTCCAATGCGGCTAAAGCCCAGCTTGACATGAAGTGCCCATGGATTTTCACGCTCAGCGCATGGGGCCAAGCCTTGTGGGAGCGCTACCCGGCTTATAGCCCGTATGACGCCGTGAGCGGGATGGGGGGCTTCAACGCCGTTTGGGTTGGTTCTTCAGGGCAGATTTTGAGCCTTGGGTTGGGGGCCAGGTCCGGCGAAGCCGACGTTTCCAAGTGGTCCTACCGCAACCTTAACGCCACACTCTACGGGCGTCTTATGCTGTTCAAGCGCTGCTCCTTGTCCGGCACGGCGTTGTGGCAGCCGCAGGTGTATCCGTATTTTCCGGGTGGACGCTACGATCAGATCGGCGCAGGCACTCTGGAGCTGGCCGTGCCGCTGTCGGCGGGAATTTCGGGGCTGCTGGGCGACCAATACAACCGGACTCTGTCCAGCGTGGGCCTGTTTGCGACGCAATCCAACCTGGCCTATGTCGGTCTGCAATACAGCCGTTAAGGCGGGCTTATGCTGAAGCAATTTTTGGGTTCCTTTCGGGTGCGCGTTTTGGCGGTTTGGGCCGGAGTTTGGGCCGTATTGTTCGCGGGCGCGGGGTGGACCAGCTATCAGGTTGTGCGACGGGCCTTGGAACGTTCCGTCAACGAGCACCTTTTGGCGTCCGCGTCCTTTGTGGCGGCCGAGGCCGGTCCTTGGTTGCCTCGCACGGCCAATATCGAGCCGGGAAGCAGGGTGGACCCTCGCTTGCGGGCGGTGCTGGACAAGGCCCTGTCCAGCGGGATTGCCAAGGATATCGTCCTGCTGGACTCCAGAGGCTTGGTGCTCCTGGACGCGACGGGGGAGGCGGCACCGGGTTTTCCGTCCGAGGGTTTGGGGCCCGGTGAACGCAGCTTGCTTGGTTTGGGCCGGGGCCTAGCCTTGGAGCCGCGGCGGGACAGCTTTGGGGCGCTGCACCAGGCTGTCTTTGTTCCTTCACCAAAAGGCCCTATCCTAAGGCTGGACGCGGACCCGCGACAGTTGCAGGTTCTGGATGCCTACCGAAGCATCAGCGTTGCCTTGGGAGCGGTCGGTGTGGTGCTTTGCGCGTTAGTCGGAGCCTTGGCGGCCGGCTGGGTTCTGCGGCCGGTGGAATGGATGACTCAGGCGGCCCAAGGGACCGCGGACGGAGGAAGCGGCTCGGACGCGGTCGCCCTGGCGGGACGGGATGACGAACTGGGGCGCGCGGCCAGAGCCGTGGCAGGTTCCTTGCGTAGCCTGGAGGCTGAGCGTATTGAGGCCAGATTGCGGCGTGCCATGGCCGAACGCAGTTCCCTGGAATGGAACCAAGTGGCGCGCGCGATCGCCCATGAGGTCCGCAATCCCTTGGCCGTGATCCGCGGTCAAGCCGATCTTTTGCAACGACTGCTGGCCGAACCCACGGCCGATCCGCTGTTGGAAAGGGTGCGCGCGCAGGTGGACCACCTGGACCGGGTTATCGGGCGCTTTCTCGAGCTGGGCCGGACCCCTCGCCTGGAACTGAGCCGGCTTTTCATCCCAGACCTAATGCGATACCTGATCGACTCGCTGCATGCGTCCAAACTTGGCGCGGCCTGGACGGTGATCGATGAGGGCGCCCCGCCCATCCATATTCTGGGCGATGCAGCCCTGCTGGAGGGCGCCCTCCTGAACCTGGGTTTGAATGCGCTTCAGGCCATGCCCCAGGGAGGGGCCGTCCATGTGGGAGCCGAAGTGCGCCAGGGAAGCCTTTGTCTGGCGCTGCGTGACGAAGGTCCCGGCCTGGATTCCTCGACTCGGGCCCGCCTTTTTGAGCCGTTTTTTACGACCAAGGCCGGAGGTAATGGTTTGGGGCTGGCCCTAGCCCGTCGCACCGCCGAGGCCCACGGCGGGGAATTGCGCCTGCTGGACAGCGACGAGGGCGCTTGTTTCGGACTGTTTTTACCTTTGGATGAAGGGGGACTTTAAGTGGCGGTCGTGCTGGTAGTCGACGATAACCAAGCCATGCGGGAAACTCTGGCCCAGTGGCTGGCTTCCTGCGGACACCAGGTGCATTCGGCGGAAGACGCTTCCCAAGCTTTAGCTTGGTTGGCGGCCCATGCCGCCGATGCTCTGGTCACGGACCTCCGCATGCCGGGCATGGACGGTCTTGCCTTGATTCAGGAGGCCCGCCAAGCCGATCCGGCTTTGGCCGCGTTGTTGATCACGGCACATGGCAGCGTGGCGGAGGCGGTGCAGGCGATGCGTTTGGGCGCCGACGATTTTCTGGTGAAGCCTTTTCCCTTGGAAGAGCTGGAAGTGAAGCTGGAAAAGGCTTTGGAGCGCCGTGCCCTGGAACACAAACAGCTTAGCTTGGAGGCGGAGATCGGCGAAGGTGTCATGGTGGGCGATAGCGTGGCCTTGCGCCGGCTGAAAGACGCCATTGCCCATGTCGCGGTCACCCGCAGCAGCGTATTGCTCACGGGGGAGAGCGGCACCGGCAAGGAACTGGCCGCCCGGGCTATCCACGCCCAAAGCGCCCAAAAAAATGGCCCCTTTGTGGCCGTCCATTGCGCGGCGCTTCCCTCCACTTTGCTTGAAAGCGAGTTGTTCGGTCATGAGAGGGGCGCGTTCACCGGAGCGGTGTCGCGCAAGGCCGGCCGTTTTGAGCTCGCCCAAGGGGGCACCTTGTTTCTGGACGAAGTGTCCGAGGTGCCCCTCGAAATGCAGGTCAAGTTGCTTCGAGTTTTACAGGAACGAGAATTCGAAAGAGTTGGAGGAACAAGGACTTTTAAGGCTGACTTCAGGTTGGTGGCGGCCAGCAACCGAGATTTGGCTCTGAGGGTGCGCCAGGGGCTTTTTCGTGAGGATCTCTATTATAGGTTGGGGGTGGTGTTGTTACGCGTGCCGAGTTTAAGGGAAAGCCCCGAAGATCTCCCCTTGCTGGCCGAAACCTTCGCCCGCCGTTTTTGCGCGGAGCAGGGCAAACCCTATGAAGGGCTCCATCCCAATGGCCTGCCCCTTTTGCGGGCCCATCCTTGGCCGGGCAATATCCGCGAACTACAGAACCTGGTGGAACAAGCGGTTGTGTTTACTCGAGGCGGCCCCTTGATGCTCGTGCCGGGCGGAGGCAATCTTTCCGGCATAGGGCCGCCGACGCTTCGGGCCACGCTGGATGAGACCTTGGGCGCCGTGGAAAGTCAGCTTTTGCGCGAGGCTTTGGTAGAGAACCAGGGCGTACAGAACCGCGCGGCCCAAGGCCTGGGCATTTCGCGGTCTGTTTTGCAATACAAGGTGCGCAAATACCATCTGGAGGCGCTCTGTCGTGGCACAGACCAGGACTAGCTGGGCGGTTTTTATGGCCCTCGCCGGCTTCCTGGCCGTTTCTCAGGCCAAGGCGGGCGATGGCCTGGAGGATGGGCGGGGAGGCCTTATGAAGGCTGTGGCGGATTTGCAGGCCCACCGCTACGGCAAAGCCGGGAAACGTCTGGCTCAAATCGTCGCCTCCTATCCTGCCAGCCTTGAAGCGGAATTCTATCTGGGGCAGGCCTTGTATTATCAGGGGCGCCCGGACGAGGCCAAAATCCGCTTCGAACACGTGCGCTCGGCGGACGCAGGCATTCCGGTGACCTATTATTATTTGGGGCGCATCGCCTTTGACGGGGGCGACTACGCCGGGGCTCTCGAACAATTGCAGGAGGCCGATCAAAAGGATCCCGACCTGCCCATGGCGCACTACTACTTGGGTCTGGCCTACGACCGTGAGCACAGGCCTGGTGAGGCTCTGGTCGAGTTTCATAAGGCACTGGCGCTGCAGGCGGATTTAGGCCTCGCGTCCTATGCCATGGCCTATGTCCTATTCCATGAATTCAAGAGGAGCCGGGAAGCGCTGGCCTGCCTGAAATCCGTGGCTGGGGCTGCCGACGCCGGCCTGCGTCGAAAGACGGAAGCCCTTCGTAAAAGCATCCTGCGCGCGCCTTGATCAGGCTCTAGGGAGGGTTCTTGGACGATTTTTTAGACGGACGTACAGAAAATGCTACATCTTTTACGACCTGAAACCTGAAAACCCAATAACAACAAGGGTAAGAAATGGCATGTCTCTTGCTCTACTCCAAGGGTGCGGCTTCTTGTCCGGGATTTCCGGACTTCGCCGATTTCACTATCTGCAAAGTAGGGGAGTCTTTGATGACCCGCTCAAAAACCGGCCAAGCGATCCAGCTTCTGGTTTTGCTCCTGACCCTGGCACTCGCCGCCCAGGCGCAAGCGTCCTTCGGATTTTGGCTGGCCAGACCCAATGGGCGCAACAATCCCCATGACCCGGCCGGCGCCTCGAATAAAAACTTGGGCTCGGCCGCCGCCATGCCCAGTCCCACGGCCACCGCCATGCCCTGCCGGGCTCAACCCCTATCCCCCCAAGTGGTGCTTTCGAACAACGCCTTCGCGCTGAACCTGTTCGCCAGTTTGTTGCAAAGCAATGGTCCCGACAACAACTTGACCTATTCGCCTTTCAGCGTGTCGACGGCTTTGGCCATGACTTGGGCCGGCACCCAGGGCCAGACTGCTTCGCAGATGGCCGACGTCCTGCAATACCAGGACGACCCCACCGTGATTGGAACCGAGTATCAGCAATTGCAGGCCGGCCTGTCGCAGACCGCCGCGGCCGGCGGGCTGACGTTGACCGTCGCCAATTCGCTGTGGTTGAATAACTTGGTCACGTTTTCTCCGTCTTATCTGTCTTTTGTCCAGCAAGACTTTTTGGCTTCGGTGACGAACATGAGTTTCGCGGACCCCATGGCCGCCGCCAATCAGATCAACGCCTGGGTGAACCAAGAAACCAATCAGATGATACCGTCGATTTTGGCGCCTACGGACATAAATCCTGGAACTTCAATCGCTTATCTGTTGAATGCGATTTATCTCAAGGCACCATGGACGAGCCCCTTCGCAGTCGGCAGCACTCAACCCAAAAATTTCTATGGTTTGAATGGAAATGTCACCACCACGGCGATGATGAACCAAACCTCCAACTTCTTTTACTTGAGCGAACAAGACGCCCAAGTTGTGGAGTTGCCTTATGGGGGGGATATGCTTTCAATGCTTGTGGTTCTTCCGTCCCAGGGGACGAGTTTGGCGTCCCTGGAGGCGCGATTGACGACCGCGAAGCTGAATGAATGGGTGCAAGGCCTCTGTGGGGCTTATGTGGACGTTTCGCTGCCGAAATTGAACCTTAGTTTCGGAACCGTCGATCTCAAGCCAAATTTGCAGGCTATGGGGATGACGGACGCATTTGTGCCTGAACCGGGGGATTTTTCCCCGATGGTGCCGGACCCCAATAAAAAAATGTATATCGCATTCGTCAAACATAAGGCAGTCGTGGATGTGGACGAATCCGGGACATTGGCGGCGGCGGTTACGGCGGTGGGTGTCTTCACCAATGTCGGCTTCGTCACGATGAAGCCTCAGCCGGTGGTGTTCGACGCGAACCGTCCCTTTCTCTTCTTGATACGGGACAGGGCCACCGGGACACTGTTGTTCATGGGAAGCGTCACGAACCCGACCTTGAACTAGTATGTTCCGTGTTCCGTCAGAAATGAGGCTTCCGTGAACGTTCGTTTGGCTTGGCTTCGAATGCTGTTTGTGTGTTTGGCTCTTTCAGCCTTGTCCGCCTTGGCGCGCCCAGTATGGAGCGTGGGAACGCCTGTTTCCACTCCGGCGCACACCCCTGCGCCGACACCGGCGCCGACGATGCAAAGCACGCCCCAAGCGTTCAATTCGGCAATTAGTTCCGGCGCCCTAAATCAACTCAATTCCATTCCCTATCCGGCGCTCCTAGCGCCTCCAGCCGGGCCCCCGGCTGCGCCCGCGAACTTAGGCCCCAACCCCACGCCCAGTGTTCCACTCGATCTCCCGGGTTTGCCCTTGTCGGCGTTGGGGCCTGCGCCCAGCCCTACCCCGGAGTTGGGCGATGACTCGGGCCGGCGCTGGTGGAAGAAAAATTCAAGGCTCCTGGAGTTGGACGCGGCCGATATCGCCCCCACGTCGATAAGCGGCAGCGCGGACACACCTTAGGCGTCCATCGGTCATTTACTTTTTTGTCGGCTTTTTAATGGGCGTCCGGCCCGACAAGCACCGCCGGAATTCTTTGGGATGAAAATGACTTCTGAAGGCTTGGCCGGCGTTCCGGCACCCAAAAGAATCTGCCCCATCTGCAAGATAACTTTTTATCCCGCGACCCTGGCGGGCCAGGAGCTTTGGCATTGCGCCGAATGCAATGGTACCGTTTGGCCCAGGGCGAGTATGGGCAAGCTAAGGCCCGAAGACGCCAAGCAGGCGGTCCAGAAAGGCGAACAGGAGGCACGACACCAGACGCCGCCCTATTTCACGCCCCGCCAGAAACCGCCTTT
>Ga0075522_10002584_pt1 | contig 13354 bp, 9 predicted proteins | sample NGEPerA_FD_74796 | JGI IMG/M metagenome (GOLD analysis project Ga0075522, IMG submission 74796) | Arctic peat soil microbial communities from the Barrow Environmental Observatory site, Barrow, Alaska, USA - NGEE PermafrostL2-A | ecosystem: Environmental > Terrestrial > Soil > Wetlands > Peat ... | reverse complement strand
GGTGTCGGGAGGCCGCCGTACCGGTTCTGGTGCTGGCGTGCATCGCCGTGTCGGGCTCGGCGCCAGGCGTGACGGCCGGCAAGCCGACGGTTGATCGCGTTGCCCAGGCGCTCACCGCCGACGCGAAGTTCAACGCTCCAGAATTCGACGCTGCGAAGCTCGACGATTCAGGCGTCAATCCCGCAAGCGTTACGGACAACCAACAGGCCGCCGAGCCCAATAAAATTGAACTCGCTGCCGTCAGCACCGCGACGCTGGAAATGGTGCATCCGGATGTGACCACGGCGGCGCCTGATCCGACACCGGCTCCTCTCGACGCGGCACCGGCCGCGGTCGCGCCGGATCCGATGGTGACGGCCGCGCTGACCCCTTCCGCGGAGACGCTGCCGGGCGATGCGGCACCGGAGCAGGCGGCGAGCGAGGCCATCGCAACCGCGCTGCCGGGCGATTCCGGTATCGAAGTCGTCGACGATTGCCTCGTTCTCGAAACCTGTGTCGACCGCTATCTATGGACGCTGTACCGGCACGCACCGAAGGAAGACGCGGTCAAGGTGGAAGAACGGCGGCAGGTGACGATCAAGCGCAAAGGCAAGCAGATCACGGTGACGCGAACCGTCTCGCATGTGGCCGACGAGGATTTCGCCTGGAAGGACCCGAAGGCGGCCATCAAGGTCAACATGCCGCTGGTGGACTATGTGATCGGCGGCATGGATCGCGATTTCAAGCTGAGGCTGTTTCAGATGCTTCACGCCGCCGAGCAAGCCGGCTTGTCGCCCGGAATCACCAGCGGTTTCCGTGACGATTATCGCCAGTCGATCGCCAGCGGATTGAAGGCCGCGGACAACCGCTCCTATCACGGCGGCAGCTTGCGCGGCGGTTACGGGCACGGCCTCGCCGCTGATATCGTCAGCATCAAAGGCGCGACCCGGGCCGACCGGCTCGCGTCCACCAACCTGCTGTGGAAGTGGATCGATGCCAACGGCAAGGATTTCGGGATCGGCCGTCCCTACATGAACAGGGACCCGCCGCATGTGGCGCCGATCGACGGTCAGGAATATGCCACGCACCATCCGGGCATCAGCGCCCGGCAGGTGAAGTCGGCGGCCAAGCCGAAGAACAAGCTGGCGATGGCGACAAGGTAGCGAGCGGCTGAGGCATGCAGTGCGAGCTCGGGTCCGATGTTCGGCGTCATCGTCGGCGTGAATTCGAATTCGTCGGCGGTCTTGTCTCGAAGAAAGGGGCCCCTTTCGTCTAGGCTGCGCCCCGAGCAAAAGTGCCATGGACGGAGGTGATATGCGTCACGCCTTCCATGCGGTTGCCCGGCTTGTCGGTAACATATGCTTTTTATGTAGAGCCCCTCGAACTCGCGTCGGCGGGTCTCACCGATTTGAAACACGCCGGGTGAACGGCAGCCAGGATGCGTTCGTTTCCTTCGCGCATCTCGTGCAGTGCAGGCAATTGCGTGGCGCTGCCACAGAAATAGCGAAAGGCTTGATTCCTGGTCAGCTCATTCAGGAAGTGCACCAACTCCCGCGTGCGCTTCGGCTTGCGGAATTTCAGCCCCAACGCCTCGCATTTGGCCAAAAGATCAACCAATCCGTGCCGGAAGGATTTTTTCAGCTCGCCTTCGGTTATAGCGCGTGTGCGCAGATAGGCTTTCAGCGCCAACTCTATCGAATGCGTGTGCAGGTAATACGGCACGTGGCTGAACTTGAGCCGAACTGTGCGCCTTCCCGCGCCGTGGCGCATAGAATCGCGGCTTTGTAGAAGTCTTCGGCAAGATTGTAGAAACCAACAGGCGCGTGGCGATCGATGGCCTGGTTCACTCCCGATCTCCGCTTTTCACCGCAGACTTTCGCACTTCGTTCGTTCCGAGGCGATGAAGGCCGCGATTTCGTCGGTCAACCGAAACCACTCGCGATTCTGATGAGCGGATGCAAATCGGTTGTGAAGATCCCGTTCAAGCGATCTCGTACCTGGGATAGCTACGTGAACGATCGGTTCGACGTGCGAAGCAGTCCGCAGCGACCTCAATCTCCGTTCAAGGCTGGTGGTGAATCCAATCTTCACGAATTCTGGATCGCCGACGCTCATCACGTAGACCACGGGGCCCGACGACTTTTCAAAACACCTGTAGACCTCGTTGATAATGAGCCGGCACTGGCGGCGGACATCTTCGTCAAAACAATCGGACCGGCCTGGCCGCTCCTCTGAATAGCCAAATGCTACACGGGCGGCGACCGTCGCCTCGTGAGCGGCCGGCATGGTGTTGTCGCAACCAAGATGTGCGCGGGCTTCTCGCGACGAGTTGACCATTGATACGACATCATCAATCGAATTGACGGCTCGTTGTTTCAACAAACTCTCGTCAAATTCCCCCTCGGGGTCGTCATCTTCCCGTTCTTGAGAGAGTTCAAGGTCCATTTCACTGGGATCGAAGCGTTCACGCAGCCACCGACGCGCCGTTTCGTTCTTTGCTGCTGCAAGCAACCTTTTTGCCGACTGTCGCGGCATTAAGCAGAGATCGTCGTTGTCGCACAGTATGATCCAGTCTTCTGGAAGCCGATGCGGAGCACCGAGGTGCTCCAGAAGGTCAGCCAGTGATTGAACGGCCTCTGGCCTTTCGGGCATGTTTCCAACTCCAGACCGGACCGGGCGTAAACAGTTCGTCCGATGGCGAATCACAGGTTGTAAATATACCATCTGCTATTGGGCGGGGGCATGTAAGTCATGCCGGGCGCGCGCCCTGGGCGCATCGCCTCCACTGACTTAGCGTGTCAGACGGAGCGCAGCGGAGTGAATCCGCGGGAAGGCCAGACCGGTTAAAAGGGCACCCGCAGGAGGGTCAGCATAGCGCCGCCGGTATGCAATGGCGGCGGGACCCGGGACCGAGTGCCCCCGGCGAGGCGTGCAATAGCCTCTTGCGCGAGGGATTGTCACCCGAAGGGCCGAGACTTCGGCTCGGCGATACCCGGGAAAGCGGGTGGAGTAAAGCCCGGTTCGCGCCAACTACTCCGCGGCTATCGTATATTCGGCCTCAAGGCTGTCCTCATCTCCGTCAACATCTACGCCTTCCTCGGGTGCCGTTCCCGCATAGGCCGACTTGCCGGTCGCATGCTCGATCAGCGAAAGGAGCTGTTTCTGGCGATCCGCTATGAAGTCGTTAAACAGATCTTCCCGTAGCAGCGTGGGGTCAATCAAGTGAGTTTTCAGATAAGCATCAAGCCGCTGGCCGTCTATAGACGGTGTCGTATCGCTGCCTCGTTCCAGCTTGGCGATGTAGTCCGACGGCGCAACACCGCCTATGATCCGGTTAGTGCGGTACGATAGCGGTGTCTTGTTGATAATCGAGTCATAGATTTTCGGCGAGATGTTTTTCTTCTTGCACCAATCCTGCGGGAAGATGTGATGGATGTCGACGTTCTCGCCGAAGAACACCGTGTGATCGAACTTCTGGCCGGAACGGAAATCCTGTGCGCCTACCTTCATAAGAAGCGCATTGACACCTTTATAGGCCGCGGACAGGCGCATGCGCATGGACTTGAGCCGGTCGGCGCGGAACAGCGTCTCGCTGACCGTCGAGGGCTCCGGGCCGCCCTGAAGCCAGGTCGGCACCTCCATGAAGTCCCGCGCAATGCGTGACTCCACTGCCGAACCGTAGAGTTCGCCGAAGACGCCGTTCCAGTACCATCGCTCGAGCTTCGCGCGGACGGCTTCATGCTCCCAGGCATCGCCAATGTCCGAGAGGATCGCCGCAAGCGGCACGACTGCGACTGATAAGGCAGATCGTAAATCCGATAGATGTGAAGCATGTGGAGAAACTTCGCGGCCTGCACGAAGCCGCGCTCCACCTGAGTTTCATATCTCTTATATTCGGACAGCGGGAGGTTGAGCAGGGCCTGCCGGTTGCCGGAAACGGCAGGCAACTCCTTGCCCTGTTTACCCAGGGCCTCGGCGGCACGGCGGACATCGCGCGTATAGAAGAGCGAAACGGCCTGCAGGAAGTCAGTGTTGCCTACCTCGCCGAGGATGCCCCTCTTGGCGCCCGCGGGACGCATCGCCTCGACGAAACGGCGATGGCGTCCTTCCGTACGCTCGTCGCCATACCAGTCTTTGCGCAGCTCATGCCCCGCGGCCGCATACATCGCGGTGACCAACTCGAACGCGTCCAGGGGCTTTCCGCCCGTGTTCACTTTTTCAAAGACGACGCAGACAGCTTCCTTTGAAGTTGATCGGTCCAGCGCAATAACAGGTACGCGGTAGTATTTGAAGTTTTCAAGCACGTCTCGCTTGAACTGCCGGAATTCGTCACGCACGGCCTCATGCTGATCGCCACGCCAATGGGCATCGAACCCATCCTGCCACTTGTCCCAATCGAACACCTTCGTGACGGGATACATCAGATGAGCGTATTCCTGCCCGGGCGTTGAAAGATCCAGATCGACCGAACGCCCGAAGTCGCTGCGGATAATCTTGTCCTCAGGGGCGCCAACGATCGCGTCTTCACGGTCAACGCCCGGGTCGATGGCCTTCCGGATGTCGATGTAGAACCAACGCTTTACCTTTTTCTTTTTCGGCGTTTCCGTTTCGACCACCTTGTCGCGCAGCGTGACCTGATACAGTGAGGTCATGCGCTGCTGGCCGTCCAGCAAAAGCGATTGCGGGGTAATGCTGCGGGCCTCGGCTGGTGCCCCCTCGACCGGTCTCGGCTTGAAATTGACCGGTCCTCCCGTGTCGAGGGACATCAACGCGCCGACCGGGAACGCGCGTGAGATTGAGGCGATGAGGCTCTTGATCCGATCCTCATCCCAAACCCAACTGCGCTGAAAATCGGGCAGTTGGATAATGCCCTTTTGGCAATCATCAAGGAGCTTATGCAGATCAAACGGATTGGTCTGAAATGTCGAACCGGGCATGCTGTTTGTTGATCCCCACCCAAAACCTAAGAGCAGCGAGCACAGCCCTCGGTCGAGCTTTCACCCTGCTACTAATTTTAGCGGGTGGAAAGCCCTCCCTTGTTCGGATACCGTTTACTCCGCTCATCGCTACCCGTACCGCTCCTTCACCCGGCCAAGATCACGACGCTGTCGACGCATCCTCACAAATATTCCGATTTACCGAAATAAACTTGACTTCACCCCAAATCACCTGCATAATCCCCCCATCCTGTCCCACTAGAGGGGCGTCTCGCGAATCGTCACGAACGTTGGGGCAGGTTGCGGTGGACGCGATGATGTTGGCGCGCCTTTGGCGCGTGACGAGCTGCATTCGTTGCGTACGGCGAAGTCGTGTGGTCCTGACGCCCCAGGGTAGGCGTCAAGTTCCTGGGAAGTTAGCGCTTCTCGGGAGCGACGGTGTCAAACCGAATCCTTGGTCACCGGGGAGAGCGCGTATAAGCCGTAAAGCCATTGCGCAGGGAAGGCCGGAGTGTTTCCGCTGAACCTGTATGCTCGTGTGCGCACTTTCTTGTGCATCAATTGCACACGAGACCGCGGGTGCAGCGCGCACCCGGTCTTCCCTGCGCCCTTTTCTTGGAGGGGCAAACGAAATTGTAAACCTCGGGCACAAAAGCTGTCGCGAGAACGAGAAGGCTTGCGCATGTGGCGCATCCTTCGAGACGGCGCTGGCGCGCCTCCTCAGGATGACGGCCGCATGGTGAGGAGGCGCCAACGGGTTCGCGCGCAGAGCGCCCGACGGCTCGCAATACCAGTAGCGGCGCCAGGGGTTATGGGTTCCTGCGCCCCGTGCGCAATTGCGCACTAGGCAGGAACGACAAAAACTGGCTGGGGCGGGAGGGTACTCAGCCAGCCGGCAACCTGCAGAAACACCTCAAAACACTGCTTTTATCGGTGCGATGAGCTGCGGTGTAGCACCTCAGTGCTGCATAGGGCAACAACAGCACCGTCGTCCTCTTTCGGGCTGGACCGATAGCGCTTGCCTCATTGCCGCGGAGCGAAGGGCGCAAATATCCGTCTCACTGGCCGCAGAGGGGAAGCGTTCGACCAGGCGGTCGCCGAACTTGGGCGAGCGGCTGCTGCAGTTGCAGGCTGTGAAACGGCACCGAACATTGCCCCCACAGAATCCAATTCTATCAGTTGGTTATGATGCCGATCGGCGCCGGACCTCACGCCGATTCACCCCCCGGAGGAATACGCTTTGCTCCACGCTTCCTCCCCACAATCGGTCAACCTCATGCAGTTACGCATCGCTTGGCTCGTGCTGACAACTCACGATGGGACTTCCACCCATATGAATGCGGCCATGCTGGGCGCACCAAGAAAAATGACCCCGAATTAGGGGCCATTCGCCTCACATGCCATCTTGGATCAAACAACGTCGCGCTCGCCACGTCTCCGCAACCTCGGCCAGCTCCAACTAGACGACCGCTACCGTCAAAGCCCGTCGTTGGAAGGTCGACGATTGACATTCAGCTGCTCTATCCTGTCGCGTGAAAAACGCCGTGCGGTACATGAGGCCCAGCGAATGCTGCTGGGCCTCAAAGACAGCGACGCTAGGATCGGAAGATCAGCCCCCTTCATCGGCACTGATGATGTCGCCGAATAGGTCCCACTTTTGGCCCTTAAACCGCATCATCTGCAACTGCGAGATCGGCGCAAAATTGATCGCCGAAGTGTTAATCTTCACCCCGGGCAAAAGGGTGTCGGGTACGAAATCCTTCAAAGACGCCGCCTGCTTCATGACGTTGCTGCGCGTGAGGTCGTCGCCGCATTGCCTGAGCACCTGAACCATGGTCTGGGCGACGCCGTAGCCGTAAACAAGGTTGCCGTCGGTCCGATTGGCGCCGGGCATGTATTTTGCCAAGAAGGCCGTCCATTTCATCATGCCCGGATCCTTGTCCCACTTCGGATCCGCGCCGTCCTTGGCATACGCCGCTGACAGTACACCTTGTGATGCCTCAAAACCGGCAGGCTGCATCACGCTGCCGACCGAGGCTGATACGTTTGCCACGATCTGCATTGGTTTCCATTCCAGTTCGGCCACTTTTTTGATTGTTTGGGCCGCAAATTTGGGCGTCGAAAACGAAATCAGCACGTCCGCGCCGGAAGATTTCAGTTGCACGATGTGAGAATCAACCGTCGGCTCGGAGACTTCATAGCTTTCCTCTGACACGATCATCGACGCCTTGGCACCAAGACCGTCTTTCAAACCCTTGAGGTAGTCCTTGCCAAAATCATCATTCTGATAGAGCACGCCGATCTTTGCGTTTGGCTTTTCTTTCAGGATATACTTCGCATAGATCCGGGCTTCGCTCTGGTAGGTGGGCTGCCAGCCCATGGTCCAAGGAAAATTCTTGGGGTCATTCCATTTGGTGGCGCCGGTCGCGACAAAAAGCTGCGGTACCTTCTTTGCGTTCATGTATTTCTGGATTGCTGAGTTTGACGGTGTTCCAAGTGAATTGAAGATCAACAGCACCTCGTCGCTTTCAACCAGCTTACGGGCCTGTTCGACCGCCTTGGGTGGACTGTAGCCATCATCGTAGCTGATGAAGTCGATCTTGCGACCGTTGATGCCGCCCTGGTCGTTGATCAACTTGAAATACGCTTCTTCAGTCTTGCCTATCAACCCGTAGGAAGAGGCAGGACCGCTATACGGCATAATATTGCCGATCTTGATTTCGGTATCGGTGGCGCCAGTATCGTACTTTTTCTGCGCAAAAGCGTTGCCAGAAATGATGACACATGCGATAGCGGCTGCCGATAATATGGCAAGCCCTCTGGTCATAAGTGGCATTTCTTGTCTCCCTGGTGATAGTGCTGGCTTTGCTCGCAAGCTAGCTCTGCGGCTTCGGGATCAGCCGACACCTGTTTGCGTTTCGGGGCAATAGGTACAAAGGTCGCAAACCCGTGATGGTTACCGGACCGCGATCGCGAATCCGATTCACCCAGAGGTCAATGATCAGGTCAACTATGCGAAGCTGCGCCATGGCCAATGCTCCGTCGAATGGGTGAAAGGCGCCGCTAAGGGAGCGCTAGGCGTGATATATCCGAAGTGGACGGGAAGGCCGGTCAACTCGCATTTACGAATATCATCGGGATGATATTTATACCCGGTCCATACACATATGGCCCCTTCTGCGGGCGTACAGAAAAGTCCATTAGCCGATCGAACCGCGACCTTCTCTTGAGGCTAAGGGACTGCGCCAGCTTGAGGACGAGTACGCCAAGTTGAAGAAGTTGCTGGCCGAGTAGATGCTGGATGTCGCGGCGCTGCGCGAGCTTCTGTCAAAAAAATGGCAGGGCCCGTCGCCAAGCGCGAAGTCGTCGCGCATCGACAGACCGTTACGGCTCTGTCGGAGCGTTGGCCTTCTGCATCGTCAGCGCTGACCGCAAGATGGCCGCTACCGGCCGTGCCGGCCACCGGACACCAAACTGCGCGGCCAATTGCGCGAGCTTGCCAACGCCCGCCGGCCGTCGATTATCGCCGGCTGTTCGTGCCGACTTGCGGAAGCTGGGCGAGCCATCCGCACGGCGGGTGGCGCGCGAGCTGGCGGCACTGGCGCGCGATTGCCACCAAGGTACACTATCACAGAAAGCGATTTCAGTATAAGTGACTTTTGACTACGAACTCTGGAGGCAATTCAATAAAAATATAACAGGGAGAAAATCATGAAGAAAAACCGCAACGATGCATATGGCGTCAGCCGGCGAACGCTATTGGCGGGAGCAGCTTTTGGAATTGCCCAGCTTTCCGCACCCTTCGTGATCACCGCGCGAGCCGCGGAAGCGATCAAGATCGGCCTTCTTCTGCCCAAGTCGGGACCTTACGCAACTCAGGGTGAAACCGGCCACAACGGGGCGCAGATTGCGGTCGAGGATTTCGGCGGACACGTCCTCGATAGGCCGGTCGAGATCGTCTGGCTTGATGAGTCCAGCCCGCAGACCACACAACAGAACATCCGCAAGCTGCTTGAGGAAGAGAAAGTCGTCGCGGTCCAGGGTGGCGTGTCGAGCGGCGACGTCCTCGCCATCATGCCGGTTGCCGAACAGGCAAAAACCTTGCTGATGGCAACTGGTCCGAATGCCACTGAGATCACCGGCAAGAACTGCAGCAAGTACACGTTTCGCGTCGATCTGCCCAACAAGGTAACGGTGCAGAGCGTCTATCCTATCCTGAAGGAACGCGGCAAGAAATGGTATTTCGTGGTCGCCTCCTATGCATGGGGAATCGATGCCTATGCGCAGATGAAGGACGTTTTAGTCAAGGATGGCGGCACCGTCGTCGGTTACGACCAGGCGCCACTCGGAACAACCGACTTCAGTTCCTATCTTCTCAAAGTGCGCCAGGCCAAACCTGATGTGGTGTTCGTCGGCCTTGGTGGAACCGACCTCACCAACTTCCTGAAGCAAATGCACGAGATCGGCCTGACCCGACAGATGGGGCTTTCCGGCCCGATCGTAAACGATACCGATCTGTGGGCGGCCGGACCCGACGTTGCCTTTGGAACGTTCCCGAAATTGTGGAACTACACCGGCCCTCACATCACCAAGCGCAGTGCCGATTTTACCGCGGCCTATCAGAAGAAGAACGGCGCGCCCCCCGAGGTCGAAGGCTGGCAGGATTGGTTCGGTGCCACCGCCATTCTCACCGCCATCAAGGAGACCAAGTCGACCGATTCGGCCAAGCTGGTGGCGTTTCTGGAAGAGCACAAGTTCGACGGATACAAGGACACCCCGATCGGATTCCGCAATTTCGATCACCAGCTCATTCAGCCGCTGCTGGTGGCCAAGGTGAAAGAGAAGATCACCGACAAGTATGATTACTTCGATATCCTGTCCGAATACCCGAAAGATTCTTCGCAGCTGGAGACGGCCTACGGAAGCCAGGCCGACATCGGCTGCACCTTCAAGAGCTAGTCGAAGTCCCCCCCTTCATTGCCGGGCGTGGCGGCCTATGCCGCCACGCCCGCAGTATCTCCCAACTGGACCAGACATGACCGAGCTGATTATCTCACAGGTCGTCAACGGACTCGTGCTCGGTTTTCTCTACGTGCTGATCGCCATCGGGCTGTCGATCATCTTCGGCATGCTCGGAATCGTCAATTTCGCGCATGGAGTCTATTTCGCCCTTGGCGCCTATTTCGCACTCACCTTGCGCGATAGCCTCGGCCCATGGGCGATCGTGCTGGCGCCGCTATGTGTCGGCATTGTCGGCATGATCATCGAGATGACGCTGATGCGTCCGCTCTATGGCAAGGAGCCGCTGCTCGGCCTGTTCATGACCTTCGGGATCGCGCTGTTCATTGAAGAACTCATCCGCACCATCTGGGGCGCGACCGGCCACCCCTTCAATCCGCCGGCTTTCCTGTCCGGTTTCGTGATCTGGGGGCCCGTACTGGTGACCAAATATCGACTGTTCGTGCTGGTCGTCACCGTATCGATCCTGCTCGCATTGTGGTTGTTCCTGCGCGGCTCGCGGTACGGCCGCATCATCCGCGCCGGCAGCCGCGACCCCGAGATGGTCAGCATGCTCGGCATCAACCTCAAGCGGGTGTTCACCGCTGTGTTCGGTCTCGGCACAGCGGTCGCGGGCATCGCCGGCGTTCTGGCCGCGCCGCTCTGGAGCGTGGTTCCATCGATGTCCGAGGCGGCGATCATGCCAGCCTTCGTCGTGGTGACGATCGGCGGCCTCGGGAGCTTTGCGGGAGCCGTGATCAGCGGGCTGCTGGTCGGTGTTTCGGTTGCGCTGTCAATCCAGTTCTGGCCGGCGGCATCGACGGCGGTGATGTACGCCCTGATGATCGTGGTTCTGCTTATCCGGCCACGCGGCCTGCTTGGCGAAAGCTGGGAGCGCTTCGAATGAAGAGCGCCCCCAGATGGCTTTGCCATCCAATCCTGATTGCCGGCATGGTGTTTGCGGTGCTTCCGTTCATATTGCCGCGGATCGGCTCGTCGGCGAGCCTCGCAACCGAAATCGCGATCTACGCACTTTACGGCCTGGGGTTCAACCTGTTGCTTGGCTACACCGGGTTGGTGTCGTTCGGCGCTTCGGCCTATTTCGGCGCTGCGGGTTACGCGGCAGGCATCGCCTTTCTACGCCTGGTCGATAACATGTATCTTGCGATTGCCGTCGGCACCGTAACGGCAGCCGTGCTCGGCCTGATCCTAGGTCTTCTGATTCTGAGACGGCGCGGCATCTATTTTTCGCTGCTAACGCTGGCGTTCACTCAGCTGTTCTACGAAATTGCCTTCAAGTGGACCGATATAACCGGGGGCGAGAACGGTCTGCAGGGCATTTCCAGGCCCAGCCTGACCTCGCCGCTGGAATATCATTATTTCGTTGTCGGCGTCGTGCTTTGCGGGATGTACGTGGTCTGGCGCGTGGCGCACTCGCCGTTCGGGCGCGTTCTGCAGGCCATCCGCGACAATGAACAGCGGGTGCAATGTCTCGGCTACGACATCCAGCGCTACAAGCTCGGCGCCTTTGTGCTGTCATCCACCATAATCGGCCTCGGCGGAAGCCTGCTGACCTTCCAGATACAGAGCGTCTACGCCGACAACCTCAACTGGCAGCACGCCGGCGATCCTGTGATGATGACCATTCTTGGGGGGATTCATCATTTTCTAGGACCGACATGGGGCGCGATCATTTTCCTGGTGTTGAGGGATCAGTTGAGTTCGCTGACCGAACATTGGTGGCTGTTCTTCGGCGCCATTCTCATTGCCTTCATTCTGCTTTCGCCTGAAGGCGTGTCGGGAATCTGGTTCCGGCTGACGGGACGACAGCGCTGGACCTTGACCGACGAAGACATTCCGCCGCGACCGTCCGAAATTAAAGACCTGCTCGACACCGAATCTGCGCGCTCGACCGACGGCGACCGCGCTGTGTTCGAGGTCCACGGTTTGAGCAAGCGGTTTGGATTGCTCGTTGTCGCCGACGAGATTGATCTTCGCGTCAGGGCCAACACGCTGCACAGCCTGATCGGACCGAATGGCGCGGGCAAGACAACCTTCTTCAACATGCTGACCGGCTTGTTGCCCAGCCAGGGAGGGCGGCTTAGCTTTCTAGGCCGGGACATCACCAACATGCCCGCTCACAAGCGCATCGACGGTGGTCTTGCAAGGTCGTTCCAGATCGTCAGCGTATTCAGGCATCTCACGGTATTCGAGACGGTTCGGGTGGCGGCCCAGGCGCGCTCGCCCTACCGCGCCTCGCTTTGGCGCGACGCCTATCAGTTGCCGGGGGTCTGCGAGCGGGCATGGAGCCTGCTTGCTACTGTGGGACTGGTGGAGCGCGCGCGGGAAGCGTGTGCGAACCTTGCCCACGGCGAGCAGCGACTGCTCGAAATCGCAGTGGCGCTCGCAACCAATCCGGAATTGCTGCTGCTCGACGAGCCGCTGGCCGGGCTCGGCGATGCCGACCGCGAGCGGATCGGCGTCCTGATCCGCGATCTCTCAAGGTACCATGCGGTGCTGTTGATCGAGCATGATATCGATCGGGTTCTCTCGTTGTCGGACCGCATCACCGTTCTGCATCAAGGGCGCGTGATTGCCGAAGGTGACCCGGCCAATATCGCCAAGGATCCGGCTGTCGCGGAAGCCTATCTCGGGCGTCATGGCACGCGCCGCAGCCATCCGGCCGGAGCTGCAGCGGTCGCCATCGAGCGGCCTCCCCTTCTCGCGCTAGAGAATATTGACGCCGGCTACGATGCCAGCAGCATTCTTCGCAGCATCAATCTTGAGGTGCGCGAAGGTGAAGTCGTGGCGCTGCTCGGCCGCAACGGTGCCGGCAAGACCACGACGCTGCGGACCGTGATGGGAGTGCTGAAACCGACGAGAGGCACGATAACCTTCGCCGGTCACGAAATAACATCGTTGTCGCCGGACCGCATCAATCGTGCGGGGATCGCGATCGTCCCGGAAGGACGCCGCATATTTCCAAACCTGACCGTCGTCGAGAACCTGATGCTGGGTCAGCGTGACGGCGGCTGGCCACTCGACGACATCTATCAACTGTTTCCCAAGCTGCGCACTCGTCAGAATTCCCGCGGCGAGAACCTCAGTGGCGGCGAACGCCAGATGCTAGCGATCGGGCGCGCGCTGTGCGCGCCTCAGAAGTTGATTCTGCTCGACGAGCCATTCGAGGGTCTTGCGCCGTCGGTCGTGGCAGAGGTGCTGGCTGCCATCGAGCAGATTCGCAGTAAGACAAGTATTCTCCTCGTCGAGCACAAAGTCGATCTCGTGCTCGATTTCGCGGACCGCGTTTATGTCATGGTCAACGGCCAGATATCCTATTCGGGCGAAACCGCCGGGCTGCGTGGCGACATCGGAACTCAGAACAGGCTTCTCGGTGTCGGCGAAAACGTTCTATGAAATCCAACGCATCCGCGGCTTGG
>Ga0075522_10002583_pt1 | contig 13355 bp, 9 predicted proteins | sample NGEPerA_FD_74796 | JGI IMG/M metagenome (GOLD analysis project Ga0075522, IMG submission 74796) | Arctic peat soil microbial communities from the Barrow Environmental Observatory site, Barrow, Alaska, USA - NGEE PermafrostL2-A | ecosystem: Environmental > Terrestrial > Soil > Wetlands > Peat ... | reverse complement strand
ACCAGCATCGCCACCTTTTTGCCCGCATTGAGGATCTCGGCGGCCTTCTTCAGATCGGCGTCGGTCGGGATCACGCGCGGGGCGCTGTAGGCGTAGCCGGAGTGGACCGTACCGTGTGCGCGGGGCGGCGTCTCGACAGCGTCCAGATCCTGGATGTCGTTGGGGACGATGATGCAGGTCACGGTTCGTTCCGCCTTGGCGATCCGCATCGCCCGGTCGACCAGATGCCGCACCTGCGCCGGATCGGAGACCATGTGCACGTATTCGTGCGCGACATCCTTGAAGAGCGAGATCAGATCGACCTCCTGCTGGTACGAGCCGCCGATGGCCTTGCGCGACTGCTGGCCGACGATGGCGACCACCGGCTGATGGTCCATCTTGGCGTCGTAAAGGCCGTTCAGCAGATGAATGGCGCCCGGGCCCGAGGTCGCCAAACACACGCCCACTTCGCCGGTGAACTTGGCGTGCGCGCAGGCCATGAAGGCCGCCATCTCCTCGTGGCTGGTGCGCACCAGCTTGAACTTCTCGCCCGCCCGCGCGAACGCGCCCATGATCCCGTTGATGCCGTCGCCCGGGAATCCGTAGATCCGCTTGACGCCCCAAAGAGATAGCCGCTCCAACAAGAAATCACCGACCGTCATCGACATCCGCCAACGCCCTCCTGCCTCGACTTTTGAGAGTGCCCCGCGCGCTATGCGATGCTTTGCGGTGCCAGCCGAACGTGCGCATCCGAACGGCCCGCGTCAACCCCGCTCGTTCGTCGCTCGACTTTGCGAAGGGTGGCCCTAAGCTCTCGCGATGTCTGCGCCGGCGCTTTTCGTCGAGTTCGTCGCGACGCTGACGCTCGTCTCGGTTTCTGGGTACGTTCTGACGGGACAGATTGAACGCCTGGGCGCGCGGCTGCATTTCACGCCCGGGCTACTCGGTCTCGTGGTCGCGCTCGGCGCGGACTCCCCCGAAGTGGCGTCGGCCATCTCGGCGCTCGTCCACGGACGTGGCGACGTGGGGGCGGGCGTCGTGCTCGGCTCCAATATCTTCAACGTCGCCGCGCTGCTCGGAATCGGCGCGCTGGTCGCCAAGGATGGAATCCAGGTGGGGCGGGCCGGACTGTCGCTCATCGGGGGCGCCGCGCTCCTCTTCACCTTGATTGCGCTGTTGCTCGTTTTCGGATGGCTGCCCGCCGTCGTGGCGCTCTCGCTGTTCGGCCTCGTGTTGGTCCCTTACGTTTGGCTGACGGGCATGCATGAATCGCAGCTCGCGCGCGCCCCCCTGCCGCGGCCGATTCGAGCTCTCTTGTCCAAGGTCCTCGCCGAGGTCGAGCACGACAGCGACCTGGGCGAGACGCCCAAGCAGGGCCGATTGCTCGACTTTCTTTCGGTGATTCCGACCCTGACCGCGATCGTGGTCGGCAGCTTCGTCATGGTCAGCAGCGCGATTGCCATCGGCGATCGCTGGCACATTTCCAGCGCGGTCCTCGGCACGCTGGTCCTCGCCACGCTCACCGGCATCCCCAACTTCGTCGCCGCCATCCATCTGGCCAGACGGGGACGCGGCACCGCCGTCATGAGCGAGGCGCTCAACAGCAATTCGTTCAACGTGATCTTCGGCCTGGGGCTGCCGGCGGCGCTGATTGGCTTGACCGCGCCGAGCAGGACCGGGCTCGTCACGGTCATCTGGCTCCCGGCCGTGACCGTTCTGGCGCTGTTTTTGGCCGGGCGACCGGGCGGCCTCCGGCGCAAGGGCGGTGCGGCGCTCGTTGCGTCCTACCTGGCGTTTGTATTGACGATCATCTTGATGCGTGTATGAGGTCAGGGACCATCCGATGCCCGACCCCGATTCCATTGCGGCGATTTCGTCCGACCCGACATCGCTCCTGGCGACGTCGGCGTTGGTCGAACAGGCGTTCACCAGAGCGTCCGGCGCGCCCCTGGTCAAAGGGAACGCCGTGCGGCTCCTCAAGGACGGCGAGGCGAACTATGCGGCCTGGGTGGAGGCGATCAACGCCGCGCGCCACACGGTCTTCTTCGAGAACTACATCATCGAAGACGACGAGGTCGGACGCGAGCTCGCCTCGGCGCTCGCCGATCGCGCGCGCGCCGGTGTCAAGGTCAGGTTGGTTCGCGATTGGTTCGGCTCGCTGGGCGGCGCTTCGGGCCGGTTTTGGCGAAGGCTGACCGCCGCCGGCGCGGACGTGCGCGTGTTCAATCGGCCTCGGATCGGCAGCCCGCTCGGTTGGCTGAGCCGCGACCATCGCAAGACCATCGCCGTCGACGGCGAGGTCGCCTTCGTGACGGGACTCTGCGTGAGCAACCGCTGGCTCGGCGACCCGAAGCGTGGCATCCCGCCCTGGCGCGACACCGGTGTCGAGATTCGTGGGCCGGCGGTCGGTTTCGTGGAGCGTGCCTTCGCCGAGGTCTGGACGACCGTCGGCGGCCACATCCCCCCCGACGAGCTGGCCGATCCCCGCCAGCTGCCGGTGATGGGTGATGTTCCAGTTCGGGTCATCGCCGGGACGCCACGGAAGGCCGACCTCTTCCGGATCGATCAGCTCATCGCCTGCGCGGCGCAACGGACTTTGTGGCTCACGGACGCCTACTTCGTCGGCTTCGCCCCCTATGTCCAGGCCCTCTGCGCCGCCGCCCAGGACCGGGTCGACGTGCGCTTGCTGGTCCCGAGCGCGAGCGACCTGCCGCTCGTGGCCGCGCTCTCCCGGGCGGGGTACCGACCGCTCATCGAGGCCGGCGTTCGCGTCTTCGAATGGAACGGATCGATGTTGCACGCCAAGACCGCGGTGGCCGACGGGCGGTGGGCGCGGGTGGGATCGTCGAACCTCAATCTGGCCAGCTTCATCTCAAATTACGAGATCGACGTGGCGATCGAGCACGACGGACTGGCCCGCGAAATGGAGGCGATGTATTTGGCGGATCTCGAGAATGCCACCGAGATCATCGTCGGTCCCAAACGCCGGATCGTACCCGAGAAGCTCCCCCCAGGGTCGAGCGAAGAGAGCACGGTCGGTCCGCGCGGCGCCTCCGGATGGGCGGTCGGCGCAGTCCGGTTCGCGCACGCCGTCGGCAACGTCATCATCCGCAGCCGCGTGGTCGGCTTCGCGCAGAGCAGCCTGATGGTGGCCTTCGGCGCTCTCCTGCTCGCGCTGACCGCGGTCTCCGTCCTCTGGCCGAGAGTCGTCGCCTCGCCCTTCGCCGTCCTGGCGGCTTGGTTGGGCGTGGCGCTGGTGGTGAACGGCGTGCGGTTGCGGCGCCAACGGCGGCGGGTGGGACGCGCATCGGCATGAGCGCGGCCGTGACGGGCTCGGCTTTCGGCCTTGCCGCCGGCGCCCGCCCGGGCGTCGATGGCTGCCGATGAGCCAGCGGTTTTACCTGCGCGTCGGTCGATTCGTCACGGGACTGCTCCACGCCGACCTGCCCAGCCTGGGCGGCGGAAAGCGATCGATCGCTCATGGCGTTCAATTGATTCGCGAGGCCGTTCGGGAACTCATGGGCTCGAGCTATCTGATGCGCGCCGGGGCGCTTGCCTTCAGCACCCTCTTGGCGTTGGTGCCTCTCGTGGTCGTAGTTTCGGGGGTGACGACGGGGCTGTTCCCCAATGAGAGCGACGAGATTATCGATCAGGTCGCCGCTCTCCTCGTGCCGGCGCGCGACAGTCATCAAAGCAGGCTGCCGGCCAAGGCCGACCGCGTGACTTCCCCCAATCAATCGCTCGATCAGCAGGATGTCCTGGTCTCCGCGCGGGCCGCCCTACGCAAGCAGCTCGAGGGAATTCGCACCCACGCTCGCCAAATCAACATCATCGGGATCCTGGTCCTTCTCTATACCGTCCTTTCACTCTTGAATTCGGTCGAGGACTCTTTGAATGCCCTGTGGCACGTGAAGAAAGGGCGCGGCTGGATGGAGAAGATTCCGTATTACAGCGCGATCCTCTTCCTGGCCCCGATCTTCATGGTCTCGTCGGTCTCGCTCACCACGACGCTTGACGCCGTGGGAGCCTCGGCCGCCCACAGCTGGCTGGTGCCGGCCTGGGCGCGTGGCGTGCCCGGGTTCCTTCTCAGGCATGTGATGCCCGTCGTACTGATGGCGATCGCGCTTTGGGTGACCTACATCTGGATGCCCAGCGCCAAGGTCCGCCGGCTTCCCGCGCTGGCCGCGGCATTCCTCGCCTCCTTGGGGCTCGAGGTGATGAAGCAGCTGTTTCTATTGGGTGTGATCTCGGTGGTTCGGACGAACAAGATCTACGGATCGCTGGCGGTGCTCCCGATCCTGTTCCTCTGGCTCTATCTGTCCTGGGTGGTCGTGCTTTGCGGAGCCGCGGTGGCGTTCGTGGTCCAGAACTTCGACGATCTCACCCAGAAAGCCGAGCGCATCCGGCGCGGTCTCGAATGGCGCGTCTACTACGCTCTGCGAATCGTGCTGGAGGTCGGGCGTCGATTCCGGGGGGGCGAGAATCCCCGCGTCGTGCCCGATCTCGTCCGGGCCTTCGATCTGCCCGAGTATGTCGTCTGCGGACTTTGCGCCGATCTGACCGAACGCCACATTCTCACCGGCGTCGCGGGCGATCCCGAGGCCTTCGTGCCGGCCAAGTCGTTGCGCACGCTGACGGCGAACGACGTCGTGCGCGCGGCGGGAGAGGTCGACCTGGGCGCACCGAGGGTCGATCGCAGCGCGGCACATCCCGTGGTGGCCGGGCTGCTCGCGCGGCTCTCCCAGGCCCGCGAGCAGGCTTCCAGCGTCACCCTGGCCGACCTCCTCGAGCAGTCGGATCCCCCCAGCCGGTCCGAAACGCCTTAGCTTGCTCTCTATGGCAGCGCTGGCGCACGTCGGTCGGAGATCATGAGCCTGCGGGTGAAGGCCCGGCTGCGGGGGATCTGGGAGATCCTGCGATCGAGTCTCTGGTTCATCCCCGCCTTGACGGTCGTCGCGGCGGTGCTGCTGGCGGTCGGCCTCATCGAGATGGGCACGCTCGATCGGGGCAATATGGCCGAGCGCTGGCCGAGACTATTCGGCGCCAGCGCCGAGGGCTCGCGGGGCTTGCTCGCGGCCATCGCCAGCTCGATGATCACCGTCGTCGGCGTCACGTTCTCGATCACGGTCGTGGCCCTCGCGCTGGCGTCGAGCCAGTACACCTCGCGGATCCTGCGCAACTTCATGCGAGATCGCGCCAACCAGTCGGTTCTCGGCGTCTTCGTGGGCGTCTTCGCATACTGCATCGTGGTGTTGCGGACGATTCGAGGCCCCGACGCCGGTAACTACGTCCCCGCCCTGGCGGTCCTGGTGGCCATGCTGCTGGCCTTCGTCGCCATTGGCTTCCTCATCTTCTTCATCCATCACATCGCCTCGTCGATTCAGGCAACGAGCATCATCCGGGCCGCGATGCTGGAGACGAACGGTGCCATCGATCGACTGTTTCCCCAGGAGGTGGGGACCGCCGCCGCCAAGAGCGAGCGGGAAGAGATGCCGTCGGTGGGAACGTGGGCCACCATCGCGGCGCGCCGGACCGGCTATCTCCAGGGCATCGACGGCGACGACCTGTTCCGGGTGGCGTGCGACAGGGGCGTCGTGGTCCGGATGGAGCGAAGCATTGGTGAGTTCGTCATCGAAGGCTCCCCGCTGGCCGCGGTGGCCGGGCGCGACGCCGACGAGGGACTGGTTCTCGAGATCAACGCGGCCTACACCGTGGGGACCGATCGAACGGTTCACCAGGATTCCGGCTACGGCATCCGGCAGATCGTCGACATCGCGCTCAAGGCCTTGTCGCCGGGGATCAACGACACCACCACGGCGGTGAACGCCATCGACGCCTTGGCGGCGATCCTGGCCCGCCTCGCTGGCCGCGAGATCGAATCTCCCTACCGGTCGGACAAAGGGGCGGTGCGGCTCATCACCCGAGGTCCGACGTTCGTCGGGCTGTTGGCGGAGGCCCTCGACCAGATCCGGCAAAACGCCGACAGAAACGTGGCCATTCTCGTTCGCCTGGTCGAGGTCATCGAGATCTTGAGCCATCGAACCGACGATCCCCGCCGACTTCAGGCGCTCCGCCGACAGCGCGAGCTGATCCTCGCGACGGCCGAACGAAGCGTCCCCGCCGCCCACGACCGAGCGCGGATCGAGTTGGCCGCATCGACCGCGCCCATTGACTGGGCCGCCGTCGTTCCCACATTGATGCCACAAGATCCGAGGTAGGTGTCGAGCGGATAGAGAACGGAGATCTGATGTCGCGAACAGGTGGGCGGTCTCGTCGCAGAAGGTCGATTTTCGCTCTGGGCCTCGTCGCGGGCCTGGCGGGCACGGCCGTTCTCTCGATCTTCGAATCTCTCGAGCGGCGTCTCCTCGGCAGAGAGCCGGTGTACGCTCCGGCGCGCCTCGTGGCGCGGCTTGCCGCACGGGCTGGCATCGCCATCGGCGCCTCCCGAGCTCGGCGGCTCGGCCGGGCGATGCGCTGGGTCTACGGCCCCTCCCTGGGGATCGCCAGCGCCTGGCTCTCGTCCCCATCCGGTCCCCGCCCGGGCCGGGTCCTCCGTCGAGCCGCGGCGATTTTGGGGTTCGAGCTGGTGGCGCTCCCCCTGGTGGGCGCCGTGCCGCCGCTCGCCGCCTGGCCGAGCGTCGAGCTGCTCCTCCTCGCGGCGCACACCTCGGCCTTTGCCGCCGGGGCCGAGCTCGCCTTCCCGCCCGCAGCCGGGTGGCGGACGCCGAATCCTTCAACCTTGTAATCTCGGCGCAAGCTTCGGGCAACCCAGCTCGAACAAGCTAAGCGCCAGGTACCGGAGAGAGTGAGTCGACGTTTCGCGTCGCCCTCTCATCTGGACCGGGAGTCCCATGAAGCATCCCACCAGCCTCGTTCTTTCCCTGACGGTCATCGGGCTCGCGGTCGTGATCACGGCTCCGGGCTTCGGAGCTCAGACGGCCCATCCCCTGGCCGACGCGCAAACGACCGACGCCAACATCACCCGCCTGACGACCGGGCTGCTCGAGCACTCGCAGCTCGCGCACCACCCGTTCGACGATCGGTTGGCCGGGACGGTCCTCGACCGCTACCTCGACGCGCTGGACGGTATCCGCTCGCTGTTTCTCCAGGCGGATGCCGACGGCTTCGCGGGATATCGGGCGACGCTGGCCCAGGCGACGCGCGGCGCGGGCGATACCAGCGCGGCCAAAGCGATCTTCGCCCGCTACCTCGAGCGGTTGTCCCAGCAGACGGCATACGACACCGACCTCTTACGGAACGCGAAGTTCGACTTCACGGGGCACGACAGCTATTCCTACGATCGCGAGCACGCCCGACGGCCGGCCAACCTCGCGGAGGCCCACGATCTATGGCGACGGCAGCTCCGGGCGGAGTATCTCCAGGAAAAGCTGGGCGACAAACGCCCGGAGCAGATCGTGGGCGCGCTGGTCAACCGGCATGCGCAAGAGGTCCGGACCATGGCGGCGCTACGCAGCGACGAAGTCCTGGAGGTCTACCTGGACACGCTAGCCCACGTCTACGATCCCCACTCCGACTATCTCGGGCACGAACAGATGGAGAGTCTGTCCATCGCAATGAATCTGTCCCTTTTCGGAATCGGCGCCTCGCTCGAAAACGAGGACGGTTATTGCAAGGTTCGGGAGCTGCTTCCGGGTGGGCCCGCGGCACGCGGCGGCCAGCTGAAACCCGGAGATCGCATCGTGGCGGTGGCCCAAGCCGGCAAGGAGCCGGTCGACATCGTGAACATGCCTCTGTCGCGCACGGTGGAGCTGATTCGCGGTCCCAAGGGCTCGACCGTCACGCTCACCGTCATCCCCGCCGGCAGCGCCATCGGATCGCCCACCAAGACGACGTCGTTGGTGCGCGACGAGATCACTCTGGAAGACCAGCGGGCCAAGGCCCGCATCATCGACCTACCGACCGCCAAGGGGCCAGCACTGCGGCTCGGTGTCATCGAGCTGCCGTCGTTCTACGCCGACATGGACGGCAGCCGGCGGCGCAGCGCGACCGCCGACGTGGCGCGATTGTTACAAAAATTCAACGCGGAGCAGGTGCGCGGCGTGGTGCTCGATCTGCGGCACAACGGCGGCGGTTCCCTCGATGAGGCGATCAGCCTGACCGGACTTTTCATCCGCCAGGGACCGGTCGTCCAGACCCGCGACTCCGAAGGCAAGATCCAAGTCGACGACGACACCGATCCGAGCGTGGCCTATGACGGCCCGCTGGTTTTGCTCACCAGCCGCTTCAGCGCATCGGCGACGGAGATCCTGGCCGGCGCTCTTCAAGATTACGGGCGGGCGGTGGTCGTCGGCGATTCCTCGACCTTCGGCAAGGGCACCGTACAAAGCATTCTGCCACTGGCGCCATTCATGGATCGGGTGGGCCTCGGTCACGCCTATGACCCAGGGGCGCTCAAGATCACCATCAGCAAGTTCTACCGGCCGAGCGGCGCTTCGACCCAATTGCGCGGCGTTGCGGCCGACTTGGTTTTGCCTTCCACCAGCGACTTCAGGGAGGTGAGCGAGTCGTCGCTCCAGGATCCGCTCCCCTGGGACGTGGTGCCGGCGGCCCCGTACCAGCGGCTGGGACGTGTGGCGCCCTATCTTGCCGCCCTCCGAGAAAGCTCCGCTGGACGGATCGCGACCGAGAAGCCTTTTGCCGACCTGGCGGACGACGTCGCCAAGCTGCGAAAGAATCTGCTCTCGAAGTCCGTCTCGCTAAATGAGGCCGAGCGCCGACAAGAGATGGCCCAAGCGAAACTCGGTCAGGCTGCGCTCGCGCGCGATGGGCGCGCGCTGCAGGCCGCCCGGCCCGCCACCTACGAGATCACCCTGCAGAACGTGGCGGCGCCCGGCCTCCCGCCGCCACTCGCGCCCACGACCGCGAAGACGCGGGGAGCGCTGGGCGCTGGAGGTGCGTCCGCGCCGGCGGAAGAAGAGAGGGCCCCCGCCGCAGCGGACGATATCATCTTGAACGAGAGCATCCAGATTCTGGCCGACTACATGGAACTCCTCGATCATCCGGCCAGCGACCACCGGACGTAGACCGGCGTCTTGGCCCACAGATAGAGCTCAGTCCGGTGGCGGTGCTCTCGGCAGATCCACCGTGAACACGCATCCAGATCCCGGCAGATCGCGCACACGGATGTCACCGCCGCTCGCCCGGACCCCCTTCGCGCTGATCGCGAGGCCCAGGCCGAGCCCGGTCTGATCGAGGCCTTTCTGCTCGAACGGCCGAAACAAATCCTCGGTGCTGCCCGGTGGCAGGCCGCCGCACTCATCCTTCACTTCTATTAAGACCCGTTCGCCAATCGAGTGGGCGCGGATCGAAACATGGCCACCGGCACGACTGAACTTGAAGGCGTTTTGCACGAGGTTTGCGACGGCCGACACTAGGATCTGGCGATCGGCGTGGACGTCCAGGTCGTATGGCCCAGCCTCGACGGAGAGATGGACGCCGCGATCGTTGGTCTCGACCGTCGCGACGATCTCGATCTCCTCCATCAATTCGGCGACCGAAAAGCGCTCTGGCCTCTGGATTGCCGCTCCCAGACGAACCTCCGCCAGCGTCCGATCGATCAGGGTCCGCATCCGGCTCAAACTGCGGCCATGGAGCGTGCCCGTACTCCCTTTGACTCCCACGCCACCTCTCTTGAGCGCATCGAACGTCAGCATCGCGGTCATCAGCAGGTTGCGCATTTCGTGCGCGAGAACCCCGAGGTGCGCCACCCCGGAACGATCCACCGCCCGATCACGCTGATGTTCGTACTCGGTCACGGCCTGTGCGATCGCGTCGTCGAGGCAGCCGTTGAACGTCTGGAACTCTTCGGCGGTGATCGCGACGTTGTCCTCATTGGCGACTTCCGTGACGCTCTGGCAGATGCTTCCGTAGTCATGAACGACTTGGCCAACGGTCAGGCCGCTCCGGAGCAGCTCGGCGCCGTGCCGAGCCGCGCTGGCCGACACGTCGCGCTGACCTTCGCCGCGAGCGCCCCGCTCCACGCGCAGGATGGCGATCAGTTGGTCCAAAAAGATGGGCAGTCCTTGCGCCAGCTCGTGCTCCGTAGGCGTCGGCACCTGGCGCGAGGCCAGCTTGGATCGCGAGCGCCTTAGAATCTTGTCGCGGTTGGCGTCGAGGAACTCGTATAGCATTGCGTTGGTCTCGGATCTCCACGGCCATCGTTCGATGGAATGACTCAGCTCGTCGGCCAGCTTAGCGCGGCACGACCGTCGCGCTCACCGGGGGAACGCCTCTGTCTCTCGTAGTGGTTTACCCGGCTGAAGGCCGGCGGCTGCCCGCCCGGCAAGCCGGCGCTAGTGACTCGGGCGCCGTTCCCGCTTCGTGGGTTCCAGCTTCGTGGGTTCCGGCTTCGCGGGTTCCGGCTTCGTGGGTTCCGCCTTTGTGGGGCCAGCTTCGAGTGGCAGCTCGATCGAAAAGATGCACCCCTTCCCGGACAGGTTGCGCACCCGGAGCTCGCCGCCGACCGCGCGAATATTTTGCCGGCTGACGGTCAGCCCGAGCCCCATTCCCGATCGGTCGATGCTTCGTTGTTCGAAGGACCGGAACAACCCCTCTTCGTCACCGGGGGGGAGGCCACCACATTCGTCCTCGACTTCGATGCAGACCTTGTCACCCACGATCTTCGAGGCCCGCAAGCCGATGGTGCTGCCGAGCGCTGAGAACTTGAACGCGTTGCGCAGTAGGTTGACGACGGCGCCCACCACCAGCAGCCGATCCGTCTCGATCTCGAGCGCCTGGTCCAACTGGGAGACCTCCAGATTGAACCCGCGGCTAGCGGCCTCGATCGTCGCGGTGACCTGGAGCTCCTCCATCAGCTCGGAGACCAGGAAGCGCTCTCGCGCGAAGACGCCGGTCGCCACTCGAACCTTGGCTACGGACCGGTTCACGACCTCTGAGATGGAGTTCAACGTGCGCTCGAGCACCGCCCCGGTGCTACCCCCGATCGCGACTTTGCCCTGTTTGAGCACATGGAATGTGAGCTTGGCCGTGTTGACCAGGTTGTTCAGCTCATGCGCCAAGAAGCCGCTCCGCTCGTTCTCCTGCTCCGACTGCTGGCGCGTGCGCTGGCGCTCGAATTCGGTCACCGCTTGAGCGATTGCGAAGTCCAGGCACTTGTTCAAACTGCGAAAGTCGTCCGCGGCGATCGTGTTGTCCCAATCCACCGCCAGCTCGGTGATCGCCTGGCAAACGTCGCCATAGTCGTGGACCAGCTGGTCCACCGTGAAACCGGTCCGCATGCGGTTGGCGCCGTGACCGGCGGCGGTCCTTCCCACCGCCGGATTCGAGACCGTCCCGCGCACCTCTTGCGCCCGCAGGACCGCCGTCAGTTGGTCCAGAAACAGCGGCACGCCCTCCTCGATTTCAGTCTCGGTCGCCCGCGGCGCCGTCCGCACCGCCACCTTCGCCCGTGTCAGCGCCAAGATCTCCACCCGGTGCAGAGAAATGAATTCACTGAGCATGGGTACACCGTAAGCACGTTCTCGCCGAGGGTTCGTTCCTGTCAGAGAGGACACCGATAAATCCGGCAGCTCTCCCAACCGTGCTTATCTTCGCCGTGAATGCGCAGCAGCGGATGCATAACACGAGGCGTCTGATAGTTGCGCTGATCGTCGCCGGAACCGCCGCCGGCGAGGTCGGGGTACGGACGGTCCTGGGCGGACGGGCCCGGGCTCGAGCGGCCGTGCTAGATACCGCCCTTCGGCAAGATGCCTCGGCACGCGTTACCCGCGCGCGGCGAGAGGCCGAAGCCCAGGTTTCCGCCGCGGTCCAGCTGCCACCCCTCAACGCCGCTCTTCAATCTCGGGTGGATGGCGCCACGCTGACCGATCTATTCGACAATGAAGATTGGTGGCGACCCTTTCGCGCTGAGTTTCCGCTGGTCCAGATCGTCCTGGGAGACAACCTCCTCGCGTCCCGCGGACCGGCCATCGGCCGCGCCGCCGACGATCTGATCTTGCTGGCGCGGCGCCAGCAGATAGGTTCGGCCATCGTCCCGCTCGGCGATCAGACCTTCGTGATGTCGGCGGCCCGCCTTTCGCCGACTCCCGAGCTGGCGCCGGTCCTCCTACTTGGACGTCCGATGGCCCCATCCGCCGCGGCCGGGCCGTCCTTCGGGCCCGGATCGCATTTCGACCATCATCGCTTCCACTGGTCGATGATCTTGGTTGTGGGCTTGGGGGGACTTGCCCTGATTGTCACCCGAGGTCGTGGCGTCGGCCCCGGGGCAATGCCCGAGCCGATCTTCCATCGCGAGACGGCCAAGTTGGGAACCTTGATTTCGCCACCAGGTTGGGCCGAGCCCGTTCGTGGCGCCGTCACCGCCGTTGTTCGCGGACGGGTCGAGAGGGCCACGGTTCCCACCGACTCGGCGACCCCCCTGCAGAGTCAACCCAGTCCTGCAGCGACACCAATTCCAGGTTTCGGTCGTTATCGGTTGATAGATCGGCTGGCCGAAGGGGGGATGGCGGAGCTGTTCATCGCCGAGGCCACCGGCGCCGAGGGTTTCGCCCGCACCTTCGTGCTCAAGCGGTTGAGATCTGATCTGGTGGGCGACAAACAGGCGGTGGCTCAATTCATCGACGAGGCGCGACTGCAGGCTGGCCTGGTCCACTCCAACATCGTTCCAGTGTTCGACTTCGGCGTCGTGGACGGGGAGTACTTCTTGACCCAGGAATACATCGCGGGACGCGATGTGGCCAAACTGGTGCACAAACACACGCAAGGGAACGGCGAGGGGCTGCCTGAGGCGGTGGCTTATTATATCGCCCACGAAACGTTGCAGGCCCTCGGATATGCGCATGACAAGCACGACGCGGACGGCTCCCCCACGGGCATCGTCCATCGCGACATCTCGGCCGCCAACGTGATGGTCTCGGTCCAAGGGGAGGTGAAGCTCTCCGACTTCGGCATCGTCAAATCGAATCGACGGCTCAGCCAGACCAAAGCTGGCACCGTCAAGGGCAACGTCTACTTCATGTCGCCCGAACAGGCCCGCGGGCAGACCATCGATCACCGCAGCGACCTCTTTTCGCTGGCCCATATCCTGCACTACTGCTTGACGGGCCGGCTTCTCTATACCGGAGAGAACGATCTGAACGTTCTGTACCGCGCGGCGACGGGCGTCACCGCCCAGGATCTGGTGACGCTTCGAAAGCTGCCTGCTCCGGCCGGCCGGATTCTAGAAAAGGCGCTGGCCTTCGAACCGACAGCTCGGTTTCAATCGGCGACGACCTTTGCGGATGCCCTGCCCGCGCAAAGCAGCTCCGCCAGACGCGCGACGGCCGATTTGATGCGGCGGCTTTTCGGGGACGAGATTCGACGGGAGGCCACCTCGGCGGTGGCCTCGGTCTGAGGGC
>Ga0075522_10002582_pt1 | contig 13362 bp, 11 predicted proteins | sample NGEPerA_FD_74796 | JGI IMG/M metagenome (GOLD analysis project Ga0075522, IMG submission 74796) | Arctic peat soil microbial communities from the Barrow Environmental Observatory site, Barrow, Alaska, USA - NGEE PermafrostL2-A | ecosystem: Environmental > Terrestrial > Soil > Wetlands > Peat ... | reverse complement strand
GGACCAACGGCGCGCGGGAACTCACCACCGATAGCGCCGGATTTTACACGGTGCCCAACCTCTTGCCAGGAACCTACGAAATTACAGTGAGCGCGAGCGGATTTGCTACGGAGGTGCGCTCCGGCGTCGGGCTTGAGGTTGGCGCTCAGCAGGTTTTAAATGTGTCTCTGCGTGTTGGCGCCAGCACAGAAAGAGTCGAGGTAACCGGTGAAGCCCCGCAGATCGAGCTGGCCTCATCCGCGATAACAGAATCCGTGAACTCGACCACCGTTCGCGAACTGCCGCTGAACGGCCGCTCGTGGACCGATCTGGCAGCTCTCCAGCCGGGCGTCAGCTCAGTCCAAACGCAACCTTCTTTCGCGAGCGGAGGTGATCGCGGTAATCGAGGCTTCGGCGCCGAACTGACAATCTCCGGAGCGAGGCCGCAGTACAACAATTATAGGCTGGACGGCGTAAGTCTTAACGATTATAGCAATGGTGCCCCCGGCAGCGTGTTGGGCGGCAATCTCGGCGTGGATGCGATCCAGGAATTCTCCGTCATAACCAGCAATTATTCGGCGGAGTATGGCAAGACGGCTGGCGGCGTAGTGAACGCCATCACGAAGTCGGGAACCAATGGTTTCCATGGCGATGCGTATGAGTTTTTGCGCAACGACGCATTCGATGCGAAAAATTTCTTCGATACAGGCGCAATTCCACCGTTTCGACGCAACCAGTTTGGGGGATCAGCAGGTGGCCCGATCATAAAAGATCGAACCTTCATCTTCGGTGATTTCGAAGCCATTCGGCAGTCGAAGGGCATAACGGATACGAGTTTTGTTCCGTCCGATGCTGCCCGTGCAGGAAATCTCGTGTCTGGTACAGTCACCGTGGATCCGGCGGCCGCGAAATACCTTGCTCTCTATCCCCGCACGAATGGCGCGGTCACTGGCGATCTAGGGCTCTTTAGCTTTGCCGGGCAGCAGGCCGTTACCGAAAACTTTTTTACCTTCCGGGTCGATCATAAATTTTCTGACGCGGACAGCATATACGGGACATACCTATACGACGATACCGATTATCATGATCCTGACGGATTCGATAATCAGCTAATCGGTTCTCATACTAAGCGGCAGATCATAGCGCTCGAGGAAAATCACGTTTTCAGCTCCAGATTCATCAATACGGTTCGCGTGGGTTACAACCGAGAGTACGCAGCCAATAATCACAGTGTCTCGGCCATCAATCCCGCTGCCGCGGATGCATCTTTGGGCTCTAATCCGGGAGGACATGCCTCTGATGTAAGGATCTCCGGCGTAGGCGAATTGCTGGGAGGCTTGAACTCGCTTTCCACCTATTTTTATCATTGGAATTCGATTCAGGCCTACGATGATGCTTCGTACACGATCGGAAAGCACTCGCTGAAGTTTGGCTTCTCAGTCGAGAGAATTCGCTTGAACATGCTCGGCCTTTCCAATCCCGGGGGCGTGTGGAGTTTCGGAAATCTGCAGGCATTCCTCACAAATAACCCCTCAAAATATACTTCTGGTTTCGTGAACACTCTTACGCCTCGCGGCTATCGTGAGAGCGTGTTCGGCGCTTATATACAGGATGATTGGCGCTTACGCCCTAATTTAACAGTTAACTTAGGGCTGCGGTACGAGCCCACGACTGTATTCTCTGAGGTCAGCGGGAAAATGACCAATCTTACCAATCTCACGGATGCCACCCCCACGGTCGGTAATCCGCTCTACAAGAATCCCACGCTTCGAAACTTTGCTCCTCGCGTCGGATTCGCTTGGGATCCCTTCCGGAATGGCAAGACCTCCGTTCGTGGTGGATTTGGGATATTTGATATATTGCCGCTGCCGTACCAATTCGTAATCGCCGATGTGGTGGCGTCCCCCTTCTTCCAAGCGGGAGCAGTTAGTGATAGCGTCGCTACCCCGCTCCATGGAACCTTTTTCACGGGAGGAACTCCGTTGCTCGGCGCGACATCCGCGGTAGGAGCTTATATCCAAAACAATCCGAAACGTGCCTATCTGACGCAATGGAATCTCAGCGTACAGCGCCAGCTCGCAGCGAGCACCACGGTCACACTAGGTTACGTAGGCTCCCGCGGAGTGCACGAGCCCTTCCGATCAGAGGAATTCGACAACGTGACACCGCAGCTTACCAGCGCCGGGTACCTGGTTCCTGTAGGTGGGACCAAACTCAATACAAATTTCGGCGCCATTAAAGGGACGATGTACAACAGCAGTTCCTCTTACAATGGCCTGGAAGTTGGAATTCAAAAGAGAATGAGTCACGGCATACAAGCACAAGGCTCCTTCACCTGGGCCAAGAGCCTTGACGACAATTCAGCTTCCGTTGCTGGAGATCAATTTTCCAACTCCATCGCTGCACTGTGGAACTGGTTTGACCCAGGCAAAAGCAAAGGCCTCTCCGACTTCAATGTGGGGCGCACGCTCGTCCTTAATGTCACTTGGGACGTCCCAGGCTCAAAATCAGCGTTCGGACCCGTAAAATGGATCTCCAACGGCTGGGAACTGGGTGGCATATTCACTGCTAGTACTGGAATTCCTTTCACCCCAACGCTAGGCAGTGGTGGCGATCCGTTAGGTCTGCAAGGTGGGCATCCAGCGGACTACCCAAACCGTCTTACGGGTTCAGGATGCTCGAACTTGATCAATCCTGGAAGCATTAACTACGTCAAAACCCAATGTTTCGCCGTGCCCGTTGCGCCGAACCAGGCCTTCTACACCGCAAACTGTAAACAGACAGGCGCTGAAAAAGGCCTTCCGTTTCCTCAGTGCCTCAACTTGGCGGGGAATGCAGGTCGGAATATTCTGATCGGGCCGGGGCTGACGGATTTGGATTTTTCAACGTTTAAGAACAACCCGATCCCCAGGATTTCCGAGACATTCAATATTCAATTCCGCGCCGAGCTCTTTAATGTGCTCAACCATCCGAATTTCCTCCCACCAACTGGCAACACAGACATCTTCGATGCGTCTGGGAACCCGCTTGCCAGTGCAGGAGTAATTACTGCGACGTCGAACGATTCTCGAGAGGTTCAGTTCGCTCTGAAACTCATTTGGTAGTGACGCTGTAAGGATGGGGGGCGCTGCCCCCCCCCATATCCAGAATTGGGGAGGCCCATGTCAAGTTTAAAGGCTAAATTGCGGAGATACGATAGATTTGCTGTAACAACGGCGATGGCACTTGTGATCTTTCTGTCGTTCCTCGCGACTTCGGCAGCCGGACAATCCAAAGGCCAGAGCGCGACCGCAAAAACGCAGCACGTTCTCTTGCTCACAATCGACGGGTTCCATGCTCTGGATCTTGCGAACTTTGTTCGCTCTCATCCGGATTCCGCGCTAGCCAAATTGAAAAAAAGCGGAGTACTGTTCAACAACGCCTCTGCCTCGAGACCATCCGATTCTTTTCCCGGCATCATGGCCATCACCACAGGAGGGTCGCCCTACTCGACGGGAATTTTCTATGAAATCAGCTATGACAGAGCGCTGTCTCCCCCAGGATCGAAGTGCGCGACGATGGGAACCGAAATCGCCCTCGACGATGGCATCGACAAAGACGGCGACAAGCTTGATGGAGGAGGGGGATTCGACCTCACCAAGTTGCCCTTGGATTCCAAGAAGGGATGCACACCTGTTTACCCTCACAGCCTTTCGCGCGTGAACAACATATTTGAAGTTATTAAGGCTGCGGGTATGCACACTGCCTGGACCGACAAGCAACTCGGCTATGAAATTGTACAGGGCCCCTCAGGGCACGGCGTGGAAGACCTGTACGATCCTGAACTGCATGCACAGCATGTGGGAGGGAGCATACCCAAGATTGAGGATTTCGACGACATCCGCGTGAAGGCCATTCTCAATCAAATTAATGGCAAGGATCACGCCGGAACCAAAGCGGCTCCGGTGCCGGCCATTTTCGGACTTACTTTCCAGGCGGTCACGCAGGCGCAAAAGTCAAAGGCGGGCTACGGATATGTGGATGGGAGCGGCACGCCGAGTGATGCTTTGCTCGACGCGATAAACCACACCGATCAGTCGATCGGCAAGATTATGGACGAGTTGAAAGCGCGCGGTCTTTCCTCCTCTACAACGGTGATCATCACCGCCAAACACGGCCAGTCGCCCATGGACGTCGAAAAAAAGCAGATTGTGGATGAGGAAATGATATCGAAGATCGTAGACGGCGTTCAGCCTGGTTTGGTGGCCGAAAGCATCGGCGACACCATTCGAATGATCTGGCTCAATGACCAAAGCAAGACGAGCGCCGCCGTCGCCGCATTGAGAACCAATCAAGCCTCCGCCCATATCGATAGAATTCTTTCTGGTGAAGGCATTAAGCTTTTGTTCCGCGACCCTCTCCATGACTCACGCACACCAGATATCATCATTGAGCCTGAACTCGGCGTGATTTATTCCAAACCTACCAATCCTGGAATTGCCGAACACGGGGGCTTTAACGACGAAGATACTCGTGTACCGATCCTGGTATCGAGTCCTTCCTTGCAGGCTGGGACTGTTGAAAGCTCTGTACGGACCTCGCAGATTGCGCCGACAATTCTCAAGTTGCTTGGCCTCGACCCGCAGAAATTACAAGCGGTTCAGATTGAAAAAACTCGAGTGTTGCCGGGATTGTTTTAAACCAGGCACTTGTGCCCGAGCCTGCGAGTCGTGCTGTGAAGTACATACGAGTTCTGTAACTGAGGGTACGAGCGAGTGTTGAATTGGGCCCATATCCATTTGATGTTCACCCACATCCCAGTGATTGGTGTCGGAGTGGTCCTCGCGTTCCTTGTTGTGGGAAGGATTCGCGGAAGCCGAGAGATTGAGTGGGTAAGCTTGCAAATGCTCGTGGCGCTGGCCCTTCTCAGTATCGGGGTTTATCTCACGGGAAGTCCCGCTTCACACCAGATGCGTGAGATGCCGGGAATTTCGCGAGAAACCATTCACCGGCACTCTACCGCTGCGGATTTTGCTTTCTGGTCTCTGGAAATAATCGGCGTTCTTGCTCTGGCTGCTCTCATTAAATTTCGTTCTACCAGAGCGGTTCCCGCCCAGTCAATGGCTGCGTTACTTGCACTAGGCTTTGTGGTGCTGCTCTTAATGATCTGGACCGCGAATTTGGGAGGAAAAATACGGCATCCCGAGATCGGCACGTTTGGGGCTGCACGTAGCACCTTGAAAGCGTGAAGGCGAACGGAATCGGACGATAGCGCTTTGCAGCGAAATTGTACCAGCTTTTTTATCCAAGCTAGTTGATAGGAAAATTGCTCGATCCAAAACTAGGGCGATGATTCCCTGTGGCAATTTCTAGGAGGTCAAAGTTGAAGCGTTTCATACCAGGCGTTTGTTTGATTGCATTAATGATCTTCGCACCAAGGATTAGTGCACAAGAGAAGCTTCCGCTAAAGCTGGTGGCCACAACTCCAATGCCCGGATTCACGGGAGATTTCGACCACTTCGGACTGGATCTTAAGGGAAACCGCTTGTTTCTTGCCGCCGAAGATCAAAAATCAGTCGAAGTTTTTAATCTTAAGACAGGTGCGCACATTCACAGCATCCAGGGCTTCGGGCATCCCCTTACGATGGTTTACCTGCCGGATTCGGACCGTTTGGTCGTGACCAATGGGGACACGGACGACCTCTCGCTAGTGGATTGCAAGGACTACAAAATTCTCAAGACTCTTAAACTTGGCAAGGGAGTGGACCACAGCGCGCTGAATCCGATTAACAAATATCTCTACGTGGAAAACGGAGCAGCCGCGGACGGAAAGTCGCACTCACTCGCGATTGTCGACCCGAAATCCTTCAAGATCGTTGGTGAAATCCTAGGGCTCTCCGGCGATTCGAATGAAGGGATGGTCATCGACCGTGCAGGGAAAAAATTGTATGTGAATATGACCGGCTCGGATGAAGTTGGAGTGATTGATCTGGACATGCGTCAGATAGTTGCCAGATGGCCTCTGCCGGACGTCCACGTAGCTCATGCAATCGCGCTGGACGAGGCCCATCATCGACTGTTTACTGCCACGCGTAAGCCACCGCAGTTTATTGTGTTCAACACTGATACGGGAAAAGTCGTTGCTTCTCTTCCCTGTGTAGGAGTGAACAGCGACATGTCTCTCGACGTTGCGCGCAAAAGAATTTATGTGACTGGGAGCGAAGCCGTGTCTGTTTTTGAACAGCGCGATGCCGACCACTACGAACACATTGCCGAGGTGCCGTCTGCCTTCCGCGCCAAATCATCCATTTTTGTACCCCAGTTGAACAGGCTTTATGTCGCCGATTCGGGCAAGGGAAAACCCGATGCAAAGTTGGCGCTACAAATCTTCGAAGCGCAGTAGCTCGACTGGGGTTAAGTTTCAGTTGGTCTCGCTCGCCGGCATACGGGGAGTTTCCGCGCACAAATGAAATTGTGCGGCGGAATAGAAAAAAGGAGTGTTTCCATTGAAGTTTTCGAGTCTTGGGCGTTTTGCAATGGGTCTTCTCCTGACATTGTCCGGGACGTGTTTTCTGTCGGGACCGAACGCGCGGCCTAAACCAGCGGCGTCCGGCTACCATTTGTTGAAGACAATTTCGTTGCCTCCCGCCCCGGGCGGCGCCGAGTATTACGACTACATTTCCATTGATGCGGCAGCACGCCGCGTATACATTTCCCACGGCACCGAAGTTGTCGTCCTGAACGCCGACGATTATTCGGTGGCGGGTAAGATCGAGGGACTTTCCCGCTGCCATGGGATTGCGATTGCCAAAGATCTCGGCAAGGGTTTCATTACCGATGGCGACTCCCGGCCAGGCGCTACCATCCAGGAAGTGGTCGTTTTCAATCTGAAAACCTTGAAAGTGACCGGCAAGATCACCACTGGCCAAGATGACACGGACGCCATCATCTACGAGCCCGTGACCAAGCGTGTATTTACTTTCAATGGAGACAGCCACAACTCGACTGTGATCGATGCAGTGAAGGAATCCGTAATCACGAACATTGACTTGATCGGCAAGGTGGAGTTCCCGGCCGTGGATGGCAAAGGCATGATCTACGACAATAATCCGGAAAAAAACGATATCGTGGTTATCGACGCGCGCACGAATACGATCAAATCGCGTTGGCCGACCGACTCGGCGGGGAACCCAACGTCTATGGCGATCGATCAAAAAAATCGACGGCTCTTCTCAGCAGGGCGCGGTCCGCAGTTCGTGATCATGATGGATGCGGACTCTGGAAAAGTCCTCCAGTCCTATCCCATTTCCGCGGGAGTCGATGCGAACGCATTCGATCCCGGCACGAGCATGCTTTTTGTGGCGACGCGCGAAGGCATGCTGCACATTTTCCATGAAGATTCACCAGACAAGCTGAGTGAGGTGGAGTCCGTCAAAACGGAGTACGGCGCCAAGACACTGCAGGTGGATCCGAAAACCCATAAGGTTTTTCTAACGACATCGGATTTCAATCCGCCGGCCGCTCCAACGGAAAAGCAGCCTCATCCTTTGGCAACTACCAAGCCGGGAAACTTCCGCGTGCTAGTGTACGGCCGCTGAACGGGGAGTGCGTTAATCGTTTTTTGGTTAGATTGTTCTAAATACGGCCACGAACACGAATCGAGATTCGGAGCGGGCTGTTTTCGTTAGCAACTCTGAGTGAAGGATGCAAGGAACAAGTGTCCAAAGGCATGCTTCGAACTTGAAATACATGGCAATCATTGCTGCATAGTGATGTAGTTGGGCCTTGGAGGGTAAAAATGAACAGATGGGCCGTGTTGTCCGTTGTCGGTTCCCTTGTTTTGATGTCGCAGGCAGCTGGTTTGCGCGTGGGCGCACAAACGGCTGGCGCAACTGTTTCACAATCATCCGCGGTAGCGTCAGCCTCGACCGAAGACCCCACGCTGGATTATGAATTTTTTAAGACTCGAGTCGAACCCATCTTTTTGAAAAAAAGGCCCACGCACGCCCGATGCTACGTGTGCCATGAAGAAGCGAATCACGCACTGAAGTTAGCCAAGTTGACTCCGGGGAATACGGTTTGGACCGAAGAAGAATCGAAGCGCAATTTCGAAACAGTTTCGCAACTCGTCAATCCGGGCGATGTGCTGGGGAGCACGCTGTTGCGTCACCCGCTCGCGCCGGAAGCGGGTGGTGATGCGTTTCACTCCGGGGGGCGGCAATTCGAATCTCAGAACGATCCGGATTGGAAGACACTTGCAGATTGGGTCCGCGGCCAGAAGATTAGGTAAGATTTTTGCAGGTACTTTGGTGAATATGAAGTCACGATTTACAGGAGGAATTCATATGACGCGCAATACTCGATTGTTGGGCGTGGGAATACTGCTCATGCTGAGTGTTTTCATGGCGCGGCCTGCGGCGGCGTCCACATCCCGAATCTACGTGACGAACAGCGCGGGTGATACGGTTACCGTTGTGGACCCGGTCACAAATAAAGTTGTGCAGACGATTTCCGGCATCGAAGTTCCTCATGGAGTTAATTTTTCGAAAGACGGGAAGCAGGTCTACATCAGCAATGAATCCGAAAGTGTGCTGGATGTTGTGGACCAAAAAAGCGGAAAGATCGTTAATAAGGTTCCACTGAGCGGGCATCCCAATAACATCGCAGTGACGAAAGACGGGCGCAATGTCGTTGTCTGTATTGCAACGGAGCCTGGATCTCTAGACGTCGTCGACATAGCGGCCATGAAGGTCGTTAAAATCATCCCCGTCAAAGGCCCTCTACACAACGTCTATGTGACGCCCGATGGGAAATTTGCCGTTGCCGGCTCGGTTGCAGGAAAGCGGCTGACCGTGGTCGATCTCTCGACGATGCAGCCCGTATGGGATCTTGCCTTTGACGGCGGCGTCCGGCCCATGACCTTCGATACTAATGCTGACGGATCGACGAACCGGATATTCGTTCAACTCTCGAACTTGCATGGATTCGTAGTGGTGGATTTCGCCAAGCACACGGAAATCTCCAGAGTCATGTTGCCCAAAGGAAATTTTGGCAAGGAGGAATGGCGAACGGGCACACCATCGCATGGCATCGCGGTCGCACCGGACGGAAAGACACTGTGGGTTAACAGCATACTGGCAAATGCAATTTTCGAATATTCGTTGCCGGATTTAAACCTCCTCGCGCATGCCGACCTGCCCGTGGTGGAACGACCAGGGAAGGCGCCTTCGGGCGCGGTGCCCGAGTGGATTACATTCACCCCTGACAATAAGACGGTGTATGTTTCGAACTCCGCGACGAGGTCCATGTCGGCATTCGACACGCAAACCTTGAAAAAAGTCGCCGAAATCACAGTCGGAGAAGTTCCAAAGCGAATTAACACGCTCGTGCTGCAATAGATTGGTGTGGCGCCGAGTTGACTTCTGTTATGGAATCCGCCTAAGCGTCCTGCCACCTTCTAGCGTCTACGGTAGAGATTCGTACAGACCCTTAAACAGCTCTATGCCACGTTCCAAGAGCTCACGGTCCGAAATGTTGCGCCGAGACCAACCTTACAGTACTGCATTGACTCCAAATCCTTCCTGGCGTCCAAATTTTTCATCGAACACGTCAGCGTCATGAATCATTTCGGCGATGATGTCAACTTTGCGGTTTCGAATCCGAAATTCCTTTACTAAAGTTTCGAAGGTGCAATCATCCCCACGATTCCCAAATCCGCCGTGGTACATGTCGTAAGCAATTCCTTGCGGCGGAACACGATCTTCGTCAGCAAAGTCAAAACGGGATTTCCGGTCGATGAAGTGGCGGATAAACCAAGCGGAACCCGAGCGGTCAACCCCGGGTCATTGCCGAGTTACCCAAAGTTTTTGCTGATAATCGCGGACGCGCAATTTGCCTTGCGCTGGCTTGGCGTCCGGACATAGCTCGATAAAAATGTCCTCGCGATATGTTCATCCCTCAGAAAATGCCGTATTTGATGCGATGGAGCGTTTGAGTGGGCACAAAATTGGGCACAGCGCAGAACAGCCGCAGTTGCGGGTGCACCAGCAACAACACGTAACCCATTCATAGATAAACAGAAAATTGGTGGACGTGACAGGGATCGAACCTGCGACCCCCTGCTTGCAAAGCACCGGACTTGTCTCCACCCATTCTTTCTATCACTTCAACTACTAACGTTTCCAACAAATCGGGGAATCTGCTTTCGCTCAAAAGCTAACCCCAATAGGCTGAAAACAACCCGTTCGTGCACAGTTCGTGTACAGTGGGGCGCCTGCTTTTGGAGATGGCGCGTCGGAGAATCCATTTCCAATCGATCAAAGTCCACACGATGAAATTTGTCTCACTCCGGTGGTTCACTCCACATACTCGCGGAAGGCAGGGGAGGACTTGCGGCGTCTACCGTCTCGGTCGACGGCGGAACAGTTCGTACAGGGGACCGAGCAGTCCAACATGCTTGATCGCAATTAATGCGATGACGCCCGACACAACTACGGCCGACAAGCTCGAATGTGCCACAACGTAGTACAGAACTACTGAATGAGTGACGAGCACAATTACTCCCACGGGTACGAGCAGCATCCAAGGGCGCATGCGTCGGTCGTCGGGTCCTTTCATGTTTCGCTCCGTTTTGCTGCTGTGGCCGCTCATCAAGCGCCGCTCGGCGCCGCCGCGAGAACAAACTGCAAGTCGTTGATTCCCACCGCGCCGCTCTCGACACTCTTCAAGCCCGCTTCGTTTAGCACGGCAATTAACTCGGGGAGCTTGACATGACCATGGCGGTGAATGTGTGAGAGAAGGCTTCTCCCTTCGCGCGAGGAACCTCCGAAGTCAACGGCAAGCACTCGTCCGCCCGGCTTCAGAACCCTTCGCATCTCGCAGGCGCACTGTTGGCGCGCTTTGCGGCCCAAATGATGCAGCATCACCGTGGCTAGGACAGCATCAAACGTCCCGCCCGTGAACGGCATTTTCTCTGCGACCGCATTTTCGAAGGTAACCTCGACGCAGGCCTTCTTTGCTTTCTTACGTGCCCGTGCAATCATCTCCGGCGATGGATCGATTCCATAGACTCTGCCTGCCGGTCCGACGCGTCGCTTGGCGGCTATGGCAAGCGTCCCTGTTCCGCAGCCTATATCCAAAACTAACTCGCCGGATTTTAGACCCGCCAGATTGAGTGTCTTCTCCCGATACGCTTGCTCTCTACCCAGCGATACCAGCCAGATGAACAGGTCATAGCGAAAGGCCCCGTGGATGAGGTTCCCGGTCGTACTCGGCACCATTCTCTGCTCTATCACGTTCGTCGTCATGTCGTGTTATCTCCCGCATAGTTATTCATAAATGGACAGCTGTTCCTTTATGAGAGTACGATGTTAGAAAGCCCTACGGAAGAACAGCGGGACACGAACTGTTCATTTCTGAACAAAGTGGAGCGGTTTGTTTGAGAGTGGCGCTGCGAGGGGCCTTGTGAAAGAAAAGACGCCAGATCGCCGCGTGCAAAGAACCCGCAGGCTGCTACACCAAGCCTTGATGTCTCTTAGTCTTGAGAAAAAATATGAGTCCATTACCGTGCAGGAGATACTCGAACGCGCCGATGTGGGGCGCTCAACCTTTTACATGCACTTCCAGGATAAGGACGAACTGCTCGTCAGCGGGTTTCAATACTTGCAGAGTTTGCTAAAGTCCGCGCAGGCGGCCTCGGCAGCACTTCCCGGCAAATCCTACGAAAGGATTATCGGATTCAGTCCGGCAATGTTTGAGCACGTCGTTGAGTATCGACGGGTGATCCGCGCATTGCTTGGTTCGAATGCCGAGGCCGTCGTGCGTCGGCATATTCATTCGTCATTGATCGCCGTGATCGGTCAGGAAGTCAAAATGGAGCTTCAAAGGCGGAAGCGCGGCAACTGTCCCGTCTCACCCGAACTCGTGACTCACTTTCTCGTGTCCACGTACATCTCTGTGCTGATCTGGTGGCTAAACTCCAGGAATCCCCTCTCCCCGAAGCAAATAGATGCGACGTATCGTCACCTCGTCTTGCCCTGTCTGGCCTCGATTTTCGGATAGCTTCTCAGGTGCAGTTTCTTTAGCCGTAACACTAGCCAACTCGGCAAGCGCCACACATATGGAGTTGAACGAACTGGCCTGGGATAGCATTTATGTATTTGGTGCGCTACCGAGGGATCATTCGCCGGCGATGAAGAATATCCATACACCGTTCCCGAGACTGGAGTAACATGATGAGGTGCGCGGAATCAAAACTTCTTTGACGGCGCTGCTGTCGCTTCTTCTGGTTTCGGCCCCCGTTTCGGCTTGGGCATGCGACTTTTCTTGCTCCTCGCACGAGGCGCGTTCTGACTGTCACACTTCCGCTTCAACAAGCAAAGACGAGACAGCTATGTCCATGCCTCCTGGAATGGACATGGGGTCAGACTATGGCGAAGCCTCCATGGGGCCCGATACGGACATGAGTGCTATGCCCGGACATTCCATGGCTATGTCCCCACAGCAGGAAATGGCTCCCGAGAGGTTCGAGCGCGCATCGAAGCCTGAAACGGGTAGAAGCGCCATGCACGATCATTCGAAGAGCGTGTCCTCTTGCACTCATGAAACGTGCAGTCAGGTTTCGGCCTCCGCGTCCCCTCCGCGTGCAGATCTGTCCCAGCATAGCGACCAACTGTGGATGGCAATTCGCGTTGTGAGTCCTGGCAATCTCTATATCACCTTCCATCGGATAAGACTCGAAACCCCACCTTCTAAAATACTCGCTCCTGATCGTCTCACTACGACCCTTAGAATCTAGAACACATTCCATAAAGTCAGGCATTCCTGAAGATGTCGTGTCGGTACGTTTTGGCTTCCAACTTCGACATGTGCGTCTGGACGGGCGTCCACTCGTGAAAGGCTGATCGAAGTAGGTTCGCATGCGGCGGTGCAAAGGAAAGCGTTGATGGCTTCGTCAGTAAAAGCGCGGCGGGTTGTTCTAGAGATTCGATTTCAGGAGGAACGCAAGTGAATAACGGAAGACGGACATTTATTCAGAGTATCGCAGCATTGAGTGCTGGCGTAGTCGCCAGTGCAAAGGCGTTGGCCATGCAGCAGGGACAAAAGATGCAGGACATGCCGGGCATGCCGGGCATGGAAAACATGCCGGGTATGCAACACGCGCAAAGCAAATCGGAACCAGTTCATATGCCGCAACTAGGGATCGTCGTTCCCGTGGTGACTCCCGATGTACCTGACTTACCATTTGAGATAAACAATGGCGTCAAGGTTTTCCATCTCGTCGCCGAGCCGGTGAAGCAGGAAATCGTTCCTGGCCGAGTCGTTGATCTCTGGGGTTACAACGGTAGCGCTCCGGGACCAACCATTCAAGTTACCAGCGGTGATCGTGTCCGGATCATTGTGGAC
>Ga0075522_10002581_pt1 | contig 13363 bp, 15 predicted proteins | sample NGEPerA_FD_74796 | JGI IMG/M metagenome (GOLD analysis project Ga0075522, IMG submission 74796) | Arctic peat soil microbial communities from the Barrow Environmental Observatory site, Barrow, Alaska, USA - NGEE PermafrostL2-A | ecosystem: Environmental > Terrestrial > Soil > Wetlands > Peat ... | reverse complement strand
GGCTAGACAAACCTCAAGCTGCAGCTGCTGCGACGCGCGTGAACCACGTCCCAGAGCAACGATTTCCGCGTTCACTATGTTACCTACCGTACAGTGCCGCCGATGCTAACCGTCTTCACTAGAGTCGCCCCGATTAGGGTACTCAGGAAGGCTCATGTCTCAACAGAATATACTTCTGGTCCAGGGCGATCCCTTGGATGCGAAGGCGGTGCGCGACGCGCTGGATAATTCAGCCGACGGATCCTTCAAGCTCGAATGGACTAGAGGATGCAACGAGGCCTTAGAGCGTTTGGCAAAAGAAGGGAGTCAACGAGGGAACCAGATTGCGGCGATTTTGCTCGATCTCTTCCTGCCGGACAGTCGGGGGATCGAAACCTTCGAGAGGCTCTTTACGGCGACCCCGCGGTTACCAATCCTCATCCTTGCAGGTTTACAGGATGAGGAAATCGCAAAATGGGCGGTGCAGCTTGGCGCTCAGGATTATTTCTTGAAGAGCCGAATAGACAGTCACCAATTGCCGAGGGCGCTACGCAGCATGATCGGTCGAGCCACCGATGCAGAGGCCTTATTTAACGAAAGAGAACGCGCCCAGGTGACCCTCAACTCCATCGCGGATGCCGTCATGAGCACGGACGTCTGGGGTCAAGTGACCTATCTCAATGCTGTAGCCGAAAATCTGACCGGGTGGTCTCGGGCCGATGCCGTAGGTCATCGCCTTGAGGAAGTCTTTCAAATTATCGATGGCACGAACCGCACACCCCTGGCGAGTCCGATGAGGGTCGCGATCCAGGAAAACAAGTCTGGAAAACTGCCGCCAAACTGCGTCCTGGTACGGCGGGACGGCCACGAGGCCGCGATCGAAGATTCTACGGCACCGATCCACGATAGCCGCGGGGCGATAACCGGTGCCGTTATGGTTTTTCATGACGTGAGCAGCGCACGGGAGCAAACGCGCAAATTGTCTTATCTTGCTCAGCATGACGCGCTTACTGATTTGCCTAACAGGACACTGTTGAATGACCGCCTTACTCAGGCGATTTCGCTGGCCGTCCGTCACAAGCAAAAGCTTGGACTCCTCTTTCTCGACTTGGATCGTTTTAAGCACATTAACGACTCGCTGGGTCACTCGATTGGCGACCGCTTGCTGCAGTTAGTCGCGCGACGGCTAACGGGATGCGTACGCAGTTCCGACACGGTGAGCCGACAAGGAGGCGACGAATTCGTGATCCTATTGTCGGAGATGGCGCACGCACAAGATGCCGCAGTCATTGCGGAGAAGGTTCTCCACGTGCTCAGCTCCCCTTATCTAATCGACCGCCACCAACTACACGTTACCGCAAGTATTGGCATTGTTACCTATCCCGGCGATGGGATGGATGTGGAAACGTTGATGAAGAATGCGGATATTGCGATGTATCACGCGAAAGACACAGGTCGGAACGTCTTTCAGTTCTTCAAGCCTGATATGAATGTGCGCGCCGTCGCGCGACATTCTCTCGAAGAGGGTCTGCGCCATTCGATAGAACGGCAAGAATTTGTACTGCATTACCAGCCTAAGATAGATCTGCAGACCGGATCGATTGTTGGAGCCGAGGCGTTGATCCGCTGGCATGACGCGCAGCGTGGGCTTATTCCTCCGGCGCAGTTCATACCGGTTGCCGAAGAATGCGGGTTTATCGTGCCAATCGGCCGCTGGGTTCTCCGCGAGGCATGCCGACAAGCGAGATTGTGGCAGAAGTCTGGTCTGCCGCCAGTGCGCATCGCAGTGAACGTCTCAGCAGTAGAATTGCGGGCCAAAGATTTCATCGCGAATGTGCGGAAGATCTTAGACGAAACGGGTCTTGAGCCGCGCTGCCTAGAAGTTGAGCTTACTGAAACTTTCCTCATGCAGGATTCGACGTACACTATCGCGGTCCTGAGAGATCTCAAAGATATCGGCGTACATATCGCTCTTGATGACTTCGGTACCGGTTATTCGAGCTTAAGTTATGTGAAGCGCTTCCCGATAGACACTTTGAAAATTGATCAATCGTTCGTGCGCGACCTTGTAACAGACGCTGACGACGCGAGTATCGTCAGAGCCGTGATCGGCATGGGTAAAAATCTCCATATGCGAGTCGTGGCGGAAGGCATTGAAACGCCAGAACAACTCGCGTTCCTTCAGCACCACGGCTGTCCGTTCGGGCAAGGTTACTATTTCAGCCCGCCAGTGCCCGCCAAAGAATTCGGACAGCTGCTGGGAGTCAGCGCAGGGGCCGCGGCCATCGTGGAGACATTAAATGGCGTATCTGCTTGCCAGGGCCGGAATTCCGGTCAGCAAGCCGCCTAATAGCGTCTCGGTCAATTTTCAGGGGATCATCGAGCGCGTGATGCGTAGTTCAAACGAACGCTAGCTGAACGCTGTCAAGGACTCGCGAATTGCCATCACATGTCGAAGCAAGAGTAGGATTTACGGATCTCGCGTAGTGCCCTGATAGGATCAGGCTGTAGCGGCACTTTGCGACTCAAGTTGCTGAATGGCGGGCGATGCTGCCACCGGTGATCTAGGCACTACCTTTTATCTGTCCGGCAGCGACTAACGCGGCGTACAGCCGCTCATGGGCATCATCCATCGTTCCCGCCGCGTGGCCTAACACGAGCGCAGCAATTTCAATCGCGACAAAACTAGGATTTACGGGTTTGCCGTAGTGCCCCGCAATCATTTCTTGAGCTAACGTTTCCATGTTGAAATGCGTCCTTGCATGTGAGTCGCATGATAGCACCGCTAATCGTCAGAGACCGGCGATCAATGTCGCCAATGAGAGGCGCATCGCGATTTAAAGAACGCTATGCCCGCGGCGTCCTGCAATTGTGCTGCGCGAAGATCACGACTTGTGAAGACACCTATTAGCCGAAGTGTTATCAAGAGGCACCGGCTGAGACGGATTGGTTGACTGCAAGCGAATTTCTCTGCGCTCTCCATCCCGATTGCAGAAAAAGAAACCGTAAGCGCCATCGTTCTCTATGGTCCATCCATCCGATTGATACTCTGCAATGGCTTGGCCCAACGCAGAGCTCAGGTCTGTACCGATTGGAAGGCATTTACTTGCAAGCACCGTTCGATGTGGATCGTATGTCACGAGCCAATGAGAAGCATGGCTTTCGTCTCTAGGTCCATAACGGGACCGTCGCGGAGTCATACGCGACAATAGTGGCGCAACTAGAAACGGTCCGTCCAGTGCGCTGCAGCGCCGCAAGCTGTACGAAACACTTGTGTAGGCACAACCGTGGTCGTTAGCCCGCGGTCCGAGACGAATAAGAATGCGCAACTGAGGAGCGCAAACTTCAAGAAACCCCATTCTACCGGCGGACATCGCTTGCCACTCGCGATGACTCACCCGCGACGATATAGCCTAATGCCGATGCCTATTCGACCGACGACAAGCTAGCCTTGGGTTCCTCGGGCTTTTTTTCTGCGCCCTTGCGCTCACCCAGCCGTTCGAACTCTTTTTGGAGTTGGGCTAGATCCTTATCGGATAGTGCCTCAAGGTTCACCAAACCCGTGCGAGCTCCCTCCACGCCACGAAGAAGTTCATTGAGTTTGAGCTGAATCGCCTTCGAATCACGATTCTGGGTGTTCTGAATGAGGAATACCATCAGAAACGTGACGACTGAGGAGACTGTGTTGATGATGAGCTGCCACGTATCCGAGAAGTGAAACATTGGGCCAGTTGCTCCCCAAACAATCACAGCGCCGACTGCGGCCAGAAACCACCACGCAGAGCCGACAACGTTTGAAGTGACATGTGCGAACTTTCTGAAGATTTCATTCATATTGTTTTCCTTGATTGATATAGAGGGCGGATTTGTAGCGCAGAGGTTCGGTTATAGCCCCCGAATCCAGCGACGCCCAACACATGACCTCGCCTTAGGAGACCCAAGACGCTGTGGAGGTTGACCGCTTGGCGTTCGATATACTCTCTCGAACAGAGAAGCTTCGACTAACGATTATGCGATCTTCCCCTAAGCGCCAATGGGATGTAATTATAGTGGGCGCTGGGCCTGCTGGCGTGAGCGCAGCACTTATTGTCGGGCGCTGCTGCAGGCAGGTCCTCATCTGCGACGCTGGAACTCCTCGAAATTGGGCAGCTCGCGAGATGCATTCATTCCTGTCTCGTGACGGCATTGACCCAGATAAATTCCGTACGATCTCGAGGTATGAACTGTCGGCTTATCCGAATGTTCGTTTTCGCTCGGTCGAGGTGACGCAAATTTGCCGGCGAGTTGGTGGGACCTTCGAGGCTAAATTCGAATCGGGAGCGGCGCAAGTTTGTCGAAAGGTTCTCCTCGCCACTGGCGAGCTTGATGAGTTGCCTTCCATTCTCTGCTAGAGGCGCGAAGGCGATGGTCGCCCCGCGGACGACAGCTGCGCCAATTGATCCTAGTGGTAGCTCAAATCGGAACCTGAATGCCCGAGCTCGCAGCGCGTCCTTGCGCTGCGTCCGACTCTTGTTAGCAAACCGTCCGGCTATCAGCGACCTTTCTCGCTCGCTTTCTCGGCGCGTGCAGCTCCTATCGCCGTCATCACATGCTTGCGCTCTTCCGTGGCGGCAGTACAGCCTTCATTCCAAGGGACTGCAGCCACAGTTCGCGGTCACGACGTCACCGCCTGCGGGCTTCTCAACTGCCGCGCGCACCTCTAGCATCCGGCGCCTACCTCCACGCCCAAGCCGTTGCTTAGCCTCCGGTGAGGCCACGAAGCCCGCGTACGCTACCGCACATACAAGCGTGGCCGCATATGGCAGCGTGGCCCGGTGCTGCGGTTCGCGCTGATGGAGATGATTGGTGAGAGAACTTGTTCAGATTGCGCCCCAATGTCCGAATTGCGACACGCATCACACTCAGTCTTTCGCGCTAAATGAACTTCGCGAGCGGTTGAAACAGCCGCTCGATTTTTACTGCCCACGGCTTGATTAGCATTGGCCTGCCACATCCAAGCAGCTAGAAACGCTGTCGAGCGCTATGGGCAAGTGGAGCCGGTGGTGGGAGACAACGCGGGCGCAATCTGAAGCAGGACAGAATTAGCCGCTTACCGCATTCCGTCCTCCCACCGGCCTGCCGACCGCGATCCTAGATTCCAAAGACACTAGCTTTTTCAGCCAGCTTTAGTTGGCCTCGATTCCCGTTGCCCTTAGCATTTGCATACTCCTCAAGGAAGATTGAGCATCTTTAGGCATCCATTTAGTAATGTAGAGCGGCCCGATATGAAGAATCCATCCGTGCTAGACCAGCATCATCCCCAGCAAAACGCGCTTATCGCGGCGCTGCCCGCCTCTGAGTGCGAACGACTCGCCAAAAATCTGGAGCTCGTCCCTTTAACCCTCGGCCAGGTCTTGTATGAGTCGGGGCAAACGATGAGCCATGCGTACTTTCCAATCGATTGCGTCGTGTCGCTGCTTTACGTGATGAGAAACGGCGAATCCGCCGAAATTGCCATTGTTGGAAACGAGGGGATGGTCGGTCTGGCGCTCTTCATGGGCGGCGAATCGACCATGAGTCGGGCAATCGTGCAGAATGCCGGACATGCGTATCGGTTGAAAGCCCAAGTGCTTAAGGATGAGTTCCAGAAAGGCGGCGCGCTGAACCGACTCCTCTTGATGTTCACCTCGGCACTGATCACGCAGATGGTTCAAACCGCGGCGTGCAACCGTCATCATCCGGTAGACAAACAGCTATGCCGTTGGATGTTATTGAGTCTTGATCGGCTGTCGTCGAATCAAATTAGCATGACAGAGAAGCTCATTGGCAACATGCTGGGGCTGAGCTCAGCTGATGTGACTAAAGCTACAAACGCGCTGCAAAAAGCGGGGCTGATTCACTATGATGCTGGCGATATTACTGTGCTCGACCGACCGGGTGTCGAGAAGCGCTCCTGCGAGTGTTATGAAGTCGTCAAAAAAGAGAGCGATCGACTTCTTCCCCAAGCGAGTGAGTAGCGGCACCAGATTGCCAAGCGCGCATCACCGGTCAAGTGAAAACAAGTGCTAGCGAAGTGAGAGCGGCGCGAAGCCGTCCCACGCTCCAGGATCCTGCAGCGCAGCCAATCGCCCACTAGCTTGTACGAACACACATGACGCCTGAATTCGCCATCGAAGATTGGGTGAGTGTCGCGCGTCTCGTTAAGCTAGCGCGGGCTTATACAGCGTGCCGGCCCAATCAGAGCCCTGGCGGACTTCGCACGTAAATCAAAAGGGACGTGCGTGTGCTCGTCCCCAGATCGGCTTCGCCTAATGCAATTACTTACTTATTTGAAGTCTCGCCAGTCCCAATGTTTTTATCTTCGGTCGGCGAGTCGGTAGGTGTCTTCGTCGCGCTAGAGTGATCCTTTTGCATTCATTTCGTCACTGCAGCCCTTCTTTATGTCGCTCGCGGACATGCCGTCGTTTTTTGCTGCATGCTTCGCCATGCAGTCCTTCATCATTTGGTGATGCGAGGTGTCGCTCTGCATTGAATCACCGGCGAACGCCTGCGCGCCAGCGAGCAGAAAGCCTGCACATACCATTCCACTAATTAGACGTTTCACCGATTTCTCCTAAGGTTTCGGGGTCACTGTTGAGACAACCGCTGAAGCGTACCGGGCTAGAATCGCGCCCTAAGACGCGAGGAGGCTACAATCCTGCAGTGCTATAGTTTCAATGATTGACTATATTGTGTTGATGAGGTTTGCGCTGTCAGCGCCGGGGGTTATATGCGTCAGAGACACCTACACGCCCACTCTTCTTTGAATGTGCTCGCTGTGGGCGCACTTGATTATGCACCTCATTCTCGCTGTACGCACGCCACGACGATGCAATCCCGCCATTCGCTGGGAACCGTCATACGCCGTGGCATTTTTCCCAATCTGCGCTGCTGCGATTGCTAATAGAGCACGGTTACGAGACGCCCGGTATCGAGACTTTGGTATTGGGAGCTTACTTTTTCGGTGCCGAGTGTAGACCAATCGAATTCAGTCTGGCGTCGGCGGCAACGATAGTCTGTCTCGAGCACGTTGACTCACACCCCCCACGCATCAACGCGGCGCTTTCCTCAGCGGTCGGTTTGCGACCCTTTAATAGCCTCGAACGCCTTCAGAATGTCCCTCTGAGCTTGAATATCGACGGCGCTCAAAATAACATTCACGCGGGCAGTCGAATTTTGGCGGAGCTACCCGGAACCGGTTCTTTGAAACCATGAGCACCCGAGCTTTCAAGATTGGCGACCGGGTGAGATTCGAGCTTGAGAACCCACCCCGGATCGCGACGGTGATTGAATTGCTTGAGGGCAGCTGGCTATTGCTGCATTGGGCTGGGCCTCCCGCAAGTACGTCGTCGTGCGATTCTGAAGATGTCGTTCTCGTCAAGGCAGCTCCCGAGTTCCGCAAATAGGGCGCGCCGTACGTTTCGGCGATGTACAAAAAAAACGCGCTGTGATTCGCAGAGCCAATGCTGTTCAACGGAGGAGTCGGCGGGTGACACACGAAGAGCAACGAGAATTGCAGGTGCTGTCGGGTGCGGAAGTACCGACACTATTCGGGAAATATTATAGCTTCCGGGACGAACCGGAGCTGGTTGCCACTGCCCGGCGTCTCGCTTGGGAGCCGTTTCCCCGAATGATTGAAGCAACTGAGGCCGGTCGCTCTCCATGTGATTCGCATTCGTCACTCCGGTAAGCTGCGTTTGCAAGAGTTACGGGCAAAGCTGGCCGCCGAAGAGCGCTCACTTCCGACTGGATGAGCGTGCGCAAGATTGCCGGGATTCTACGCAGATGCTTTGCGTGGCCCTATGTGGGTTCGCCTGAACGTATTCGGCTCATTCAGTCCAGCCAGCAGTCGCGCAGTCCCGCGCGATCGCTATTCGTTAGGAGTGCGCCGCGGCGCTGCAGTATTATCATAGTCGGTGAGGATTGACATAATCTCATCGAAATTAGCGGGCTTTTGAAGGTATCGGTCGAAACCCGCTTCCGTCGCACGAACTCGTGTCTCCGTCGTTCCGTACGCCGAGATCGCACACAAAAAAATGCTTTTGCCCTCTGGTTGCATACGGATTTGTCGCGCGGCTTCGAATCCATCGAGGACCGGCATGCCAAGATCCATAAAGATGATCGTTGGGCTTAGCCGTAGCGCGAGAGCAACCGCTTCGCGGCCGTCACCGCCCGTGTGAACCGTATGCCCCTCAAGCCTTAGGAGTACGGCGAGCGCCCATGCGTTATCGGCATTGTCATCAACAACGAGGATGCACCGGAGATCGCCGCTGGGTGTCGAAGGCACATCGAGGTGCTTATAGTAGTAATAAGCTGTACTACGAATGGGCCGACCTAAAGTTCCAAAGCAACCATATGTCACGCCCTGACGAAGGGTTCTGGCTTGCGACCCATAAGGAAACCCGCCAAGCTTGACTGGCCTAAGCGGCGATTTGCGATTGAGGCGTAGCGCTCCCTAGCTGCTTTCCGACGCGCTCCGGCCGTCCCTCAACAAGCCATCGAGCGCTTGAGTATCGTCCTCGCGCGTCGCGGCTTTCTCGCCGCCTCCGCGCTCATGAGCAGTCACATGATGGCCAGCATCTCGGCCCACCGGGAATCTTGCCGTGAAAATGGTGCCACCGATTTCGTTTGAAGTGACTGAGATCGTACCCTGATGAGCACGAATGATCTGAGAGCAAATATGAAGGCCCAGCCCCAATCCTTTTCGATCACCGGCCGTTGAATGTCGCCAGAACGGACCGAATATCTTGTCTAGGCTATCAGCCGGAATGGGCTCACCGTCATTCCAAACCGTCAACACCAAATCATTGCCTTCAATTCCGGCGCTGAATCTCACGGGTCCGTTTGCAGAACCATGAGTCAGGGCGTTTGCCACAAGATTGGATGCGACTTGTTGAACGCGACCGATATCACAACAGATCTTTCTCGTTACGCGAATGTCAGTCTCAATAGAGCGCCCCGGTTGCGCATCCTGGAGCTCGCGGATAACGGCGGTAAGCGCACTTTCGACGCTATCAACTTCTTGTATCTGAACGCCAATTCCAGTTCCCAGTCGAACGCGCGCAAAGTCCAGCACATCATCGATCAATGCCGACATGCGACGTACATTGGTTTTGATACGTGATGCGAGACCCACCAATTCCGGATCAGTCAATTTCCGAGCCAACACCTCGCCCGTCATCGCGACGGCCGCCAACGGGTTACGCAAATCATGTCCGAGGATCGCAATAAATTGTTCGCGCAATTCACTTGCGGCACGTTCATCGAGAAGCGCCGCTTGGGTCGTCGTTTGCGCTGCATTGTTCTCAAGCTGTTGAGCTATGAGCTGAGCGAATCGATTGAACATGGATAGGATTCGCGGATCAGAGACTTTCGCGGGTGCTGGATCGATAGCGCAGAGATTCCCGAAGTAACGCCCGTCAGCCATCACGATTGGCACAGACACATAGCTCTCTATTTTATAGAGCTTCGTCGTCTGATGATTGCAATACCGAGGGTCAGAGCTTGCGTGATCGATAGCGATCGGTAAGCGAGTTTCTCGAACTTCAACGCATAGAGTCGATTTGACGTCCAGCTGACCGCCGGGCACTAATCCGAAGCCAATGTCGTCATGCACGGCGCAGGCGGTCCACGTCCGGTCAGTAACTCGAGCGACGGCAGCGAAACGCATGCCCGTGGTTTCGCAAAGCACTCGGAGCAGCGTCGGTACGGCGTCAAGTCGCCCAATCGCCAGCACATCAATTGCGATTTCTTCTGAAGTATCGCCCATGGCTACAGATTCGTGCGAGGTGGTATTCTTTTGGCCGCGGCCGGCCCTCGCGATTTTACCGCATTCGACACAGCGTCTGCGCGCAAGATACACGTACTTTTGATCGATAAAAGGCTGCCCCTCCTCATTGGGATAACGGGTTGATGCAGGTGCGCCAGCCCCCAGAAAAAAGGGCCGCCTCGCGGGCAGGCGGCGCGGGTATGGTTACAACAAGCCCAGACGGCTCGCTTCCTTTCGGAACGCCCGTTGCTCCATCGCGACCAAGTCATCGCAAATTATCTGTTCGAGACCAAGACGCCCGACCTCTTACCACGCAGCGTCGCGCGCCGCCTCAAGCGCAGATCTGAAAAATCTCTGCGTGTTCTGCTTTAGTCTCGAGAGCGCGTTTGTCGGAAGTTTCGCTGACGGGTTCACAGCGGTGCTCATGATCTTATCTCCGCTACACCGAGAGCGCGCAGGCGATGTCGGCACGTAGACGCAACGTCCTTTCATCAGGCGGCTTCGGCAACCATCTCGCCCACATGGCGGACGTAAAAACTGTCTTGCGAGGTCTGCGCACGCTCGGATAGGGCTTGCGGCGTTTTCTGTTTAGGTCCGTCACGACCGCACCTTCCCGACGCGAGGTGCTGGCGGCTTCCATTCGACATGGTAGAGCGCGCCTTCCAATTCCGACTTTGCCTCCGAGCAGCGAAGTTCGTCTTCGGTGCCATCCCCGGCCGCATCACACGCCTGGTCGATCACTGCAATGGCCGTACGCATCGCGCCTGCAGCGATTGCAAGTTTTTTCTGTACCTTCGGATTGTTGCCGTAATCGTTGGGCGGAGCAGTTGCGCTCATGACCGCGCCTCCGCCATTTTCTCCACAATCTCGAGGGCTTCCCAAAGGTGATTAAGTACTTCATTGCCGAGGATTTCCGTTATCTCCCATTGGAACTCCTCGGCCTCATTGCCCCCGGCCCCACAGCAGATCCTCACCAATCGCTGAATGTCCCTGAGATGGTTGGTCAGATTTTCAACGTCGCCTCAGATCTCGACGAGGGCACGCCCGCAGCGGCGTTTTCATCGGATGTTTTGCCGCTTCCATGCGGGGTAATTTTCTTCGGGGATCTCTTGGCGCTGCGTCTCCAAGGGCTCTTAGCGCGCAATGCCGCCCGTTCTGTCCTCGTGCCGCGGCGTGATTTTGTCTTAGTCATGGGACACCTCCTCGCCGGTTACGTCGTCTTCAGCCGCGCGAGCGATGGCTAACCCGCGGTCTTCGAGAAAGTCGTCCTCAAGGGCTTCAGTTACTTCATCAATGATTCGAGAGACGCGTCGTAAGGCCAGCGGGAAGTTAGGAAAGTTGGCGTCTTGGCCTTCTCCGTCGCCGTCTGGATCATCGGCCCAGATCTTTACGAAACACGATGTCCCGCAAAACGGGCAACGCGCCGGCTGAGAGGAGCGGATATTGGAGACTCGCCTGATGGGAGGGCCTGTAAACTGTAGGGTAGCCATGGCGATCACCTCTGATATTCGTGATGGTTAGCCGCTCGAGGCTGCTGACACAGCCAAGAGCGGCGCCGTCTGGTGACTCAGTGGTGACTCACGGGAAGCGAAAAAGCTGAAAAGCTGGCGCGCCCGGAGAGATTCGAACTGCCAACCCCCTGGTTCGTAGCTGGCACCATGAAAATAGAGCAGTGATTTTATTAACAAATTCCGCGTGGCGCCGGTTGCACTTTGGCACCCCCGAGCACAACAGAGCACAACAAAACACGCAAAATTCCCGCAACCACCTAGCTCTCTCTGAACGGCATGGGGACGCCCGGCCTTTTTTGTGGAGCTCAAGTCGATATCTTCACCACTCGTAGTCGCAATGCGTTACCGATCACGGACACCGAACTCAAGCTCATTGCTGCGGCGGCAACCATGGGCGACAGCAGCAGGCCGAACGTCGGATAGAGGACGCCCGCGGCAAGCGGTATGCCGAGAGCGTTGTAGACAAAGGCGAGGACGAGGTTTTGGCGAATGTTGCGCATTGCCGCGCGGCTCAGCTGGCGCGCTCGAGCTATTCCGGTCAGATCGCCTTTGACCAGCGTGATGCCCGCGCTTTCGATGGCGACGTCCGTGCCCGTGCCCATGGCGATACCGACGTCGGCGGACGCGAGTGCCGGCGCGTCGTTTACGCCGTCGCCCGCCATCGCGACGACTTTACCTGCCGCCTGTAGGCGTTTCACAATCTCGCCCTTCTGAGCGGGCAGTATCTCCGCTTCAATGTTTTCGATGCCAAGCTGTCGGGCGATTGTCTGCGCGGTGCGGCGGTTGTCGCCGGTAACCATCACGATCTTAAGACCGGTCGCCCGCAAAGCCTGCAGTGCCGCCGCTGTTGAGGCTTTGACAGGGTCGGCCACCGCGATGAGGCCTAACAGGGTGCTTGCGCGAGAAATGAAGATCACTGTCGCCCCGCCATCGCGGAGCCGGTCTGCCTCGACGGCGACCGGCCTAAGATCGATGCCAGCGGCTTCCATGAGCATCTTGTTGCCGAGCGCGACCGCCTCTCCCTGCAGCATTCCGCGCACACCCTCCCCGGTGATGGAGACGAAATCTGTAACCACCGCAGGCGCCACCGGATGCCCGCTGGAGAACGATCGAATGGCCTGCGCCAGAGGGTGCTCGCTATTTTTCTCGAGGCCCTGCGCAACACTCAGGAGCGCGTCTTGATCAACGCCAGACGAGGGGTAAAGACCGGTGACCCGTGGTTTGCCTTCGGTCAATGTCCCGGTCTTGTCTACGACGAGCGTGTCCACCTTTTCGAGACGCTCCAGGGCCGCCGCATTCTTGATCAGAATGCCCGCCTGAGCCCCGCGCCCGACTGCGACCATGATTGACATCGGTGTCGCAAGACCGAGTGCACAAGGACAAGCAATGATGAGGACCGTTACGGCGGCGACCAGAGCGTGGGCGAGCGCCGGAGCAGGACCCCACACGAGCCACGCGACGAACGCCGCAACCGCGACGACAATGACGGCCGGTACGAACCACCCAGCAACCTGATCCGCGAGTCGCTGGATCGGCGCTTGGCTTCTCTGCGCCGCCGTGACGAGTGTGACTATTTGGGCGAGTAGCGTATCGCTTCCGACCTTCTCGGCACGCATCACAAATGCACCCGTGCCGTTGACTGAGCCGCCCACGACCCGCGCAGCGACAATCTTCTCGACCGGCATTGACTCGCCTGTGAGCATCGATTCATCGACGCTGCTTGCGCCGCTCTCGACGATTCCATCGACGGGCACGCGCTCGCCTGGGCGCACGCGCAGGCGGTCACCGACGTGCACGTCTTCGAGCGGAATGTCGCTCTCCGCGCCATCGGCGGCTACGCGGTGCGCGATCTTGGGCGCCAATTTGAGCAGCGCACGAATCGCACCACCGGTACGCTCCCGCGCCTGCAGCTCTAACACCTGTCCTAACAGAACGAGAACTATAATGACGGCCGCAGCTTCGAAATAGATGCCGATTTGCCCATGCGCATCGCGAAGGTCCGCCGGGAACGCCTGCGGGACGAGCACGGCGGCGACGCTGTAGAGGTAAGCTGCCCCCACACCTAACGCGATCAAGGTGAACATGT
>Ga0075522_10002579_pt1 | contig 13364 bp, 12 predicted proteins | sample NGEPerA_FD_74796 | JGI IMG/M metagenome (GOLD analysis project Ga0075522, IMG submission 74796) | Arctic peat soil microbial communities from the Barrow Environmental Observatory site, Barrow, Alaska, USA - NGEE PermafrostL2-A | ecosystem: Environmental > Terrestrial > Soil > Wetlands > Peat ... | reverse complement strand
GGCCTATCGCTGTTTCGGGTTATCCGAGAGGGCCTAGGGTCGCATACAACCACGCCGCCCAGGTTCCTTCCGCCAGCGTGACATGCAAATCCCCGCGCAGCCCCTGCACAAACTGAATCACCGTGAGGGCCTTGGTCTCAATCACCGATTCCATCACCAGCTTGCCAGCCGAATTTAAAACCGCGATGAAAATTGTTTCCGGGTGCACATCCATCCCGATATACTTCGCGTTATCCATAAAAAGGGCGCTCCTTTCTAGAGAGGTTCGAGCGGAACACTCAACACCTACTCCAGTTGGGGCGCCCTTTTATACTGCGTCGTCTTCTAAGAAAGTGGCCGCTAACTTATTGATTTTTCAGGGATGCGCAGAGTGACCTTCTTCCGCCCCTGTCTGGGCGGGATCCCAGTCTGATGCTTATCGCCATTAACTGGCCCACTGCCGGATTTCTCTATTTTCTCTATTTCTTCCGTGTTCAAGCTTTTCTCCTATTTCGCGTAAACGTAAAAACCGCGCCCTGTCTTGCGTCCGAGCCACCCGGCGGCCACCATTTTTCTGAGCAGCGGGCAGGCGCGATATTTGGAATCGCCGAAACCTTCGTGCAGCACGTCGAGGATGTGCACGCACACGTCGAGGCCAATGAAATCGGCGAGTTCGAGCGGTCCCATCGGATAGTTCATCCCCCATTTCATAATTGAGTCAACCGCTTCCGCCGTCGCGACGCCTTCCATCACGGAGAACGCTGCTTCATTAATCATCGGCAGAAGGACGCGGTTGGAAACGAAACCGGGCGCGTCGTTCACCGCGACCGGTTTTTTCTCAAGCCGCTCACACAGCGCCATCGTTGTGTGAAAAGTTTCGTCACTCGTTTGCAGCGCGCGAATCACTTCGATGAGGACCATCACGGGCACAGGGTTCATGAAGTGCATGCCGATGACGCGCTCTGGGCGCGACGTGGCAGCTGCGAGCGTAGTGACCGAGATGGACGAGGTGTTCGACGCGAGGATGACTTCGGGGCGCAACAACTTGTCCGCATCGCGCAGCACGGATAGTTTCAGGTCCAGGCGCTCCGGCACGGCTTCTACCGCGAAATCGGCGCACGCGATTTCCGACAAGTCGGTGGTGGTGCGGATGCGGGCGAGGGTTTTCGATTTATCTTCCTCCGCGATTTTTCCTTTTTTTGCTTCGCGGTCGAGATTTTTCACGATGGTGTCGCGGCCGCGCGTGAGAAAACTTTCTTCGACGTCGCGCAAGATCACGTCGTAGCCGCAGCGGGCGAAGACGTGCGCGATGCCGTTGCCCATGGTGCCTGCGCCGAGAACTGCGACCGTGCGAATTGGGTCAAGGGTCATTTCGTCTCCGGAACATCAAGAGGCTGAGGAAGAATTAGGACAGTAGCGCGGGTTTCAGCCTGCGGGGTTAGGCTTTGCAAGGCCCAAACCCCGCAGGCTGAAGCCCGCGCTACTTTTTATTCCGGCGGGCTCGCTTCTACTACTTCGCGCACGACTTCTTTGGCTTTGGCTTCTTTTTCGGGGCGCACGACGAGGCGCCACACGCTCGCCTCGGAACTGATGTGTGAAGCGATTCCTACTTCCCGCAGGCACAGGGACAATGTTTCCGCGAGGTCTTCCTGACTGCCTTTCCAGACTTCGGCGACCGGTTCGTCCTCGTGCCATTCTTCGGAAGTGTCCGCCGAGACGTCATCGTCATCTTCGCCTGGATCGCCTGATTCCAGAGACTCGTCCGAACCGGATTCGCCATCCGCTGAGTCGTCCGTCCCGTCCCAGGCTTCGAGATCGGCCAGAACTCTTTTGGCGCGCTCCAGATTTTCAGCGGCAACGTAAATATCCGTTTTGGGATTCATAGATGGAAAAAAGAGATGCCCTGCCGTCTCTTGATCGACGACCGGGACGCCGGCTTCTTCCAGTGCTTCTTTTACCGCGGCACGCTCACCGGGGTCGCCGCCTTCCCAGACCGTTACGACGGCGGGACGATCGGCCGTTTCGGAATCGACTTCGAGAGTATCGACGAGAGGGACGCCGCAATCCGCGCATTGCGTGACGCCTTTGATGTATTCGCATTTACAGTTTGGACAGATCATTCTTGTATCGTAACGCGGCTGGCCGCAGAAAATCTATTCCTGAGTGATTTGGCGCGCAATTTCCCGGGCGCGAGTCACATCCTGGGCGCGAACGCAGAGGCGGGCGCGCTGGCCCGGCTCATCGGGAATGTGGCTGGGAATGCCGTTTTCGCGCAATGCGCTGGCCAGATATTCGGCCATGGATTCGTCTTCGCCCGCCCAGACTTCGGAAGTGGCGTCGGCCGCATTCCACGTGCGCGGCAAGCTTTGCTTGGGATCGAGATGGTCGGTTTCGCTTTTCTCCAGGCCGCCGGAAATTCCGAATGTGCCTTCTTTGCTCTCCACCCAAGTCAGGGCGCTGTTCGCGCGTTCCATGTCCGCGGCGCGAACCCGAATTTCGAAGCCGGCTACCGCTTCCAGGTAATACGGGCGGGAGGAAAGAAAACCGCTGGCGGGATCGTAGGCCTGCAACTGCTTGAAGGGAATGTTTTCATCGCGCAGCGCAGCTTGCAGCGCGGTAAATTTCGCGGGGTCCGAACCGCGCCATAAAATTTCGAGGGTGTCGTTAGTCATTTTTTTGTTCTGTTACGTACCACGAATGCGGGGCTTCAGTGGACAGGCTTCAGCTTGTCTGCTTTTGATTCGTGGCTGGCTGACAAAAGTCAAAACCAGACAGGCTGAAGCCTGTCCTACTGGCGCTCAACGGCCAAGGCGAAGGCGTTGCCGCCGCCCAGGCATAGTGCGGCTATGCCCCGATGCACGTTGCGGCGCTGCATTTCGTATAGAAGCGTCGTAAGGACTCGCGCTCCCGATGCACCGATGGGGTGGCCGATCGCCACGGCGCCGCCATTCACATTTACTTTGGCGGGGTCGAGTTGCAGCTCACGCGTCACCGCGATTGCGGCGGCGGCGAAGGCTTCATTGATTTCGTACAAATCCACGTCGCGATTGCGGTCCCAACCTGTTTTTTCCAGAATTTTTTCTACTGCGTAAATCGGAGCCATCATGATCCATTTCGGATCGACGCCGCTCACGGCCTGCGCGACGATTCGCGCCATCGGCGTTTTGCCGAGTCGCGCCGCGTTTCGCTCGCTTGTGACCACGAGCGCCGCCGCGCCGTCGTTCGTGCCGGGCGCATTGCCGGCAGTGACCGTGCCGTCCTTCTTAAAAGCGGGGCGCAGTCTGCCCAGCGCTTCGAGCGAAGAATCTTCGCGAGGCGATTCGTCATACTTGACGACAATCGGCTCGCCTTTTTTCTGCGGAATTTCGACCGGCACGATCTGCGATTCGATGAAGCAGGATTTCCTTGCGCGTACCGCGCGCTGGTGGCTTTCCAGCGCAAACTGGTCTTGTTCCTGGCGCGTGATGCCAAATTTTTCCGCTACGAGTTCCGCCGTGATGCCCATATGGAAATCGTTGTACACGTCCCACAGGCCATCGCGCACCATGGAATCCACAACTTCAGCATTTCCATAGCGATAGCCGGTGCGCGCCCCGGGCAGCAAGTACGGGCAATTGGACATCGATTCCATGCCACCCGCTACGACGATCTCATTTTCGCCGAGCATGATGCCTTGCGCCGCGAGCCCCACGGCCTTCAGGCCGGAGCCGCAGACCTTATTTATGGTCATGGCCGCGACACGCACATCAAGGCCACCGCCGAGCCCTGCCTGGCGCGCGGGATTCTGTCCCAAACCGGCCTGCACCACATTGCCCAGGATAATTTCGTCCACCGCTTTAGGTTCGATGCCGGCGCGGCGCACAGCTTCGGCGACGGCCTTCGCGCCAAGTTGCGTGGCGGAAAGCGATGCTAATCCACCTTGAAATTTTCCAATGGGGGTGCGAACAGCGCTGAGGATTACAGCTTGGTCCACGGTTGCTCTCCGAGTCAAAGAATGCAAATGGAGGTGCGCCACCACACGGTGACATCGCCATGGCCCAGTATAAGAGTGACCTAGAGTAAGGTCAATTTAGACCGTCGTCTTCCGTTAATCGTGCGGCTTTCTTGCGAGAAACGCCTTCCTTGGAACCCTTCTTTTTGACCGATTCATTCAGCTCCAGAATTTCTTTTTCCTCTTCCGTCATCTTTCTCAGCATCACTTTTTCAAAAATACGTTCCATTGGTGTTTTCACTGATCTGTTGGTGAAAGGGAGATTTGGCATTGGGGAACTCCTTGTGCCTTGGATCACTTCTCCAAGGATTCAGCCCGTCAGGAAATATTGGGCGCACCATATCATGTTTTCCACGGGGAGAAGTATATATATTTTAACTTGGCCTAAACATTACTAAATCTTTACCTCTGCCGGTCAGTCGCTCGAGCTGCCTGTGTTAACCTTAGGGACTGGACAATTCAACATGGCAGATTTATTTGAACACACAGGAGTCCCGGCGCCAGGCATTCAGCTCAACCCGGAGCAGCGGGCCGCTGTGCAGCACGGCGATGGGCCGCTGGTCGTCGTGGCTGGCGCGGGCACGGGGAAAACACGAGTAATTACCGAGCGCATCCGCTACCTGCTGGATACCCAGCCCGAGCTTACCGGGAAGGAAATCCTGGGGCTTACGTTCACGGATAAGGCCGCGAACGAGATGAAGCATCGCGTGGTGGCCAGTTCGCGCGATCGCGGCGAAGCGGAGGCGGAGCGAGCGAATGCCGTCACGCTGAGTACGTTCCATTCCTTTTGCAATTCGTTGCTACAGGAAATTAATCCGGACCTCAAACCGATTGACAAAATTGACCACTGGATTCTGCTTCGCCGCAACCTTCCCCTGTTACAACTGGAACAGTACCGGCGCCTCGCTGAGCCGGGACAGTTTTTAGGCGACTTTGTGGAATTTTTCTCGCGCTGCCAGGATGAACTCGTAACTCCGGACGACTACCAAGCCTATGCGGACCGGCAGTTGGATGAATTTCAACGTGTCCGCAGCGCAATGCCTGACGACGAGCGCGCTGTCCGCGACGAAGAAATTGCCAAGATTCAGGAAATCGCGCGCGCCTATCGCTCCAGCGATCTCTTGTTACGCGACCGCAAGCTCCTTACCTTTGGCTCGCAGATCATGGATGCTGTCCTGCATCTCAAGGCGGATAAAGCGGTCAAGGAACGGCTTCGCGCGCGCTACAAATACATCCTCGTCGATGAGTTTCAGGATACGAACATCGCGCAGCTGGAATTGCTGTGGGAGTTGTGCGCGGAGCGGCCCAATCTCGTCGTGGTGGGCGACCATCGCCAGGCCATTTACCGGTTTCGCGGAGCGTCGTTCGGCAGCTTTTCCATTTTTCTGGATCGGTTCGCCAAGGGCAAGACTACCTCGCACGAAGACTTGCTGCGGCCGCTGACTGTGAATTACCGCTCCGCCGGGCGCATTTTGCGCATCGCCGGACAAGTGATCAGCCACAACGAGAAGCCCACCAATATTCCCGAGTATCCGCTGGTGGCGGATAAAAGCGACGGCGAAAAAGTGCGCATTGTTACGCACGCCACGAGCGAAGCGGAGGCGCAATGGGTTGCCGCCGAGCTTGCGCGGCTGCACAAGGCGGGTGCCAAGTGGCGCACGTTCGCGGTTCTGTATCGCGGCCACTCGCACCGGGACAAACTGGTGGACGTGCTGAAGGCGCGTAAAATTCCATTTGTCATCAAGAATCTTTCGATTCTTTCGCATCGCCTGGTGCGCGATCTGATCGCGTATTTGCGACTGATCCACCATCCGCTGGATGACGTCGCCTGCGCGCGCGTGCTGGCCATGCCCGCGTGGGGCCTGGAGCCATCGGACCTCGTGCGACTTAGCGAACGCGCTGCGAAGAGCAAGGGTTCTTCCCTTTGGGATACCATGCAGGCCGCAAAAAGCGAGCCGCCATTTTCCACGGGCGGACGCGATCTGGACACGCTCGTCGAAATCATCACCGAGCTGCGCAAGAAATCTCACTACGTTACGGCTTCGGAGTTATTCGATGCGCTGGCCGAAGGACTTCAGGCGAGCACCGCGGTGGCCGGCGAAGACCGCAAATATTTCGACCGCCTGGGGCAATTCATTCGCGAATGGGAACCGAAGAGCGAGACGCAACACCTGAAAGAATTTGTGGAGTACCTGGATTATTTCGAGCAGGCCGGTGGCTCGATCAATCTGGAGCAGGAATCGGGCGACGCCGTGCAACTGATGACCGTGCACGCGGCCAAAGGTTTGGAATTCGATCACGTATACGTGTTGCGCGTGGTGCATCGCGGCTTTCCTATGGGAGAAAAACCGCGCGTGCTGGAATTTCCACAGGAGTTGATGAAGGAAGAGCAGCCCCAGGGAAATTTTCATATTCAGGAGGAGCGCCGGTTGTTTTACGTAGCGGTGACGCGCGCGCGCCAGCGGCTTACGCTGAGCACGGTGGAAAACAAGCGCTCCAAACCGTCGCCTTTTCTGGACGACATTCTGATGGACGCGCAGATCAAGCGCCGCGACGTGGAGCAACTCGCTCCCACCGCGGCAAGCCTGCCCATTGCGGCTGGCGAAGATTCGCAGACGCCTCTCTTTCCTGTGGAGCCGAGCCGCGCGCGCATCGGTTCGCAAATCGGCGAATGGGCTACTGCCTACCGGCCGCCCGTTTCCGAGCCTCTGGAAATGAGTCCTTCAGGAATTGGCACGCTCGACGCGTGTCCGCAAAAATATTTATTTGTGCATGCATGGAAGCTGCGCGGCGGACCTGCTGCGGCCTTGACCTTCGGCAGCGTGATGCATAACACGATCAAATATTTTATTGGAGAGATGATCAAGGGCAACACGCTGCCGTGCGAAGAAGTCGAGCGGAAGTTTGAAGTGGAATGGACTTCTGCCGGATTTGAAGACGAGTACCAGGAGCAGGAATACAAAAAAGACGGCTTGCTGCAGTTGCGCGCTTTTTACTCCGGCACGATTGCCGCGCCGCCCAACGTCATCGCGCAGGAAAAAACTTTTGAATTGCCGATGGACAATAACGTGATCCTCAAGGGGCGCATGGATCAGGTGAACCGGCTCGGGCCCGGCGAAGAAGAGATCATCGACTACAAAACCGGCAAAACGCGCAATGAGGACAAAGCAAAAAAGGATGTGCAGCTGAGCGTCTATGCGCTGGCGGCGAAGGAGATGTTTGACTGGAATCCGGCCAGACTTACGCTGCACTTTCTGCAAAGCAATAGGCCTGTGAGTTCGACGCGCGATGAAAAGCAGCTCAAGAAAGTGCGCGCGGCGATTCAGGAAGCTGCCGCCGATATTCGCGCGGGAACGTTTCCCGCCAAGCCGGGGTTTTCGTGCCGGTATTGCGACTTTGAATCGATTTGTCCCGCGCGTGAGCAGGGCGCGGCGGCCAGCGCTTCAGGCGAAGAATAAGCGCGATAAATTGGCCTGTTCCACCGAAGTTTTGATCAACCCTAAAATATCGTCTGAACTTCCTGCAAGGGCGCGGCGGAGACTTTTGTGGCGCCGGCGGGACGCTGGCGGGTTTTGCTCTGCCTAGCGGATCAGGACACCCTGGCGGGATGCCGGCGCCACAAAAACAAAAATGGGGCGACTGTTTTTCAGCCGCCCCGCCTGGAAACGTTTTCTTTAGACCTGACTCGGGTTTCCGCGTTTCCTGTTTTACTGATCTGACTGGCCGATGCGCGCATTCGCTCCGAAAACTTTTCTCCCCTCGGAGCAGCGAGCCAATCTTTCGCAGACTCGCTGTCTTTTCTTTTACGAGTGTGCGCGCCGGAAGTCAAGAAAAAATTCCAGAACTGCAAGTAAAAATAAAATTCACATTTTTTGTGATTGCGCGGCGCGGTAAATGGAATATGAAATCGGCTCGGAATGCTCGTTGCTTTTGTAGCGCGAGCTTCAGCCTGCGGAATTTCGTCGTTGCGAGGACCAACCCCCGCAGGCTGAAGCCCGCGCTACCAAATTACGGATTCGTGTTGAGGTAGTAGCCATCGCGCGTGAGCAGCGAGAGGCCGGGGCGCTTCACGCGGACTTCGATCGAATGGTAAGGCTTGGATTTATCTGTGTGCGAGCCGGAGTAGGCAATGGTGTACTGGTTACGCGCCTGCTCGGCAACGCGCGCATACAAACCTTCCAGATTTTCGCGGCTCACTCCGCCATAAAAAATATCGCCGCCCGTGGCATGCGCATATTTCGATAAAATATTATTTCCCAGAAAAGTGATACCGCGATTCAAGTTGGCTTCGCCCACGCCGACGACGTAAACAGAAACATCCGCGGACAATAATAATTTCAGAGTGTCATCGTAATTGTGCGTGTTGTTCTTGGCGTTCTGCCCGTCGGAAATCAGAAAAATAATTCTGCGCCGGTCGCGCGGCCGGTCTTGCAACTGTTCGGCTGCGGCGTAGATCGCATCGTTAATGTGCTTGGTGTTCGGATGCCCGTTGGCTTCGGCGGGAATTTTCGCGGGGCCCGGAGGCTGCGCGGTGTTCACGCGCGGGCCGTCCGTCATGGTGTAGGAACCGATTCCGGGAAACGAACTGCTGAGGTCAATTTTCTTGAGCGCCGTGAGCAGCGCATCGTTGTCGCCAATAAAGTCTTCGGAAATCTGTTCAGGAACTTCATCGAAGCGCCACAACGAAACTTCGTCGGAGGCGCTGAACCCGCCTGCCAGCGTTTCCAAAGTTTTCTGAACCTTTTCCGCGGTGCCTACTTTTAAATCGTCGTCCACCAAAACGGCGGCCGAGAGCGGAAACGCATCCACAGAAAATTGCGCGATGGGCTGCTCGATGCCGTCTTCAAACACGCGGAAATCATTTTGCTGCAAGTCGGTTACAAGCTCGCCCGAACTATCCTTTACGGTGACGGGCACAACGACCAGCGATACGGTTGTGCGGATGCTGCCCCGCGAGTCCTGTTTTGGGACGTCCGAGACCGGCGGGAGCTTCCGCTGCGACCCAGGCTGGTCCAAGGACGGCGCCTGCTCCTGCGGCTTGGAATCCTGCGCCAGCATGCCGACCAATGCGGCCGAAGATCCGGCCAGCACAAACGCCAGCGTCGCGACGAGCGTTTTTCGTGTACATTTCATGAGGTTCGAGCACCAATTTCTGCGGGCGCGGCCACCGGACGCCACGCAAATTGCATCTTAATGTTCCAGGGCGGCATCCAACTCGTCGTCGCAGCCGGAGGAGATTATACAATGCAGTACCGAGCCGTTCTTTGCTATCTGTGCGCCGCATCCCTCGTCGGAGGGCTGGCCTACGCCGCCGCTCCGGCCCAGATTCGCGTGCAGGTGAACCAAGTCAACGTTTTCGCCACCGTGCGAGATAAACATAAATCGATTGTCACCGGCCTAACTAAAGATGACTTTCAGGTCTATGAGGATGGCCAGCTCCAGGAAATAACTGATTTTTCCGCGGAATCGAACCAGCCCGTTACACTGGGCATGCTGCTCGATACCAGCGGCAGCGAGTATTACATGCTCTCCGCGGAAAAGGATGCGGGGTCGCGCTTCTTCTCCAGAATTCTGCGCAAGGGCGATCTGGGCATGGTTATGAGTTTCGATACGGACGTCGACTTGCTCGCCGACTTCACGGATGACAAGGGAGTGCTCAATCGCGCGCTCAATCGCGCACAGATCAATGTCCCCGTTGGCGGCGGTATTACGCAAGGCCCGCTTCCGACGAGCGGCACAGGCGGAACGAATTTTTATGATGCAGTTTACCTGGCCGCGCACGACAAGCTGTCCGGAGAGGCGGGCAGAAAAGCTGTCGTCGTGCTGACGGACGCCGAAGACACAGGCAGCAAGCTGAAGCTGCAGGATGCCATAGAAGCCGCTCAGCGTACGGATACCGTGGTGCACATTTTACTGGTGGCTGAGGATGGCGGCGATCAAACTGTCGCCAAGCGGCTGACCGATGAAACGGGCGGCCGAACCATCATCGTGCGCAATGAAAAAAATCTGGAAGCGGCGTTCGACCAGATTTCGGAAGAGCTGCGTTTTCAATACACGCTCGGCTACACGCCATCCAACAAGTCGCACGATGGCGCCTATCGCAAGATCAAAGTGGACATGAAGAATAAAGATTATTCCGCGCTGGCCCGGCGAGGCTATTACGCGCCGAATTACTGAGAGCGCTGAGTAGGACAGGCTTCAGCCTGTCTGGTTTTAAATTTTCGTAATATTTCATAATAGAAGTTGCCAAAGTCAAAAGAAGACAGGCTGAAGCCTGTCCTACTTAGCCGGGATCGGAATGGAATAGTATCCTTTGCGCGCGCGTACGATTAAATCCTTGCGATCCACCTGCACTTTAATGGTGTGGTATTTTCCGTCCGCAGCGCGGCCTGCCGGGCTGTAGGCCAACGCATATTGGTGCCGCAGTTCGTCGCCTATATCGAGGAACGACTGCCCCAGATCGTCCACCTTGTAGGGAAAGAAAACGCGGCCGCCCGTCTCCACCGCAAGTTGTTCCAGCACCTGATCCCCTTCGTTCTTTTCATACTTGCGCATAACTCGCTTTTGAGGATCTTTGTCTTCCTCGGGAGAATCCCATTCCGTGCTGGTGCTGATCGAATAAATAATGACGCCGGCCCGCTGCGCAGCATCCACGGCTTCGCCGCGCGATTTGTTGCTGCTGTTGTCATCGCCATCGGAAATCACCACGAGCACGCGCCGCACATCCGGATTCGGCCCGGAGGGAACCGGCGAATTATTCAACAGATGATTGCTGGCGGCGTACACCGCGTCATAGAGGGAAGTTCCGCCACCCGCGCGCTGCTTCAGGATTGTGTCGCGCAGTTCGCCGCCATCGCCCGTGAAATCCTTGATAATTTGCGGCCCGTCATCGAAGGTCATGAGGAAGGCCTGGTCGCGGTTGCGGCGCAGCGCGTTGAATAGAAAATCAATGGCCGCGTCCTGCTCGAATTTCAGGCGCTCGCGAATACTGTTCGACGTATCGAGCACCATGCCGATGCGCAAGGGCAGATCGGTAGGCTGTGTGAAGTCGGCGATTTCCTGCTGCTGGCCATCATCGAAAACCTTGAAATCTTCTTTATTTAAATCGGTGATCAGCTTTTCTTTTTTGGTGACCACGCTGAACAATACTTCGACAAGGTTTACGTTGCGGACAATCGCGCCCTGGCGGTCGCTTTGCGCCGGAGTCGAGGACTGAGATTGAGCGGGCGAAGCCGCCGGTGGCGCAGGTTGTGCCGGAGGTTGCGCCTGCTGCGCGCTGACGGCTGCGACAGCCGCGAGGCAGCCGATCATAAGAATCCAGGATGCTCGTTTTTTCATGGTTGTTACACGTAAAGCGCCAGCGCGGATTCAATTTCCGCGGCGCGCCAGCCCAAAGATGCTCCCAACTGATCGAAGTATAACCGTAAATCCTGCGGCAGCGGAGCACGAACTTCCACCCACGCGCCGCTCGATGGATGCGAAAAACCGATGCGCGCTGCGTGCAAAAAGTTTCGCTTGAGAAGCGGCAGCTCGCGCTTGCCCGCGCGCAATCCGCGCGGCGCGCCATACAAGGTGTCGCCCACCACAGGGTGCCCGATGGCGGAAAAATGCGCGCGAATCTGGTGCGTGCGCCCGGTGTGCAGTGCGACTTCCACGAGCGTGCAGCCGTCGAGGCGGGAGGCGACGCGCCAGTCGGTCCGGGCGTGGCGGCCTTTTTTTGCGCGTGCCGTCATGCGCGTGCGGCGGTTCGGATCGCGCGAAATGGGAAGCGTGATGGTTCCCGAATCGCGCGGCATTTTGCCGTGCACCAGCGCCACATAAATTTTGCGCACGTTGCGCGAACGGAATTGTTCAGAGAGATTTTCGTGCGCCTTGTCGTTTCGCGCGACGACCATCGCGCCGGAAGTTTCGCGGTCCAGGCGATGCACGATTCCCGGCCGTAGCGCGCCGCCGGCTTCGGAAAGTTTTCCCAACCGATGCAGCAGCGCATTCACCAGAGTACCGCGCGCGTGCCCCGCTCCTGCGTGAACCACCATCCCTGCGGGCTTGTTCACGATCACGAAATCGTCGTCCACCAGCAGCACGTCGAGCGGCAAATCTTCGGGCAAAGCCTCCATCGCGGGGCGCGGCAAAACTTCAATCTCGATGGCTTCGCCCGCAGAAATTCGATGCGCGGCTTTGGCTATGCGCCCGTCGACGCGAACTTTTCCTTCATGCGTCAGTTCCTGAATGCGCGTGCGGCTGAGCTCCGGCACGCGCTCGGCGAGAAATAAATCCAGCCGCCGCCCCGCGTCCGTCGCTGTGGCCGTCAAATTTTGTCGAGTGGGTGAAGTGTCAACCATGGCGTGCATTCTAGACCGGATACTTCGTGGAATGAGATGTTTCCCCTGGGAACGCCAATCTCCCGATTGGCGCTTGGAAATTCACCAATCGGGAGATTGGCGTTCCCGGGCATATGCAACATCAACGATTGTCGGCGGTGGGAACGCGTCTGTCTTGTGCGCCGCCAAAAAGCAATTCGTAAAGCACCAGCGCAGCCCCCACGGTGATCGCCGAATCCGCCAAATTAAACGCGGGCCAAATATACGTCCACAGCCGCACTTCCAGAAAATCCGTCACGCTGCCGTGCATCACGCGGTCCAGCGCATTGCCCGCCGCGCCGCCCAGAATCAGCGCGAGCCCGCACTGTGCCGCGGCGCCACCCACGCGGCGCATCACAATCATCCAGCCGAGCAGCGCCATCACCGCGACGGAAATTAAAACTAACGCCGGCGCCAGCAGAGCCGACTTCGACTCCGAAAACATACTGAACGCAATCCCAGGATTCTGGCTGTGCACGAGCACCACAATATCCGAGATCACGGATTTCCGAAAAAATGGACTCGTGCGCTCGATCGCAAATTTCGTCGCGCGGTCCGCTGCCAGCACCGCGAGCGAAACCCACAGCCAGCGAGCCCCGCGCATCAGGACGCTGCCTGCGCCTGCCCGATTTCAGCAAGGGCTTTCACGCAGCGTTCGCACACGGTTGGGTTGTCGGCGTCTTCGCCAACGTGCGTCGAATAGTTCCAGCAGCGCTCGCACTTCGCGCCGTCCGCGCGCTTCACGGCAACGCTCAGTTCCGGAAGCGACTCGGATTTTGGCGCGTCGGCAGCGGGTGCGCCGGCGAGTTCCACCTGCGACACAATGAAGAGGCCAGGCAGCCAGCTGTGATATTGCTGCAGCACCGCAGCCAATTCGGGCGTTGCGCTCAACACCACTTTCGCTTCCAACGCTCCGGAAATTGTCTTTGCAGCGCGCGCCGCTTCCAGCGTGCGAAGCACTTCCGTGCGCACCTGCAAAAGCTTCTCCCAATTCGCGGCCCTTGCCGAATTGAACGGCGAGCCAAACGTTTCCT
>Ga0075522_10002578_pt1 | contig 13364 bp, 13 predicted proteins | sample NGEPerA_FD_74796 | JGI IMG/M metagenome (GOLD analysis project Ga0075522, IMG submission 74796) | Arctic peat soil microbial communities from the Barrow Environmental Observatory site, Barrow, Alaska, USA - NGEE PermafrostL2-A | ecosystem: Environmental > Terrestrial > Soil > Wetlands > Peat ... | reverse complement strand
GCGGTGGAGCTCGAGGTGTTCGTCGTCGATGAAGCCGGCGGCGAGCCCTCGGGCCTTGAAGGCCAGGCGCTCAAATGGGTGAGCGTGGCCGAACTGCCCGGGCAGCAGCTGCTGCCCGCCGACGGTCCGATCGTTGAGGCTCTTACTGTTCAAGAGGGGATTGCACATGGCGCAGGACACCGGACTGCCGGACATTCAGCTCGATAGCGCTGGGCTGTATCGCGAAGATATTTTCACCGACCGCAAGGCCGGCACGATTCGCCGGCTGATCCCCGTGACGGTGGACGGCAGCACCGATGCGACCCGTGCGGTGCTGTTCTCGGGTCAGACGCAACTGCTGACGCCCAACGGCGTGCTGCCGCTGGGCTTCGAGATCGAGGCGGCCTCGTTACAGGAGGCGATCGCCAAGTTTCCGGACGCCGTCAAGGAGGCACTGGAGCAGGCGATCGAGGAAGCGCGCGAGTTTCGCCGCGAGAGCTCCTCGCGCATCGTGGTGCCGGATGTCGGCGGCATGGGCGCCGGTCCATTACCCAGTGGCGGCAAGATCAAGCTTTAGCTTGCAACCACGCAGCTAGTCCTCGCGCGGTATATCGACGGTATTCTGATCGCTGAATTCCGGCGACTTGCCCGGAATGGCGTGCTGCTCGCTGAACCAGGCGCCGAGGTCGATCAGCCGGCAGCGGTCGCTGCAAAACGGACGCTGCGGGAACTGCTCCGACCATTCGATGTTGCGTTTGCAGGTGGGGCAGCGCAGTCGTTCGGCCATGACGCGTTCAAATGCAGCAGATCAGCGTGAACGGCACATCCCCTTCGGCCTGGGTGGAACGCTGCTCAATGCCGTGCCATTTCAGGAAACGCATGCTGCAGCGATAGTGACTGCCGCTGATCTCGGGGAACAAGGCGAACTCGGGCGGCAGACTGATGCGAAGCAACTGGTAGGGGGTATCGCGATCGAAAGTGACGTTGAATACCCCGCCGGCGGCGACTTCTTCGCGCGGACGCCCGTTCTGCCGTGTCAGCCACAGCAGTTCTGCCACCGAGTCGCACAGCGGACGCAGCATCGTCAGCCAGCGGGCAAAGGCTTCGATGCGGCTTTCCGCCGGCTGGTTGAGCCAGAAAAAGTAATCCGGCAGATCGAACTCACAGGTGCCCCCGGGGATGGCGCTGCGGTGCTTGATCGCGGCCAGGAATGCGGAATCGCGCAGCGGCGCCAGCCATGAGCCACCCACGCCGGCCAGCTCGGTGCGCAGCCGCACCAGGTTGCTCATCAGTGAGCGCAGGCGCGCGGCGTCGATGCCGGCCCGGTTCTGGAATTCGTTGAGCAACGCCAGGTGGCGCTCGAGTTCCTTGAGCACATCGGTGCGCATGTCGCCACGAGTGAGAATGGCGAGGATGTCGAGCAGGCTGTCGACCGCAGCACGGCTGCCCCAGGGATTGCCCTTTTCGTTGTGGTAGAGCGCCTGGCTGTAGAGGAAGTCGAGGCGCAGGAAGGTGCGCATGCGCTCATTGAGCGGCTGCTCGAACATCGAGCCATCGGCGGCGGAATCGGGAGTGGTTGCGGGCTCTGCCATGGACCTATTGTGCTTGAGGGTTGCCGGGCACGTAAACGTCCGTGCTCAAACGGCGTCCCGGGCCGCGAGCCTCAGGTACCGAGTGTGCAAGGTCGCAACCTGGGCGCCGAGCGCGGCGCGATCACCGTCATTGACGATAACGTCATCAGCGACCGCGAGCCGGGCCGCCCGGCTCGCCTGCGCCTCGAGCATGGCCCGCGCTTCGGCCTCGCTCAACCCGTCGCGCGCGCGCAGCCGCAGCCACTGCAGGCTCTCCGGGCAGTCCACCACCAACACCCGATCGTAACGGTCGGCGGCCTGGGTTTCGACCAGCAACGGCACCACGTGCAGTTGATAAGGACCGTTCGCCTGCGAGGCCAGCTGTTCGGTGCGCGCACGCACGGCCGGATGCAGCAGCGCCTCGAGCACGCGCCTCAGGGCCGCATCTGCGAACACGATCCGGCGCAGAGCGGCCCGGTCCAGCTCGCCGTCCGCGCGGCGAATCCCGGGTCCAAAACGCTCAAACAGCTGCGTACGCAGCGCCGTGCCCGGCGCGATCACTTCGCGGGCGATGAGGTCGGCGTCCAGGATGGGTACGCCGCGGGCGGCAAACAAATCCGAAACTGTGGTTTTGCCGCTGGCAATGCCGCCGGTCAGACCGATGCGCGGCGGCCGCGAAGCCTGCGCCGCCGGCACGGTCATCGGCCCTGAGCGCCGTACAGGCTCAGGTAGCGCGCGACGATCTGCGGGCCCCACATCATTGCCAGCCAGCCGGCCGCAGCGAGGAAAGGCCCGAATGGAATGGGTACTCCGCGCTGATGGCGGCGCACAATGATCAGCCCGATACCGGTCACCGCTCCCACAACGGCCGCGAACAGCACGATCGGCAACAGCATGCGCCAGCCCAGCCAGGCGCCCAGGGCCGCGAGCAATTTAAAGTCGCCGTAACCCATACCCTCTTTTCCGGTCAGCAACCGAAACCCATGATAGACCGCCCACAATGACAGATAGCCCAGAGCCGCCCCGGCGATGGCGCTGACCGGGTCGACCGGCAGGTTTTGGGCCGCGGAGGCCCACCCCATGAGGCTTGCCAGCAGCCCCAGCCACAGCAGCGGCAAGGTCAGCGAGTCGGGCAGCAGCTGGTGATCCAGATCGATGAAGGTGAGGGCGATCAGGAACCAGGTGATCAGCAGCGCGCAGGCCGCGGAAGTACCGAAGCCGAACCGCCAGGCCACCAGCGCGCTTAAGGCAGCGCACAGCGCCTCGACGAGCGGATAGCGCGCACTGATACGAGCGCGGCAATTGGCGCAGCGGGCGCCCAGCAGCAGGTAGCTCAGCACCGGCACGTTGTGGATTGCCTTGATGGGTGCCTGGCACGACGGGCAGGTCGAGCGTGGCACGACCAGATTGAAGGGCGCTGCGGGGGCGGCGGATGCGCCGCTCGAGGGAGCCAGCTCGACGCAGTCGGCGCGCCATTGCCGATCGAGCATGACCGGCAGCCGGTAGATGACGACATTGAGAAAGCTGCCGACGACCACACCGACTACCAGCGCCAGCGTGATCAACGCCGCCGGCGAGGCGGTCAGCAACTCCTGCACGCGATCAGACGACTGAGCCGAGCTTGAAGATCGGCAGGTACATCGCAATGACGAGGCCGCCGACCAGTACGCCCAGAATCAGCATGATCAGGGGTTCCAGCAGGCTCGACATGCTGTCCACCGCGGCGTCGACATCCTCCTCGTAGAAGGTAGCAACTTTGGCGGCCATGGCATCGAGCGAACCTGATTCCTCGCCGACCGCGATCATCTGCACCACCATGTTGGGAAATATGCCGGTGTTTTCCATGGCGCGCTGCAGCCGCTGGCCGGTGGCGACCTCATCGCGCATCTTCATGACCGCATCCTCGAAGACGATGTTGCCGCAGGCGCCAGACACAGACTCGAGTGCCTCGACCAGAGGAACGCCGGCGGCGAACATGGTGGACAATGTGCGCGCATAACGCGCAATCGCGGCCTTGTAAAGGATGGGGCCGACGATCGGGAATTTCAGGATGACGCGGTCCAGGAACTGGCGCATTTTGCGCGAGCGTTTCTTGAAGTAGAAAAACGTCCAGCCTAGCGCGCCCAACACGATCGCAATGAAAATGCCTTCCGATTGTACGAATCGCGACAGATTGATGACCATCTGCGTAAAGGCCGGCAGATCGGCACCGAACCCCTTGAACAGATCTTCAAATTGTGGGATCACGAATACCAACAGAATGACGGTCACGATCACTGCCACTACCAGCACCGCGGCCGGATAAAACAATGCTTTCTTGACTTTTTTCTTGACTGCCTCGCTCTTTTCCTTGTAAGTCGCGACTTTGTCGAGCAGACCCTCGAGAGCGCCCGCCTGCTCGCCGGCTTCGACCAGGTTCACGAACAGATCATCGAAATACAGCGGATGCTTAGCCAGTGCTTCGTGCAGCGACGTGCCGCCTTCGACATCGGACTTGATGGCCAGCACTAGCGACTGCATGGCCGGTTTCTCGTGCCCCGAGCCGATGATCTCAAAGGCCTGCACCAGCGGTATGCCGGCGCCGAGCATGGTCGCGAGCTGCCGACTGAAGATTGCAACGTCCTGGGCGCTGACTTTGCCCTTAGATTTGAACGCCTGCGATTGCTTCTTGATGCGCGTGGCGACGACGCCCTGGCGGCGCAGCTCGCTTTTCAGGGCTAGCTCGCTCTGGGCGACGCTACGTCCTTTGATGCGCTGACCTTTCTTGTCCATGCCTTCCCATTGAAAGGCCACGTCACGCTTGATGGTACGAATCGCGCTCGTTGCTTGTGCCATGACTATTTCCCTGCTGACGAGATCATTCGATCGTCACGCTGTTGACTTCTTCGAGACTCGTCAAACCGTTTCTGACTTTTTCCAGCCCCGAGCGGCGCAAATCCCATACGCCTTCCACGGCCGCCTGTTTGGCGATGTCCATGGCGTTGCCGCCGGTCATGATGATGCGCTGGATGTCTTCGGAAACTTCCATGACCTGATAGATACCGACGCGGCCTTTGTAGCCGTCGGTGCAGCTGCTGCAACCCTTGGGGCCATAGATCCTGATGCCATTGACGATGTCGGCGTCCTGGAAGCCCTCTTTGCGCAGCGCTTCGGCCGGCACATCGAGCGGCGTCTTGCACTGCGCGCACAGGCGGCGCGCCAGACGCTGGGCGATGACCAGACTCACGGAAGTGGCGATGGCATAGGGTTTGACGCCCATGTCGACCAGACGTGTGAGCGTCTGCGGCGCATCGTTGGTGTGCAGCGTAGAAAGTACCAGGTGGCCTGTCTGCGCGGCCTTGATCGCGATCTCGGCGGTCTCAAGGTCGCGGATTTCGCCGACCATGACGACGTCCGGATCCTGGCGCAGGAAAGCGCGCAATGCCGAGGCAAAGGTCAGGCCCACCTTGTTGTTGACGTTGACCTGATTGACTCCGGGCAAATTGATTTCCGCCGGGTCCTCCGCGGTCGAGATGTTGGTGTCTTCGCGATTGAGAATATTCAGGCCCGTGTACAGCGAGACGGTCTTGCCGCTGCCAGTAGGTCCGGTCACCAGGATCATGCCTTGCGGCTTGGCCAGGTGCTTCATGTATAGATCTTTCTGAAAGCCCTCGTACCCCAGGGCTTCGATGCCTAGCATGGCCTGCGACGGATCGAGGATACGTAATACGATTTTTTCGCCATACAGCGTCGGACAACTGCTGACGCGAAAGTCAATCGCGCGGGTTTTGGACAGGCGCATTTTGATTCTGCCGTCCTGGGGGACACGGCGCTCGGCAATATCGAGCCGCGACATGACTTTCAGGCGTGCGGCAATCTTGCCCGTCAGTTGCACCGGTGGTTGTGCCACTTCGCGCAAAACGCCGTCCATACGCAGCCGCACACGGAAGATCTTCTCATAGGGTTCGAAGTGAATATCTGAAGCGCCGCGGCGGATCGCGTCCAACAGCACCTTATTGACGAAGCGCACGATCGGGGCATCTTCGACATCGTCGCGAGCAACTTCGCCGCCGCTCTCATCGTCGCCGCCCGAAACCTCCAGCGACTCGAGATCGACGCCTTCCTCATCGCTGAGACTGGGCATCGCCGTGTCGACCTGCTCGATGGCCTTGTCGAGCAGCTTCTGCAGCTTGTCATCTTCGACCACGATGGCCTCGACGCCGAAGCCGCACTGGAACTTGATCTCATCGATGGCATGTAAATTGGTCGGATCCGCCACTCCCAGGAACAGCCGTTTGCCGCGCTTGAACAACGGCAGTACCCGATGCTTGACCAGCAACTTGTCTGAGACAGCACGCACTGCCTCGAGATCGAGGCTTAGGGCATTGAGGTCGAAAAGAGGAACGCCATATTCGGTCGAAGCCGCAATGGCAATGTCGCGTGCCTTGACCGTGCCGCTCAACACCAGTTGAGTCACGAAGCTGGTCTTGCGGTCGATGGCCGCTTGCAGCGCCGCATGCATGCCCGATTCGTCCACGACGCCGTCCTGCACCAACCGTTGGGGCAGGCCCCCCAAGTTGGATCGCGCCGCAAGAGCCAAAGAAGCATTATCGTTCATGTACTTAGCGAGTCACCTGTCGTATGTAGGAATCGGCCTAGTCTACCTAAGTAGGGCGGTCGATCAATGTCAAATTCCATCTCATGTTTGCATATCGCGGGATTGTGCTACGTGACTGAATTCCCAAAAGGCCAAGCCCCTCAAGGGCGCTGCGGGACATCGGACCCGAAAAAAGAAGCCCCTCCGAAGAGGGGCTTCCAAGAGACTAAGCCAGTCTCAAACTAGCATTACGGATGGCACGAGGACGGCAGGTACTGTGGCAGCACGTTGGTCACCGCGGCGCCCGAGAGGGTTACGGTGGCTGGTTTAGTGGCAGTGCCGCAAACCCAAATCACATCGCCATTGGTGTCGGTGCCGGGTTGGATGGCGAGGGTATTCTGTCCAGCGAGCGATAGCTTGGCGTTGGCCTGCGGACCCTGATAAGTGATGATGACGTTGCCCTTCGCATCGACATTGATCGCGCTCACATACTTGCCGGTCGACGCACCGGGCATCCCGATCGTCGTTGCGGTGGGAGCGCCGACCGAGACGCCGACCGGGAAGGTGCCGACGTTCTGGTAGAACTCGGCAATGGCTGTCTTGTAGGTGTCGGCCAATGATAGCCCTTCCGTCACCTGGGCGCGGATCGTGTAGTTCTGATAGGCCGGAATAGCGATCGCGGCCAGAATGCCGATGATCGCGATCACGATCATCAACTCAATCAGGGTGAAACCTTTTTGCATCGTCTTCATAAAAATCTCAGGGCTCCGTGTATTGGATGGGCTGCGGCCAGCGGCCGCTGAGCTCAGATAAGCAACCGCCGTGCCAGGATCAGTCGCGCGCATAACTCATTGTAAATATAGGGGGTTCTTAGGCCCTGGCCAACGGTTTGACTTAAGCATCGACCATGATTGACGATCTGTCTGCCGTCACGTGAAAGGAACTGACGTAAATTGTCACGACTCCGCGCCGAGCCCAGGCGGCTACTCGATGCCCAGCTTCTTTACCCGATAACGCAGCGCCCGAAAGCTGATCCCTAAGAGTTTGGCAGCGGCAGTCTTGTTGTAGCGGGTCTGCTCTAGTGCCTTGATGATAGCCTCGCGCTCCATGTGCTCGAGTTGGTCGCCCAATGCGGGGCTTGCATCGACATCCACGACGGCAGCCGCCAGCGCTGCGACGGTGCTACCAGCAGGATCGGATGTAGTGGTGGGGCTGGGCGTTCGCAATTGCAGGTCGTACACATCGATCAGTCCTGACGCCGACAGCGCAATCGCCCGCTCGAGAATATTTTCCAGTTCGCGCACGTTGCCCGGGAACGGGTAGAGTCGCAGCGCTGCGTGCGCGGCGGCGCTGATCTGCGGTGGCGGCACGCCGATGCGCGCGGAAAGTCGCTGCAGCATGGCCGCAGCCAACTCGGGAATGTCAGCGGCGTGGTCACGCAATGCCGGGACGTGGATATCAATGACGTTGATACGGTAGTACAGATCCTCCCGGAATCGGCCCAGAGCGACGAGTTCGGAAAGCGCCTTATGGGTCGCGGAGAGTACGCGCACGTCGATTGGCACTTCGAGTTGCTCACCAATGGGCCGCACGGTTTTTTCCTGGATCACCCGCAATAGTTTTACCTGCATGTGCAACGGAAGGTCGGCGACCTCATCGAGAAACAGTGTGCCGCCTTCGGCACTCTGAACCAGCCCTTTCTTGTCGGCGATTGCGCCGGTGAAGCTGCCGCGCTTATGGCCAAATAACTCGCTTTCCATGAGTTCGGTCGGAATGGCACCGCAGTTCACCGGCACGAACGGGCCATCGGCCCTGGCGCCACTCTCGTGAATCAGGCGCGCTACCAATTCTTTGCCGGTTCCGGAGGCGCCTGTGATATGCACCGGCGCCTGACTGCGTGCCACGCGGCCGATAAGTTCGCGCAATGCGGCCATCTCGCGCGAATGACCCAGCAGCCGCGGCGTGTGCAAGGCCGCGCGCTGGCCAGTATCGGTCGCCGAGGTCGGCAAATCGCGGCCAGCCAGCTTGATCGCGATCGCAACCAGTTTGCGCAGCACGCCCAGGTCGAGTGGTTTGGAGACGAAATCAAAGGCGCCGAGCTTCAAGGCGCGCACCGCCGATTCGACGTTGCCGTGCGCGGTAATCACAGCGACGGGCAACTGCGGATGATGCTGCTGGATAAACGTGACCAGATCCAGGCCGTCGCCGTCCGGCAGGCGCATGTCGGTCAGGCAAAGGGCGAAGTCGTGCGCGCCCAGTTGCGCACGTGCTGCGGCCAGATTCGCAGCGGATTGGGTGGCGAGGTTCATGCGCTCGAGCGTCAAGGACACCAGCTCTATCAGATCCGGCTCATCATCGACGATCAGTACGATTGGCTTGGCGGACATGTGGCATTCATTGTGGTGCGGAATGGATCACGAATACAGGTCATTCCAACGACTGGGATCGGCGAACACCACCCGGAAGATGCTGCCGCCGCCGTCGCGGGCTTCGTACAATAATGTGGCGCCATTGGCGGCGGCGAGTTCACGCGCGAGGAACAGCCCCAATCCCGTGCCGCGCTCGGCGCGCGTAAAGAACGGCTCGAAAATGCGCTCGGTATCGGCGCTGGCTATGCCGGGGCCGCGATCGGCGACCTGCAGAAACGGCCGCCCGACACCGCCGAGTCGTCCGTAGCGCAGATGAATCGCCGTATCGGCGCTCGCCGGGAGCGCGTGCATCATGGCGTTCTGGCACAGATTCCACATGATCTGGTGCAACTGGCTGCCATCGATGCGCACTTCCACGTCTTCAGCCGCCGGGTCAATCAGCAGTTGCTTTGGCGGCAGCTCCACGGTGGCACAGAATTCTTCGCGAAAACGTGTGGTCCATGCCGCCAGCTGCAGCTGCTCCGGTTTCGGTGCTTCGCGGCGTGAGAGCTGCAGCACGTTGTCGATGATGCCGCTGACGCGGCTGGAGTTGGCCTGCATGATCTCAGTCAGGCGGCGATCCTCGCCGCTGAGGGCCGGCGATTCGGCCAGCAATTGCGCCGCATGGCTCATTGCGCCCACGGGATTGCGGATTTCATGGGCGATACTCGCCGACAGGCGTCCCAGGGCTGCGAGCTTAGTCTGCTGCACTTTGGCGGCAATCTCGCCGGTGTCCTCAAGGAACACGATCACCGGCGACGGGTTGCTGTCGCCCAGCGGCGCGAAGTGCGGCCGGATGAGTCGCGCGCCGTCGGCAGCCAGCAGCGTCGGCGCGTCGCCGCTACGATTGATGGTGTCATTGGCGCGCCAGGTCGACAGCAGGTACAGGAGCCTTGGACTGACCTCGCCCAGCAATGCGCCAGGCACCGCGCGCGCTTCGCCCAGCACCTGCGCCGCAGATTCGTTGATGAGACGGATGTAGTCGTCCGGATCGACCACCAGGATGCTTTCGCGCAGATGTTGAACAATGTACTGCGAGACCTGTGCAAGGTTGGCCAGATCGAGTACTGCCCGCCTGACCAGCGCTTCGCTCTCACGCAGGCGCGCCGATACCGGCCAGGCCATGAGCGCCACCAGGAACACCACCGCGCCCTGCATGCCCGCCAGCGGGTAATCCGTGGCCGGGGCGTTGCCGAGGGCCACGCAGGCCATCTGCTGCAGCAGAATGCCCAGGGCGGCAATCGCGGCATTGGCGAATCCGCCGCGACCTTCGGCGAGCAGCGCCATGGCGCCCACTGGGATGACCAGCAATATTCCCAGACCGCTGGATGCCCCTCCGCTGCAGTACAGCAAAAGCGCGACGGCGGCGCTGTCCAGTAAGGTATGGGACAGCACCAGCACGCGCCGGCTCGGCCAGTGTCCGCGTCCCCCGAAGGCGAACAGACCCCCGAGCGTCCAATAGAAGGCGCAGACCAGAACAAAAAGCTGCGGATTGCTGCCGCCCACGGTTGGATTCGGGCGGGTAAACAGGTACAGCGCGAACAGCAACGGCGGCAACAGCAGCCGGTAGAGGTTGGCGAGCCCGACCACGCGCCAGGCGAGGTCGCTCTGCGGTCCGTCGGGGGGCGCGGTACTCATGAAGGGCGGCAACCTAACATTGAAACTGTCGTGCGAAGCCGCACTCTATAGTTCAGGCCATGTTCAGATTACTGGTGTCAACCTTTCAACCGGCTGAGTCGTTGTTATGAAGCATATGCGTACTCCATTACTTAATCTGCGTACCGGGTCCATTTTGGCGCTATCGGCGGTATTAGCCGCCTGTGTCGCGCCTCCGCCACAGCGCACGGTGGTGCAGGGGGAGCCAGTACCAAGGCCCATCGTGGTCTATCCCGCGAATGGGCAGAGCCCCGAACAGCTCGAGCGCGACCGCTATGAATGCCATGTCTGGGCAGTGCAGCAGTCGGGCTTCGATCCGAGCCGCTCCGGCGTTCCACCGGGGGAACGCGTAGTCGTCCAGCCGGCGACGCCCCCGGGCGCCGGAACTGCGGTGGGCGCCATAGCCGGGGCGATTCTGGGCGCGGCCATTGCCGGTCCGCGGGATGCGGGCGCCGGGTTGATTCTGGGTGGGATCACGGGCGCGGCCGTAGGCTCAGTCAGCGACGCCAATGCGCAGGGGCAGGCCAATTACGAGCAGGCACGCCTTGATCGCAACAGTGCAGGGGTTGAACAGGCCGCGTCCAACTATCGGCGCGCCATCAGTGCCTGCCTGGATGCGCGCGGCTATACCACCGCCTGACGGATTCGAGGAGCGATGCCAGACATGAAGATCAAGCGCAACACGCGAAAATGGCTGGTGCTGTCCGGCCTGTGGGTCATCGCACTTGCGGGCATAGCGACCAGCTTCGCGGCCGACCAGCACGGAGACCAGCGCGCCGACCAGCGCGCCGGCCAGCGCGGGCGATCGGCGCAGTTCCAGCGTGATGGCCGCGGGCAGGTGCTCGACAACCGCTACAACCACGGTCATTACTATCCGCCGCGCGGCCAGGTGTTGCGGACATTACCTCCGGGGTACAGGCCGTATGCCTACGGCGGCAGCCGCTTTTATTTCAACGCCGGCGTCTGGTATGCGCCGGGCCCGTACGGGTTCGTGGTCACCCGGCCGCCGTTTGGGCTGTACGTGAATGTACTGCCGCCGTTCTATTCGACCGTGTGGTTCGGTGGCGTCCCCTACTACTACGCCGATGATGTCTATTACCAATGGCGTCCGGACATGAACGGCTACGTGGTTGCAGCCCCGCCCGCCGCTGCCGACCAGCCGGGTGACGCACCGGCCGCGGCACCCGCGGGTGATGATTTCTACGTCTATCCGCGCAATGGCCAGACCGCCGACCAGCAGGCAGCTGATCGCTACGAATGCCACTCCTGGTCCAAGACACAGACTGGCTTCGACCCCACCCAGCCGGGCGGCGCTGTGCCTGGAAGCCAGACCGCATCGAGTCGCGAGCAGTACCAGCGCGCGATCACGGCGTGCCTCGAAGCGCGCGGCTACAGCGTCAAGTAACCCCGGCGACACTCCGGCGACACTCCGGCGCCCGAAGGCTCCTAGCCTCGGGCGCCGCTTTCCGCGACAATCCCGTCCTTTGCCACTGCCGGATGGACGCGGATGAACCTGCACGAATATCAGTCGAAGAAAATCCTGGCCAGTTACGGGGTGCCCGTGCCTGAAGGCCGCGTTGCGGCCAGTGCCGATGAGGCGCAGGCCGCCGCCCAGGCGCTCGGCGGCAAACTGTGGGTGGTCAAGGCGCAAGTGCACGCGGGCGGCCGCGGCAAAGCCGGCGGCGTGACGCTGGCGCGCGATACGGCCGCCGTGCGCAGCGCTGCGGCTGGCATGCTGGGACAGCGACTCACCACCAAACAGACCGGGCCGGCTGGGCTGCCGATCGAACAGGTGTACGTTGAATCGGGCTCGGATATCGAGCGTGAGTTGTACCTGAGTCTGACTCTCAATCGCGAGCGTGGCCGAATCGCGGTCGTGGCTTCGGCCGCCGGCGGCATGGACATCGAAGAGGTGGCCGAGAAGACGCCCGAGAAGATCTTATCCGTGAGCGTGCATCCGGTTGCGGGGCTGCAGCCCTTTCAGTGCAAGCAGCTGGCCTTCGGCCTTGGCCTCAAAGGCAAGCAGATCGAGCAGTTTCAAGCCATCGTACTGGCGCTGTACCGGCTTTATCAGGAACGGGACGCCAGCCTGATCGAGATCAATCCGCTGATCGTGACCAAGAGCGGTGCGCTGGTGGCGCTGGATTGCAAGCTCGACATCGAGGCCAACGCCCTGTTCCGGCAGAAGGACATGGCGGCGCTGCGCGATCCCGGCCAGGAAGATCCGATGGAGCGACGCGCGAGTGAGCACGATTTGAACTATGTCTCTCTCGATGGTGATATCGCCTGCATGGTCAACGGCGCCGGACTGGCCATGGCGACCATGGATCTGATCAAGCTGCACGGCGGCCGGCCGGCGAATTTCCTTGACGTCGGCGGCGGCGCGACCAGCGAGCGTGTGTCGGCAGCGTTTGAACTGATTCTTTCCAATTCCAATGTGCGCGCCATCCTGGTCAACATATTCGGCGGCATCGTGCGTTGTGACCTGATTGCCGATGGCATCATCAATGCCGTGAAGAATGTCGGTGTCGACGTGCCGGTGGTGGTGCGGCTGGAAGGCACCAACGCTGAGATAGCGCGTGCGCGTCTGGCGCACAGCGGCCTGGCTATCATCGCGGCCAAGGATCTCACCGATGCGGCGAACAAAGTCATCGCCGCGGCGAAGGGCTCACGATGAGCATCCTGGTCAACCGTCGGACCCAGCTGATCTGCCAGGGATTCACCGGCAAACAAGGCACTTTTCATTCCGAGCAATGCCTGGCTTATGGCACCAGGCTGGTGGGCGGCGTGACTCCCGGCCGCGGTGGGGAGCAGCATCTGGGATTGCCCGTGTTTGACACGGTGCGCGATGCGGTGCGCGAGACCGGCGCCACCGCCAGCATGATCTACGTGCCGGCGCCGTACGCGGCCGATTCCATACTCGAAGCCATGGATGCCGGCATCGAACTGGTGGTGTGCATCACCGAGGGCGTGCCGGTCAACGACATGATCAAAGTCAAAGCCGCTTTGAGCGGATCGGGCACTCGCCTGATTGGCCCCAACTGTCCGGGCATCATCAGCCCCGGGGAATGCAAAATTGGCATCATGCCGGGGTTCATTCACAGGAAAGGTGCCATCGGCATCGTCTCGCGCTCGGGCACGCTGACTTACGAGGCGGTGTTCCAGACTACCGGT
>Ga0075522_10002577_pt1 | contig 13368 bp, 7 predicted proteins | sample NGEPerA_FD_74796 | JGI IMG/M metagenome (GOLD analysis project Ga0075522, IMG submission 74796) | Arctic peat soil microbial communities from the Barrow Environmental Observatory site, Barrow, Alaska, USA - NGEE PermafrostL2-A | ecosystem: Environmental > Terrestrial > Soil > Wetlands > Peat ... | reverse complement strand
GTGCCCACCATACTTTCAACAACTTAGAGGATGGCATCAAGGTGACTTGATGCCATTTGATGCCAAACTCAACCGGCTGGCATCAACTGGGCCGGTTATACCGGCTCAAACCTGCGCCCCTTGTTGCTGCGCCGCTGTTGCGGACGTGAGCATCTCGTAGACCGTCCCGACCATCTGCTGCACACTCTCCGGCAACTCCTGCATGTACTCGTTCGCCGTCGTGTCCGCTCGCGAGTGCCGCAGGTGAGACTGGATGTCCTTCACCGATCCCAGATTCTGTGCCCGCGTCGCCATCGTGCGGCGGAGCACCTGGAAGTTCAGTTTTGGAATCCCGAGCTCATCTGCCAGAGGCTTTAGGATTCGGCTCCGGTAGTTGGCCGTGTCGATCAGACCACCATCGGCGTTCGGAAAGATGAACGCTTCCGGGGAGGGATCGGGGCACTCCAAGTTCCAGAGTTTGAGTTCGGCAGCGAGGCCATCCGGAAGATGCATCTTGCCGAGACTCTTTGGGGTCTTGCCGTAGGATCTCAGCGCCCGTCGGTAGACCGTTTCGGTGAGCGACAACGTGTTCGCGTTGTCGAAGGACTGCCAGCGGAGAGCGAAGAGTTCGCTGGGACGAAGGGCGTCCGTCATGTCCAGCATCAGGATCAGACGGTCCCTCCGGGCGGCCTTCGCCAGAATGGCTCCCATCTGTTCCCAGGTCAAAATCTGCTTGTCCTTCGGCCTTAGATTCTTGGGAATCTTGAGCGTCCGGGTAGGGTCTTTGACCATGAACTCTTGTTCAATTGCTTCACCGAAGATGGACTTGAGATAGGAACGCGCTTGCTTCACCCGGTCCTGGCAATACGTTCTTGCCAGATGGTTCACATGCGTTTGCAACTCAAACTTGTCGATCGATTCGATTGGCTGAGAGCCGAACTTCGCAATCAAATCGATTTCAATCTGAGCCGTCTTTTCCTTCGCCGTTTCCGGCCGCCAGTCTCCCTGCCGAAGCGGAAAGTAGCGGTTGCGAACGAACCACTCAAAGGTGACAGTTCCGTCTTTCAGGATTCTGCCGTCCGCCAGTTGGCCCGTCTGCTTGGTGATCTCAGCCTTGAGCGCATCGCGCGCCTTCAGCTTCGTCATCTGCGATTTGATGCCGAGCCGAACACATACACGAACGGATCGGACGTCTTCGGTTGTAGGATCGATCACTTCCTTGCGGTAGAAGCCATACCAAGCCTTCCCGCGCTGGACGATTGAACCCGTCTGGTGCGAAATGCCCATTTGTTCCTCAAATTCTGTGGGGAAAGACAGTGGGCTCTTCCATTTTAGCTTGCGCGACGGCCTGTGGAAGAGAGTCGTTCCCGCTCATCGATGAACGCTTCAATGCCGCTTCGCCGATAGCGAAGCGCACCGTCACCCATCCGAATGACAGGGAGCAGCGGCTTCTTTCTGGAGGAGTGGTCCCATACCCAGTCCTTGCTCACATTGAGCCGCCGAGCAACGTCCTCTACAGTGAGCAGAGGTTCGCCCAAAAGGGGCGTACCCGCGCCTACCCTCTGCGGGGGTTTGCGTTTCAATGGGTCTGGATCACTGAAGGAGGTGGGCTGTGCGGAGGCGTACTCTGAGAAGCGATGGTCCGTAGCGGCTTGGGTTGAGGGCATGTCGGTCTCCGAATGGGTTTGTTCCCGGTAGAGCTTTGGAGAAAGCATTCACTCTCGCAACGCGGCGTGTCCAATTCCAAACGGTATTTCCATCATTCCGAGAGGGAATAGTTGCAGCAGAGCGGAGGGCATCAGTTGAGCGACATGCGCCTGCAATGTTGACTTGGCTGAGGCCTAAATGCCAGACTTAAGCACGGTTCTTGGGGCAAGCATTGCTCTCCGGATTGGCGCAGGGCACTCAGCGGAGCTGTTTGAGGTTGGGCCATGATAGAGATTCGTCATATGCAAGCGGCGGTCGCGGTTGCGGATGAGCTTAATTTTTCGCGCGCTGCGAATCAGGCGTGGTCTTTCTTTCCGTATCCGATGAAACGGGTGTGTTCAACGTATTTGTTGGCCCGCAATTTTTCGAGCGGCACCGTTTAGAAGTCACAAAATCAAAGTTCATTGCCGTAGAGGGTCCGATCCAAAGGGAAGGGCCGATTATTCATGTGATGGCATCGTCGTTTCGGGAATTCAGACATGAGAGAGAGGCAGGCGGCCTCCAGGTGACATCGCATGATTTCCACTAAGAATGGCTCGCAGGTGGGCGGCTACCGGTCTGAAGTCGAGCAACAGAAGCTCGGCCCTGCACTTGTCATTGCTTCGAGTTTGATCTTGGCGGTTCGGACTGCACGCTGGCCGACAACACACAGTGATGGGTTGGCAAACATGGAATGGGAAAAGGAAGTCGAGCATAGTGTCCGGATCGGGCGACTGGTTCTGTCTCACCTGACCACTCGCTACCCGGATCTTTTCCAATCAAAGCAAGTGCCCTGGTATGTTGCAACCGACGATGATGCACCTAAGTAGTTCAGACTTGAGTCTTAGCCAGCCTGGTCTCTCTGCCAAAGCGAAAGGCGCCCCGTCTTTCCTTCCCATGTCTTGCCAGTCTTTCGAAATCCCTTGTCGTGCAGCATTTTCTTCATTGCTTTCGATGACGTGGTTGCGAAAAGAGGTACGTCAGTCACTGACATCAGGGCATTCAACAAGCTCTTCGCAATGCCTTGTTTCCGAGAGTCGCTGCGTACAGCTACATACCCGAGTTCGATTGCTCCCTTCTTGATCGAACCTCCGCTCGATGCAGCGATTTTGGATGCGTAGGCCGGACGATCAGCCTTGAGCACTGCGAGTCCAATAATCTCTCGCCCCGATTTCGCCACCGCGATCCTGTTGGCGACGTCTAGACCGCGCTTAGCGGTAACAGTATCGACAGCACAACCATCGCGCAAGATTTGAATGCATTGTGTCGATTCGGCGGTTGATAGCCTCTTTGCGATCTTTATGGTCCACTGTAGCCCGACAGGAGCTTTAGACTCGGTCGTGCTATCGCTAACGGCTGCTAGCTCTTTGTTCACTTCATTCGCGAGGCTTGTTAGATTGCTTTGGGTGGCCTCGATCACTTTTATGAGACCGCTAAGTGATGCACGTCTCGGATCGTCAGTTTCGCTACCTGTATCGATGAAGCCCGCTAAAACTGACAGCGTGTGATCGTCAAGCGTCTCGGCTGCACCCAAGAGCCGCTGTTCGAGAGATTGAAGGAATCTAATCGAGATCGAGGGAACTGGTTGTTGCTTTCGTTCAAATAATGGCGGGCGAGATTTGAGTGCCAGAACCATATTTGCAATCCCCGTTAGATTTCCGAAGATCGCTCGCGCCAAATCATCAAGCCCAGACGAGCCGCGCCCTTCCCAGATTGATGCGTCCGGGCTGGTAGCCGATAAGCATCGCAAGAGGTACTTGTATCGCGCCAAGGGGTATGAGTTTCCCGGCAACGCAGCTCGTCGCTCCCACAATGAAAGAATTGTATTCACTGCCTCTTTCTGAGCATCTCCGCTAGAAGAGGCAGCGTCAGGGTCAGATACTTTGGCGATCAAATACGCGACGTGATGACACATCCAACGTCCAAGTGTGTCGGTCTCGTCATCGAGACCCATCTCTTTGACGATGGTCTTACCAAGCTCCAGAATTTCCGAAGGCGTCCTCGTAGATACGATTTGCTCGTAGGACGAAGTGCCGGTTGTAGATCCGCTTTTCTTCCTTGCTGCTGCTTTCGCCATAACCGTATCCTCTGTCTGCCCTCGTCTGCTCAACGTGCACAATGAGATCAAGACCTTGTACCGTCAGAAACTCCTGCAATCGGCGCTTGTCGACTTTGAGGCGTTCACCATTGGAGATTGGACTGCCGCCATATCTGTGCCGCCGGTCATCTTGTTCCGCTTCGTCGCTCCACAGCTCCCGCAGAAATATGGTCTCGTTCTTCTCCCCGACAATGTGACCCTCCTCCGAAATCTGCTGCTTTAGATTGAAGTATCGAGCCACGGCGGTGCCAGGGAGATGGCCGTGCGGATTAATTGAGGCTCGAAATGTGTCCCGATCGTCGATTCCTTCTCCTTCGCTCTCGACACTCTTCAGCCAGCCACGCAAGGTATACCCGTCCGACTCGATTTCTAAATTATGTTCTTCAGGTGGCACGAAGTATCGATAGTGATCTGCGGTCTCAAGGGCCCTCAGAAGTGATAGAGCTTTGTCAGGTGCAACCAAAGCGCTGCGGATATGTACGTCTGATCGGAACCAGTGAGCCTGGGTTTCATGTCTGCCGCCGACTATGATTTCCGGGACATTGGACTGAATCCCGATTTCATTGAGAAAATAGGCACTGTCTCCAGCATCCAGCCATGAACGGATATTTCCGTCGCTTGGCGGCTCGTTCCAAAAACGAGCCTCTAACGGTTTAGGCATTCGCAATTCGGAAAGCCAGTGATGAGGATCGGTGAGCATTGCTCTGCGGATTCGGTGGTCCAAGCTGCCGGATGACCAACCCTCACGCACTGAGGCCAAAGGACGAGTTGCCAGCAGCTCGCCAACGGTACACCACATGGCGTGCCATTCGTAATACAGCGCCGGTCGTTCGATGACAGGCTCTGAACCGTGGCTGTTGGACCAGAGGCCCCACTCTCTGTCTGGATATCTGTTGAGACGTTTCTCGTCTTTCCATACACCGATATCAGGAGGGACTTTCCATTCCTCGCTGACCCACTTGTCGGCAACGCTCAGGAACTCGCCCATGGTCACGTCAGCAAAACAATCAACCGTTGGACTGTACCAATAGGGGATGGTGTCCATTGAATCAAACCGATGTTTCGTCTCTTGCTTTGCGTAGCGCGTGTCGCGCCGCGGCGCATCCTCGCGTCTCCTTGCCGTAAATGGTGACTTGTTTACTTTCGTCAATGCCGATCGCTCTGCTTTGGACAAAGAGATTGCCCCGGCCTTGGCAAGCTTCAGAAGACTCGTTCGGGCAAAGCCTCGGAGCAGAACATGCGGTATTGAGGATGCATCGACCATTTTCCAGAGATCGTTCGCTAGGGACACGACATCATGTGGTGACTCGCCGCAGGCTTTTTCGAGACCGATCGCGAACCATAGCCTGCCGCCCAACTCGTAAAACGGTGCGTCTGGTTGCCGAAATAAACTGTCGCTGCTCCGTGAGACTTGGAGACCGAATGAAGCAACGGTTTCGGCCTCGCCAAGTATTGCAAGACGACGAAAGGCATGTGCTGCTTTCCATCGGATGCGGGTGTCTACGTCCGTCATCAAGGCGTAAAGATAGCGAGCGACGCCGGAAGCTGAGTCCGCAGGAACATCTGCAGCATCGATTAGATCGCGCTCATTCGCAGGTATGTGTTGTACGAGTCGCTCGGAGTACCACTCTGAGAGAATCACCGCATCATCTGCTTCAAGTTGCGTGACCAGCAGTTCGACGATGGGTAATGCTAAAGACGCGTAAAGACCCTCTGCGTTCGCAGCAAGACCGGAGAGGATCAGATTTGTGACCTGTCGAGAATCTAGGCGCGTCAGTTCAATAAGCTCATGAATGATGGACTGTCCGTACCTCACCCATTGACCGAGACGCAATAGGTTGGAACGGACGAATTCTGGCAGGATTGCGGCGCACCACTGATCAACTGCTGGATCGTTCGACCAACGCTTGATCGCCCGAACTAATTGGGTATCTGCCGAGTATTGACGCTCTGAGGTAAAGAGTTCACATAGCGCCGACAGCACATCTACATGCTTGCCAACCGGAACCTTCTGCAAAACAGAGTCAAAAATATAATCTGTGTTGTAGCGTTGGCTGCCACCGCGTGCTTCTGCCTCGTGTTGTGCCGCTTGAATGGCGTCGCGTAGTCCTTCGGCGTCATCAAAACTCAACACGATATTCCAGTTCTGCAGTCCTGACGAGCCTTCCTCAAGACCTGAGACATTAGCTACCCGTTGATTCAGCGCGGATATGAACGAGACGGTCTGATTCAAGGCCTTCGTCCAACGGGCCTTGTCCTGCACATACCCCCCCTCCTCCAGCTTCTTCGCAAGTTTGTCGGAATATCCTCTGCCGAACCGGAAGAGATCGTCCCAAGCAAGGATTTCTGCGACGTCGTCGCGCTTCGACGCCTTCGCTTCATGCTGGTTGGCATCGTAGATTGTTCCGAGAATTCCACGTTCCTCACTGTCTATCAAAGCCGCGATTGCACAGGCCTGGCCTACTGAAATCGATTTAGAAACGAGGCCTTGCTGCACTATCCCTGGCAGCAACTGCTCTCTTCGCAGAATGCCAAAGTCTTCCCATCGGCTTGCTGCCGCCAGTGCCACACTTGGGTTGAGTAGAGCCAAGCTTCGCGCAAATTTGTTCCAATCGAACTCCCGTAAATCGTCGAGCCTGAGGATCGCGTCGCCAGCCACACAGATGATGTCACGGCCAAGTTCGTTTCTTCGATCAATGGCTAAACTAGGAGCAGCCATTCGAGCGAGAGCTCCCAGCACGCGAATCTGAAGCAACACATCCTCATCAATATCGCTAGCGAATTCCAATGCCTTGATGAACATCGCCCCAGCGCTGGCCGAACTGATCCCGAGGACGAACCGTGCGAGGCGGACCATTGAGTCGATTCTTTCGGAGGCAGGAATCTTTCTTCCAGATAGATCGGCTATCCAAGTATTGACTTGGGCAAGCAGCGTCTCATGCAACTCGGCGCGATCTTTGAAAGGGTCGAGGGCTCCTAAATGCTCCTCGGTCGCGAAACGAGCTTGATCGCCGATTACTGTGATCGCGGCTTGTAGCAGTCTGGCAACATCGATTCCCGTTACCGGCATGAGGACGGTCAGCGATGCCGCAAATTGCGAACGAAGTCGTCCCGCTTCGTATTGCCGCCGAATTTCGTAGTGATTCAATGCGGCGTTTGCTTGCATCTCTCCAATGGCCTGAGAGGCACCTGCTTCGAGTGTGTTGCCTAACAAAATGTCGGCCCGACCCGAATATGCCTTGCACAGCGAATTCACATACGCGTCTTGTTCTGTCTTACGTTCAGTCGATTGCGTCGGTTTGTCGGTTTGGTCGTCTTGCCCATCGATCCAGAATTGCTTGGCGTCTAAGATCCCTTTCTCGTTGCGAATACGAACAGAAAGTGCGCGAAATGTGCGATCAAGCGTACGAGCGTCATAAGCTGAAAAACGATCTCTGCTTCTCTGAAACGGATTCTCGTAGAGTGCGAAGACATGTTCCAGCGCCTTGAACGATGTGCCTAAAACAATGGCAATTTCACTGCCACGCAATAACAACTCGGGTACTGCATTAGATTCAGTGTCGTTATAGACCCCTCGTGTTTGATTCCGTACAAGGCCGGAACTCCTCTTAGCCAACGATAAGAGGCCGCGCACTAGTGAGCTGAGTGGGATAGGGAGTCCGGCCATCGCACAAGGGACAAAGATAAACACTTTCCAGGCGTCGAGTAGGCTTTTGCTCGAATATAGCGCGATTACGAGTTCACGCTTGCCGGCCGACAGCAAACTTTCCGTAACCGCTAGAAGCAGACCTGGCAACATTGACCGTGGAGACCACGCCCTCAAACTGCCGATGGCGGCTTCAGGACCATAAAGAAGCAGATCAGCTTCAATACTTGCGGCGATGTCTCGTGTCGCAATCGGCCATTCATCGCGTTGATAACGATTCTCGTCGCGGGTCTTGAGATCGGCGGAGCGTCGTTTCATCCAGGCATTGAGCTGCCTTTGACGTGCTCGGGCCTGCAGTAAGTTACCCGCGCGGGCGTCTTGCCGATACAGGTGGAATAACAATCCCCCATGGTAGTGATAAGCATTTGGGTCTCGCAATACAAGGGTGGAGGCCCGTTCAGCGCTACAAGCAGCTGCTAAATCTGGGTTTTGTTCAAGTCTTTTACGAATCACATCGTCGGTATTGATGGCTTCCGTCCCGATGATTAAGGTCTTAACCGCATCTACGGGTGCTTTGAGTTCGTCGCAGATTCGTATGCCAAGCTTCAGGCGTTGCAGCTGCACTTCGCGGCGCAATATTGGATCGGAGATGGTCGCTGGTTCTTTCTCTGTTTGAAGTAGCGTGACGAGATCGTTTCCTCGATTTGCATCAAGCAACAAAGCCGCAATATGAGTGGCGGCATATATCGTCGTGTTTCGTTTCGACCAGAGTTGTTCCGCAGCCACTGTTCTGATGGCAGGGAGAAAATCAGAACTCTCTTGATCCAGAAACCGCTCGAAATCTTCATCAGCGAGGGCTAATTCCGCATTGCGGATTACTATGCCTGGGGCGAGATCGTTGCAAATGTCTGCAATTTGCGCGTTGGACAACTCCGTTACGCCCGACAAAAAGCCTAATGGAATTGGCCTTGGCAAGGACACGACAGCGGCGCAGAAGCGTCGAACGTCGATATTGCTACCGGCTTTGACAATCGCGTCTTGGATCTGTCTACGGAAGACCTCGTTTAGCCCCTTGCCTGCGGGAAGGAGGTACTGCATTGCATCGTTTCGGTTTCCACTTCTTCGGCCAGCATCAAGGGCATAGCTTTGTACGCGGGGATTCTGGGAGGAAAGCGCATGGAATTCTTGTATCCACTGGTCGCTCAAGTCGGGCCAATAGCTTCTGACGTGCGCGGCGGTTTCATCCAAAGTGAATGTTGCCACAGGGATTCGCTCAAACGTGCTGGGAAGTTCGAGGGAATCTAGGCGGCCAGTTCTAGCCGTGAGGATGAGGACGACGTTGCGCGGCAGCACGCCAAGATTGGCGATCGAATTGATGAAACTCTCTTGGGGCGGCTTGCATGCTTTCCCAGCAGAAACTGCGTTGTCTGCGGCGTCTATCGCGACCAGCAAAAGGGAATTTGGATCGATGAGTTCCTGAAGACCAGCAGCTTCGACCAAACGCTCCATGAATACTCGTGGGAAGTCTGTTTGCGCTAAAGGGAGAAGAAATAGCGGGGCTCCAAGCATCGCCGCGATTTCGTTCGTGAGTTGGGTGAATGCGTCACGTTCTCTATGTCGATACGCGTTCGAATCGAGGTACGTTCCTCCACCATAGCAATCGAAAACGACAGAATTTGATTGCGCCGGAATCAACGTTCGTATCTCTTGCAGTAGCGTCGTTTTGCCGCAACCGCCTTCGCCGTGCAAACAGAGGCGCTGACCTCCCAAGCCTATGGCCATAATTACCTGTGCAGCTTGCGGACGCGAAATAGGATTTCGTACGAATTTCAGATCAGGAGGACAAGGAAACAATGATTTCCTGTCAGATACGCCAAATCTGGCGAGAATCGATTCGCGTCTGATCAGATCTCGGCGACTCTCGGGCATCATGTGGTCGCGGACGAACTGCAGAAGGTCATCCAACTGAGTTCTCGAACTGGTATTCGTCCAAGCGCCAATGGAAAGCAGCAATTCTTCCTTGAGTGCAAAGCGGGAGTTCACGCCTCCTTCGATCTCAAGCCCATGGCAGAACGCGGCAAATTCTCTACTCTTCAGCCCTGTTGCGATCCGGAGTTTCTCAAGATTCTTTTGAGCAACCGATTCGGTCGACTTCGATCCCGCAGTATTACGCTTTGACTTTTGGCCCAAAGATGTGAAAGCACTGATGACTTCTGGCGCAATGGGCCGGTTCGTGACGAATTTCACCACCGTCTCTTTTGCACTGTCACTTTGTCGTTGTGCATGCGCCGCGATGAATTGGTTTGCTAAACGGCGGATCACAGAATTGTTTTTGGTCTTGGAAGTCGAAGCCGTCAGACCCGCGACTGTCCAATTTTTGTTGGAGTTTGCACTCGAGTATTTGAGCTGGATCAGCTCAACACGGCGTGCCGTCGCAAAGGAGTCACCGTCAAGGTAGAGGGCGCAGTCGACTCCGCTCCAAGCATCAGCGCTTGCATTTGCGGAATCAATTGCCCGCACTCCTTCCACGGTCACAGCAACCAGCGGCGTGCGAGCCTTTACCAAATCGAGTGCCGCGTGAAGGGCCCACAATTCGTGGAAACTGTCCCCGGCGTTGGACGCCTTAGCGCCTAGAAAGTCGGTTTCCGCCATCTAACGTGCTCCGGGGCAGTGACTTTTGCAGATACCCACGGCTGGCTACAGACCAGCCGGTTCGCAACGAATAAGAACTTGCAAATCAGCAACCTAAAGAAGACACCATTTTAGTCGAAATTCACATGCCTATGCTGAAATCGGTCCCCGCTTGTACTGGGTGTGAATGGACTGCAGATGATTTGCTAATTTCGGTGGTGAGGGATTGGGCAAGACTCGCTGCAGCGTTCGTATAGATTTGAGCGTCGTGAGCCGCGCGTGATACAGAAACATACGCGAAGCGGCTGTTTATGAGCTCGGGATGAACGTCTGTGTCGATATTCACGAGCACGCGGCCGGCGGTGAGCCCTTGGGAGCTGTGGCTGGTGACGGCGTAGCCGTGGTCGAAGTGTCGCATCTGGTTGACGTCGAAGCTGACGGCTTTACCGCTATCCATCTTCACGGAGAGCTGGCCGTCTTTGTCGATCCTCTGCACAGTGCCGAGGTCGCGGTTGGCAACGCCTAACTCTTTGGACGGCGCGGTGAAGCTCAAACGGTCGCCAACCGCAAACTCCCGCTCCAACTCGCGGTAGACATTCACGCCATATAGCCGCGCGGGGTTGTAGGTGACAGTGACCCCGTCTTCTTTCTGAACGGTCAGCAGGTTATCTTTGGGTTGGGTGGCGACAACCTTAGTATAGCTTTGTCTCTCTATGCCGATGTCCTGGCTGCCGCGCGGATAGTAGAGTACGTCATCCACGGCGTAGCGAGCAGCCCAGGTCCTGTCGGCACCGGTCATGTCGGAACGGGGAGCGAGGACGCGCATCGCGTGGTCCTCCGAGGCGACCGTCCCAAGGGCCTGCAATTCGGAACGCACGGCCTGATTGATCTGGCGGCGTGAGGCGTTATCGGGAGAGACAACGATGGTGTTGTCCGGGCTGGCGGCATAGCTCCGCGCAATCGCCGCGACGCGCTGCTGCGGATCGGTAATCTCGGTGACGCGGCCCTGCTGTTCCAGCAGCGCTACACCCTCTGCAATTTCGCCGCGAGACAAATGCTCGACGGCTTTCAATAGCTCAGGAGCTTCTCGTTGACGCACGATCTGGTCAAGCTGGGCCGTCTTCATTCCGGCGTTGACCAACTGCTCGAACGGCTTGCCGGCTTCGACCCCCTGATGCTGTCTCGTATCTCCGATAAGCAACACGCGGTCGCCGGATTCCAGCTTGGCGAGAAAGTCGCGCACCTGTTTGGTGCTAGCGAGACTCGATTCATCGACCATATAGAGATGACGTTCCGGGGTCGGCTGGTGGGCGCGGACGAGGAAACCTTGTAGGGTGTCGGCGGAGATTTCGGCGTCGCGGAGTTGGTTCGCGGCGCGGGATGTCGGGGCGAAGCCTTCGACGACATAGCCACGTTGTTCGGCGGCTTCTCGGACAGATTTTAGGAGGGTCGTTTTGCCAACACCTGCGCGGCCTTCCAGTCCTTGCACCACGTCGCGCGAAGTCAGAATCGCTTCAGCGGCGGTTCGCTGCCCGGCGTTCAAATGTTGCTGGCTTTCCGTGTGTGCGACGGCGGCCTGGATAGGCATGATCGGTTCGGCGCGCCCCTGGCCCTGCTGCATCTGTTGAAGGATTTTTTTCTCGGCACGGATTGTCTCGGCTGTCGTGAACTGCCGCCCCGTATCGTGCTTTTGTCCCGGCACGAGTTGAAGCTCGCCCGAAGCAATCCGCGCCTCGAACCCGGCACGGACTTCGGAGTACGTGGTTTCACTCATGCCGCGTCGCAACGCATCGCGGTACAACTCGCGCTCATCGGTGACGGCTTCGCGCTCGAAACTGCGATCGCGAGCGTACGTGATGGCCTGCCGGGCGATCTGTTGCGAATTTTCGGAATGACGCTCCAGCGTGTGTCCCCTCGCACGCGCCTCCTTGACCACAGCGTCCGCCTGGTTGCCGAACTCGGCCGCGATCTGCCGGTGCGCAGCCAACACCTCGGCAGGAGAATGAATCCCTTTCCGGTCGCGGGTGGAGTGCGCGGCAATCTGTGCAGCCTCGGGTCCCTGATAGCCGGTCTTTTCCAGATGTTCTCGTATCTGCTGGCTGCGTGGGCTTGAGGCGTCTAAGTATTCCTGGGAATAGCCTCTAATTTCCGGCGCTCCACTGCGTCCCGCTTCAATTTCATACCCGAGTCCACGGAGCCGATACGTCAATTCAGACTGATATACAGCCGTCGCGAACTGCTGTGACTCGAATAGGCCGCGCTCCTGCAACGCGCCCGTCTGTCCGTTTTCGCGTTCGGTGACATTGAAGATGACGGCGTGCGTGTGGAGCTGTGGCGCGGCGTAGCCATCCACTGGTCGGGCGGTGTCGTGCTCGAATTTTGCGGCAATGAACTCGCCGGTGGTTTCGGCGGCGCGGTTCCCCCCGAGACGGGCTTGTGTGTACCGTTCCAATTCGCTCAAGGCGACGTTGACGGCTACGCGATGTGCGTCCCGCACCCGCTCATCGCCACCTACAAGAGCGGTCAGGGAGACCGACTTAGGAGCTGAAAACGTGGCGTCCCAACCGGCGCGATGTTCGACGGGTGCGACCGTTTTGCCGTCCGCGCCTTCGTACTCCTGGACGATGCGATGGCGGACAAGCTGCTCAGCGGTGATGGGATGCTGGCCGTCCGCGAGCCGCGCGAAGTGTTCCTCCTCCACGCCTCCGGCGAGGCTGAACTTTTCAGCCAGCTTGCCATGCCACTCGCCCAAAGTTCGGTCGTCCTGCTTCCAATAATTCTGCTCCGCCGACGTGAACTCTTTCGCATGGTAGGTTCGGGCCTGCGATGCCGAGAGTGGTTTTGAGATGGTCAGCATTGTCAGTCACCCAGAGAGAATCCGGTCTCTATCGGCTCATCCTCGCCGGCATCGGAGACGCCGATAGCCGCCACAGTTACAGGTTTCGCCGCCTTCTTGGGAAGTGGCCTCGGCTCGAATGTAAGGTCATCATCTTCCAACGGGCGCGGCACGAATGCAGGCTGGGTCGCGGGGATATTCCAATAGTCGAAGGCGAAGCGTGAAACGTGATTGCCTAGTTTCAAGAAAGCGTGCCGGTCGGGGAGGCCGGAAATTTCGGAATCCAGCACCAGCGGTTCGACTTGTCGCTCTACGCTGAAATTGTTACCGGCCCGTAGGCCGGTGGAGTGCGTCTCGCGCAGTCGCTCGATCTCGATCTTGCCGATGGCGTTCGACACCCATTCGGCAGCCTTTGGCTCGGTGGTGCGGAGAAAAATCTTCGTGGTTGGCTGCGATAGCATGACCTCGGCCAGGTGCCCGTAGATCATCTCA
>Ga0075522_10002576_pt1 | contig 13369 bp, 11 predicted proteins | sample NGEPerA_FD_74796 | JGI IMG/M metagenome (GOLD analysis project Ga0075522, IMG submission 74796) | Arctic peat soil microbial communities from the Barrow Environmental Observatory site, Barrow, Alaska, USA - NGEE PermafrostL2-A | ecosystem: Environmental > Terrestrial > Soil > Wetlands > Peat ... | reverse complement strand
GGTACGACGGCGGCGCGGGCATCTGCGGCGGCAGCTGGCGCGCGGCGCGCCCGATCATCGACTGCACGTCCTGCGCGGCGGCGTCGATGTTGCGGCTGAGGTCGAACTGCAGCGTGATGCTCGTGCTGCCCTGGCTGCTGGTCGAGTTGATGGCGGTGACGCCCGGGATGCTCGAGAACTGCTTTTCGAGCGGCAGGGCGACCGACGAGGCCATCGTCTCCGGGCTCGCGCCTGGCAGGGCCGCCTGCACCTGGATGGTGGGGAAGTCGACCGTCGGCAGATCGGACATCGGCAGCTGCCGATAGGCCATCACGCCGAACACCACGATCCCCAGCATGATGAGCGTCGTCGTGACGGGACGCTTGATGAAGATCGCGGAGAGGTTCATGACGTGGTCTTGGGCGCGCTTCCGGTCTTGACGCTGATATGGCTGCCCGGCACAAGACGGAGCTGGCCGTCGGTGACGATGGTTTCGCCCGGCTTCAGACCGCTGCGGATGACGGTTTCAACGCCGTTCGTGCGCGCGACGTCGATGGTGCGCATGTCGACGGTCGTGTCGGCTTTGACGACGAACACGAACTGGCCCTGCTGTCCGGTCTGCACGGCCGCCGACGGGATGACGACGGCGCTGGGATCCGTGGTCAGCGTGAGGATGACGTTGACGAACTGGCCCGGCCACAACTGGTGATCGTCGTTCGGGAACGTGCCCTTCATCTTGATCGTGCCGGTCGTCTGGTCGACGCTGTTGTCGATGAAGGTGATGTGGCCGTTCGACGGGTGATCGGTGTCGGTCGGCGGCTGCGCTTCGACCCGCAGCGTGCCCTGCGCCATGTAGCGCTTCACCTCGTTGAGCCGCGCCTCGGGCACGCCGAACGACACATAGATCGGGGCGACCTGATTGATCACGATCAGCGGAACGGTATCGGCGGCGCGAATCAGGTTGCCTTCGTGCACCATCAGCGTGCCGGTGCGGCCGCTGATCGGCGAGGCGATGGTCGCGTACTGCAACTGCACCTTGGCGTTTTCGACGGCGGCGCGATCGGCGTCAACGGTGGCGTCGAGCGCAAGCGCGCTGGCCTGGTTCGTTTCGACCTGTTCGGTGGTCGCGATGCCGCGCTTTGCGAGATCCTCATAGCGCTTCGCAACCACGCGCGCGTTGGCCGCCTGTGCGATGTCGCGCTGCAGATTCGCCTGCGCCTGCAGCAGCGCCGCGTCGAGCGGACGGCGATCAAGGGTGAAGAGCACCTGGCCTTTCTTGACGTCTTCGCCTTCCTTGAAATTGACGGCGGTGAGCTGTCCCGTGATTTGCGCGTGCACGGACACCACGGAGTAGGCCTCCACGGTACCGATGACGCGGATGTCGATCGGCATCTGTTTCTGGATGACGGAGGCGACGGTGACAGGCACCACCGGGTCGCCGCCGCGCCCGCGCCCTCCGCCCACGCCCGGCGCCGAGCGGGCGTCGCCGCCCCCGGCGCAGGCGCTCGCCGCGAGCGCTAAGAGAAGCGTAAGAATTCGAGGAAGACCTTCGGTGGCGGATTCGCGCATGTGGAAGATTATTGTATTTCCTTTAGCGTTCATTTACTCGAATCTCAGTGCATCGATCGGGTCGAGCGCGGCGGCTTTGCGCGCAGGATAGAAGCCGAAAAAGACGCCAATCGCCGCGGCGAAGCCGAAGGCGATCCCGACCGCGTTCGGTGACACCGTGGTCGGCCATCCCTGCCAGAGCGTCACGCCCTGGGACAGGCCAAAGCCGAGCATGATCCCGATCGAGCCTCCGAGCAGGCTCAGCACGACGGCTTCGACAAGAAACTGCAGCAGGACGTCTCGTCCGCGCGCGCCAATCGCCATGCGCAGCCCGATCTCGCGCGTGCGCTCGGTGACCGACACGAGCATGATGTTCATGATGCCGATGCCGCCGACGAGCAGCGACACGCCCGCGATGCTGGCGAGCAGCGCCGTCATCGTCTGCGTCGCCTGGACGCGGACCGCAGCCATTTCCTCCATCGTGCGTACCATGAAGTCGTCCGGGTCGCCGGGCTGAATCTTGTGGCGGACGCGCATCACGGCGGTAATCCGGTCGGCGGTCGGGCTGGTATCGCTCGCGGACGTGGCCGAAACCGTGACCTGCTGCACGAACGTGATGCCGCGCATCTTCTTCATCACGGTGGTATAGGGCACGAATACGACGTCGTCCTGATCCTGTCCGACGCCTGATTGCCCCTTGCTCATCATCACGCCGACGACCGTGAACGGGTAGCTCGTCTGGCCGCCCGCGCTTGAATTGCCCACGCGGATGGTCTGGCCCACCGGGTCGGCATCGGGCCCGAAGAGCTGATCGCGGACGGTATTGCCAATGACGGCCACTTTCGCCGCGGTCGTGACGTCCTGCGGCGTGAAGAAGTTGCCCATCGTGACGGCCCATGACCGGATGGCAGGGAAGTCGACGTCGGTGCCCTGCACCTGCGTGTTCCAGTTCTGGTTGCCGTAGATGAGCTGGCCGCGTGTGTTGACGCCCGCGGCGGTGTACTGCACGCCGTCGACCTTCGCGATGGCCGCGGCGTCGTCTGGCGTCAGCGTGCTGGCGTTGCCCTGCCCCTGGCGGACGCCGCCCTGCGAGAAATTGCCGGCGTTGACGATGATCATGTTGGTGCCGGTCGACTGGATCTGCGATTCGATCGACGTCTGCGCCCCCGTGCCGAGGGCGACCATCGTGATCACGGCGGCGACGCCGATGATCATGCCCAGCATCGTCAACGCCGTGCGGAGCTTGTTGCGATTGAGGGCCTTGAGGGCAATGCGGAACACCATGAAGATCGACATGTGCGGACTCCTAAACCAGCTGCGGTGGCGGCAGCGCCGCGAGTTCGTCCTGCGCCAGGCGGCGCTTCGTCACGGCTTTGTCCGCGACGACCTGGCCGTCGCGGAACGTCACGATGCGCGTGCCGTACTCGGCGATGTCCATTTCGTGCGTGATGAGCAGCACCGTGATGCCGGTTTCGCGGTTCAGCGTCTGGAAAATGTCCATCACTTCGATGCTGGTCCGCGTGTCGAGGTTCCCGGTCGGTTCGTCCGCCAGCAGAATCGACGGCGTATTGATCAGCGCGCGCGCGATTGCGACGCGCTGCTGCTGGCCGCCCGAGAGCTGATTCGGATGATGGTCGGTGCGGTTGCCCAGGCCGACCTTGGCGAGTACGTCCATCGCGCGCTGGTGGCGCTCGTGCCCCTTCAGGCCGCCCTGGTAGAGCAGGGGCAGTTCGACGTTGTCGACCGCGGACGTGCGGGAGAGCAGGTTGAACCCCTGGAACACGAAACCGATTTTCCGATTGCGCACGCCGGCGAGCTGATCTTTCGACATCTGCGACACGTCGGAGCCGTCGAGGAAATACTGGCCCGACGTCGGGCGATCGAGGCAACCGACGATGTGCATGAACGTCGACTTGCCGGAGCCTGACGGTCCGGTGACCGCCAGGAACTCGCCCTGTTGCACGTCGAGGTTCACGCCGCGGAGCGCCCGGACCTCGACTTCGCCGACCACGTAGGTCTTTACGAGGTTCTTGACGCCGATGACAATGGGCATGACTAGAAGCCTCGTCCTCCGAAGCCGCCGCGGCCCTGCTGTCCGAGAATCGGATTGCCTGCGGTCGCCGCACGGGTCGATCCGACGCCGGAGATGCCCGTTACGACCTCCGAGCCTTCCTGCACATCACCACTGAGCAACTCAGTGAACGTTCCGTCGGTGATGCCGAGCCGGAGGCTGACAGGTTTCAGCTGGTGGTCGACAAATACCCAGACGCGCCCCTGCGACGTCGGCGTCGCTACCGGCTTGAAGAGGTTCGCGATTTCTTCCTGTGACTGCGGCTCGCCGTATCGCGGCGTGAACACGAACGCGCCGCCTGCGCCGGTCGCGGGCTTCTGTTTCGCTGCGCCGGGCTTGCCAGAGAGCAGCTGCTCAAACGCGGTTGTGTCCTGGCCACGATCCTTCAGGCGCGCGATAAACGCCTTCTGCTCATCGGGCGACATGCCTTTGAGACGCTCCATCATGCGAGCCTGCCGCTCAGCGGGGTCGCCGCCACGCCCACCAGCGCCGGGGCCACGGTCGCCCCCGGCAGACGCACCGCCGCCAGGACGCGGTGCCTGCTGCGCAGACGCCGATGTGCCCGCTGCTGCGGGCGTACGCGCCGGAGCGTCGCCTCGCGTTCCGGCGAAGCCGCCACCGGCTGGTCCACCGGCGCCGCCGCGCCGGCCACGTCCGCCGCCCTGCGCTTCTGGCGGCACGGGCTGGTTGAGTGCGGCAAACGCGTCGAGGCTCGGCCGGAAGCGCAATGCAGTGTTGGGAACCCGCAGGGTGTCGGTCCGTTTGGCGACCTGGATCTTGAGGTTCGACGTCATGCCGGGCTTGAGGCGGAGATCGTCGTTCGGCACGTTCACGATCGTCGCGTATGTCGTCACGTTGTTGACGACGGTCGGGTTCAGGCGGATCTGCGCGACCGTGCCATGGAAGTCGACGCCCGGAAAGGCGTCGACGCGGAAGGTGACGTTCTCTCCCGGCGTGACGCGGCCCACGTCCGACTCGTCGATGTTCGCGCTGACCTGCATCTGCGTGAGGTCCTGCGCGATGACAAAAAGCTGCGGCGCCGTCATGCTCGACTGCACCGTCTGCCCGACGTCGACGCTTCTCTGGGTGACGATGCCGTCGATGGGCGAGGTGATGATGGAGTGTTCGAGGTTGGTCTGCGAGGTGCTCAGCTGCGCCTTGGACTGGTCGACGTTGGCCTGCGCCTGCTGAATGGAGGACTTGTCCAGTTCAACGAGCGCCAGGCCCTGGTCGCTCGCGGCCTTGGTCTGATCGAGCTGATCCTGCGTCGCGAGGCCCTTCTGATTCAGTTCGACGGTTCGCTTGTACGTCACCTGCGCGTACGTGACGTTCGCCTGATCCTTCACGAGCTGCGCCTTCGCGTTCTGCAGGCTGGCGGTGGCCTGGGCCACCTGCGCTTTCGCTTGCGCGACCTGAGACTGGAACAGCGTCGGATCGAGTTTCGCGATCACCTGATTCTTCTTCACGATCGAATTGAAGTCGGCGCCGAGCCACGCGATGTTGCCCGACACCTGGCTGCCGACCGTGACGCTGATGACCGGCTGCAGGGTCCCGGTGGAGGCGACGGCATCGATGACGTCGGCGCGAGTGATCGCAGCCGTGGCCACAGAGAGCGTCGGGCCTTTGTGCGTCATGTAGTACGCACCGGCCCCCGCTCCTGCCGCCAAGACAATGAGGACGATGATGATTGCGCGTTTCATGATGTCGTCAGTCCTTCGGGATGGAAAGCGTCACCGGACGGCGGTTGTCGCCGTGCCGACGAGAGTCACGTTCAGGTTCTGCAGCGTCGTCTGCTGCAGACGATCGAGTTCGACGATGGAGTTGCGATAGTTGAGAATCGACTGCAGCTCGTTGTTCTCCGCCGTGGCCAGATCGCGCTGGGTCAGAATCACGTTGTAGCTGGTGGACATGCCGACCGAGAACTTGCTCTGCTCGGCCTCCATGGTCTGCTGCGCGAGTTGCCGTGCGGCCTGCGCCGCCTGCACGCGTTCGATGTTGCTGCGGACGGTGATGGCCGCGTTGGTGACGTCGGTCGCGACCTGCAGTTCGACCTGCTTGACCTGCGCGGCGGCCTGGCTGAGCTGCACCTGCGCGCGCGCGACCGAGGCCTGCTGCGAGCTGAAGCCGAGCGGGTAGCTCATGTTGAGCGTGACCGTCCAGCGCGGATAGTTCGAGCCGAACAGTGACGACAGCGCGTCGCCGTACCCGCCGGGCAGCGTACTGAGGACCGCGTTCGTGCCGCCGGTGCCGACGCCGGTGCCCGATCGAATCAACTGCGTGCCGCCGAGGCCCACCAGGCCGTAGTTGGCCGACAGGTCTGCCTGCGGCAACAGCTGATCGTGCAGGTATTTCACCGTCACGTCATTCGCCGCGACGTTCTTCTGAGCGATCGCGAGGTCGGTGCGTTCGGCGAGCGCCCGGCGCACGACGGCGGCGACGTCGATATTTTCCGGCGCGAACTCGGGACGATCGATCGGATCGAGCGTCGCGTTCCACAGCGGATCGGTCGTGCCGCCGACGATGAGCTGCTTCAGCGAGAGTTCCGCGGTCCGCATGGTCGCCTGCGCGGTGACGAGGTTCTGCTGCGCCAGGGCGGCCTGCGACTGCGCGGAGACGACGTCGATGGGCGCCATCGTGCCGACCTGCACGCGCGTCTGGTTGTCGCCGACAAGCTGTTTCGCCAGGGTCACCGACTGCTGGGCGACGTCCACCGACTGAATGGCAAACACGTAGTTCCAGTACGCCTCGCGCACGTTCGACAGCGTGTTGGTAATGGAGGAGCGCAGCTCGATGTCCGTGACATCGCGCGTCAGCTTCGTGACCACCAGGGCCTGCCGCGTTGAATCGATGCGCAAGCCGCGCATGAGCGGCTGCGTGTACTGGGCGGACCAGTTGGTGTTGTACGTCGGATTGAACAGCGAGAGGGTACTCGTGGTGGTCTGCTTGTTGTTGTTCAACGTGACGGTGTACCCGCCGCCGCCCCATTTCAGGTTCTGCGCGATGCCGCCATTGAACGTCGTCAAGCCGGCCACGACCGGCGTTGACAATGAGCCGCCTGCGATCGTGTTCGTTGACGGCGTGCTCTGCGACTGCGTGGCAACCTGCGATGTCAGCGAAGGCTTGAATACTGACGCCAGACTCGCGTAGGCCAGGTCGTTGATCTGCGGATTGAGACGGGCCACGGCGATGTTCAGGTTGTGTTCGAGCGCCGCTTTCACGGCCTCGTCAAGCGTCAGCCGGATGACGCCGGTCGATCCGGGCGCGGCCTGAATGGCGGGGGAACTTGTCGGCGTCGGCGCCTGAGCCGTCTGACCGGTCGCGGCCTGCTGGGCGGCGATACGAATCAGTTCCTGTATCCGCGTTTCCGACGGCGGCTGGGCCATCGCCTGGCCAGCCGTCATTGCAAGCATCGCGACCGTCGCGGCACACTTCACTACCCATTCGCTCTTCGTCGCACTCATGGTCATCCTCTGTAAACGAGATTGAGATCTTTAGGGTCGCTGGCCAACAGGTGCGGACGGAGCGCCTGAGCGCTCGCGATCCATCATCGCCTTCAATTTCACCCGCTGCTCCGGCGTCAGCATCTGCCGGTGGTGCCAGATCATCATGGTGCGGGTTTTATTGAGGCGACTACGGATAGCTTCGACCTTGTCCACCTGATGGGTCACGACGGCTTCGTCCGCGTTCATCTCGATTAGACGAGAGAGCTCGGCTTCTTGCCGATCCAGGTCGGTGCGGCCCTTCCGAAGGTCGGGCAACGCGGCCTGCCAACTCGCCTCGAGACGCGTCACCTGGTCGATCGTCAGACCCAGATGCTTCTGGTAAAGCTCATCCTGCCACCAGGCGAAGCGCGGTCGAGCGGTCTGAGCGTTACTCTGTTGCGCGGCCGCCGTCGCCGGTACCTGCGCCATTGACGGTACCGACATCAGAAGCAACCCGACACAGAGTACGGCCCGCCCGAGCCGCCGTTTCATCACTGGAACCTCAATAAATTAGCGTAACTTATGGCAAATACGACCAGAGACCACGATCCGTTTAGCGGGAGGCCGTGGTGTCGGCGAAGCTCTCGATCCGGGCGATCGCGGCGCCGACCAGGTTGTCAGGCGTCGACGCGCCGGACGTCAGGCCGACGGTGATCGGGCCTGCGGCAGGAAGCCAGCCATGGCCGACGACTTCGGCCTTCTGGCCGACCGGCCGGTAGCGGATTTCGTCGCCCGACACCAGGCAGTCGGGGTCGGCGATATGGAAGGTCGGCTTTGTATCTGCACAGATACGCGCCAGGTTGCAGGTGTTGCTGCTGTTGTACCCGCCAATGACGATCATCAGATCGACGGCGTGCTGCTGCAGGAGGGTGACGATCGCGTCCTGCCTGTCCTGCGTGGCGCTGCAGATCGTATCGAAGGCCTGATAGTGCAGCTCGGCTCCGCCTGTTCCGTAGCGATCGATCATCGCCACGCGCAGCATCTCGCCGATGTCGAGCGACTCGGACATCAGCATGGTCGTCTGATTGGCGAGGCCCACGCGCTGCAGGTCGCGCCCGGGATTGAAGCCCGGCGAGACGGCGTTCTTGAACGCATCGAGAAACGCGGCGCTGTCGCCGCCGTGGCGGATGAAATCGCAGACGCGCTGCGCTTCCGTCTTGTCGAAGACGACGAGATAGCGTCCGCCCGAGTCCACGGCCTGCGACGCGGTGGCCTGCGTCTCCTCATGCCAGACCTTGCCGTGAATGACGGAGGTGTAGCTGCCTTCGGCGTAGCGCTTGACGTTCTTCCAGACGTTCAACACCGAGCCGCACGTCGTGTCGATGAGCGTGCATCCGCGCTTGTCGAGCCGCTGCAGCATCTCGACCGTCACGCCGAACGCCGGCAGAATCACGACGTCGTCGACGCCGAGCGTGTCGACTGCGCCGGGCACCTCATCGAGAAACTGAATGCCCATCGCCTTGAGTTTCTCGTTCACGTGCGGGTTATGAATAATCTCGCCCGTCAGGAACACACCGCGGTCGGGAAAACGCTCGCGCGTCTGGTAGGCATAGTCGACGGCGCGATCGACGCCGTAGCAGAAGCCGAACTCACGGGCGAGATGCACGGTCAGGCGTCCCGAGCGGTACGTGAAGTCGTCTGCTTTGATCTGCTCGACGATGGCGCTGTGATAGTTCTCGGCCAGCATGCCGGCGACGGCCTGCTTGAGGTCGAGACCCTTTCGGAAAATCAGGGAAGCCAACGCTCAGCGTGTGACGTCGACGACGTCGACGACATCGCGCACGCGAGGCGTGAGCGCGTCGAACGCGACCAGTTCGCTCGTATGCGGGCGAGCGAGCGCCGACTCAAGATCCGACATAAACGTGTCGTCGGTGTCGGTGTCGGCCACGGTCGTGACGCTGCCAGATGCCAGCCGCGGCGGGAGCGCGGCGCTGCTGACCTGGCGTTCGGCGACGTTCGCGCTGCCATGCCGGCCGCTGGCGGCGAAGTCGAACCGGCCGCGGAAGTTGAGCACGGTGCCGCCGGCGACGCCGACAAACACACCGGCGGCCGCGGCCACGGCGATCCACCGCGTGACGCGCCACGTGGCCGACGGCAGCGGTTTCTGCGCGACGAAGCGGCCAGGGAAGCTGATGACGCGCGCCGCGCGGCCGACAAGCTCGATCCGCCTGGCGATTTCGTGCTGCTGCGCGCCCAGATGCTCGGGCGGAAACATCGCGCTGATGTCCGCATCCGCGTCCGTACTCAGCGTCGTCAGGAATGTGCCGACGTCGGCGTAGCGGCGGGCGCACTCGTCGCAGTCTGCGAGATGTTCGGCCGCCGGCGGATCGAGGGGGTCGCCGCGCCGTTCGGCGTAGTAGCAGTCGAAGAGCCGTTCGTCCAGAAGATGAGGTGCCCGGGTCATGGCTGGCCTCCAAGGAGCGTCCGCAGCTTGCGGGCTGCGCGAAAGAGATGTACCCGGACGGTCGACTCGTTGAGGCCGATCATCGCGCCGACCTCACGCGGCGTGCAGTCGCCGTAGTGGCAGAGCATGAAGACGGTGCGCTGGCGGCCTTCCAGCCGTTCGACGGCGGCCGTCATACGCGCCCGCCGTTCGCGGGTCAGCAATCGGGTTTCGGGATCGGACTGGGTGACGTGCGTGCCGCCGGCGGCGTACGCGCGGCGGTCGTTGAGCGTACCGTGTGTCGCCGTGTCTTCGGCGGGCACGATCCACCGGTCGCGCCGGACGCGCGCCTTGCGGCGGTCGAGACAGCCGTTGATGAGAATGCGGGTGAACCAGACTTCGAACGGCCACGCTTCGCGATAGGATCCGATGTGGCTGAACACCTTGACGAACGCGTCCTGCACGGCCTCGTCGGCGTCGGCCGCATCGCGCAGGTACTGAAAGGCAATCCGGAGGGCGCGGCGCTGGTGGGCGACAACCAGCCCTTCAAACCGCTGGCGCGCGTCGTCGAGTTCTCCGCGCTCGACGAGCCCGCGAATCTCGACCGCGAGCCGCGAGTCGTCCGAGAGCGGCAGCGGGGCAGGGCGGCGGACAGACGGGTCGGACGCCGGCACGGCGATGCCTGGGGTTCCGGCGGCAGCGGCGTTGTTCCTCACATCGGTACTCATTAGGTTCTACGACTCAGCCCGGCGCACGTTTACAGTCTACCAAACCCGCGCAGGTTATTGACTGAGATAGAGGCCAGCGATTACGATCGTCAGATTCATCGCATGTTGCTGGACCTTCATACCTTAGGAGCCCTCAGATGAGCACCGTAGAGCGCGGCCACCACCTCGACCGCGAAGGCATTCGCACGGATCGGGTCAAGTGGAATCTATCGGCGGCAGCGCTGTACGAGGAGGCGATCCGGAAGCAGGAAGCCGCCATCGCGGTCGAAGGGCCGCTCGTCTGCCGGACCGGCCAGCACACCGGCCGGTCGCCGAATGACAAGTTCATCGTGCGCGAGCCGTCGAGCGAGGCGCAGATTAGCTGGGGCAAGGTCAACAGGCCGATCGATCAGGCGCAGTGGGACGTCCTGCACGCCGATTTCATCGCGTCGCTGACGGGCAAAGAGCTGTACGCGCTCGACTGCTACGCCGGCGCCGACCCTGCGTACCGCCTGCCGGTCCGCATCATCACCGAATGCGCGTGGCATAGTCTGTTCTGCAAGAATCTGTTCATTGACGATCCGGCGGCGGCCGTGGCCGGTGCGCCTGAGTTCACCGTCATCGACTCGCCGAACTTCAACGCGGACCCCGCGCGTCATGGCTCGCGCACGGAATGCATCATCGCGGTGAACTTCGCGAAGAAACTCGTGCTCATCGGCGGCACCACCTACGCCGGCGAGATGAAGAAATCGATCTTCAGCGTGTTGAACTACATCCTGCCGCTGAAGAACGTCCTCTCGATGCATTGCTCGGCGAACATCGGCCCTGGCGGTGACGTCGCCTTGTTCTTCGGCCTCTCCGGTACCGGCAAGACGACGCTCTCGAGCGATCCGCTGCGTCAGCTCATCGGCGACGACGAGCACGGCTGGAGCGACCGCGGCGTGTTCAACTTTGAAGGCGGCTGCTACGCGAAGACGATCAAGCTGTCCGCGGAAGCCGAGCCACAGATTTATGCGACGACGCGGCGTTTCGGGACGGTGCTCGAAAACGTCGTGTTCGATCCGGCAACGCGCGCGCTCGATCTGGACGACGCCCGGTATACGGAAAACACGCGTGCGGCGTACCCGATTTCGTTCATCGACAACGCCGCCCCGGCTGGCGTCGGCGGGCATCCCAAGAACATCGTGATGCTGACCGCTGACGCGTTCGGCGTGCTGCCGCCGATTGCGCGGCTCTCGCCCGACGCGGCGCTGTACCACTTCCTGTCTGGCTACACCGCCAAGGTGGCCGGCACCGAAAAGGGCGTCACCGAGCCGAGCGCCACGTTCAGCGCCTGCTTCGGCGCGCCGTTCCTGCCGCTGCCGCCGGGCCGCTACGCGCGGATGCTCGGTGACAAAATCGCGAAGCATCAGGCGCGCGTGTGGCTGGTCAATACGGGATGGAGCGGTGGTCCGTACGGCACGGGCAAGCGCATGAAGATCGCGCACACGCGCGCGATGGTCAACGCGGTATTGTCGGGTGCGCTCGACAACGTGACGTACGAAAAGGATCCGCTGTTCAATCTCGACGTGCCGCTGTCGTGTCCGGATGTGCCAGCCGACGTGCTGAAGCCGCGCGCGACCTGGGCGGACCCGGCGGCCTACGACGCGCAGGCGGCGAAGCTGGCGAAAATGTTCGTCGACAACTTCAAGAGCTTCGAGGCCGACGTGACGCCCGAGGTGCGGGCGGCCGGCCCGAAGGCGTGAGTGCGTACGAGGCCGTCATCGGCCTCGAGATTCACGCGCAGTTGCGCACCCGGTCGAAGATCTTCTGCGGCTGCAGCACGGCGTTCGGCGCAGCGCCCAACACGCATCTATGTCCGGTGTGCCTCGGCCTGCCCGGGGCGCTGCCGGTGCTCAATCGCGCCGCCGTCGATCTCGCCATCCGCGCGTCGCTGGCGCTCGGCTGCGAGATTCACGCGACCTCTATTTTCGCGCGGAAGAATTACTTTTATCCCGATCTGCCGAAGGGCTACCAGATCTCGCAATACGAGCATCCGCTCTCGACCGGCGGCGTGATCAAGGCGAAGAGCGACGACTGGGCGCCCGACTATGACATCCGCATCACGCGCATCCACATGGAAGAGGATGCCGGCAAGCTCGTCCATGAAGGGTTTGCCGACTCCGCCCGCCGCAGTTACGTCGACCTCAATCGCGCCGGCACGCCGCTGATTGAGATTGTCACCGAGCCTGACTTTCGAACGGGTAAAGATGCCGCCGCGTTTTTCGGCTACCTGCGCGAGCTGCTGGTGACGCTCGGCGTCAACGACGGCAACATGGAAGAGGGCAGCCTCCGGTGCGACGCGAACGTCTCGGTGCGCCCGAGCGGTGCCGTGGCGCTCGGGACGAAAGCGGAAATCAAGAACCTCAACTCGTTTCGCTTTCTCGAAGAGGCGATCGCCTACGAGACCGAGCGGCAGGTCGAGCTCGTGGAATCGGGTGGACGGGTCATGCAGGAGACGCGGCTCTGGGACACGGGCGCCGGCCGCACGATGTCGATGCGCAGCAAGGAAGAAGCGTACGACTATCGCTACTTCCCGGATCCGGATCTGCCGGCCGTTATTGTGGACGCGGCGCGCGTGCAGCATATCGCCGGCACGATGCCCGAATTGCCTGCGGCACGCCGGCAGCGGCTTGCCGCCGCGCATGGCCTGTCTGCGCGCGACATCGCGCAGCTGATGGGAGCGAAAGGCGACTACTTCGATCAGATGGTCAACACCTTCAAGGCGCCGGCGAAGCCGGCGGCCAACCTGGTGATGGGCGTCGTCAGCAGCAAGATGAACGAGCTCAAGACCGACGAGATTGCGGCCATCAGCAGCCGTGTGCCGGCCGAACAGTCGGCGCGGCTTCTCGTCCTGGTCGACGAAGGCACGATCAGTAACTCGATCGCGAAAGACATCTGGGAAAAGATCTTCCAGACCGGCTGGACGACCGACGAGATTATCGCCGCCGACGGGCTGACCCAGATAGACGACGAGTCGCAGATCGTGGCGCTTGTCGCCGGCGTGCTGTCGAAACACGCGGACGCCGTCGCGAAGTACCGCGCCGGCACGACGACGACGTTCGGATTCCTCGTCGGGCAGGTGATGAAGGCGGCGGCGGGGAAGGCGAACCCGAAACGCGTCAACGAACTGCTCAAACGCGCATTGGGCTCGTGATAC
>Ga0075522_10002575_pt1 | contig 13369 bp, 12 predicted proteins | sample NGEPerA_FD_74796 | JGI IMG/M metagenome (GOLD analysis project Ga0075522, IMG submission 74796) | Arctic peat soil microbial communities from the Barrow Environmental Observatory site, Barrow, Alaska, USA - NGEE PermafrostL2-A | ecosystem: Environmental > Terrestrial > Soil > Wetlands > Peat ... | reverse complement strand
TCTGCGCACCGTTCCCACCTTCTGCAACGTCTGCTTCTGGGAATGCGGCGCCATCGCCAGCGTGCGCGATGGAAAGCTGTGGAAGATTGAAGGCAACCCTCTCGATCCGCTCTCGCGCGGGCGTCTTTGCCCTCGCGGCACCGGAGGAATCGGTGCGCATTCCGATCCCGACCGTTTGCGCTCTCCGCTGATTCGCGTCAGTGAGCGTGGCGAGGAGAAGTGGAAGGAAGTTACCTGGGATGAAGCGCTGAACTTTGTCGCCGAGAAGATGCAGAAGATCAAGGCCACCTACGGTCCCGAATCGTTTGCTGCTTTCATCCACGGACTTGGCGGCACGTTCTTCAAGCACACGCTCAGAGCCTACGGCACCAACAACATTGCTGCACCCTCGTTTGCGCAGTGCCGCGGGCCACGCGACGTAGGCTTCACTCTCACGTACGGCGATGATGTACGCTCGCCAGAGCGAACGGACATTGAGAATGCGCAGTGCATTGTGCTCATCGGTTCGCACCTCGGCGAGAACATGCACAACAGTCAGGTGCAGGAGTTCGCGCATGCGGTGGGCCGTGGCGTAAGCCTGATCGTCGCCGACCCGCGTGTCTCAGTTGCGGCGAGCAAGGCCAAGTTCTATTTGCCGGTGAAGGCCGGAACAGATATCGCGCTGCTGCTGGCATGGATGAATGTGATCGTCGCCGAGAAGCTCTACGACAAGGAATACATCGACAAGTACGGCTTCGGCTTTGAGCAGTTTGTAGCCGAGATCCAGCCGTACACGCCGGAATGGGCGTATCCGGAGACGGGCATCGATCCCGACACGATTCGCGCCACTGCGCGCGAGATGGCGCGCTACCGGCCGGCGACGCTCATTCATCCCGGCCGCCATTCCAGTTGGTATGGCGACGATGCGCAGCGCAGCCGCGCCATCGCATTGCTAAATGCGCTGATGGGAAGTTGGGGACGCAAGGGCGGATTATATGTCCCGGCGAAATTGAGTGTGCCGGCCTATCCGCATCTGGGTTATCCGCAGCCCACCAAGCCCGACGTCGACAATCCCAATAACAAATATCCCTTCGCCAACGAAACCATCAGCACTGGCATCCGCGAGGCCACGCTGTCTGGCCAGCCTTATCCGGTAAAGGGATGGTTGGTGTATGCGACGAACTTGATGAACTCGCTGCCTAACCAAGCGGAGACTATTCGGGCAATACAGCAACTCGATCTGCTTGTCGTGATCGATACGATTCCAAGCGAGATCGCTGGCTGGGCCGATGTGGTTCTGCCCGAGTCTACCTACCTGGAGCGCTATGACGAGTTGCATTCGGAGGCGTTTCGCGAGCCGTTCATCGCCCTGCGTCAGCCGGTGGTTGAAGCGCCCGGTGACCAGAAACCGAATTGGTGGATCGCCAAGACGCTCGCCGAAAAGCTCGGCCTTGGCGCGTACTACCCATGGAACGATATTGAAGAGTATCTCGCCGCACGTCTCAAGGCCGGCGGGTACAGCTTTGACGAGTTGAAGCGAAATGGCGTCATCTTAGGCAAGCAGCCTCCGATCTATTTCGAAGATGGCGCGCCCGCGGTCTTTGACACACCTTCGAAGAAGATCGAATTCTATTCCACGCAGTTGAAGCAGGCGGGGTTCGATCCTGTGCCAAAGTACACCCGGCCCGATCCGGGACCGGCGGGTTCTTATCGGCTCTTGTTTGGCCGTGCGCCGATGCACTCCTTCAGCCGCACGCAGACCAACCACCTCCTCATGGACGTGATGAGCGAGAATGCCGTTTGGCTGAACGCGACCGAGGCCGGTCGCCTCGGGCTGAAGAGCGGCGAATACGTCCGCCTTCGCAACCAGGACGGAGACTTGAGCGAGCGCATCCAGGTGAAAGCGACAGAACGCATCCGTCCCGACTGCGTTTATATGGTGCACGGTTTCGGTCATACATCCAAAGGCCTGCGCTTCGCTTTCAAAAAGGGCGCCAGCGATGCGCAGCTGATTACGCGCTACAAGACCGATCCGCTGATGGGCGGCACCGGCGTTAACGTGAATTTTGTATCCATCGAGACGGAGGCCTGACGATGTCGCGCTATGGCATGCTGATCGATACCCGCAGGTGCGTGGGCTGCCATGATTGCGTCGTGGCCTGCAAAACCGAAAACGGGGTCCCGGAAGGTTACAGCCGCGATTGGATCGTGGAAGAGGCGCACGGTAAATTTCCCACCGTGCAACTCGAGATCCGCTCCGAGCGCTGCAACCACTGCGACAATCCGCCTTGTGTTTCCTGCTGCCCAACCGGCGCAAGCCACGTGCATGACCGCGGCGGAGTGGTGCTGGTTACGCATGATAAATGCATTGGCTGCAAGGCATGCCTGGCCGCCTGCCCTTACGATGCGCGCTTCATTCATCCCGACGGATACGCGGATAAGTGCACCTTCTGCATTCATCGCGTCGAGGTCGGCCTCGACCCCGCCTGCGTTTCCGTTTGCCCAACACATTGCATGCACTTCGGTGATCTCGACGATCCGCAGTCCGAAGTCAGCCGCCTGCTCAACTCGCGCCCGCACCACTCGCTCATTCCGGAAGCAGGCACCAAACCATGCATCTTCTATCTGACTTGAGTGACTATGATCGCGCTGACTGAACTTACCGTCTCACGGCACAATCCGCTGGTTGATCCGACCCTGCATGTCTGGCAGTGGCAGATTCCCATTTATCTTTTCCTCGGCGGACTGGTTGCCGGATTGATGATCATCGCAGGCGTGCGGCTCATCGCCATGCGCCCCAAGCATCGCGAGGCACTGGTCTGCTGCACGATCGGACCGCTGGTCGGGCTGGCCTTTCTCAGTCTCGGCATGCTGGTGCTGTTTCTCGATCTCTCCCACAAACTCTTCGTCTGGCGGCTCTACACCACCTTCCAGATCACTTCGCCAATGTCCTGGGGTTCATGGATACTCCTCCTTGTGTATCCGGCTTTGCTGGCTAATGCGCTCACACATCTGCCCGAGGCCATTCCCGCGCTGGCCAAGCGTTTTCCGGTGCTGGTGACGTGGAGCGATTTCATCCTTGCGCGGGAGCGGCTTGTACTGGCCATCGGCATCGCCAACGTACTGGTCGGCATTGCGCTGGGCATCTACACGGGAATCCTGCTGGGCACGCTTGGTGCGCGCCCGCTCTGGAACAGCGCCCTGCTCGGTCCGCTCTTTCTCTTCTCAGGGCTCTCAACGGCGGCGGCCGTGCTGCATGGCATCCTGGTGCTGACCACGCCCGACGAAGAGCGTCCGGCTTTCGCAGACTTCCTGCTCTCATCCCTGGCGCGGCTGGTTGAGGCACGGCCGCTCGACAAGAAGGTGGGCCCGGTGTTGGCCGGCGCCGACAACAGCTTCCTAACCATTGAACTGGGTTTGCTCGGTCTGTTCCTGATCGGGCTCCTGAGTTCTACCGGTGCCCAGCAGCAGGCGGCTGCCCTGCTCCTGACCGGACCCTACGCGGCAGTCTTTTGGGTCTTTGTTGTCGGAACAGGGATCCTGTTGCCGCTCGTACTCCAGACGCTCGAACTTGACAACCGCATTCAGCACACGCTGGCGCCTGCAATGCTCGTCGTGTTTGGCGGCCTTGCGCTTCGCTTCATTCTCGTCTTCGCCGGCCAGGAAAGTCACTGGCTCCAGGTTCTGAACTAAGGAATCAAATACCCATGAATACCATTGAACGCACTCCACAGCCTTACTGGAATTCCTACTGGGCCGGATTCGGACTCGGCCTGGTGCTACTGGCGTCGTTTGTCATCATGGGCCGCGGTCTGGGCGCATCCGGTGCCTTTACCACGGCCGTCGCCACCGCCGCTCATGCGGTTGCTCCGGCGCACACTGAGAACAATGCTTTCTATGCCGAGTATCTTGGTGACGGAACGCGTAGTCCGCTCAAGGACTGGCTGGTCTTTGAGGTACTCGGCGTCTTCGTAGGCGGATTCCTTTCCGGCGCTCTGGCCAACCGCCTGAAATTCGCCGTGGAAAAAGGCCCACGCATTTCCATAGGACGGCGATTGCTCTTCGCCTTTATTGGCGGCGGCCTGATGGGCATCGGCGCCAAGATCGCGCTGGGCTGCACCAGCGGTCAGGCACTGACCGGCGGTGCGCTGCTCAACGTCGGCAGTTGGGCCTTTATGTGGTGCGTCTTCGGCGGCGCTTACGCTTTGGCTTACTTCTTCAGAAAGCAATGGATCTGATATGAACGCTCCCTTCTTCAAATTCGGACTCTTCGGCGACGAGGCCAGCTTCATCCTTGCTTTCGTCATTGGTATTGGCTTTGGCTTCTTCCTCGAGCGTGCAGGATTCGGCAGCGGCCGCAAGCTTGCGGCGCAATTCTATCTGCGCGACCTGAGCGTTCTTAAAGTGATGTTCACCGCCATCATCACGGCGATGACCGGACTTTACCTGTTGTCGCGCTTCGGCATGGTTGACCTGTCGCTGGTGTACCTGGTGCCGACATTTCTAGTGCCGCAAATCGCTGGCGGCCTTCTGCTCGGCTTCGGCTTCGTTATCGGCGGCTATTGTCCGGGGACCTCCTGCGTCTCCGCGGTAACAGGCCGCATTGACGGCATGGTGTATGTGGCCGGCATGATCGCGGGGCTCCTGGGCTTTGCCGAAGTCTATCCGTACGTTCAGAACCTCGTTACCATCACGCCGATGGGACAGATTACTTTGCCCCGGCTCTTCAACCTTCCCTATGGCCTGCTCGTCTTCGCGGTTGTACTGATGGCCTTGGGTGCATTCATGGCCGGTGAGTGGGCAGAGAAGAAGTTCGGCGGCAAGGAGCCCGATCCCAAAGGCTCGCTCATCGGCCGGCCGTGGCGCCTTACTTCCGTTCGCATCCTCGCGCTCGCTCTGCTTGCCGTCGGCCTTGTCGCGGCGGTCTCCGGCGACCCCTACCGCGGCAGCCGCACAACGATCGACACAAAGGATCTGGCACTCCGCGCCGCCAAAGGCGCCGATTCCATCCAAGCCACCGATCTCGCGAATTGGATCATTCAGGGACGCAACGACTTTAAACTTGTTGACCTGCGCGCTGAAAAGGACTTCGCAGACTTCCACATCCCCACGGCTGAGAATGTGCCGCTTGCCTCGTTGACGCCCGATTTCGCAGCGCACAACGAGAAGATTATTCTGTGCTCGGATAGCGGTACCGCGGCGGCCAAAGCCTGGTTCCTGCTAGAAGCGCAAGGCTTCCGGTTCGTCTACTCGCTTGACGGCGGTATGCGCTCATGGCAGGACACGGTCCTGTATCCGAGAAAAGCAAGCGGGGCCGATGCAACCGCATCCAACATGCAGGCTCAGGTGGCGAAATACTTTGGCGGTGCGCAACAGGCAGAGGGTGCTGCCGTGTCAACGGCTGCTGCCCCGCAGTTGCCTACACCGGTGGCGCCGGTGCCCCAAGCCGCTCCAGTCACGACCGGCACAAAGCCGCAAGCAGGACCGCCAGCCAGAAAGAAGAAGGAAGGCTGCTGAAGTTTGACGGCGGCGATTGTTCGGGTTGTTTAACCGCAGATTTCCATATGCAGGAATCCGACGGCATGGACAAAATCACGATTCGGCATCTGTTCATCTCTCCCGGCCACAATTTCTTCGGCCATCACGGCGAAGAAGCCGGGAAGAATCCCCTGCATGAAGTGGATGAGATTGAATGTGTAGCAGGGCACGGCGTTCGTGGCGACCGCTTCTTCGATTACAAGGAAAACTACAAAGGGGAGATTACGTTCTTCTCGAGTGAGGTTTTCCAGGACGTTTGCCGTTCGCTGGGAGCAGTTGTTCGGTCGGCCGGCGTCACCCGGCGCAATGTCATTACGGAAGGAACGGACCTGAACTCTTTGGTTGGCAAACGCTTCAAAGTGCAGGATGTCGAGTTTGAAGGCGTTTGCGAATGCAAACCCTGCTACTGGATGGACCTGGCAATCGCACCAGGCGCGGAGGCCGTTTTGCAGGGGCGGGGCGGATTGCGGGCAAAGATTCTTACGGACGGAAAACTCCGCACCGACATTTGAGTTTTATCACCTTCAAGCCAGATGTAGAGATTTCAGGGGCCTTTGCCTGAAGAACATTGTTCTCTAAACAGGACATCGAATGTGGAATATCTATGACGATCTGATCGCCGCCGTTCCCCATAGTTCCGTTGCATCTTCGTGCCTGGCTGGGTTGAGCTAGTTTCTGGTTCGCTCCGAGGGAACCGGCGTTGCCATGCGGCCGCGCGAGGAAGGGACTGTCCCCCATGCCGGGGAATTGGCCGGCATAAAGACTCGTGAACTTGCCGGCTGGATTAAATCGTGGAATCCGTATGAAGCGGCTCTGGGGTTGGCAGCCATCAATTCCGCGCTGAATGCTCCCGATGTGGTGGAGCGCAGTTGCGGTCCGCTGCTCGACAGGACGGGAAAGGAGAATGTCTTTGCTTATCTGCTGGAGGAACTGCGCGGCAAGAGGGTTGCGGTAATCGGACATTTTCGCGATCTGGAATGCATCGGAGCGGTCTGCGATCTCACGATCCTCGAACGCTATCCGGAGCCGGGAGACTTGCCGGACATGGCTTGCGAATACACTGAGACTTCCAATCAGTGTCAGCAGTTCGATACCCAAATGAATCCTCGACTCCGCAGTCCATGTGTGCGATATGTGTGCACGACTGCAGGCAGGAACTTCTTGTCTCTGAAGCCTGGCGAGTGGATGCGCGAGGGTCGCGCTGGCTCGCATTCGCGCCTCCCGAGGCAGATCTGCAGTGCTCGGTGAATTCCGGAGACGAGTTGCTTTGCCTCATGTTGCCTGCCTCTCATCCCGCGCCGCGACGGGGCGGTCTCAACAGGTCCCCTCCGAGTCCGTCACAGTCACAGCGCGGGTTTATTGACTGTTAAACGTAGACGGCTTGGCCATGAACTGCGCAATGGCTGTGTTCCGTTCCCGCAATGATCTCCTTCGTCTTGTCTACTGCATCCGGTGAGCCATGGACAACTAGCAGGAACTTATCTGTCTTAAGGGCGACGTCGTACTTGAGAACGCCGTCCTTGGGGATGCCGATACTCACCAGCCCTGCTCCGATCGCACTGACACCTCCGACTACGGCTGCTCCTTCAAGGCCTGCAATGATCCATCCCACCAGCGGGCCAGCCACAAGAATTGGCCCAAGACCCGGTACGGCGAATGCGGCGGCCCCAAACAGCAATCCCCAGAATCCGCCCCAGAACGCACCCACCGTGCCCCAGTACTTCATTCGATCACCGGCGCTGTAGTAGCCGACGACATGTTCATCCGTGTGCATGTCTTTCGCGGCGATTGACAGGCTCTTCATGTCGACACCGGCCTCCCGCAGTTCCTTGATGGCGTGTTCTGCCTGTTCGTGGGTGTCATAGATTGCTACCACTGAATTTGTTGTCATCGTCTTCTCCGTGTGTCAAGTTGTATTCAATTCGTTCAGGCGGCTGCTTCAGACTTACGGATATAGCTTCCTCATTGAAAGCTTCGGAAGCCTTGCCGCCATCAATGACATGTTTTGCCGTTCGGCTGCGTCTGTAGAGAGATTGTCAGCTTTGGAATCTCAAAGGATGGTCACATTTATTCGCAGGCGCAAAGAGGCCTCCTCTGACTCCTTCACATCGCGCAACGCAAATGAAGCCCTGACTGTCGGCATTTTCTGACTGTCCGAGCATGTTCAAAAGAGCACATCCTTTGTTCTTCTCTTTGGATGAGAATGAAGCTCCAGCCGTCTTAATCACCCGGCCAGGAGATCGTTGTGCCTAAAGTTCATGCCTTTCCTTCCATCCCCACGAAGATCTTGTTGCCTATTGACTTCAGCCCATCATCCCAGGCAGCCCTGGAGATGGCCGCTGATCTTGCCAAGCACTTTCATGCCGAGCTCTACCTCGTCAACGTGATCGCGATGTTTCCCACCACCACTATCCCTGACTTCGTCCCCGAAGCCACATTTCTTCAGGAGGCAAGAACATACGCAGAACGCCATCTGACCAAGTGCAAGGCAGCTCTCGCGGCCCGAGGATTGAAGTCAAACTCCAGTGTCGAAGTCGGAAACGACATAGTAGGCAACATCATGGGAGTGATCGAGCGCGAGCATATCGACATGGTCGTGATCTCTACCCACGGCATCTCCGGCTGGCATCCGCTGGTCTTCGGATCGATTGCCGAAAAGGTCGTCAAGCTCGTACAGTGTCCGCTCTTGCTTCTTCGCTCGGCCAAGCCAGGCGCGAAAACTGCGTCCCGGCTCTCTACGAAATGGTGGTAGCAAGAACAGCGCTACAGGTTGCAAATTGTGAGTACAAGCAGTGTTATCCCGGCCCCATCATCCAATCAAGCCGTAAATCCGGCTGAGGACATGGCCTCGAAAGGCCTCACGAGCGATGAGGCGCGCATCCGTCTTGAAAAGGACGGTCCCAATGCAATGCCGGATACTTCGGCTCATCCACTTCGCAATGCGTTGGCCAAGTTCTGGGCGCCGGTCCCATGGTTGCTTGAAGTTTCGATTGTCCTTGAGATCGTGTTGCATAAGGACTACGAAGCGGCAGTGATTGCGGCCCTGCTGGTCTTCAATGCTGCGCTCGCCTATTTCCAGGAGAGCCGTGCCCAGGCTACGCTTGCGGCCCTGAAGTCGCGTCTGGCTCTTAACGCTTCTGTCCAGCGCGATGGCGTATGGAAGACATTGCCGGCGGCGGAACTGGTGTGTGGCGACCTGGTGAAGTTGTCGCTCGGCGGCGTGGTCGCTGCCGATGTGCATCTGACCGGTGGATCGGTCGAGCTCGATCAGTCGATGCTTACAGGCGAATCCCTGCCCATTGAAGCCGGTCCCGGCGTTGACACCTTCGCAGGGGCTCTGGTGCGACGCGGTGAGGCAACAGCCGTGGTAACGGCCACGGGTACTCGCACAAAATTTGGACGGACGGCGGAGCTCATTCGCACCGCACATGTTGTGAGCACACAGCAGAAGGCCGTGCTCACAATCGTGCGCAATCTGGCGATCTTCAATGGCACAGTAATCCTTGCGATGGGCGCGTATGCCTATTTCCATGCGATGACGTGGAGCGAGATCGTTCCCCTGCTTCTCACGTCGGTCCTTGCGGCCATCCCCGTAGCATTGCCCGCAACATTCACTCTTGCTGCGGCAGTTGGAGCCCGCGCTCTGGCGAAGCTGGGAGTCTTGCCGACACGGCTCACTGCCGTGGATGAAGCTGCATCCATCGATGTCCTGTGCTCGGATAAGACAGGAACTCTTACCCGCAACGAGCTTTCCGTAACCAGCGTTCGTTCCATGTCGGGATTCGACGAAGCCCACGTGCTCGGATTGGCCGCTCTGGCAAGCTCCAAAGGCGGTCAGGATCCTGTCGATGGAGCGATTCGCGCTGCAGCCTCGCACAAGCCCGCATCGCAATTACCAAAGCTAGCTACGTTTGTGCCGTTCGACCCTGCGAAGAAAATATCGGAAGCAACCGCGACCGATGAAAAAGGAGGCACGGAGCGCATCGTCAAGGGGGCCTTTAACGCAGTCGCAGCCCTCACTGCTCCATCGCCTGCCGCGGCCGCGATAGCCGACGAACTCGAGAAGAAAGGTTTCAGGGTCTTGGCAGTAGCCGCGGGCCCACCGGCTTCCATGCAGGTCATCGGCATGATCGCCCTCAGCGACCCGCCGCGGACAGACTCCACCTCTCTGATCTCGGAGTTGAACACCCTCGGCGTGCGCACGGTCATGGTGACGGGCGATGCTCCGGTCACAGCCGCAATCGTCGCTCATGCGGTTGGGCTAAGCGGCTCGGTCTGTCCGCCCGGAAGACTTCCCGAGAGCATCAAGCCAGAGGATTTTGGGGTCTTCGCAGGCATTCTTCCGGAAGGAAAGTATGACCTCGTCAAGGCATTTCAAAAGAGAGGGCACACAGTTGGGATGTGTGGGGACGGCGCCAATGACGCCCCTGCGCTGCGCCAGGCGCAGATAGGCATTGCCGTCTCGACCGCAACCGATGTGGCGAAATCGGCTGCCGGCGTTGTATTGACCGAGGCTGGGCTAGGCGGCATTGTGGCCGCTGTAAAAGAGGGCAGGATCACGTTTCAGCGCATTCTCACCTACACTCTGAATTCGGTAATGAAGAAGATTCTTCAGGTGCTTTTGCTGGCCGTCGGCCTGATCTTGACAGGGCACGCGGTCCTGAATCCCATGCTGATGGTCATTGTGATGATCACTGGCGACTTCCTCGCGATGTCTTTGACCACAGACAGAGTGCGGCCATCGAAGATGCCGAACTCCTGGCAAATCGGCAGAATTACTGGCGCAGGGGTTATTCTCGGAATCTGCTTTCTTGCGTTCTCCACGGCGCTCCTGGCAGTCGGTAAATTCGAGTTGCATCTCGGCATCGAGGCACTCCAAACCCTCTCTGCGGTGGGCATCGTGTTTGGCAGCCAGGCAACAATCTACGTGATTCGCGGACGCCAGCATCTCTGGGGATTGCGCCCAAGCGTTTGGCTCGTGTTTTCTTCCCTTGCCGACGTTCTTATTATTTCAACGCTTGCGGCATTTGGAATCGCGATGGCGCCACTGCCCATTGCAATCATTGCTGGTGAATTTGCCGCTGCGATCACATTCGGCGTGGTCATGGACCTGGCGAAAATCCCCGTCCTTGCACGTCTCCGTATCTCCTGAAGATCCATGTGTAGTTTGGAAAAGAGGCATTCCGAGCACTCCGAACACTGAAGGGACCAGATGACCATCGATTCGAAAGACTACCGTGTGCCGCCAGACAAAAGGGTCGACCTCAACAAGTGGCCGACTATTGTCGAACCCTATTCGAAGTCGACGAAGCAGTATAAGGAACTCCTGCAACAACACATGGAGGAGCTGAGTTCGCTGCAACTTCTCCTCTACGCGTCTGATAGCTACGCATTGCTCCTGATCTTTCAAGGAATGGATGGCGCCGGCAAAGACGGCGCCATCCGGCACGTGATGTCCGGGGTCAATCCGGAAGGCTGTGAGGTCTTCAGTTTCAAGCAACCCAGCGCCGAAGAGCTTGAACATGATTTCCTTTGGCGTACCACGTGCCGGCTTCCTGAGCGCGGCCGCATCGGAATCTTCAACCGTTCTTATTACGAGGAAGTGCTGGTCGTCCGAGTGCATCCGGAGATTCTCCGCAGTCAGGGGCTTCCCGAGGAGTTGCGTGACGAGAAGGATATCTGGCAGCAGAGATATGACTCCATTGTGGACATGGAAAGACACCTTCATCGTAATGGCACGCAGACCATCAAGATATTCCTCCACATTTCTTACGAGGAACAGCGAATGCGATTCCTTGCTCGCATCGATGAACAGGACAAGAACTGGAAGTTCAGCACCTCCGACATTCATGAGAGGAAATTCTGGAAACATTACATGAAGGCCTACGAAGATTGCCTCCGTGCGACAAGCACTCATCGTGCGCCGTGGTACGTCGTCCCCGCCGACGACAAGGAGAACGCGCGGCTTATCGTCTCCCAAATCGTCCTTGATGCGCTGGGGGGACTCAAGATGGCGTATCCAAAAACCTCAGCAAAGCGGCGTCTAGAACTGCAGGCGATCAAAAAGCTGTTGGCGAAATGACGCCAGGAACCCATCGCTGGCAAACCAGAACAAACCGACGTCTCAAAGCTCCCACCGCGCCGTCACCAGTTGCGAAGAAACAGAAAGGAACCGTCAATATGGCTACCAAGGACCTCCCAATCAACGCCGGTCAGGATGGCATCCCACAACCACTGAGCAAGAGCTTCGATCAGACTGGCAACTCTTCCGGATTCATCAGGCAATCGATGATCCGCATGTGGTGCACGCGGTACGGTTCATCCGCGACCATGCGTGCGAACCCATCAACGTTGCAGATGTGCTTTGTGCTGTTCCCTTGTCACGCAAAGTTCTCGAAACGCACTTCAAGAGACTCTTGAATCACACGCTTCATGATGAAATTATCCGCGTAAGAATCGATCGCGTGAAGCAGCTTCTGGTCAATACCGATCTTGCGCTCGCAGATATCGCCAGCCGGGCAGGGTTCGAACATTCAGAATATATGAGCGTCGCATTCAGGCGCGAAACCGGTTTTACTCCTGCGGCCTATCGAGTGGACCAAGGCTACCGGTTGAATGCTCAACGAAAAACGCGATATCCCCGGTCATTTTAGCTTCTCTGAAGTAAGCGTACGCCGAGTCCCACTTGACGCGAGGTAGGGTGCGTCATCAGGTGTCCACTTATTTTGTAGGTGTTGAAAAACTCTGCACCGATTCGAGGTAGGGATTGATTTCTTTCTTGATGTGCGCGAGTAGGTCACGCATGATGGTCTCGTCGCATCGATTTGGAGTAAATGTGGTAGCGTCTCTGGCTACCATCTTTTCAGCAAGGTACGAACTGCCCAGCCAACGGTTAGGTTCCGAAACATTCCAACTACCCAGCGGATTCGGTCAACTCCATCATAGCGGAGAGGGTGAAGCTTCGGATGAGTGGGACGGCTCCGTGGCCTCCTGGACTCACCCAAGAATTCACCCAATTTTGAGACGGCTTACACGTAAATACAGGTGCTTAGGCGGTATTCCGTGTACGGTTAAGTTGTTGAAAGTAAAGGTTAGATGCAGATTGACACGGAAGAGGTCGTTGGTTCGAATCCAATCCTGCTCTAAAAACCGGTCAGCCGCCACTTTGCGAACGGGATGGAGGCGGTAATGGCGTTGCAGACCTGCCAGGATTTTGGGGAACTGGTCGCCGAGGGGCCTGCAAAGGTATCACCATGAGCATCCTTGGCAAAATTGGTGTAGATTTTGGGGCAAGTTTATCAACAAGGAATCACATTTCCCCAATAAATACGGGCATGAAACGGTAGTGTGGCAGCGTCCTTGGCGAACGAATTGCGCTGATCGGCTGGTCGAACCCGTGCTGGCTCGCGTGGCACGCTGCCGTCTTGCCGCGCTCGATTCTGGGCGCAAATGCCATGCTCCCGGCAGCGCGTCATCTTTGCTCTCAGTTTTCTAGGCGTCTCACCGGCGACTCTTCTCTTTGAAACTCACCGAAGTCGCGGCGCGGGCTGGGCCACCGGCGTAGTGACTTGGCTCACCCTGGAGTCAACGTCGCCGACGGTACGGTGGCGTCCTCTGCCTCAGAAGTCTTTTCTTTTCGACTTGATGGTTAACACGCTAGAATTGATCAGCGGCCCGGAGGTCGTTCGTTGATCTGCGGGCAATAGCGGGCAATGGTCGGCTGCAACCATGGTATTTCCTGCGTTCATGGCATCTTTGTTTCTGTAACTTAAAGAAAACAAAGATACTTAAAACGTTCGATCCCCACTAGCCGCCCCAATTTCACTCGTGCCAACAACCGAGCACTTCGTTT